>Ga0153966_100008_pt1 | contig 157386 bp, 179 predicted proteins | sample TSFL050MetaG_FD_104738 | JGI IMG/M metagenome (GOLD analysis project Ga0153966, IMG submission 104738) | Attine ant fungus gardens microbial communities from Florida, USA - TSFL050 MetaG | ecosystem: Host-associated > Fungi > Mycelium > Unclassified | place: USA: Florida, Paynes | collected... | reverse complement strand
GCACCTGGACAGAGCATCACATGTTCTACTGCCTATTGTTCTACATATGGCAGTCCTTTTGTGTCTAAAATAGTGATAACTTAACCATATAAGGGGCTGTCCTTGTTGTGTTCAAGGATTGATATGCATCTATAGATAATAGATCAGTGTCATGCCAAACCTTGAGGTCCTTGTATCTCCACAGGATCTTATCACCCTAAGGTCTATTTATAGTCGTCAGAAGCGTATTGAAGAGAGCTTCCATGTGCACATGGAAGCAAACGTCCGCGTTTGGCGGTTCCCGAGATATCTGCCGATCAGTGTCCAGCACTGATTAACTGATATCTCGATGAGTACTGATTGCTTTGACACATTTTGGGCATCGTTTGAAAGGTCTTCATGAGGGCTTTCCGACGCATCTTAGACCGTGGGAATCGTGCAAGTATCCGTGGAGTTATGGCCGAATGAAGTTTGTGACAACTACCCTGCCGAAGGTCATCCGAGTATCTTTACCATTAGGTTCTAGAACAAGTAGAAAATATAATACAAGTTGTCCTAACTAGTCTCTTACCAAGATCAACTCTTACACTCATAGAACATTGCATACAATGACCTCTAGAGCTTCTGAGATGAAGGCAAGAGCTAAGAAGGCTCTCTCTCTTCTATCATCCTCCACCCTGAGTAATATATTAACTTTACAAATGGAGGAGACTCAATTAGACTGAAAAGAAGAGAAAAGCAATCTCCCCTAGCCTCCTTCACTGCTCTCTTCCGAAGTATTCCCATCTGGGCACTGACAGTGCCGCCGCCCAACTCTACATTACCCTTCTAATTTTATCCATGTAGTACTGCTCTACTACCACCTAATTTCATAGTCTGCCTATTCTATCCCCATCAGTCAGCTTCTCCTGACTCCAAACACGATCTAGAAATAACTCTAGTATCATATAACTACGTTCTCATCTTGGATTCACATATAGTGTCCACTTCTAAATGTTAGGCTATATGTGATAAACTCACATACCCATAATAAACTTCTGATCTATTGCACCCATTCTAAGTTTGTCTAAGTCCATTTTAGATCGAGGTTAGCTAACATTCCAGAGAAGAATCTAAAGTCTTGGTGTCCAGAAACCCAGTGAGATGTTCCAACTTCAAAGACCCTGCTGCCAGCTCATCTATCTTGTCTCTCAAGGTAATAGGCTATTCTAGCCTATGACAGCTTGGAAGCCATCTGGTAAGAGTACCCTGTTAGAAATCTAGGGTATGTCTAGGGCTTATAAGAGTGTCCTAAGAGCACATTCTAGTTAGGAAACGGGGTTATAAGTCTTATTCCATGTCACAGCTCCACGGCAAATTCGCTAGCAGTGTAACAACGCTACCAGTCTCTATTTACTATCCTTACATTTAATAGACAGTACTCCTCCCATTACAAAGTTAGAGGCATTAGCCTCCACTCTGAGTTCCCTGTTCAAGTCTGGTACCACTAGTAAAGGCCTACTCATAAAAACCTGGTTGAATTGTTCAAACACTGTCTGTTGGTCTGCTCCCCGATTCCACTTTTCCTCTTTCCTCGTCAGATTATTTAAGGGTCTAGCCAATTTTGCAAAGTCTTTTACAAATCACCTATAGTAGTTTACCAGTCCCAAGAACTTTCTAACATCTCTGACCGTTTTCGGTGTAGACCAGTTCAGTACTTCTGCCATCTTATCCTGTTTCATCTTGATCTTTCTTTGATCTATTACTACTCCTGGGAAATTCACTTTCTGCACTTTTCAAGCACATTTCTCTGGTTTCATGTACAAATTATTTTCTTTTAGCCTCCTCAGTACTTCCTTTACAATATTGTTATGTCCCTCTTCTGTTTTTGTTCCTATCAACATATCATCCACAAATACTGCCACCTTTTCTTCATTAATCATGTCTCTCAGAATTTTGTTCATCATGTCTTGAAATGTGGCCAGCGAATTTGTCATTTTGAAAAACATAACTACTAGTTCATACGACCCTATATGTGTAATGAAAGCTACCTTCCACTTGTCTCCCTTTTTGATCCTTATATTGTTATATCTCCATTGTAAGTCTATTTTAGTGAACACTCTTTTATTACCCATACTATCTACTAAGTCTGTAATTAATAGTAGTGGGTAATTGTTCTTCACTATTTACTTATTGAGCCTACAATAGTTCACAACCATGTGTTTTCCTCCATCCTTCTTGCCTATAAAGAACACTGATGACGTTTGAGGTGATTTAGAAGGTCTAATATACACCTTTTTTAAATACTCATTGACAAACTTCTATACTTCCTCCTTTTCATTTCTGGAGAGAGGATATACTCTTGCTTTACTTGCTTTGAAGTCATCATTGAGATCTATTGTATGATCCCACACCTTTCTAACTGGCATTCTTTTGGACTCCACCTTCCCAAACACCTTTAACCACTTATAGAACTACTTAGGCACCATTTCCTCTACTTTTCTATGATCTGCCTCTATTTCTTCTTCTCTTCTCCAATCTTCTTTCTCATTTATTGCCCATCTAACAATCTTTCTTTCATCTTCTTTTGTTTCTTTCTTTCTCTTTATCTTCATTGCCTTTTCACATAATGGTGGGCATCTCGTCATTCTCACTTCTCCTTTCTCCCAGTCTATTTCTGGATTATGGACCGCTAGCTATAGCATGCCCAGAATTACATCTATCTTCCTCAATTCACAAATGTCCATTTGTACTCTTTCTACATGTCCTTTGTAGAACATGTTTACTTCCACTTCATATGTTATTGCACCTCTACTGTTACCAGTGCCATCTACATTTCTCACTTGCAAAGGTCGATCTAGTTTGATCAGTCTATATCCTCCTTTCTGAGCTAAGCCTTTGCTCATAAACATTTCCATTGCTTCATTATTCAGCAACGCTTTTACTGTTTGTCCTTCATAAGTATCTATTTTCTCAACACTCACAGTCATCTATACTTCTCTTAGAGGCTTAAATGTTCACCTCACTTCTCTCACTTTCTCTTTCTATACTGTCTTTTGATTGACAGTTTTTGCCATCCTCTTTAGATCAGTGATTCCAGCCCTCCTTTTCTGGGCCCTAGGCACTATCTGTTTCACTTCTCCACCCCAATTCCACCATAGTGTTTTCTTTCCTGTTCTATAGGACAAACAAAACACTTCTTCTTTCTTGTTCCTTTCCACCTTCTCTTCTACTACTACATCCTTTCCTCCACATGTGCTACACTTCACCTGCTCTGCTCTTCTACTTTCCACTTCTCTTTCTCTCTAATTCCATACTTCCTTACAACTTCCACACCATATGTTGCACAACTGTGCTTTCTCCAGGAAACCCTATTCCTTGTTTTTCTGGGTCTTTGTTCCCTTATAGTCACATCCTCTGCATTCTACAAAGGTCACTACCTCCCATCTCGTTGTTCATCCCTCCATGCACATTCTTGCTCCCCTTAGGGGCAATCCCCTTGCTCTACTATGCTCCTTTACTTTCTTCCACACTTCCTGCAGTAGTGTCACCTTCTCCTGCTTTTTCTTTCTTATGTTTGGACACTCCCACTTCTTGTGTCCCTTTTCTCTGTGTCCAAAGCATTTCACCTCTTCCCTCACCATCTCTTGTCTCCTCACCTTCCTTATTCCATATTGCATCACTCTACTTTTCAACACTTTGAATCTATTTCCTCCTACTGCTTTCTTCTTCTGTTCCTCTCCACTTCTGCACTTTTAGACGAGGTGCCCAAACCTCCTACACTTTCTACATATCCTTTTTTCTCTACCTTCTAATTCTGCTCTTAATTTGGTGAGGGCACGCCTTTGGTTGAGCATGTCACTCATGAGTTGGTTATACACTTCTAAGAACATAGTGTGTTGTACTTAAAAGGACAGATTATTGTTATGTTAAAAATGAAAATGTATTTGTGTTGCTGGTTGACTGACCCTTCTTCTTCGGCTTCGACTACTGACTACTTATATCTGCTAGAGCGCAAATCTTTACCTAGCCAGGTGTCTAATGCCTTACTAACTACTGCCCTAATACTAGGGTTATACTATCACTTCTCAGGGAAGATCCCTACTCTAATCATCTTCTTAAGAACATGACGATGTTTCTCTGTATGTACTAGTCACAATAAACTAGCAGCACAAGGCTGATAAAGTAAAAAGTTTACAAGTAATCTACTAAGCACCACCTGTTGTCAGATCTAGTCTATGTGTACACTCAGGTATAGTGCCCACAGTTCACCTCCAGGGTCTAAACTTTCTGGTCAGTCTACTTAAGCCTGTGGTCTAGCTATAAGGAGGTTAGAAGTGATCTGAATCGATCACACACTGAGAGAGCGATGAGAGTAAAGTTGAACAAGAATCAAGGTAATTGGTGTTCTGGAAGTGAAAACAAGTTCTAGTGTAAGAGTTTAGTCTTTTGATAAGCGACCTCAGGCTTAACTCCATTCTAAGTCAGAGAACTCATTAGAGTTCTCACTGGATTGTGTCTACTACTTATACATGTTCAATTGTTTGTCCTTATTTACTGATCCAACTATATTACATAATTAAATAAAATAAAATAAAATAAATATTGACTTAGAGAGAATTTAGTGGTTTATGACAGCTAGATTGTATACTCTATTTATACAAGTTTGATTATTTGTCCTTATTTACTGATCTGACAATATTATATAATTAAATGGAAAAGAAAAGAAAAGAAAAATAAATATTGACTTAGAGAGAAAAGGTGATTTATGATAGAGATCGTTACAGATAGTAAACTTAAAAAGCTTGGCTAGCCACTCACTCAGACTGTACCACACCCATAAGGTTTGGTGTGGGGGTACACATAAAGGATTAGTTGAGTATAGTAAAACCCAGAAGTAGTTTACTAACTATACTTACTAAAGAGCTTGTTATGATATTATAATTAGAAGGCTAGTCAAGACGACTGTCTTATCACACTCAACATTGAGAGAACAAAGAGAACTTGATGGAGTTCCTCTGTAGATTGGTCTATCTACTTATATACAATTCTTATTTGTCTATGTATACACTTAAGTAACTTCCTGCAATCCTTTCAGAATATTCTATTATGTGACCTATCATGTAATCTCTTGTCTTATCTTATCTAATCTCTCATTCTATTTTTAGCATACTTTGTCTAATCCATCCGAGAATAGTTCTCATTCTTCCCATCCTTCTAGGTATACTATTTTTAGTCTGGACGGGTTTATGACAAATATGTAAAGATTGACATTTTAAAGGTATTATTTGCAAGGTGAATCTAGATTAATTTTATAATTATTCCAATCAATTCTACATTACAGATAAGTAACACTTTGATTTTTTTAATTCTTTTTAATACCCTCACTTTCTATTCATCTTCATAAACCCTTTAGCATGCAATTGAGAACTGTTACAGTTTTACTTTTGTTCATTTTACCTATCTCAGTCAAAACTCCTCTTTTGCCCTTTTCAACATTATCTGTACTATCTATCCTTATTAATATGACAAAGTTGATATTGAAACACATGAACACATATTCATACAGTGTAAACTGTATGACTTTACCTGTTATCCTAAAAATATCAACATCATAAGCTTCTATCAACTCCTGACCTCTAAGTGAATGTTGGGTGTGATCTCAACTGTTCAAGTTGTGTCTCCCTCTGTGCTCACCCACTTTGGTAATCAGTATATTTGGAGAACTGAGAAGAAATTATAATGATTGAAGTCTTGGTTGAGTAACCTTAACCTCACTCATACTCTAAGTCAGAGTTTGACAAAGAGAACTCATTAGAGTTCTCACTAATTGGTCTAGTATACACAAATATGTGTTTACTAGTATTTATCTACTCTAATTATCTCACAGACTCTTTTTGAGTCATAGTGTCTCATGTACTTCAAACTATTACTATTATAAATTGCCTTTTCTTTCTAAGTTAATATTTATTTATTTTTATTTTATTATGTAATATTGTTGGATGAGTAAACAAGTACAAATAATTGAACTTGTATAAGTAACGTACATAAAATAACAAAAACTCTAACTGTAAAAAATAGTTATTTAAGTAACTTAGGTAGGCAGATTTCAATTCTAAGTCAGAGTAGATAAAGAGAACTCGTTAGAGTTCCTACTAGATTTGAGTACACTACTTATATCTATTCTACTTGATCTGTGTACTATCTTTCTACAGTGATTATGTGATATCTATATGACAGATCATGTGACTTCCCTGATTATATAAGTTCATTCTAAAAATAGAAAAGAAAAAGTTCTTATGTCATAATTCATAATACTAACAAGTTCTCTTTGTCAACTCTAATTTAGTATTATAAATCACCCAATTCTCTTTAAGTCAATATTTATTTTCTTTTTCTTTTCTTTTAATTTAATTATGTAATATAGTTGGATCAGTAAACAAGGACAAACAATTGGACATGTATAAGTAGTGTACACAATTCAGCAAGAACTCTAACGAGTTCTCTTTATCAAACTCCAATAAAAAGTAGAACTAAGATTAAGATTATTCAACCGTGACTTAAGTTCTTACACTTAGAGTATGATCTGGGTTAAGGTTATTCAACCAGAGCTAAGAATTGTTACAATTACATAATAAATGAAAATGAAAATAAAATAAAATAATTTGCCACCATAGATTCCTAGTTCACCTGCCATTTTATTACAGAGATATTTAGACAAGAGAGGCTGACTTAGTGGATAACGAAGCTAAAGGGAAATTAACTAGTCTAGCTACTTAATATAAGAACTAGTTTGGAAGTGAGTCAACATGAGTAAGTGTTTGGCTATACTATCAAAGTCCAAGGCAGATTGCTAAGATAAGCATTCAGGTGTGGTCTATGGTGTTGTACAGTGTCACAGAGCATAGCAGCTTTCTTGAATTCATCATAGGAAACCTAATATCATTTTGCTTTGATAATAGATAATAAAGGTCAAAGATACTAGTCTAAGTACCACCACATCTCCTAAATTTTCATTTTCATATCTTGTTATGCTCCTCTCTCTATCTTTCTTTATTTTCATATATAAGTAGGTACATTGTATCTACCACAGCCTGTCTACACACTCCATGTAATAAATTGTTAATTTAAAAAAAAAAAAAAAGTAAAGGGTTTAAAACCAACTATAGTGGGAGAGGGTGAATCAGGAGATGAAAAGCATTACTTGGTAGTATTCATTGGGTTTTTTCTATATCATCTTTCTGGGGGGTAATATTACACCAACTATTCAGGCAACTGACAGCTGGAAGACTCATGGAAACTGCAAGGTTGAAATGTGTCAATTGAAGGAAGTTTGAGGAGTATTTTTAGTCATATTCCACAGGGACTGTTATTGCACACCCTTTGCCTGTTACAGAGTTGTGTATCTATATGACAAATGGTACAGGTTTGATTTTTAAAAAAAATCAAACCTTGTGACCCCATTTGACAGTTGTTTGCCCGTGGTGTGAGGATTGCACCATCAGAGGATTCTTCAGTGGGCTGGGATCGACAGAAACCTCATCAAGGATATACGCATTTTCGGCCTCTGCGGAGTCAGTGTTATAAACGGGAAGCTAGAACGTTGGGACCATTGACTTTTATAAATGATTAGAACATTTACTACTTACAATGTGTTGACTGATCGCCAAGTTTCTGATACTATTCTGAATCAGAACCGGAATAAGTGTCTATACACGTTGAAACTCGGTGATCCAAGCAGCATGTGCAAGAAAAAGAGGTACCATGCTTTGAATATGGGTCAATCCGATAGAGACCTTATCACGATCCAAGCATGAACCAAGTTTCTACCCCTTTAGGATGATAAAAAGGAACGACAATGGTCCGGGGCACCCAGGTACCTCTGCTTCATAAGCTACGGACTATTTTTAGTCGCTGGAACTTCTGGCGGCCTTTGTAGGGTGCTTCCATGGAACAACTGTTGATCAACTGTTCATCTCGCGTCAACATCGTCTTCTATCAGTCAAATGTCGCTGACAGAACCGACAGTCATGTGGATATAGCTGCCATCTGTAAGGATAAACTACTGATACCCTCAAATCACGACCTACTTTTCAGAGTGGCTTGTGTTATCAACTGCTGCGCCATAAGTCATTATCATGACAGATACCTCTTCTGAGTTCCATGGACATAAACAAGTGCTGGTGTTGATAGAAATGGTCCTCCACATGACATGTGACAGTAGCAAAAAAGGGTTCAGAACAGTATGATAAAACAATGCTGTTCAGGGACACTTTAAGACTGACCCCCATTACAAAATGTCCATGGACTCTACCTGAAAGAAGCTGAGTACGAGGACATCACGTTTCTAGACTCAGTCTAAAGTAGTGCACGACAAAGTTTTGTCAAAGAGATCTGCAATATTATTGAAACAATCGTGCGATTTGTCATTTATTGCACCCGAGGAGGAGCTCCAAAAGCAGAGCAGGAACTAGAAACCACAACAAGTTTCCTTGGCATATTGCATACTTCCTGGAGATCGATGTGCTATGTCTTAGCTGCTAAGAAATGGGACGAGCCAGTGAATCTGAACGGCTGCTTTCAAGAGGAAGCTAGATAATTCTATTTTTGTATAAGAATCCCAGCGATCTAGGATTACAACACGAACTTGCAACGCTGGGAAGGGAACTCAGGAGTCTAAGCGCCCTTGGTCACAGAATTAAACTTGATCACACTCATACCAATTAGGAGAGCTGATAAACCAACCAGTTAACAGTGTTCAATAGTATTCTTACACAAATATCATTGTATCAACATCACAATAGTAAGCAAAGAATGTACTCGTGCGTAAGATCGCGAGACCCGTTACTTTAAGTGTCAAAGATAGCCAGCACTAGGATGACTGATGAAGGAGGTATATAAAAACAAGAGATTGCGATCAAAGAACGAGATTACAAGGGCTTAAGAGATCATGTCCTGTCCACGCCAAGAGAAATGACAATGGAGGTCTGTGATGAATTATTCAACAAAAGATTCTTCTCCACCGTAGAACGAATCTGGCCCACCAGCTACCCTCCCAGCCGTCGCTACGCTGTCTTGAGCTGACCCACATGGAGCCGGTACCGAATTGAACACGTTGGCCCGCATAAGCATACTCGCCTTCCTCGATATCTGTGGGGCGTGCGGTGGTTGGCACTGTGAAGCGAGGCAGAGTACGGCGGGAAACGAAGGATGGGAAGAGTTTCAGTAACCGTGGAATTTCTGGGTTGCTAATGTCTGGTGATGTCCACACTCGCATGTATTCCTCCTCTTCCACATCTTCCTGAGGATTTTCGAGCTGTAGGAGGGCAATCACATTATCAGGACCTATTGGTGATTTAAGAGGTTCGTCCGTTATGGCTGTATTCAAAGAGGTAACAGCTTTGGGCCGTGAAGGGAGATCCAGAAACGGATCACTTGGAGCGCGAGCGCGTTTGGAAGAACTGTTGGAGCGCAGAATTGGAGTTTGCTTAGAAACGGAGGAAAGTGGTTGAGATTGGGAACGAGAATGGACTGGTGAAAGACCAGAGAGCTTCCTAGACTGACAACTAACACCGAAGTGTTTGGATGACGGTTGTTCCTCAAACGCCAATACCTGAAGAGTGGAGTTGAGTCCAACACCATTCATATACACGAGAGCAACAGACCCCTTTCAGAATTTCAACCGCTTCTAGCATGAAGTTCTTTCCTCTGCACAAAGTACACGTCAAAAATATTGGAAACGATGTCAGTTGTTTCAACTTACGCGGCCTCCTTGAGGACTGCATCATCAAACTCCCATTCGATCCGATTCCTCCCTGCACCCCCAAGGTTTTCAGGAATCATTTGAAGTCGTAGAATTGCCCATAGTCTGGAATGAACTGATTATCATCGTCAATTTGGGTTCGAGGTTGACTTACGCTTCAAAGAAAGGCTTTGTCCCAGGTAGCCCCATTGTGCACCAGTTATTTATAAAACGTTCCATATGTTCATAACGTTCTTTGGTCAACAATGTCAAGTCCGATCCTATGGAGTGTGGATGTCCTTTACCTTTTTGTGCTTCCTTGCTGCGTGGGTCCGGCCTGAGATGAGCAGGCAGAGATCCTCCGGGTTGAATGAAGGAGAGGTGTGCTTGGAGTTCAGCATGTCGTCGAGCACTCACAGAACGATGGTATGCTTCTCGAATGGATGATTGTACACGGGAGAAAGGAGCACGGTGAGAAGGTTGTAGATTAGCAAGAGTTTGTGTCATCGAGTGTCCTGCTTGTTCGTCCTGACTGTAATACCTGAAAGGAGTGAGTGGGAAAGCTTCGGAAAAGGGAGATGGTCTGACCATGATCTACACTGTTCTGCAAATTTTTCAAGATCATCTGGCGCCACTCCGGTTGGAGTCTGTGACCGAGCCCGAGTGCTAGGGGGAGCCGGACGCCCATTCCTTATCTGGGGGCGTGCAGCAGACGCTGGGGAAGTCGGGGTACCCACAGACTGAGGACTTGTGGGGGGAGAGATTGTAGCAGAAGGGAGGTCATAAAGGAGTGTCTGGGATTCACGGTGACTGGCCGTAGACGTTCGCCAGAATGCCGTCGTATTGTTAAGACTGAGAGATGGTGGGGGTTGTCGTCGAGGAGTCTGCAGACGATAAGAGGGAGCTTCCATCGCACAAGGAGATGAAACCAATGGAGTGTTCTCTCGGAGAGCACTCGAAGAACGCACGATCGATGTCAAAGAAGCTAGTAGTAGAACAACGATACGATAGTGCGTGTGCTGTAGAATGGATGAGTTTTTCAGTTTATTAAAAGAGAGTCTACGTAGTCCTCCCGTATGTACTCCAATCGGGGTAGTTTCAGGGAAGTTGAAGTTCGTTTGCCCCAAGGCAAGCTCTTGTTACCAACAGCAAGGCCATCGCACGACTCTGTCACTCCATTTGTGACAGTATGTCACATACTGCCTATCCATCTCAAACGAAGAAAGCTTGGACGTTTTCTGTTCCCTCGATATCTAGTCTTCTGATTCTATCAGACCAATCATCATTGAAGAGCAATTTCCAAGCTTTAATTACCGTACTGAAACACTGACTTCTTGTGCATAAACGCTTCAACGATTCTGAATGTCTTCTTAGAACCCCGGTATGATGACAACCAGTCTTTGTATATTTTACAATTCAATTAAGTCCCAATGCTCTGGAGCCGGATTTACTCTCCAATTGATCTACAATAGCAGGTGAGAGTTTGAACACATTATAGAACAGTGGCTTTCATGGCTGGCTGGAGCAGGACTGTTAGGTTGAAGAGTTCTGGAATCAGAAACTGTTTGATGAGGACCCATCACCTATGCTTGGAGCTGCCTAGGTCACATTCCAAAGAGCAGAAAAAGGTATGTGATATGTATGGATTCAGACAGGTAGCGATGCTGTTTCTGGTGAGATCTGCAGCATCCAGAACCAGGAACCCTTGTCGAACTGCTCTGAGACTAGAAATCCAACAAGTTGCAATGTTACTACCCCTTGACTACATGTAAGACTGGGATGGGATGAATGCTCTTGTCAGCTCCATCCTACTGACAATAAGAAACGACGTGTTAAAGAGAAGGCATAGTGGCAAGGGATGGACCATGAATGGCAAATTCTTATCTGAGATACAGAGCTGAGTCTACATCAATAGGGTGGACATATGAATACGTCTAATCTGGGTTGCGTGTTAAGTGTTGTATGAATCTTGATGTTTCAAAAAAAAGACATACGGCAGATACCGGATGAAATCTTACATTTGTAGTCGGGCTGAGGCATATCAAGATTCTATTTCCGCCGACCTCGACAGGATGAAGGGCCATACGGTACTGGAGTCTTTCCAAAGGACGACCAATCAGGCCGTCAAAGAAGCAGCTCGGAACAGGCAAGCTCAGAATACTGAAAAGAACCGATTAGTTGTGGAAGCTGCCGTGGACACGGTGATGAATGAACAGATCAAATCATGCTGGAGTTCCCATTACTCAGAATCAAGATCGTAAGATACCTGATTTGGTTGTAGCGTGACCGGAATCCGCGGCTGCAGGTCAGGGCCGATCTCAACTTAGCGAAAAGAGTTCCTGGTCGAATGATATAAGTACCTTGCTTCTGCAACTGCAAAACCCACGCGTATCGACTTCGTTCAGTTCACTCTTCACTCCGGACTAGCGTAGTGGATTGTCAATCTGGAGTATAGGCACTTTTATCTGACATCATTCGTTGATACCCTGCGGGCGGAAAGCTCTGTTGCCACAACTAACGCCAGTTTCTGCAGTGAGTGTACCAAGGTAGAAAGATTGTATTGAACTCACGGTCATTCCTCGGTAGCACCGAGAGCATTTGACGACGAGCTACCTCGTGACAAGCTGAACCAACACATACTGAAAACCAGCTGTCGGAACCTGATATCTGGTCTCCACTATCCCTCGGTTGAGTCTGTCGTCTCTGGGAAATACCGAATCTGGTATGAGCATTGACAACACCTTTTCGTCGACTACTGCACCACGTCCTGTTCCTGCGCCATCTGACCTTCACCGCTGGGATCTTCTTGAAATTCTAAACCCACCTCTTTCTCCACCCACTCGCTCTCGTGGTCGTAAGATGTCACTGGATTTTTCTACCAAGGCCCCCCAGTCGCTATATGGACAGTCTGACATCGATCAATCCTTCAATGTGCCCAGCTCAGAAAATGCAAGTATTCTATCCCGTTTTGTATCCTTCCTCGTTGCTCATCATGAGTTTCAGACCGAGGGTATGGATACCACCGATCATCCAAGTTATGAAATTTTCTCTGGTTCTGCCCCGAATAGTTCCCTCTCTTCCCAAGCTTACCGTACAAACGCATCTTCGTCCTCATCTCTCGGCCACGGGTATGGGATGAATTCCGATAACATCTACAACCATCCTCCGTTCAACGACTCTGTTCCATCTTACGCTGGATCTAATAGTAGTAATCCATTTGATATTATGGGTGCTGGCTTGCCGTCATCATATAACAGTGGCAGCAGCGGCAAGGTTTCTCCTCTCACTCCAAATGACCCTGTGGGCGGATTTAATCCGCCCCCGGACTTTCCCTTATCTCTTGGACCCAAAGAATTTCAACCCAATTATCCTGATATCGAGCGTCGTCCTCCCGGTGCCAGCTACAATCCACCGTTCGATGAGTATTGCATGAACTCCGGAATTAACTATCCTTCCAATGGATTTCAGCCGTACCAGGAGAGACTTGGTCGCTTCCCATCTGAACACCGCTATAGTCATTCAGGACCAGTGCCTCCTGCTGTCTCACACATGCCCCCAAGTATACCTCCCCATGCAACGCATGGCATGCCGTATGATGGGATGTCCCACTATCAGTCAGACCCTCACCAGGAGATGTCTCTCCGCGTGCCATCTGTTGATGAGACTCTCGCTCGCATGCGTCTTCACCCTGCTATGGGCCAGTCAAATGACCTCCAGACTTTTATTCGGTAAACTCTCATTCATACTTGACAATAGAGTTTAGGGCTTACTACTGTCCTAGTCCCTACCTTGATCAGTATGTCCGCACATCCAACCGACTTGCCTTTGGCGAAAGGACGATCATCGTGATGTCGAGCAAAGTTGCTCAAAAGTCCTACGGCACAGAAAAAAGGTGAGTCAGTAAGTTCGCGTCTTCCGAGACGTTGCCGAGACGGCTCTTCAGGTTCCTATGTCCACCTCCCACCGCAATTATGATCGGTAATTCTTGGTGGACTGATGTAAATCGACGCGGCGAGGACCCAAAACTCTGTCCGCCACGTGTTGTGGTCTCCATCTTTGGAGAGTCTGTCCCGCAGGAAGGATCAATTGAGTGGATAAGTTCTTCAGGCAAGGCATTTGATGTCAGTGATCCTCCGACCGGCACGACCTACATCGGTCGCTGCGTTGGAAAGCAGCTATTCATTTCGGATGTTGACGATAAGAAGAAAAAGGTTGAAGCGTTGGTGAAGGTTACCGCCCCCGCTTCGGATGATGAATCGGAGCATGTGCTTGGCATCTTCCCGAGCCGTCCCATCAAAGTCATTAGCAAACCAAGCAAGAAGAGGCAAAGTGCAAAAAACCTTGAGCGTAAGTTTATACAATGTAACCGACATCTCATCCGTTCACATTTCAGGCAGTTTGCATCAATCATGGCTCCACAATTTCCTTGTTTCATCGACTTCGGTCTCAAACCGTTTCTACAAAATACCTTTGTGTCTCGGGTTCAGGTTCTTCATTCAAGGGTTCTGATGGGGCTCCCTTAATGGGGCTTGATCATCGCTCGCGCTCGACGACCCCTTCTTTTATTGCAAGGACCGCGAGTTGGGGTGAGTGATCAGCAACAAGGATTCTGGAATTTGTAATGACATTCGTTTGGATAGATCCTTTTGTCATGTATATTGTTGATGTCAATAGGCCTGCAGGTGGAATCGATACTCCGCCACCTCCGCCACCTCAACCCGATTATCCATCGCCTCCACCAAATGCGATACCCTTCACAAATAATGGTTCCCAGATACCGATATATTACAATCAGACTGTTGTCCTCCAGTGTCTTACATCTGGTGTCGTCAGTCCCGTCCTCATCATTCGTAAGGTAGATCATCAGACTACCGTTGTCGGAGGAGGTTTGCAGGAGGGTGCCAAGGGTGTCCCTGATCACTACTGTGCTCCTGGCGAGGTTTGCGGTGATCCCGTCTCACAGCTTCATAAGATTGCCTTTGAAGTTTATGACTCCGCAAAGACTATGCCAGAACCAGGAACACCTGGTGCTACTGGTGCTTTCCTATCGTGCATGGGTGAGAAGGTTAACACATATCGCCCCATTGATGGCCGTCAGTGGACCTCTACCACTAATAATGGTTCGAGTTCCCCTCTCCCTGGTTCCCCTGTCACACCGACTCCAAAATCCAGTGCCAGCGAGTACTTTGGCCACCAAAATGTGGACAGTGCCCCTGCTTCCCCAACCACGACAGACTTTGCTACCAACGACGGTGGTCGTGTGAAGAAGCCCCGAGCATCATCTAGTGCTGGGGGCGTTTCAAAACCATTGACCAAGGGTCGTCGTCGTCCGAGCTCAGCTAGCTCAGTTTCAAGCCGTCGTGGCTCGGGTAGCGATGCTGGTGTGTCCTCCGGTGCTCTCTGGCAGGTAGACATCGGTGAAACTAGCGTGTGGACAATTGTTGGTACAGGTACGTAGATGCCAATATGTTCATTGAGAAATTCGTTAATTTTCCTTGAAAGATCAAATTCGTTACAACTTCTACATCCCCACTGTTTTGTTTGATAACCAACATGCCCCTCAGACCCAGTCCTTCCCCGTCCCTTCAAAACCTGTGACGCCCTTCCCCGGTGTTGTCAAATACCTTCCTCCTGATCGTGCCGCAGAGGCGCCTAAATCCAACTGTCCATCGTCACGCGTGGTTCTCGCAAAACCTAATCCTCACGCCTCAAAAATGTTAACTGTCTACGGGGAAAACTTCTCCAAGACGGAGCCTGTCAGCGTCTTCTTTGGGTCTGATCCATCACCCTATGTTGAAGTTCGCTGTACGGAAGTACTTGGTTGTCTTCCACCTGAGAACCAAGCAGCTAAACGTCGTCCAATTATTCTTGTTCGCAGTGACGGTGTTGTTTTCCCTTCAAGTGTCATGTATCCGTAATCAGGCCTGTATATTTTGTATGCCCATTGATCGCGTGGAATCATTGTTGAATCATTTTGGAATAGTTGCTTCTATCGTGTGTTTGTGCTTTCTATGGAATGTTCGTCTTGCTTTGCGGATGGTATCTGACAGACTAACTTTCATGGCCTTATAGTGGCCAGCTGTATTATGGTAGACTTGTTCAGTGCTTGGATCATATATACCTTGTTTGAATCTTGATTTATGTTGACACACTGTTTTCCCGACTTGGTAAAATAATAGCTCTATGAAAAGGCAGGGTATATCACTTTATGGTAATTCCGACCAAAGAAAGGTTAACTGCATGGTGGCAACGTATGACGCATGACTCGTAACGCGGGCGTAACACAGATAGAAATAGAAAGTGATCGAAAATCGATCGATCTATCGAGAGGTAATTGAATTTCTTGAGTCTCCTGTCAGGGTTTTCCATCTTCACAATATGCTCATGTTCACCTGAAAGAATTGAAGTCTCTGTCAACTGCCTATCTAGACTGATGTAAGGCCTAACTCAGCGACAATACTTCAAGAACAAGTGTTACCACCATTCAGTTTGCTACAGCCCCGTTGGATGTGGAAGCCTCAGTACCTGGATGATCCAATCTGCAGTTTTCTTTTAGGTGATTCTGCTCGTGTTCTATCACAGACTGCAATTGACTACGGATGCTGTTGGGAATGCTAAATGGAGATACTCTGATGACACTAACTACAGTGTCAAATAGGTCTAATAACGAGGTGGTCTTATAACGCTGACCGGGTGGTCATTACTTTAATTCGGTTGCAAAAAAGAATCTTACTGTGGGCGGTCTTGAATTAGGAGGCGTTATCATGTGACCGTTGCCTATCACTGTTTGTCTTCTGTAAGTCATGATGAGCGCAGGGGCGCATGCCTCCGGATTTATTTCTCAGGTTGCATCTACTCCTCCGTCGGCTATTCCTGGTTTGATTTTGACCGGCTACACCGAATACCTTTGGAGCTACAAACCAAATTCTTGGGTGGCCAAGATTGCATCTATTTTCAGAGTGCTAGCTCTTTTGGTTGTTCTCCCAGTCGTTTTTTTGGGTGCCCTGGTACGTAAGCATGTCAAATATTCTTCCGTTCATGAGGTGATCTGCATGATTGTACCAGGATATCGTTTCTTATGGGATTGCTCGAACGTTCGGTATTGTCGAGGACGTGAAGGCCTCTACAAGTGGCAAGGAAGCAGCTCCTTCCATCGCCGAGGTTCCTGTGATACACATCAACTACGAAAGCGCATCCGACTCAGTGGAGTCAGATCATGACTCAGGGGAGGGGCTGACCGAAGCTCGGCGTACTGAGGCCTCCAATCTATTAGCCGTATCTCAGCCCAAGGCTTTTTATGCTTCAGACTCTGAGGGTCTTGGGCTTGCGGGTGCAGACATTTTCTCACCCGCAACATCTGCGCCCTCCTCCCCGACTTTGAGACGAAAAACGTTTTTGAAAGGGGATGACATTAGACATGTCGATGCAAAACTTCAGGAGGGTTTACGACAGCGGCAGGTCGAGTGTGTTGAGGATGATCAATAACGATCCAGAATTCTTCAAGCGTCGATATCGTACAACGTAGTAACAATACATCTTACAGATGGATGTCTACTTTTTTTAGATAGTCTATGACTCTGTCTTCATCACCAACCAAAGCGCAATTGTTCGCGAGTGAAGACTGGTGGTTTCCATTTCAGGCACTCCGGATGAATTCTCGGCCGTCGTTTCGCTTTCGCTTTTTGATGCTTTTCAAGCACAGCATTCGTCAGGCATATGAGGTGTTGTCCCTTGTAGTGCTTGAATAGCTGAAGGGTCGTGCAACTTTGAGTCTATCAGTCAAAGGCAGTAAAGATAGAATACGAGAACACACGTATTCATGACATCTGCATGGGTAATAGCAGTCTTTTGAGCTATTTCATCTATGCTTAACTCGCCATCTGTCGAAGTAAGCAGGAGCTCAACGATAGCTTCTGCCCAATACGCTCGATATCCAAGTAAACCCAAATCACTGAGAGGTTTCTCGGGGCTACCAAGTTTGTTCTCCTTCTTACTGAGCTCGTAAGAAAACTCAATAAGAAGTCTACCATAACCATGACGCTGGTGCTGGGGAAGTGTCAAAATACATGCGACATTATAATTTTCGGCAGATTCTTTCTCTTTTGAGAAATAACCAATGAAGTGACACCCTGACGAGTCGCGTTTTGTCTATGGGACCAGTATGAGTGTCATCAAGTCTTGAAGCCAATTTAATGTCCTCACCATGACATAGTACATAAATGGGGTAACATCATAATATAGAGTTTTACTGGAAGAAGTCATGTCACCACTTGTCAAGCTTGGGAAGAACAAGCACTTACTGATCCAAGAAACATTTCGAAAGCAAGCTGAGGTTTCTACACCACGTTAATTGACGCTTCCCGTCTATTTCATAAAACGAAATATCTTCGTGTCGGTAGATTTCATTACCCGGGGGATGAAGCATACTGCAACGCTTGCGATGCCGGGAAAACATGAATTGTGAGGGAAAGAATGATAAACAATACTCGCAAATGTATAGAACTGGCAAGTGAGCGTATTCCTTTGGGTATGGGCTAAAGTACCAGGCTTCAACTTCGTGTTTTCCGATCTGTAAACGGTTGAGGTTCTTAACTCGAGTGATCTCTGAAATTGACTGGGTCATAGATCCAGACGTGCGTAATTTCTCTATCTCCTGTTCCTTACTAAAATTGGCCTTCGGCCGAGGTTCTGGAATTGCAGTGATGTCGAAAGACTGAATCTCCTCAGAATCAATATCCATTTCTCCTTCTGCATCAATGTCTTCACCCTCAGCATCCTCTTCCTCCTCCTCTTCCTCGTCCGGAGGAACTTTACGCTTCAAAGAGGGAGGTATTGGTGATGGTGATGAAGGGTAGTTCCCCCCGAGATTGGGAGTAGAGGGGGTGGGGGTGGGAGAAGCTGCTTTTGCGGCGTTGGATGTTGCCTTCTTCAACAAATTTTGACCACGAAATGCTTTATTTGGTAGAGATGTATTTTTCTTTCCATGCAACACCTTTGGTCGTGGCCATTCAAGGTCACGGCTGGTCACTAGACGGGAGCCTGCCACCCATTCATCGAGACGCTTGTTGAAGTGTTCCCAGTGGACAAAGAATTCCAGGTTGTCTTCAGGCTGAACCAACCCATCATTCGCAGCTTGCTGTCGTGCGTACGAGTTTTGAGGCTTCTCACGTATTGATAGAATTTCGGCAAGACGTTCTTCTGTCTGACCATCTTGGGCAGGACGCCGGATATAGAGTTTGCAGCCGACCGAAACAGTCTGATCAGTCCGAACACGTGAGCCATGGGATGTGTGTCAAATTAACTAAGCAGACACACCTGGAGGCTGTATGTCCCCCCGAGACTAACTGGAGGCGGGGGTATATCCGGCGCAGGGGTTGAGTGAGACGAAACCATTCTTCCACACTAGCTGAGGGGAGAACTGACTAACAAATGTGAATGGCCAAGTCAGAATAGGAGTAGCAGTTTGAATACAAAAATAATACAACGGTGTACTTCAGACTCGTAAAAAGGTACGAAGAGTCGTTTGTTCCTGCTGGTTGTGTTCTGCTGACAAAGCTCCTTCAGCCGTGACCCAAAAGGTGTCACGCGGTGATCTATAGTGAGCGCCATGGATGACATTGTCCTGAACCTCGATCTAGATGCGGGTGCACCTACAAGGAAGTTTTCGAATAAAGGAGGTCGATGGGTGGACAGGTCAAGTTTTTTTCATGATGTATCCAGCTTTTCTAATTGAGTTCGCAACATAGGCTAAAAGTTAAGCGTGCTATGAAGCGGAAAGCACATACTGGCTCGAATGTCATTGTCACAGAAGATACTACCAGGCCACAAAAGCGAATGCGTGAAGACCCCAGTGCTTTTACACCACCCTCACAACCCAAAATCAGCTTTACTTCAACTCCGTCTTCGCGATCAACGCAAGTCATCTCATCTCTTTTTACATCCAACCCCAAACTCGATCCCCCAACTGCCACTAAACCAACCAAGAATCTGTCTCAAGGACCTAGCAATGCACCCTTAAATATGTCCAACTTCTCTGGGTTTGGTCTTAACCCACTTCTGGTTTCTCATCTCACAAGTAAAATGAACATCAAAAAGCCTACCGCCATTCAACGGTCCGCCCTGCCCTTACTTCTAGCATCATTAGGAGGAGGCAAGGAAAGGGATGCGTTCATTCAATCACAAACTGGATCCGGAAAGACGTTGTCCTACCTTCTACCCATTGTTCATGACCTCCTTCCTCTAAGTACGCTGTCCTACATTGATCGCTCTATCGGAACTTTAGCAATTATTATTGCTCCCACACGAGAACTCGCCAAGCAGATCTCTGATGTCCTTGAGGCGCTGCTCAAGTTGCGATTGAGGTCAGAAGATGAATCTGCCGATGATCCCAATCCTACTAGCAGACTCACAAGGTGGCTTGTTTCCGGCCTTCTGATTGGGGGCGAAAATCGCACGCATGAAAAAGCTCGTCTTCGGAAGGGTATACCAATCTTGGTTACAACGCCTGGTCGGCTGTTAGATCATTTGCAGAATACCTCTTCCTTCAACGTCGGCAAGTGTAGGTGGCTGGTTTTGGACGAGGCTGATCATCTTATGGAACTTGGTTTTGAGGAGACCATCACAGGTATCCTTAAGAGTTTGGATGGACGAAATCGCTTAGCGAAAAAGGCTGTAGTTGAAGGGCAAAGTATGGAGGTTAGCGGATGGGATTGGGATAGGAAAAGAAGGACGATCTTATGTTCGGCCACGATTCGTGAAAACGTTCAGAAGCTCGCGGGCTCCACGCTTGTGGATCCCCTAATAATCAAAGCGATTGACATCCAAAATGAGCCAGAGCCAACCCCCAGCAAAGTACACTCCTCCGAGACCTTTACACCCCCATCTCAACTGACTCAGAAATACATCATTGTCCCTCTTAAGCTACGGTTGGTCACGTTAGTAGCGCTCCTTCGTTCACTCATCGCACAAGTACATGGCCAACGGAGTATCAAAATCATCGTCTTTTTCAGCTGTACAGATTCTGTGGATTTTCATTGGAACCTGCTCACAAAAGCCTCCATGATTGATGAGATGAAAGCTAGCTCGGGTATAGAAAGTGAAGACAAAGAGGAGAGCAATGAGACAAGTGCTTTACCCGATAAATATGATCAGTACGAAGGGAAATGCTCTCTACTTTGGGATACCGAGGTGTATCGACTCCACGGCTCTCTTCCAACACAAACTCGCCTATCTATCATCAAAATGTTTTCTGGGACCGTATCTGATTCCAAAGGACCAGTTTCATCGATTTTACTTTGTACTTCAGTCGCATCACGAGGCTTAGATCTTCCCCTCGTCCGTGCGGTATTGCAATACGACCTTCCAACAGAAGGTGGTGCGACAGAATATGTTCATAGAGTGGGCCGTACAGCACGCGCTGGAAGAGGCGGCGAAGCCTGGAGTATCATGGCCCCGAACGAACGTGATTGGGTGCAGTGGATTCAAGAGTCAGCGGTCAGCGGCGAAAAGGGGGATAGCTTTACACCCAGCAGAGGAAGCATGTCTCTTATGCCTGTTGCAGTCAACGAAATCCTAAGATCTGGATTTGGGGGCAAGGGGCAAGAGTTTGAAGAGCGGGCTACAGAAGTTCAGCTTGCTTTCGAGCGATGGGTTTTACGTGAGAAGGTGTGTTTCTCTTTTAGTCTCTTGATTTTGTGTGTGAACCTCGTGCTCACTCGAAGTAAAATGTCTCTTATCTTTTTATCGCTTCATTCACACAGAATTCGGAACTTGCCCGTAGTGCATTTTTATCGCATCTGAGAGCGTACGCTACACATCCTGCGAACGAGAAGCATATCTTCCACATCCGCCATTTGCATCTTGGTCACCTAGCTAAGGCTTTTGCACTACGTGAAGCACCAAAATCTATTACTGGGGCTGTCACCACTACACAGAAGAAGCAGAAGAAGAAGAGAGATCTCCATCCGCCAGGCACCAAGACTAAAACCAAAGTTGCCAAATCAGATCAACAACGGCACGTTAAGTGGGAGAATGATTCTTTTGGGGACTCAGAGAAGCGGATGCAGGCTGTGGTGAGAGCCCAGGGACGCTTGACAAAGAAGAAGGGTGTCATGATGAGTAGTGGGACATCAGAATTTCAGATTGCAGGAGGAGATGCTTTGGTAAAACTTGTCCAAGGCTTCTGATTTGTCATAACCCCCCTTGGCCACGAGAATTCCGCGCTCCTCTAACACACTTTGACAGACAGACCAACCGGAAAAATCAAATTTCCCTGTCTTGAGATATACCCCTTCAAATATGCTAACCACGTGGGACGGAACCTTGTTTCTGGGAGTGAGATCGTATCATCATCGTGTACGCGTCTCGGAATCTATGTTTTTCTCAGCCATTGTTTGAATCATTCTTGGGTTCACATCTCATGATGACCCAATATCAATAACTATATTATGAGTCTATGTATCGAATAAAGCAACCGTAGTTGTTATGTGGTGATCGTACAAGTTTCTGTTGCATTAGAGGAGCGCTTGGTAGTGTCTGCTACCACGTGAGTCGCATCAAAAATAGAGCATGTTCATGTACACGTCGACGTTTCTTCATCTCAACCAAAATGTTTGGTCGCTTTACTTTATCTTTCATTGTGGTGTCCATCCTCGCATTCTTCTGCGCTCAGTCTGTAGAAGCTACCAAAGGCCCAAAAATTACCAATAGACTATACTTTGACATTAAACACGGTGATGAGGATCTCGGACGGAGTATGTGTTTGCAAACTCATGTCTACTGAGAATTAACGTGAAATACAGTCACCTTTGGTGTTTTCGGCGGTGTATGTCCCGGAAATTTAATCTTGCACTCCCTTTCCAGACCTGATGGTCGGATTCGCTCTAGACCGTTCCCAAGACTGCAGAGAACTTCCGTGCCTTGGCCACCGGTGTAAAGAAGGATGGAACTGAACTCGGGTTTGGATACAAAGGTTCAAAATTCCATCGTATCATTAAAGATTTCATGTGAGTCAAGTAGTTGTTTGCTGGTCCCAGAAACATATCTCTTCAAATAGGATACAGGGTGGTGATTTCAGTGAGTCAGAATCTTGTCGTGGCGTTTGTAGAATCTCGGCTTCTTACGATTCGCTCCAGCTCGTGGAGATGGGACCGGTGGAAAGGTGCGCTTTTAGCCTTTAGTTGTAACATTAATGACCCACTGACTTGGTCATTGGATGCCTTTCAGTCCATCTATGGTGATAGATTTGCCGATGAGAACTTGTGAGTTAGTAGTTTCCTTATCTCTGGGTTGACCATCGACATGTTCTATTAGCAAGCTCAAACATACTGGACCCGGTCTTCTGTCAATGGCGAATGCGGGAAAGGATACCAACGGTAAACCTTGATTTCACTCCTGAGATCCATCGGCCTCACTTCGGGTCACCGATTCTCGGTTATCTTAGGTTCTCAATTCGTGAGTTGCTACCACTTATTACTCATTCACATGAAAGGAAGTTAAGTTCAATGGCTAATGAGTTTTTCAGTTTATAACCACCGCTATTACTAGCTGGCTCGATGGCCGCCATGTACGTTGTCGATCTTGGTCTGGAGCAATAATTTTGATTCGCTTGTAGGTTGTTTTTGGCATGGTTCTTGATGGCATGGACATTGTGCGCAAAATTGGTCAGGCCTCCCTTTGATTCCAGATAATAACAACATCACTGAACCATTTCGAATACGACCTTCAGAGGATGTTGAGAAGGGAGCGCAAGACCGTCCCAAAGTTGATGTCATCATCGCTGACTGCGGCGAGGTAAACACTTCAATCATGACTCACATCAAGCTAATAACTTTTTCGTTGTAGCTACCCTTGGATCTTGCTACGGATGAAACTGGGAAAGAGGTGCCTCTTCATGCTGAGCTGTGATGCTCCCAAGTACCGATAAAAATATGTGCCATTTAACAGGACCATGTTACTGGAGCTGCCCATGTCGATTTAGACGAGCTTAACAAAAACAGCAGCACTCAGAGTATAACGCCCGAGGAAATTATCCCTGTTTCTACTACTAACCCTGCCAGTGACAAGCAAAAGGCAGCCGGACTTGAGACGCTACCCCAAGCCAACTGGTCTCTCATGGCCTCTGGCATCGTGCTCATTGGTGTATTTGTTGCCTTCTTTCTGTGGCTAGGTGGTGCCAGATGTGTGAGAAGGCTCATCAAGGGTAGAGAAGCAAAGTATAGCAAACTTAGTTCGAGTGATTTGTGAGGATGTTCCCTCTCTTTGATAGCTCGCTGGTTCATATTCCAGCATACAGAAGACGTATTGCTTAACTACAGATAAGGGTTTCTTGGATAAATTCTCAAATGGCATCGGTTTGGATGAATCTTACGTCTTTGAGTTTCACTGCCATTCCCGATATATCGTTCGTCCGGATGGCTACCCTGACAAAAACAATCTTTGTGACGTACGGACGGATCGTCAGAGCAGTGAGTTAAGTTCCCGGGTTGCCTGGTGTCACATTGCGCCGGTCTGGTTGTAAATAGATTTATGATTGGTCTACCGTACACCGGAACCTCTGCAGCAGGACAAAAGTTAGTTATCTAGAAATGGAGAACTACCGTGTTGGATGTGACATCATGAGTTGATAAAAGATAGATGGGATTGGAAGCTGTGTAGCTGCGGGCAGCAATATAATCGGGAGGGTATGACAAGTGAGAGCCGCAGTGTCATCGACGAATACCAGCAGCTAGTGCGAGAAGAACATAGAACATATTTCACATTTTGAATGTGATCGGAGACGTCACTCTTCACACACGACCATGAAGGCCCTCTACCCCGCCTCAAATATCCTCGAAAATCTCGACCATGCTCAGCGTGCTCTGAAGATTGCTCGACATTCTCCTTGTTCTCTCTGTAATAACTCCTGCTTCGGCCTCCAGCCATCTCTCGGCATCAAGGCTGTCCTTGACGAGTCACCCTTCCAAGGTCTCTTTGGTCTAGACGATTATGGCTCGGACGATGACGAATCCAAGGGCCAGCTCTCATATCTGGGATTCTGTCAGTGCGGTCATGACGTGAAATATCACGGTGCAAATGAAGCCGAGCTTGGCAGCGAGGAATTCACTCGCCGTGCTCGAGTAGCTATTCGTCTGGACGAGTTGATTCAGGTATGTGGCATGAAACTCACTCCTCCACTCCTTTGATGCTGATTCTCCGCGCACTTCGTTTTGAAATATAATTCTACAAGGACGAGGGTGATCTGCTCGACTTTGAGTATACAAATGATGATATCGATTCCCTACGCAAACAAATTACTCTTCGGCTAGTAGAAAACCCAATTTCTTCAGGTATCTTGTTCAAATCTCAGTCATGAATCTCGATAACTAAGGGTGACAACTTCAAAAGACACACGATCCCAACCAAGCAATAGACTATCACCCGCCTCATCAATTCTCAGTGACCCATCGCCGCGAGCAGCCAAGCGACGTCGGCTGTCATTTTCATCCTTAAGTGACGCAGAAGACAACGACGATGATGACGACGAGCAACCCCTGGCATCCCAGATCGCCTCTTCAACAGCGCATCCTCGGAGAAGTGGAAAGGGTAGGAAAGGAGGCAAGAAGAATGCTGCTCTGAAGAAGAAGGCACATACTGCTCCAACATCATTAGCCCCGCCCGTTGGTGATGAGCAGATTCAGATGAGTAAGAGGATCAATGGGATCAATGGGCGTGAACCCAAGATCAAAGTTGAAGATAGATTGGATGAAGGCCAGTTGAACCGTCTCGCAGCAGGCGTGCCTGTTGATTTTACTAGAGTACGATATCCATCTTGACTCCGAATAATTGCTCATGTACACATAGCCAACTGTCAAAGTTGAGAAGGCCGCGATGACGGAGATACGCAAAGGAGTCATACAAATCGTGCCTGTCGAGAATAACCAAAAACCACGGTCATTGACGATTTTGACAGGTCTCAAAACACTTTTCCAGAAGCAATTACCCAAAATGCCTCGAGAATACATTGCACGGCTCGTGTATGATTCCAACTCCAAAGCTCTAGCGATCATCAAGAAGGGTTACAAGGTTGTAGGCGGAATATGTTATCGACCATTTTCACATCGTGGCTTTGCCGAGATTGTTTTCTTTGCCACAAATTCTGCCGACCAAGAGAAGGTATTAGCTTGTTGCATTCCATTTTCTCTAATCTCATTCGTCATACAAGGGTTATGGTGGAATGCTCATGGACCATTTTAAAGCTCACATCCGCAAAAGCTACCCTGAAATGATGTATTTCCTTACTTATGCCGACAACTACGCTGTGGGTTATTTCGAGAAACAAGGATTCTCAAAGGACATCACTCTAGATCGGTCTGTGTGGGCAGGATACATTAAAGATTACGAGGGTGGTACCATCATGCAGTGTACGATGCTCCTCAAAGTCGATTATCTCAACAAACCAGCAATATTAGCGAAACAAAAGGAAGCAATTTTAACGAAGATCAAGGAACTCTCGAGATCACATAAGGTGTATCCAGGACTTCCACAGTTTCAGCCTGGTCAGCCGGAGGGCGTGATTATTGACCCCAAAGATGTACCAGGGCTCAGTAAGGCTCTCAATAGATCTGCCTGCATCTGATCATTATTCCAAATAGGGGAAACAGGCTGGAAGCATAGTATGATGGCAAAGTAGGTACTTTTTGCATGTGCTAGATTCCTTGTCGACGTTAAGATGTCATGTGTTCAGCGTCATTCGACAGTGTCCCAAGAACGTCGATCGTATATTCATGGAATCAGCATTAAACGACCTCATACGACATCCTCGGTCATGGCCATTTCGCGACCCAGTGAAGGCATCTGAAGTGGCTGATTATTACGACGTGATTAAACAACCGATGGGTATATTACTTTTTGAGTCCTTGACAATTACATTGACATACCAGCTAGATTTCCAAACAATGGGAGAAAAATTGAAGGATGGAAAATACAAAACGGTTGATTTATTCGAAAGCGACGTTCGGCTGATCATCGAAAACTGCAGGAACTATAATCCGGAAACAACAGTATATTACAAAAATGCGGATAAAATTGAGGAAGTACTTAATGATCTCATGGCGAAACGTCTTTCTTGAACGATGTCCCCATGAGTTCGGAATTTGTTTATCTTAACCGATATATCGGTCTTGTTTTTGTAGTATAATTTACCATACTTCTCGCTGCTGCAACGTCGGACACTTGAATGTTGACTCACATTCAATCGTGATGAATTCTCCAGAAGTGTGAATTGAGCAACTCAATTACATTTACCAATAATACAAATCATTTATTCAACATATCAATCCATTTCACTCAACGCTGACCATCTGTTTGAATAAGTATTGAACAAGATGTCGATCCAGGGCAGTTAGTTACACTCACAAGCTTTGGTTTCATACTTCCCGAGGCCTACAATAACGTTCTGTGGGTCCTGGGGCTTGCCGGCAATGTAGTTCTCGAGAATGGATTTCGTACCAGCCGCGTAACGGGCCTGCGCATCAAGGGTGGTACCAGAATAGTGGGGAACCATCCCATTACCAGCTCCAAGGGCGTTCTTCGCGGTACGCCAGACATGATCGCGGGGAGCGGGTTGGACATTCCACACATCACCAGAATATCCGTTCAACTGTCCGCTCTTAAGGGCAGCAGCGACGTCGTCCGCGTTACAAATCGCACCGCGAGCGGTGTTGACGAGCCAAGCACCTTTTTTGAAGTGCTGAAGCAAATCAGCATTCACAAGATCGCGAGTTCCTTCGTGCAGAGGGCAGTTGACAGTGACAACGTCACATTGAGAGACGAATTCTTTGAGGTTGGCGACTTTGCGCGCTCCCACTGCCTTAGCGGCTGCCTCTGGAAGAGGCGCATAGTCATAGTAAAGAAGCTCCTTGCAGTTAAATGGAACAAGACGTTCAAGAACACGATAACCAATGCGGCCTGCGCCAATGGTGCCAACGACCTTGCCTTCAAGATCAAAGGCATTCCTGGCGATGTCAGAGACTTGCCAGTCTCCACGTTCAATCATCTGAAAAAATCAGATAAACCCATGAGAAAAGGTTTTTTTTTTTTTGGGGGGGGGGGTATGCTGCATACCTCATGAGCCGGTACAAAGTTCCTGACGAGAAGCAGGATACTCATGATAACATGCTCAGCCACTGAGACAACATTAGAGCCAGATACCTGGGGTGAACAGTTAAGACGAGAATTGAGATATAATTCCAACACTTGACCATACCTCCAAGACTTGGATACGATTTTCAACAGCAGCGTTCAGGTCAATATGATCGGATCCAACACCAGCAGTAATGCAAATTTTGAGATTCTTCGCCTACCGGGGGAAAGATACATGTAAAAGATCGAAGTCTATTGGTGGATCGTCGAATCATTTGAACGGCGAAGCCATACCTTCTGAACCAAGTCATGAGTGAGATATCTACAGCGTGAGTAAAGATGGTCAGATGGCTCTCCAATGAGGGGTATCTCTTCTCATCAAGAGGACTCACCCAGGGTGGAAGGGGGTAGTTATGAGGACTTCGGCCTGTGGATAAAGTTATTTTGAGCCGTCTGTTAGAGGAAAAGGGATGCTACTCACATCCACGATATGCTTCTGGAAATCGCTGTCAGGCCCCTCTTTGTCGTCCGTCACCTGTATTTCATCCAAATTGAAGACTGTCCAATGATACAAAACATCCAAGCTATACGCACTGCGGTGCGATCAGTAGCCATCACTTAATAGGAAGGTTCAGAAATCCTTACCAATGAGTTCATGACCCTGGTCTTTAAGCCAAGGGTCAAGCCCCAGCTAGTTAGATAGGATATGTCAATTTTGATTGGACAAGGTATCGGCGATAACCTTCTACCTTGTTCTCAACAGTGCCAAGAAGACGGGGCTCCTGCTCAGCGGCTTCTCCGCCTTTGTAGAGGATGGCCAAAACCTATCGAAGATACATCAACCACATACAGCTCAAGACGAGCTGAGGACGACACTCACCTTCATGTTGTATAATAAAAATGTGGGATGGAAACGAGGGATTCCGGATGAGAGTTGGGGTCCATCATTCTAGCTTTTATCTCAAAATTCTGGGCAATGAGAAACCAGTAAGAAGCCATGATCTAATCAGTTGAATGACAATCTGTGTCATCTGATGATATGTACCGCAAGCCGTCCCGGAAACCCCCGCCTAGATCCTTGATCAGAGTGGAGTCGAGAGAGAGAGAGGTATATACGGACAACCAAGTTCCCATTGACTCTTGAAGTGTTCATACGCCAAGAAAATCGTATTAACGCTCTCACTTTGCTACTTAGTTTTAATCATAGTGTTATTGTTTCCTAATCGAGCAGTCATAGCTGAATGCTCTAAAAATACTTTTATTCCATTCATAAGCACATATGGAACACATATGGGGAAGAATGATTCGTCCCCTTTTTGCTGTTGTTGACCAGGGAAGCCACTCCAGATTGACGACCGTCATGCCATTTCCACTTGTGCTTGCTCCGAATGATTCTGTCGATGAGCACGGGATTATATTATAGGGTCTTCAAAATGAATCTAGGCGAGATAGAATTTTATCAAGAAAACCTACAAAAGTTAATCAGCAAAAAACAGAGAAGAGCGTTCTAAGAAGAGTCAACCCATACTACTGAGTCCATTAACGTCATGCGTTCAAGAGTGGCTGCTCTTCGGAGATTGTAGAAGCCATTTCATATTCGTCGATGGAATCAACATCGTCAGGTTGTCCTTTTGGGTTACCTTCACAAAACTTCTTGACTACCTCCCATTCAACACGAAGGAAAACCCACAACCAACGTCTGAATAATTCTGCTACTTCTAACCAGAATATACCCACGCCTCCTTCCGTGGCCGTATGTAGATGACTGGATAGTTTAATTGACCATGTCATCCTCAAGATTAAATTCAAGAAAACTAGAAGCGGATAGACAGACAACGGGTAAAGAAGCCAGGGGCGTAGACCCCATGGATGAGATCGTCTGCGAGGATTCGTTGCTCTATTGATATCAATAGAAGGCCAATAGTCTTCCTGCGTCGCATCTACGATGACAGATTCAGGGGAGGAGTAATTCAGTAGAGGGCTATGAAGAAGCGTCTGAAGGCGGGGAAGGATAAGCTGACGAGGTGGAGTCCGATGATCTGTACTAGTGAAATTAGGTTTTATCTTCAGCAATTCCAAGCCCCAATCATTTGTCACATCCCACCAGAAGGAGTAGACCGAATTTACTACAGCACTGAGGAGCCTACAGAGATTCAGACCTGTAGCGACAGCTTGAGACGGAGCCAGCGCACCACAGACGGAACATCCCAAGCCATCGTGGATTTGATGTGGTATGATCAGCACCCATATGAGTTTCAACTGTGCTTCTCATGGCAGCTGAAAGAAATATGACCGGGAATGCCGTTGCATACTTCATTGCATTGCATAGAGGACGCCTGTCGGAATTTGACGGGTGGGTATACTCAATCACGCACTGTCTGAATCGTACAAAATATGGAAAGCTAGAGAATAAAGAACTGCTGAATACTCATTTGTTTACGAAATTCCAAGGAAAGACATACCTCATTATGGTAGGTGTAATCCATCTGTGCCAGCCCTCTTCGTTTGGAATGGCAAGAAGCGTGTTCCCCGGAAGCAGAATTAATACAGACAACCAAATATCACCAAGGACTTTCGCAAAAGAAGTTGCGATATCAGCGAAGACAATGTCAGAAAACTGAATGGGTGAGTGGTGGGGAGGTGATAAGCAGCGGTGTATCGCACTGCTTGTGTCAGGACATTGATGCGCCAGAGAGTAGGACACCTACTGTAAAAATTTATCACGTTCACGTTTGAATAGAACGTTCATTGGACAAAAGATGAACGCGAAAATGATAAGTGCAGTGATGAGAGGTAGGTATCCAAATGCATCCACGAACAACCTTTCGTTCCTGGTGCACATACGAAATAATGTCCAAGATGATAGACAGAAAGCCCCGTAAGCGAATGCCAGTATGTATGTGGGGATATAGACGACGGATGGAGAGGTGTATCCAAAATGTCCATTCAATCGACTCGAAAGGGAAGGTGCCTGTAGTGACAGACCCTCTGTGTGCAGCTCTAGTGCTGCCACAACATTTACACCCAACAAATGCAAGCCATGAAGGTTGGTCGCCCAAGCAAGAATACCAAGACCGAAGAGAAGGAGCACACGATACGGAAGAGGGAAAAAGACGTTCAAGTTTGTTTCTGCGTCTAGTTCAAGCGTAGACATGATGGTTCTGGCATGGACACGCAAAGCTCGGTAGACTTGGGAGAGTTCAAGGAGTCATAAAGGAATGAACAGTTGTTACAACCTTCTAGCTGCCAATTACTTGTTTACTGCTCCCTTCCCACGCACCAATTCTCATGGCAGACAAGGACGGAGCATATGCCAACAAGGCATCTGACACGGACTTTCGCAAGAAATGGGATAAGGATGAATACGCAGAACGTGCAAAACAGAAGGACACGGAGGAAAGGGAGCGCATGCAAGAGAATGAAGAACGCATGAAGCAAGGTAAATCTACAGTAATAGGCAACTGCCTGGCTAATAATGATTTCCTAGGAAAGCGACCTCGCAAAGGAACCAAAAAGTATCTCCCTAAGCCAACGGAGCTCATGCAAGCTCGGGAGGCGCCTCTAGAATTGGACAAAAATCTTGGAAAATCTATGGTTGTTCAAAATCCTGGAGGCAGAGGACCAGGCCAACCTGGTTTCTACTGTGAAACCTGCAATCGGACATACAAGGATAGCGTCGGTTATCTAGACCACATAAACTCTAGAGCACGTACGTCTCTTCTTAGTACTTGGGTGATCGTTGACAAAGCCTTCGACAGATTTACGAGCGCTCGGTCAATCAACAAAAATCGAGCGATCTACCGTCGAGCAGGTTCGCGCTCGTATAGCGATGCTTCGTGAGAAGACAAAGGATGCCTCCAATGCCAGAGCCTTCGACTTCGACAAACGTTTGGCCGAGATCAGGGCCAAGGAACAAGCCCTACGGCAGGACAAGAAAGACCAAAAGAAGGCAGAGAAAGAGAAAGCCCGCCTTGAACTCATTAAGGACCTTGGATCTGATAATGAGATGACCAAACTCATGGGATTTGGCGGCTTTGGCTCTTCAAAGAAATAATTGGCAAGTATTTCGTAGGCTCGCCAGTCAGTCGGTCTTCCATGGGAATCATATATTTATATTGTATTCTAACTTTGACAGCAGAAATGAACGGTCTATTTCTCGTTCTCATCTCTTCATGGACGCACAAGGAATAATACAAACTTAACATCCGCTACCTCCTGGTCCTCTGAAATCAATTCCGTGCCCCCAACTTTTCTGTCCTCAATATCTACAGGCACACTCCCAACAGTTTTCTGGATGAGAAGCCCATGATCTTTGATGGCAGTAAGTAGTTCTGTACCTGCACCTTCTTCAAATCGGTAATAGACATCAATATCATCTGTCGCCTGAAGCCCGGCCTTCTTGCGAAGTTTTTGAACACGATTCGTCAGCTCACGGGCAAGCCATTCACCCTGGAGATCTGAATGAATCTGGATGTCTAGACGAATGACGACGTCGTTGTCTGTATGTGTGGCAAATTGCCCTTCAATACCTGTAGGCAATTCAAGGTAGCGTTGGATGGTCAAATCGCCAGCAATCAAATCTATCCCTTCAATTCTAATGTTTCCGGTATTTGCATAAGCCTTCACGGCATCACTGGAAACAGAAGGCAACGCGTTCTTGACCTTACCCAAATCCTTGCGCAATTTCTTTCCGAGGACAGCCCAATCCGCAACAGCACGATAGCGGACCCCCGAGGAGTTCTCGTCGGATGTAAAGATGATATCTCGAACATTGAGCTCAGACTCAATGTATTTTTGCAGTGGCTTGATGTCGGCGATGTACTCAGATTCTGGATGGAAAATTAAAAGCTCCTTCAGCGGCACCTACACGAAATTCTCAGTCAATACACATGTCATGTATGCCACTAACAGACCTTCAAAGATATATTGTTCTTTTCACGGACATTTCTTGTCAACTCAATGACAGTCTGCATGCGCTTGACTTGACGCTCGATGGTTTCATCAAAATATTCTTCCTTGACCTCTGGAAAGAGCAAGAAATGAATCGACCGAGTGTCTCCCGCAAATAGATCTTCAGGTAAATAGTTTTTTAACGTCTGGTATAGATTCTCGGTCAAGAATGGTGTATACGACGACTATCATTGGAAATCGTCAATGATTTTGCCTGCGATTAAGACCGACGCATACCATTGTCCTGCAAAGAGTGAAAAGTGTCTCGAACAGGGTATTGAGCGCAGCAATCGTGTCCTCGACACCGTCCTCTCCTTTCAGTCTTTTCCGGTTGAAACGAATATACCAATTAGTCAATTCATCAATGAGGTCTAGAAGTCGGGGGATGATGGTATACAAGCGATAAGCGGCCATCTCTTCTCGAACGAGTTTGATGAGTGATTGACAACGAGCGAGGATCCAACGATCCATTACATTGTTGGGAAGAGGCGCTTTCGGGTTATATTTGAAATCAATGTTGCTGACCTTTTTCAGTAAGGCAACATGACCAAGGAAGAATCGAAAGGAGTTGAGCCAAGGGAGAAGGACACGAGAGATGACTTCGCGAACACCCTCTTCACGGAAGCGGAGATTGTCACCGCGGACAATTGGTGAATTTACGAGGAACATTCTAAGCTCATTCATAACTTGTTATGGACTAAGTACGGACACACACCTTGTAGCGTCCGCGCCATATCTATCAATGATCACATTGGGGTCTGGATAGTTCTTCAAACTTTTGCTCATTTTCTTCCCGTCACTACAAAGAGTCAGCATGGCTTAGACTGAGTCACGACTTATTTGTTCACTTACGCTGCAAGCACAAGGCCGGTGACGATGAGATTCTTCCATGGCGCTCTATCGAACAAATGCGTTGATAAAACGAGTAGAGTATAGAACCAACCACGCGTTTGATCAATGCCCTCCGACACAAAGTCTGCAGGATGTGTGCGTTCGAATAGCTCTTTATTCTCAAAGGGATAGTGGAGCTGCGCGTACGGCATGCTACGAGTTTACACCAGCTTAATTACTTCTGAAAAAAAAAAATCGAAGCCAACTGACCTTCCGGATTCAAACCAACAATCGAAAACTTCTTCAATGCGCTTCAACTGCCCTTTACCTTTCTGCGATGGAATGGTAATGTGATCAATGCTTTCTCTGTGGAGATCTGTAATTCCTGACACTCCAGAGAGACGCTCGAGTTCTGCAACTGAGCCAATGCAAACCACCTGGGAAAACAAAAATCAATGTCCAAACCCTGGGTACAAAGAAATATACTATCTCTACCTCTTCAAAGTCATCGCTAACCCACAATGGGATAGGTGTTCCCCAGTAACGATTGCGCGACACATTCCAATCCCGGGCATTAGACAACCAGTTTCCGAAGCGATTGTCTCCGACAGATTGCGGTACCCTACCACTCGATCAGGATACATGATATTGTTCGAGGAAGTAGACGGACCAACGTGTGCTTTCATTGTTTGTTACTAGCTGATCAACTATTGGTGTTACTTTGATAAACCAAGCTGGGATGGCACGGTATATGAGTGGGGTGTGTGATCTAGAGTACATGAGCAGAATACTCGAGTATATATATCAATGTGATCTCACCGCCAGCAGAAGGGATAACTATGTTTGATGGTGGACTGAACAACCAATCGACCCTTCGCTTTAAGCATCTTCTGGATAGGACCATCTGCAGCCTGTGTATTGTCCTATCATTCACGATTGCTCCATGTCAGGTGGTTCCTTTACCTTGACATGCAAACCGACTAAATCAGGAACTTGTGAAGTGAACTGTCCCTTGTCATTGATAGGACAAGGTGGCATTTCATCTGGCCGAATAACACCATTAGCAATAGCGATACGATGGTCGTCTTCACCAAAGGCTGGTGCCTGGTGTACAATCCCTGTACCATCTGTATCTGTGACGTAGGTATCGACGAGGACTCGGAATGCTTTATCTTCAAACTATAGCAATCATATAAGGGGTTAGATCACGAGGGACACACAAATACTTGCCTGATCCGTGAAATATTCAAATAGCGGCACGTATCGCCATCCTTTCATATCTGCTCCCAAGAACTGTCCCAGCTTTTTATACTTGGCCTTTTTAGGGTCTTTATAAAGTGTTTTGAGTAGGCCCTCCTGTATGATGAAGCTCTGATTACGCTCTTGGTCATGGATCTTGATGTATGTAAAATCAGGATGGACACAAAGGGCAAGATTAGATGGCAGAGTCCACGGTGTAGTTGTCCAGGCAAGCAATGATACAGTAGGATCATCGACAAGGGGGAAAGCAACGGTCACTTTTTTTGGATCGCCTGAGTCGTAGTTGTGATAAGTTACGTATTTTACGTACCTGCGGGGTCATTCACATCGCGATAATCTTGCCCAGCCTCGAAGTTCGATAATGGTGTAGTACATCCGGTGGAATAAGGCATGACTCTCTGACCTCGATAAACAAGATCCTTGTTGAACAGTTGGGAGAAAGCCCACCAGCAGGATTCCATAAACGTCGTGTTCAGAGTTTTATAGTCATTGTCAAAGTCAATCCAGCGACCCATCCTCTCGACAGTACGCCTCCATTCCGACGAGTAACGCATTACAATGGCACGACATTCAGCATTGTATTTGTCGATACCCATGGCCATGACATCTTCTTTACCAGTAATGCCGAGCCTCTTGTCAATTTCGTGCTCAACAGGCAATCCATGCGTATCCCATCCAAAACGGCGAGCTACATGGAATCCACTGACGTGTGCATGTCGTGTAATAATATCCTGATCTTTCAGGTCGGTATATCACGTACGCACTACATCTACATAATCTTACCTTTATGGTTCCAGCGAGTAGATGTCCATAGTGGGGAAGCCCAGTTGCAAAAGGTGGACCGTCGTAGAAGGAATACTCTGGCCTACCCTCTGAAAGCTTCAAGCTGGTTTGGAATGCATCGATATCTCTCCAGAACTGGATGACTTTTTCCTCTTCCTTTGCGAAATCAAATGACGCGGAAACTAGTCGTACTTTTAGCAAGCCCGATCGGAGTTGATTCAGATCAACTTACTGTCATGCTGAAGGAATGACATGGTGTGCCAGAGTCAGGATAACGATAAGCCAGTGGCAAGCGAATTTTTTCTGAACTCTACTATTGATCGAGTCAGTGCGCTATCTGGATATGGGATCGACTAGATGTAGATAGCTTATCTAATCTCTAATGGTTTGATGACGGTTTGATGACCCGGTTGTATTCGTGGTAAAAGAAGATACTTCGCGTCCTTTGTCTAGGCTATAACGTTGAAAAATTCCCAACTTATAGCGAAACCGATATCAGTCTATCTGGCGAGGTGGGAATTCGAGTTTTTTCATGTCGTCAGGTATTACACGATGGAAGATACGTCGGCTCTCTGTCTTCTCATATAGCCTCCAAACCTTGGGAGCCTAGCACTTTGTCTCTTGTTGCAATATAAGTTCTCAATTGCAGTGGTCGACTATAGCCATCTCCCACTCGGTCAGCCAGCAGCTTTTCACACATCCTGGGTCCGGTAAAAAAAGCTTTCAATTTCGAAGTGAATCTTTTGAAGATGCCAAGAGCAATCTCACGCAAGAGTCTAGCGATATCAAATTGATGTTGAAATATTGCCGCAAAAACCTCACCTGCTACTTTCTTTCAAATTTCCCCGCATCTATCAGCCGATTTTAAATCTCTCTCTCAGGCTATAGTCATCATGAAAAAGAAGATCGACACCTAAAAGGCAAAATCAATGAACATATGTAAGATGTCATGAGAATCAACATTTTGTGAATGTACGCGATATCGTTTCAGGGGTCGACACATAGTGTGTGTGTGTGTGTGTGCCTATCTGTTCGCTTAGGGGATGGCATCGTGGCATAGCTCTTGTGGAAGGGTATACAATCAAAATTTGAGGGAGCCTTCCCTTGGACGGTCTGTCAACGATAAGTACCTGAATCAAAAGTGAGTTCTATTTAAGCAACAGCAATTGGCTCATGACTCAGAGAGAAAGGTCCCGGTGGTAGTAAAATAATCCCTAGCATGTGTCCTCCCGCCGCGCTAACTGTTGTCACGCCTCGTGCCTATACTTCCGTTGACCCATTTAACAGAAATTTCGCTCTGACCAAGTGCGATTCCCTCATTTTTGCAAGTTAACCCCGGATTCTCTTTCCTTGAACTCATCTCAGGATCAGTATTTGGCGGGATTCTCCTCGAGAAACCTGAGGGTTTTCATCGAATTAAACATAGGCATCGATCTAGGGATCACTGGTTCATTGCTGATAGAGACACGGCAAACATGGACCCTTCCAAATACCACACGAATACTTTTTTTTAATTCTTCCATGGTTTGTTCGATTGTGTGAGATGCATAAATGCTAATCAAGATGGACATGGACTCATTTTGCTCTGCAACAGGTTTCCAAAATTTGTGGCTAGTAGGGGGAATAACAATCGCTTAAAATGTGTATCCGTAGAGGAGTTGATCACACGATTCCGTCATGGAGCGGGGCAATAAAGAGCCATTGATCCCCATAAACTGAGCGTGTCGCCATCACTCAATGACGTTTATAACAAAATTTACTGTCATGCCATGGGAATACGGAGTGTGTGTGTGAGAGAGAGAGAGAGAGGAGAGTCATGTCGTATTTAGGAATAGCTTTATTGACTTCTATATCTTCCCCAGGTTCGCATGAGACTTTGTTTCGGAACCGGTATTTCAAAAAGATATGAATGTATATCAGATTTTTTACCCATGGCCTCCTGCCTACCCAGAGAAGAATTGAACTTTTTGAAACTTGGGATACACAAAGCATACCCTACGCATGTGTGTGTGTGTGTGTGTGTGACGAACTGTCCAAAACATGGACGAGTGAAATGACAATGGTTTTTTGTGTGTACTGTTGAACCATAAGGAGATTCTCTGGAGATCATTCACGTCCTGAGTCAATTTCATTGCATCATCGATTGTACATAAGGTCACAACGTCTTTCATAACCTTGCGAGGCCACCGGAAGAGAAAATATCTATGTGTCATACGTCATTAATTTGAATCTCTCAATCCACCGTGTCAGGGGTGATAACCCTTCTAGACATACCTACTGGCAAACTTGGTCCATACCTTCTTCCTCTGGTCTCATGCCTTCTGTAGACACACTCCCTAACGTCGGGCTCTGTTCAGGCCCTCCGCGTCTGAGCACTAGTTTGCTTGTTACGGAACCAGACAAACCAATTTTTCGCCTTTTCGTTCTCGCTACTGCCATAATAACACCTTGGAACACCCAGCTACACTAGAAAAACTTTGCCCACACCCTATTCCCTTGGCCACAGGCTTCCTGTACACATCTCACTTAGCACTAGCTTGCTAGAAATGCTGAATCCAAAAAAAACACCGTGTCAGGTGATCTAATTAAGATGTGTCATTAATTTACATCATTATTGTCCTCCTTCCTACGACACCAACAACTTGTTGGAGAGAGTATCACGGTAATCACCTGATTTCTATAACATCGAAACATCAATCTACACATCATCCAGAAGTCTTTACTCTGAGAGGATGTCACTCTATACATACATTGGTACCCCAAACTCCAATCTGGTGCGCACGTCTGCCTTTCTCAGACTTGGAAGGAGAAATTGATCGTCTATGTCCATACAGCTTTGTTGTATCTGTCAGTAAGTCTTCCCATTCATTCTGAAATGAAACGACACACATTCTCGAAAATTAGAACACCCTTTACAGAACCTACGACGACAATTACCTGTACACATACATTCTGTTTCGAGTGTATTCATCAAGCATTGAACCATGCACCTCTCTGTCCCATTGACCGTTCACCCTTGTGCGAGCTGGATCTCGTTCCCGCAGATCCTATCATCAGGAGCGTATGTCCAAAAAATCCTTCTACGGTGATATAATTTTAAATATATACACAGATGGTAGAAGAACTGGAAGTGGAATGTGTGCATTTTGGAATCTCGAAATGTGATTGGAAGGGGCAGAGACAGTGGTTGGTCAGGCATTTAAGAGATGAATGCAAATATGGAGAGGTCGAATGCGGTGAGGATGGATGCAGGGAGGTGGTTGTGAGACAAGATGTAGAGAGACATCAGGAAGAGGGGCATGGCGTGATTGAAGAGGATACAGTAGGAGTTGAGATTTTTGTCATTGATCTCTAATTTGACAGTTATCTTAGCCTCGAACCTCGGAACGTCAAGAACAGAAGACAATAGAGCTTTTGCTGGAACAGAACCTACTACTTAAGCATCGAGTGGAAACATTGGAAGGAACAGTAATGAGCATGAAGAAGGAAATGGGTACTGTGAAGAGTGCTCTTGGACCGTGGTTCCACAGGACCAGGACTCGGACTCTATCAGCAGGAAGACTGACAAGAAGTGGGAGGCGGAGGTCTCGCACCGAGGGTGATGCCAGATTGGGGGATGAATTAGTTGGAAATGTGGAGACTTTGGAGAGCGGTCATGATGGAAGCAGGACGGAAGATTCGCTGGCCAGATACTTGCCTGCATTTGGGGAATTTATGCCGCCACAGTATGCAGCTCATCCTTCGGGCATGGGGTTGAGTGCTCTGAATGGGGCACATGCTCAGATCCATGTGGCGCCGTTGGACCTGGAGACGAGTCTGGTTGGGGCGCTGGAAGGACTGAGGGAGAGTGTGGTGGGGGTTGCGGCAGGAATCGATCTGCTTGGGAGGAGGAGTGAGATTGCGCTGGCCCAGGAGACGCTGAGGCTGAGCGAGGAGGTTATCTCGCTGAGAGCAGGCGTGCACGGGCTGAGGATGCAGGTGAGCAGGACACCGACGACAGCGACGACGCTCATCAGACACAGATTCACGGGCTCATGATGGAGCGCAGTGTGCAAGGCCGCGACGATGGACTACGGATGTATAGTACTACGAAACTGTAATACAATGTCACTACTCGGCAGACTGATTCTCATGATGGAGCGCAGTGTATACTGTAATACATAGTCTACAATGTCATTACTCGGCAGCCCAGGCAGCGTCCACAGTGTCCAGCAGCTGCTGTGCCTCTCTCACTGCTGTCCTGCGTTGTGCCCTTGCCGTGTCTGTGTGTATGGCGTCGAGGCGGAGGAGACACTGCAGAAGACGTTCCTCCAGTCTCGCATGGTCCTGCGTGCTGGGGGGATTCTGGCCAGGGAGGGCAGCAAGGAAGGCCTCGACTTCCGGCACCAGGCTGCGGACCGAGTCGAGTTCGGACTCGATGCACATGATGGCACGTTGCTCGTCCGAGGGCGCGTCGAGGGGCAGGGGGCTGTCGTGGGGGACGAGGACGATGGTTGAGCGGGGTGTCAGGCCGTACGCAGACACTGGAGGAGGTGGTGAGAGTGAGAGAGGGGGGAGAGAAGAGGGGGAGACCTACGGGTGGCATGGTCGTCTTGCATGACTGCACCGGCGGCGACGATGGCGAAGGCGTCGAGGTGGGTGTGCGCAGCGAGCTGGGCGCGGAGGACGGCGAGCTGGACGTTGTAGCCGGGCCAGGGGACGGTAAAGTCGTGGTGGGGGGCGTGGACGAGCATGTTGACCAGGCTTGTCTCCTGCCACCACCACGATGCCTGACCCGGTGCGTTCTCTCCCACCCACCGCCGACGACGACCTCAACAACCCCCAGCTCCCTGCCCTCGCCGACGACGACCACAACGCCCCTCAGCGCCCAGCACCGTCGCCCCGGCCCCGCACCTATCCCACCCCCACCGTCTATGCTGCCACCGCCACTGGCCGCGGTCGCCCCCCCGTCGGCGGCATGCGTCGTCAGAAACCAACTTTCAACCTCCGCGACATCACCCGCAATCACGAGTCCAGCCAGAATCCAGACGACACTGTTGCCCAGAACCCTCCCTTTTCCAATCGAGCCCGTTTGGGTGCCGGCCGCCCTTCGACAAGAGACGGTCCCCAGCCCACTGTCCTTCCCCAGCCACAGCGCAGACTGCTCCCCGATCTCGGCTCCCCCTTTGCAAATTTCTCTCGCATCGTGTCCGTCTCTTTCTGTCCCTCTCTGTCCTCCGCTGACCTCTCCTGTTCCAGCGATCCATCGGGCACCCTCAACTTCAACGGCAAGGCTATTCTTCATGCTGAAGGCGTCAATTTCTCCAACGGCGCCAAATTCAGCATCAGCATGGACCAGCTCAAGCTCGACGAGGAACTCGGCAAGGGCAATTATGGAACCGTCAAAAAGGTCCTCCATGTCCCAACCAACGTGTATATGGCGATGAAGGTCCGTCTCCCTCCTCTTGTCATCTCATCCATCCCTAGACCCCCCTCTTAGGAAATCCGTCTCGAGCTTGACCAGGCCAAACTCAACGGAATCATGATGGAGCTTCAGATTCTTCACCAAGCCGTCGCCCCCGAAATCGTCGAATTCTACGGCGCATTCTTCATCGAGTCCTGTGTCTATTACTGTATGGAGTGCATGGACGCTGGCAGCCTCGACAAACTCCAGGGTGTCGGTGTTCCTGAAGGTGTCCTCGGCCGAATCGCCATTAGCATGGTTAAAGGCCTCAAGTTTCTCAAGGACAACCTAAATATCATCCATCGAGGTTCGCTGTCCCTTTCTACCCCGTTTTCCCTCTCTCATCTGTCCTAGATGTGAAACCGACCAATGTCCTTGTCAATATGGCTGGTCAAGTGAAACTCTGCGACTTTGGTATCTCCGGTCAGCTCGAAAAGTCCCTGGCAAAGACCAACATCGGATGTCAATCCTATATGGCTGTACGTCACCCAGCCTTGCTATATCCTTCCAACCTCAACGTGGCTCATATTACCACCAGCCTGAACGAATCCAAGGCGTATCCCAGAATAATCTGGGGACCTATACTGTCGCATCCGATGTCTGGTCACTCGGTCTTTCCTTGGTCGAAATCGGCATGGGCCAATATCCTTATCCACCCGAAACATACTCGAATGTCTTTGCTCAGCTAACTGCGATCGTTCACGGCGAGCCACCCGAGCTGCCGGAGGAGAAGTATAGCACAACTGCGAGAAACTTTGTCGCGGGGTGTTTGTTCAAACGACCACAAGATCGATCAACCTATCAGCAATTACTGGTGAGTTTCTTGATAAGTTTCTTCTTGATGGGGATTGATCACAGGTTTCTTAGGACCATGAGTTTTTGAATGATGACCACCTGGAGGGTGTGGATATGGTTGGGTGGGTGAAGAAGGCTGTGGCGTACAAGGAGGAGCAAATTGAAGAACAACGTGTCAAGATGCTCGCGCAGATGAAGCTGTCTGCTTGAACTATCCTCTTTCTTTTTCCTCCTCCCCCCACTTTGTATCGATGCCCGGCAGCTGGAAAGGATCGTTGCGAGAACTTTCTTCCTTGGTCCCCTGTCGACTTACAGCGGATGGGGGGTTCACTTCCTATCTCATGATTTTAAAGGATGTATGGCCTGTCCTATCGAGATTTTTTTTTAATTTAGCCTCGCCCCCCCTCGCTGGATGATGTTCTTTTGCTTTCTGTTCCCTTCAAAGTTTATATTTTTCTGTTGAAACTATGTTGTCGAGATAATGTCCAGTGTTGTCACATTATTCACTCTCTTATTCTTTTTTTTGTTTTTTTTTTGCATGCTCATTTGATAAAACTGCCTGTGTCCTCTCTCATTCATTAATTGGAAATGTCTAATGTTCCTCTCCCCTCCCCCTCTCCTTTTTTTCCCCCTGATGATGGTTCAACTAATTTGCTTTTTTTTTGTGTGTGTGTTTTGATCTATGTGCACTTTTTTTGAATCTTTTTGTCAAGGAAAGTATGGCAGAGAGGGGAGGATGTGAATGACAATGATCGGTCCGGGACCGATCTTGATTTGTATATATCATGCATACATATACATATACATGCATACATGCACACACAGTTTTTTTTGCTTGATGTTGTAATGTAATGTTATCTTTATTCGTGTTTATCTATCTAGCACTGGAATGGGGTGTGTGGGATCGATGATAGGAATGGCCCATACCTACATGACTGTGGAGCGCATGATCTACTCACCAATTGCCATCTCTACCTGCATCATTCCATGACTCCACTGGTCATTAGGATAACTGATGACATTCCATACTCCACCTCTACATATTACATATATAGGTTACATTCTGGAGAATCGACAAATTGTGTTTTGTGAGCTTGTGCAAATCCAGTGGAGCCTCGATGGAGACCCTGTGTTGTATGGTCAGTTGACATACAATGGGCTAGGGATTGATGTGTATATAGATTTCAAACTGCAGTCTCTATTCGGATGACCGGCATGTCAATTTTTAAATATTCAAGGATGGGTGACAGGAAGTACACGCTTACGAATATATCATATCAAGAGAGGTCATAGAAAAAAATCTGGCACCAGCACCACAAAGCAGATTATGGCCTATCTACAAACCACCACAGGATTAGGTTGAAATTCAAGATCCAAGTATCCTAAGTCAAGACATATGGATTGGTCAACTGATGAAAAGTGTGTACTTGAAGGGAGGCTCTCTCTATACAGGGATCCTCCATCTCACCTCGCCTCCTTATTCTCTAACCCTACGTCCTAGAAATGAACTGTCACGATTCGCAATCATCTCCTTTATTCAACAATCCTCACATATTGAATACGCTGGTGCTCCTAACGAGTGACTCTAGTTTTGAGAGAAGCAATGCGGAATGAACTGACAGTGACTCTAGTTTTGAGAGAAGCAATGCGGAATGAACTGACTATGTTGAAAGTGACCCATCATGAGTGTGATTAATTCAATATGCGACCATCAGGTCTGGTTAGAACTTATGCCCCCCAGTTACCCATTTGATGACCTTCCTTCCCCTGACGAGCTCCCTATTTTGTTATCGAGCTAGCATCTGATTAATAATCACAAACATTGAAACTTGGACCACACCTGGCTTCTCATCTTCCCCAGTTCACTCGTGCAGCAACGACAGCATTAAGAACAGGCATGTATCTTGTATTTCGATCTTAGATTGTGACCGCTATATTTGGACCTGCCTGATGCATCAGCGTCTATATCTGGAATATCACATGTCTGCTATGTAAGCCCTATTGGTGATTCAATCAAGGTAAAAATAAAGCCCAGGATAACCGAAGGGGAAGGAAATATATACTACATGATGGGCAGCAAAGATTGAAGCATTGTGATAATTACCGAGCACCATTGGCTCAAAAGTTCTCTAACCGATCAACTGTTTTCCTAGGGCCAGGATCGGGGCAACGGATGAGGACGTTCAAATCCAGTGATTTTCCAGATGTGATAGTCCACAATATCGAATGGGTCACTTTCAACATAGTCAGTTCAGCCCACATTGATTATCTCGAAAGCAGACTCTTTCAAATCTCTACTTGAGGAACCCTATCTGGGCCTCTGGCAGAACTGTCAAGGTGACAGGACACACAAAGAAAGGGTCGTTGAATAAGATCAGCTGTGCTTGTGATTGATAGCGTGAATCGTGGAGGTACAGTTGGTTTCTTGGACGTGAGAGACAAGAGGGCCAAACAAGAGGGAGGATCAAGTGATCAAGGGAAGCCTCCCTTCTAATACACAACCAGAGCCTGGAAATTCCCCTCCATCAGTTGACTTAATCCACTCATCCACATACCTCGGTACTGGATCAAAAATACTTGTATCACTAAACTGAAAACTATTCTTGAATTACTCAAGTAACACACAGGAAAATAAGGTTCACCACAAGAGCCAATATATGACTCTCTCTGTTGTTAAGCTTTCCCCTGATTTGATATTATTTTGAACCAAACCATTTTGAAATAGCATTAACCAATCTACCAACAATGCATATTTTCTTCATCTTGTGATTGCTTGCTGTCCTGGAGAACTAAAACCATCAAAACATCCAAGGGATGAGTGTGAATTTGGTACTGCTGATCATAAAGATAGGATCATCTATGAGAATGGCAACGTAGAAAATGCCTCGACTGGGCGCCGCCCGGCACATACGTCAACTCGAAAAATTGACGTTCTAAAGCCACGTTGAAGGATTTTCAGCGATAAAATGTGCTGAAACTAAAACGAAGAAAATTATACACATCTGCACTATCAACATACAGTGGTTTTCGTTAAAGACGTCAAAGCGACCAGGATAAGGTAGCAATGCAGAAAATTAGAGAGCAGACATCGTGCAAAAGAGTGTTCGTATGGAGGGATGACACAAGAATGGGACAAGAATGGAACAAGATGTGGATAAAATGCAAAATAAACCTGATTACCGTTGTTCTGTTCCGGAGGTACCCTGCACTGCGGATCCAGCACTTCGGTTTGTTGAAATTTCTGTCCGTTTACAAACTTCCTCCTGTCGCTGCCAGAGCAACTCTGCCCACAAGGGATGAGGAGGAATATGACCAACGAGTGCGCGGAAAACTTCAAGCCTACAGATCGGTCTATACTGAGTTTTGCATGTCGGTGCCAAGTCTACTTACCATCTCAACTTCTCCTCGTCAGTATCTGCGAAAAAGACGATCTCCTGTTCCTGAGGAAATATGAGTCTGAAGGATCGTTCAACGCTGAGTAAACCATCATCATCATAGCTTCTGGATCTTGCAAGAGAATTGAGTGGATTTCGCAAGTCCTGGTCGTCTTGAACCGTAACCGCCTTCTTTAGGTCTATCGTGGCAGTAGCCTTTCTAGTTACGTCGTTGAAAGCTACTAGACTGGCACCAATCACACGGAAAAGGCGGCGACGCCAGGTCTTGGAATAATCAAGTCGGATCAATCAGACACTGATATCGAGAATCACTCACATTACAGTCGCCACCATTCTGCGTGAGGATGCCTTCAAAATAGGTTACTTTGTGCCAATTGATGTGACGCAGGCCGCGGTGACATTCTTCCAGGCTCTGAGGAAGCTGATCGGACGGAACGCCAGGCAGTGGCGGAAGTCGAAATATCTGCAAAATAATCTCCCCAACCTGTAAAGCGGAAAACTTGCCACCTAATTCGACACGTTGTCCAATAAGCGGGTAACTCGTTTCGAACAAGCGCGTATCACATCTTGTGGCAATTTCTTTGAACTGAATGAATGCACGTGCTAGGGTGCCATCTGGCTTGAGGTAACGCGCGAAGTTCTCGGGAAGCCTGTGTGCAGGTAGTGGAGGGGGTTGTCGAACTTTCTCCTTTGGTTTTTTTGGTGACGATGAAAAGAAAGCACGCATTCCTCTTGAGGAGGATTGTTGAACAACAGGCGGTAGAGGTGGAGTCGGCAGAGTGGGAGCAGGAGTAAGTGCCTCAAACTGGGCAACAATATGAGGATGTCGGCGAACTTTGAGTGTCAGAGTGAACTCCAGTTTACTGTGTTCAATACTGTAGTAGCATAGAATCAATGGATATCTTTCAGGTCAGAAATCCTGACTTACAGTTCGAACTCTTGGTCAATGCGGCAATTTGGCCCCAACTCACATTCGGGTGTGGTCACAAAATGTATACCATTGTTCAACGTGCAGGTAAGCATCGTCGTGACTTGAGGAAGAGGAAGGTGAACTCCTTTAATACTAAGGACTATTCACATACTTATTAGCCACCTGAAGTCTCGCGCGAACTCCTAGCCTTTACCTTTCACGAAGACTTTGCCGTATGCTTTAGCAGGATTCGCTTGCGAACGATATTCTTTAATTTCCTTAGAATACTCATTCTAACATATACAGCTCAGTCCCTGTCTCATGATTGCTCAAAGAAGTAGCAATACATACCATATCAGAAGGACGACGAACTAACCTCCAAGCTTTCCCTGTCTCAAGGTCACCAGCCCCTGGCATATGGGATACTTTATCATCAGGTGCTGAAGCATAGATTGTGCCTTCATGTTCCCGAACATGATATTTCTGTCAATTATACCATCAGCAGAAAGGAAGGAAAACATTGAAAGTACGAACACTCTTTCTCTGGGAATTTGCGCCATCGAGCTTCTTCAATTCGCGCTCGATGCTCAGAGAAAGCAGGTCCTCTTCGACCAGCTTCTCCATATCGCCACCTACGTTGAACGACCGCTGCTTGACTGAATTCTGTGCATCCCCTGCACTCATGCTACGCTTTCTGGCTAGTCTTTCAATACCCAATTGAACTCCTTGGCCTCCATTCCGTGGCGAGATAAAACCATTTCCAGCTCTCCGTTCTCTTCTTCTCTCGAGAATGAGCTGTTCACGAGTCCTGATGTTGTTGTCCTTGGGAGGAACGGGAGGAAGGATCGATTCAGTTGAAGTGCGACAAGTAACCCTATTCAAAGCATCATTTGTATGCAGCAGGTCCGAGTCCGTCGCTGCTCGGTGAATCTGGGGCACCTGAGTGATTTCTATCCGCTGTTCATGCAATTTCTGAAGCTCCTGTGGCATCATTGAGTCATTATCATGGCCACTTGCCCCGGCAACGTCATCCATTAGTCTATCCAGCGCACTCTTTGCATCCATGTTGACATCTACATCTCCCATTTTAACACTTGTCCCACTATGGATACTTCCACTATCGGTCTCGCCACTATGGCTGGGAATATTGAGGTTATCCTTGAGACGTGCCATGGAATTGTTGTAAGTCGAACCAAGGCTCAACTTGTTACCAAAGTTAAGTTGAAGACTTGAGTGCATTCCGAATTCTTTTTCGGATAGACTATCGGGGGTAAGGAGACCGCTGCCAACAGTGACTTTTTCCGCATGCTGAATGGTCGCAGTCTCAGTGCTGATAGCAGTTGATATAGACATACAGTCGCGGTCTTTGTCATGCTCAAATGATTCAACTTCAACAGCTTCGTGACTAGAGATGATGGCATCCGAAAGTTGACATTCTTCGGTCTGGTCCACAAGCATTTCATCGGCTGGAAGTGACTCAGTCCTCTCTGCGACTAGGCCAAACTGAGAATTAGGTTCTGGGCTAGGACTGAGCGTGTTTCTCCTTTCAGTGAGACGATGCCTGATATCGTTCTTACTGATGCGATGGTGTATATGAGATCGAAGGGACATTGTATGAGGGCTGTTATTACTTTGGCTCAGGTCGGGGGGTGAAGTAGCAGGGATAGGCGACGATGTGACGTGAGGAAGTAACTCCGACTGTGGCAATGGAGAGGATGGACATTTTCTCGAAGTCTCATCATTGATTCCTGCAAGAACCTCGTCATCCTCGTGAGCTTCTAGAGACAGGCCGGAGGCAGAATGTTGTATATCGGGCTCATCGTCGGATAGTGGAGAGTTGCCTAGAACAGACGAAGGAGGACCCTTACAGATCGGGTCAATATTTGGCTGTTTGTGAACGAACAGGGGCAGCGCACCTCATCACTCGATTGATATATTTCACTTCTGCTTAACCCAGTCAAACTCACTTCGGAATGACCGATAGAAAGATTAGCTGGGTCCAGAGACTCCCCACTAGTTCTATGATGATCTTCAAAGCTACGTTCATGAGAACCAAAAGTCTCTGCCCCAATAGATGGAGATCGACGCTCGATAGGTTGTGATCCTACCATGGTTCTATGAGTCAATAAGGACTTGATGGACATAGAACAAGTGCACACCTCTTGGCCACATGTATTTGGGAATTGAACTATCTCCACGAGTTGGGAGGGGGCTAGTTCTCATAGGCGAAGGTGAAAGTTTGACAGGGATATGCTCCATTTCTTGCTTCTCTTCTTCATAGATATTCAATCGTCGACCGATGGGTGGCGTGCTTTGTGCAAGGATGGGAGAGGGATGAGACGATGTAGTTGAAAGGCCATGAGGTGACGCAGAGCTGGGAATCTGGGAACTAAAGGAATGGATGTTACTGGACTTCTCTACTTGAGGAGATTGATGGGTATAAGTGAAGGAGGAATGAGGAGATGCATGAGGAGAAAAACGAAAGGAATTTTCCCGAGGAGAATCTTGGTGAGGGTGATGTGATAGGCATTCGAGCTGGTGCATTTGCTCGAAGGGAATCCCATCTTCGGTTTCAAGATCTGTTGGTATATCGGATATATTAGGTGTAGGAGTTTCGGGAGCACCAACGCCGACGAGAGCTGTGTTGGAGGAAAAGAACATTTCCTCTACCAGTCCTGTGATGCTTGCGTCTGAGTCCGGAAAGGGCTTGGGTGCGGTCTTCATACCACCGCCGGTATCTGGTAGATGAGTATCTTCATAGGGACCATCTTGTATGGGCTCATTAGGGGTAGATTGAACCTGAAGCTTTGAGTGAGGAGGTTCATCGTCCATATGTCCACCGCGGAAAAACGTATCCTCCTCGTCGATATCTTGGCCAAACGCACCGTAGCGCACTCCGTCATCCGAACCCTCCCAAAGCTCCTCTTCAGAAGTTTCGCAATCGAATTCAACAACATCACAGCGCTCATCAAACGTCACAGTCTTTCTTCGCTCTCTTTTAGTTCCACCACTGAGACGAGGTCCGTAAAGCCGTCTTGACACGAGTGAAGACCTCCCTGGTGAAGAACTAGCAGTGGATACTGGAGGCTCACTGCCGAAACGAGTGCGTCGAGATGAGACAGGAGCAGAAGTAGGTTGGAGGAACTCATTTATGCTGGTAGTCCGTTCTGATTGCTTGAAAGGGCTTTTCGTTACAGGTTCCTTCTCAAGAAGGCCTCGAAACGTCGTGCTTTGTTTACGGTCACGTTTCAGAGAAAAGGGGCGGTCATTCTCCGTTTCTGCATCCTCATGCATTGATGGGGGACGCGGCCGCTTCTCTCCCGAGACTCGTCTGATGGGAAGGACGACTGAAGTTGGACGAGATGGCGTAGGCAGCACAGGTAGCAGGGATTTGAATGGTGACTTGGAGACCAAATTGTTCTGTTGAACATGTTTAAAGCTAGAAGAAGAACGCCGGGCTACTGCGACATCACGTTGGAGAACCTGAGAATCTCGCTTTGCGATTCGCAAAGGGGAAGTGATAGAACCGGAACTTGAGGATGAGGGTATTGAGTTCATCCCTGACGATGACCAACCGGACTCGCGGATGATAGAGGACCTGATAGTATCAGGGGAATTCAAAAGCGGTCGGTTCTGGCGGGGGGAAGATGCCATGGAGTGGACTGTGCCACTAATTGGCGCAAATCCCCAGAGAAAGAAGAATCGTTACTAGAGTCGTGAAAACTCGTGTGATGAAGTGTGATTCCACGAGGAGAGTCAACAACTTATCGTGAGAAGTTTAACTCGCAAGTCTCAGGCCGATTCACCGGACGCGCCGGTCACGTGTCAACCTCTCTCAGTTGCGGATTGCGGAATCCAACACGCGAGAATCTTGGGTGCAGCAATCGATGAACAACACAACAAGGCAGCAGCCTGGAGTGGAAGACTTCTCACTTGTGTTATAGCCTGCCACGATTGAAGACAAAACTTCCAGTATTCCACCTCGAACATCGGGACATAGCGGAAGCGGAGAAGACAGTGGCAATAACACAGGAAAGAGTCTTTGCTGATTGACGCCGGATTTCCAAAGGAATGATCAGGTAGCTTGTTGAAGCATCGAAGCATCTTGTCCGCAATGACGGTCGTTGCAAATGGAGATCATCATGTTTTGTTCGATGTTGATGAAGCAAAAGACCTGTGAAAAATAATAATCAAACACTAACTTCGGCAACCTCCGGGCCGACGCTTCTAAACACAAGTGAGTTTACCCGCTACCCTCCTGCACCGTCCTACTTCTTTCAGCTCCATTAACCAATGTCATTCCAAGGCCTCATTTCTGCCTCGGAATGTGCTGTATCCACGAATCCATTGTCTCAAGTCCTCAAGCATGCTGAAGGGGACCGCAGCCTACAGCAGGTTGGTCACATAATTACCCACATCCAGAAACTGCCAATGACCATACTCTAGGATAGAGTTATGAGCCCATCATCAAGTAGAGTAAGCCAGCTTCGCATGAATCCTTTCTCAAAGTTGACTGATGCAATCCATAGCTTCACCAATTGCCAACGAATGCCGGTCCCTCCAGCACTAATGAACAAGATCTGGCACTCGCCCGACAGTTTTTTGATGCTCAAGGCCTCATTCCAGGACCATCTTTTATACCTCATCCTTCAGAACTCGCCAGATTGAACCATATGCCCTCTGGTCTTGCTACTCCCAGTCATGACGGCTGGCTCATGGAGCAACGGAAACATCAAGCATTCCGTCCTGAGGATATGCAACAAGGAAGTTGGGCATCAGAATTTCGAGCGTCTAACCATATAATCAGTCCCTCAGTGCAGCATAATATAGCTGCAAGACCTGACTGTGTGTTTTCTACCTCTATCAATCCATCTACATTCTCATATTCGGACTCACCTAGTCCAACAAAGGAACTCCAACCTGCTACCCATGAACATATATGGCAATTCGATGACCATGCACGGATTATCAGGCGCCCCCTTCAACAACATGAACTCAAGTATTGTCGTAGCAAGCCAGGAGAGGAATAAAGGCAAGAGCAGAGAGGCCGATTTCGAGGCCGCATTTGCCCAAGTAGCAGCATCTTTACAGCAGCAGGCATCTGCAATTGAAGAAGTCACAGATGATGTAGAGGCATTGACCGAAGTCATGGAGAAAACCCAATTAGAGCAAGATGAGACCGGGACAGACGCCGATTTTAAAAAGTATACCCCTTTTCTTGCAGATTTCTTGAACGATAGGCTGAAAAATGCCAAGGATGTGGGAGGAATTGCAAGCTTCAGATCTTCCTCCTCCGCAAGAAGATATGGCGAAGTGGGAAGCTGAATTCAATCAATTAATGAATGCGCAGCGCGATGACCCTGAGGCTGATTACGGTGAATCAATGCAGGAAGCATGGAAGTATAATCTCGGCGATCTTCCAGAAGAAAGATTGCAGTTTGATGATGAGGGGATCCCTAAAATCGACCCCTGCAGCTTTGGTTTGTCATTTTCTATATGCCTTTACAATTACTCGTAACAAATTAATAGGAGAAAATAACAAATACATGGCTGAATCCTCAAACCGCTCGTTGTTGGATGAGGCAAAAGCACTTCTGGAACGGAATGGCTCCTTGTCGGAAGCTGCCCTCATGATTGAGGCGGCTATACAAAAAGGACAGCTGGGAGTAGGTAATTATGAAGCTTGGATACTTTTGGGGGAAACTCGGAACATGGACGAGCAAGAGGAGGTGGGGATGCAGGCGCTACATGAAGGTGTTCGAAGGGCAATTGAGAATGGTACACCAGGTCCTGGAATGTTGGTTGGTGTAGTCGAGTTAACCTCCTGCGGGACATTGACATTGACGTCAAACACAGTCTCTCGCCATCTCTTTCACAAACGAGGGCTATGATAGAGCATCTCACGCAATTTTGCTTCGCTGGCTGCAGGCCACCTACCCAACATTTCCAATCCCAGAAGAAACAATACAAGCAATGAAAACGAACAGCGCCTGGGACACCCATACACGGATCACAGACTTGTTCCTTGGTCTCACTCGAGAACACCATAGCAAGGGCATCCTGGATGCTGATCTTCAAATAGGCCTCGGCGTCTTGTTCTATGCGAACGGTGACTATGATCATGCCAAAGACTGTTTTTCCACTGCTTTAGGGGTCCGTCCGAGAGTAAGTTACAGTTTTTAACTTCCCACTATTCTGACCTAGACCAGGATTATCTGCTCTGGAATAGACTTGGATCCTCATTATCGAACGGTAACAACCCCGAAGAGGCCCTCGGTGCTTACCGAGAAGCTCTTTCTCTCCGTCCGACCTATACTCGTGCTATTTACAACGTTGGTGTGGCATGTGAGCTTAGATTCTAACCAATGATTTGAAATAATGATGTTCAACTCAGGTTTGAATATCGGAGCCTTCAAGGAAGCCGCTGAGCATTTCCTCAGCGCAATAGACTTACAGGGCAACGCAAATAGTCAGTTGTGGTCTACCCTTCGCCGTGCACTGCAGTCCATGGTAGTATTTGTTTTTCTTGCCTACTCCCTGACCTTGTTTGACGTTCAATCCCAGGGACGCCTTGATCTTGCAGACCAAGCACAACCCGGTGATCTTGACATTTTCCGAAAGGAAGGATTTGACTTTTAGCTTTTTTGTAACCTTAGAATTTTGCTCTGTAATTTATACTACTAATGTTTTTGATCCATAAACTGACCAATACTCGGATCCTCATTGGCTGGTTGAATCCACCCTCGAACCTATGACCACACCTAGTGATCTGAAGGACCAATAAAATCAAGTGGCCTCTTTCTTCACTCTCCGACGCAAACAATGGCGACCGTTGATGTCCAAATGTGAGAGATTGGTTAAGGATACCAACATCTGCCATCATGAAGCTCAGAGTATTGATGGTTTTCTTATAGGCATTCCATGACCAAGACAGCCCCACGGAGCGAACAGTTGAACAAAATTTCATGCCAGATTACCCAGAACAAGGTATTTTCCTGCCATGACTGACTATCCACTCGACAATATGACACCCTAGATTCGCGGAGGCGCTCAAGCTATGCGTGAGTCACAGCAGGACGTCAAACATCAGTACTGTTGATCAACTAAATAAGTCTATGCGGTCGGCTTGACTGAGAATGACATGGATAAGCCCCAAGTGTGTGACCATGTTGATGACTATACGGCTCGAATCACAGGATCTGTTATCGCTGATTAGATCGGTATTTCTCCTGTTTGGTGGGAAGGTATGGAACGGTATCGCACATTGCGAATTATGCGGTGCGCTAACAAGCAAGCCGACAGGTAATCCATGCAACTCTCATTTGGTGTGTACCAATTGGTGACTGTTGAAACGATGCTATACATCTCATCCTTACTTAGCTTGAACTGGCGAAGCATGTGAAGGATGGATGTAAAGAAGAGGACCTCGTCGGGCTGATCTTCAATACAATTGGTGTTAGCGATGCGATCACCATGGGCACTGACGGTAAGTCCCAAGTCGCTCAACTCCGGAAATACCTCAAATGATGTCTTTCAGGAATGAGATACTCGTAAGTGTATTTTTGCTCCCCGTCGCTCTTGGAATCTTATCCACTTCTAGTCTTCCGAGTCGTGATCTTATTGCCGACTCAATTGAATCCGTTGTGATGGTATGAAATTCCACAAGTATACAGTTCAAATTTATACTACAATTTGTACTTCAGGCCCAACATTACGATGGAAATATCTCGATCCCAGGATGTGACAAGAACATGCCAGGTTGTTTCATGGCCGCCGCGCGCCACAATCGTCCTACGATCATTGTGTATGGGGGTACCATACAGGCTGGAATTCGTCATGTCGGTTCGTATCTGCCACTGGGAGTTCATCAGCCACGAATCAAACGTCCAGACTAGATTGTCCTGGAATGAATAAGGTCAAGGGGGGAACTGTCAATATCTCGGATGCCTTTGAATCGTACGGTAAGCGTCAGATAGTCAACACTGTTAGGAAATTACCGAGACTGTTCAGGTGCCTTCGCTATTGGCAAAATTGACGATGAACAACGATTTGATGTTGTAAGGCATGCATGTCCAGGGCCTGGTGCTTGTGGAGGAATGTATACTGCAAATACTATGAGCTCAGCCTTGGAGGTGATTCTGAAGCAAAACTTGCCATGTTTCTTAATTGATGTACTGTACAGGTCCTTGGAATGTCACTACCCTATTCCTCAAGTACCCCTGCCCTCTACCCTGGTGAGTTCTCAAGTGCACTCGGAGTTCAGAGTAAGCTGCTCAGTGTGTACCAGAGAAGACGCATGAATGCTTCAGAGCCGCCAAATATCTAAAGCGACTCCTCGAATTAGATATTAAACCCAGGTCCATCATTCTTTTTATGGCCACTCTTGCTTTTCTGAATCCCACGTTTGGCAGGGATATTCTAAGTCGCAATTCTTTCTTGAATGCCATTGTGATCATCACAATTTTGGGAGGTTCCACCAATGCCGTATGCTCCTAGTCTTTCTTTCATGCAGACCTTTACTCAAGCTCTTCGCCTTCCAGGTCCTCCACCTCCTCGCAATGGATCGTGCTGCGGATATTGAACCCAATATTGATGATTTCCAGATGATGGCTGATAAAACGCCTTTCCTGGCAGACCTCATGTACACATTTCATTCTCCATCCATTTGGATCCATTTGACAAAGTGGTAGGCCCTCTGGAAAATATTATATGGAAGATATACACCGTATCGGTGGCATCCCAGCAATTATCAAATACCTCCTCAAGAATACAGATTTGATAGATGGCTCACAGTTGACAGTGACAGGAAAAACACTTGCAGAGAATGTGGCCGACGTTCCTGATCTTGATTTTGAGAAACAAGATGTCTTGAGAAGATTGGATAACCCCATCAAGCCAACAGGCCATCTCACAATTCTCCGAGGTAACCTGGCTCCAGGAACTGCTGTTGCTAAATTGACTGGCAAAGAGGGTTTGAGCTTTGAGGTGGCCTAAAGTATACTCACTAGGCCTGTACCTAGGCTGAAATTTTCTTCTAGGGTATTGCAAAATGTTTTAACAAGCCCGACGAATTTTATCCTGCCCTAGAAGCAGGCGAGATCAAACCTGGAATGGTCCTTATCTTCAGGTATCAAGGACCCAAAGGTGCTCCAGGAATGCCAGAAATGCTTGGTAAACCAGGAATCATATATGTTAGTACCCTGCCACTTAACAGGCTTTCTAGGTCCCACAGGTGCTCTCGCTGGCGTTGGTCTCCTGGGCAAAACTGCCTTGATCACAGATGGCCGTTTTTCTGGTGCCAGTCGTGGCTTTATCATTGGGCATGTTGTTCCTGAAGCCCGAGTCGGTGGTCCAATTGCTCTTGTGCAGGATGGCGACAAGATTGTTATTGACTCCGAAAAGAGGATGATCAATTGGGTTGTGGATGAGGAAGAACAAAGAAGGCGCAGAGTACTCTGGGATGCTTCTGATAATGACAAGCTGAACGTCAGGCGTGGTGTTCTGCTGAGATATGCTCGAGATGTTGCTGTGAGGTCTTCATTTTCTCGAGCTTGTTCTCCTATTGATGTCCATCATAGCCTGCCAATGAAGGGGCATACTGCGACTAGAGCTGGAATACTTGAATATCACGAGAAACTTCAGTCAATGGTTCTATTCCATATAATTATCCTTAACAGTGTACGGGAGAATATCTAGGAAAAATATACAGAAAAGGGCATCAGCCAATCACCGGGTTCTCTGATTTGCACCGCGTCCTTCATTTCATATCCATCTCTAGTTCGTTGCCGCTCAGTAGAATTGTTTGGTAAGTCCGTCGAGAGGAACCTCATTTCTTCTATATGCTCTCCATTCTGCGGTGGACTCTGAGCCTTCACCGATGCCGATATAAGCAGAATAATCAGTATCCGTGCCCCAGTTGTTGTGTCATTAATGGAATTATCCATATACACAACAGGCTGGAAACGGGTGATTTTGAATACCATCTGTTTCTGCGAAAGTATATAACCCTGTTGCTGGTGAGCAAGAAACACAACTAGCGATAACCACTCTCCCTGTTTCTGGGTCGCAACTTCAGTCCAGGTGGTGGCATACCAATAGCTTTTGTCATGCGTTTGAGTTTCTTGAGGATCCTAGCGCTTCTGAAGTAAATTGCGTAACTAATTATCCAATCAATACGAAAGAAGTATGCCGCCGCAGACGCTGCCAGCTATCATTGTTGTTTTGGCTGCAAAAGTCCGATGAAGAATGATTCCTAGTCATGATTGGAACTTACCCTTCAAGAGACGCAACCTCAGATAAATTCCCCACTCGCACATAGTGCAGGGACAGTTGATGATCGACAACTTCATTAGTCATTAGGAGGTGAACGAACACCGTAGAATGCACGTGGCCGAGACATGGAACTCATGAGTGCGCCTGTGTTTTGGAAGTAGCAAAGCGAAGAACTGTGGCGGAACAGGCAGCGAGATGATGGCGATAGATTTTGTTGAAATGAACTTGCGCACCCGAGAGTCATCATATGGTATTTTCGCAGAGGGGACCTGTCCGGCAGGAACAAGAAGTAAAACAGGCTGGGTGAGTATAAGGATAAAGCCGATTGAGTGATTTTTCTAGCCAAACTGGTAGCAACGGGTGCACCAGCAGCTTGCGCAGCTATACCCGCACTGGCAAGTAAAAAAGGGAATAGATCCATGCCTTTTTTCTTCTTTCACGTTTGCAGAGTGGTAATATGGGAGGGAGAGGGACCTCGCGGATAGAGTGCGGAGAACCATGAGGACTATCATTTTGGAATACTCTCACGTAAATAGTTGGTGGTGAATCGTGGATCCAAAGGTCATTCGGCTCTGTAGAGAATATAATAGTCAGTGTCCTGTGTGCGTCGATGGCGTAGTTGGAAAGCGCGTCTGTCTAACTGTGTTAATTCCCAGGCAGACAGAAGGTCCCTAGGTTCGAACCTGGGTCGATGCACAAAGCGGACATTTAGACCTAATAATCACCGCTTAAATTGTGGGATTGCCGAGTCATCTAGACATGACATCGACACTCCCTCAATTTTTATTTTGGTCAATAATTTGTAATGTGGTGTATGTACACAGTCTGCGGTAGTCTACTGACCACGGGGGCTCACTGCCTCTGATGAATATACAAATCGTGCCATACAAACACAGAACAAAAAAGAAGTAGAGAAAAATATAGGGGAAATGGGCTGGGTGAGTAGCAGGGCACAGCCAAGTGAGCATGGAGTTCCATACGTCAGGTGTGTTCAAGGAGAGGGGACAGGGTGGGAGAGTGCGTTCCCGGCGTCTTTGACTGGTTCGGGGAGCTATGGGAGCTCTCTGGGTGGTGTGAAGGTAAATGCCGTGGGATTAGATGTGATGGGGTCGCCTACGAAGAAAATAATAAGCCAATAAAAAAATTAAAAGGGTAGCATGAGTAACAACCCTACAGTGGGAAAAGATTGCTGTCAGATGAGCGTGTGTACAATGGAGCTGGGGTAGTTTATTTCTTGTATACTATCCTTCATACGTGCGATGTGACAAGATCTACTGTCTCATCCGTAGTACCAGCAACTTGTATCTCGTGCACACTCTCTAGCCCTACCTCACGTAATATCCTCCCAATACCACAACCTTTGACTTTTTCCAGCTCTTCGTCAGTCTTAACCAATAACATCCCAGCGAATCCCAGCGCATTAACACTGATTACGTCTCCTGATTCTGGGATGACAAAGTCCTCGTATCGACGCGGAATGAGATGTATATGTTCCAGCGTAATAATGACGTTGTATGATGGCTTCCCTGCAGGGTAGTCGGGTGCATGTCGAATTGTTGACACAACCAGGTCCAGTAAGGATAAAAAAGCATCAGTCAGTACACACTCAATGCTGTCAATTTCCCGGTATTGCAGATCCTGTGGGAGACGGATGACATGGTTCGCATAAGGAAGCCTGGATATGGTGAAAGGCCTGGCTACATATTAGATATTAGGCTATACCATGGGATCGAAATTAGTCGTACTGACTTGGTGTCTCGAGATTTATGGATCTCGCAAGCCTTTCAATGGGTGGACCAGCTTCTGTCGCCCCGATCGGAATAAACTGGATATGTTTATGGGGTTGGCTAGCACCACTGAAGTTACCACCTGAGATACGATGGGGTTGGCATCAAAGAGATGATAAAAGAGTACGTGCAGTTATAGAATGCGAAACTTTTTCTTCCAGCGTCGCGTGTGGAGATGAGAAGTTTGTATATCAGAACCAAGTCCGAAGGAAGTAAGGGCGATGATTGTGACTCGTATTCTGGAAGACAATCTTGAGTACGTTTGTAGCAACCGATATGTAAGCTAGCCGACCCTTTGAAACCAGGAGAAAGTGATTAGGAACGACGGAAAACTTATTCAACTACAAACCACGATCAGCATTTAAGAATCAACGAGACAAACGAGAGGCGTACAAAAACCACATATTCTTCTCCACATCTATCATCCTTCAATTCTCCAACATACAAATTTTCATTGTATGGAGGAGCAAATGGGTCGGACAATTTTTTCTCAAGAGCCTGACTTGGAGGGGGATCCACCGTAGGCGGTGCCTTCTCTACTTCTTCGCTTTGCTTCGGTTTATTTTTGCCAACTGGGCAAACACTTATTTGAAACTGCAAAGGTAATCCTTTGGAAGGATGTCGTAGTTTATTGTTTCCAGATAGCCACTTACTTCGATGTCGGTGTCCGGTTCGTAGTGGCGAACCACTGTCGAGGGGAAAAAGAAGAGGTCACCGCTCTCTTTAGCCTTCTGATATTGATTTGGGATCTTCGTGACAATATCGTCAACGGACATGATGATACACCTTTTATTGAGTGGCAATGTCGTGATAATATCTTTTCAGCAAAGAGATCTAAAGATGGAAAGCACCGGTTTGGCCAATCACACCAATCACAGACTTTCTCACTTCCATTTAGAGCAGCGAGTGCCCAACTCCAAACTTTACCTTCTTGCATCCAAGGCCAGCTCACTCACGCATACATTCAAGGCAGCAAACAGCCAGTTGAAGAGCAGCAACTCTGCTGTGCTCTGGGCCTTACCTGGTGGGCTTCCAAATAAAATCCCTATTAAATTTACACTGTATTCTTGTTCAATCATCCTGTAGAATATCATATCTAATGTCATCATCTGTAATTTATGCATTAGTCATTATGTAAACAATGATGTATGTCTTCGTCAACACCAGAGGCGGTGAGCGGCGGATATGGCCAACGATGCGTTGACTGGGCCCTTCTTGACGGTGGCAAAAAACTCCTCCAGGTCCTCGATGGCCTTGATGGCCTTGGTCAGCTCCTTCCTGACCTCAGCGACCTCGTCCTCATCGTCACCCTCCAATTCATCTCTGCCTCGTGGATCTTGATCATAATTTCGTGGCGGTCGATGCGCAGACGGATGGAATCCAGAAGCTTCTGGAAAGCGCGATTACCGAGAAGCTGGACGCGCTTGCGAGGGGCGCCGGCGCGGAAAATGTAATCATCATTAGTGATGGCATTGACCTTGAGGAGGACATGGCGGCAGGTGAGCTCGGGCGTCTTAGTGCTCTGGCTGCCCTCGGCAAAGTAGACGGACATGGTGCCCTCAGCATCGGTCGGCGGCAGCAATGGACAGCCCGAGGGTGGGGGTCAACGGGCCGCGCACGTCGGCGGTGTTGTGGATATTCGACACTGACTTGAGGAGCGTGGAGCCAGTAGCGGCGGTAGATGGACTCCCGGAACTCTACTTTGACGTCGTGGATGTCGAAGTCCCTGAGAATGCCAAGGATGTCGTTGGCGGCGTTGTAAGCGTCCTGGCCCTCGAGCGAGCTCGGACGGACACCGACCCAAATCACCACCAAGCCCAGCGTCGTCTGGCCGTCGTCCTCGTTGGCGAAGCGAACGCCATCCATGGAGGTCCACTCCAGCCTCAGCGCTTTGAGCAGGTCCCGGACCTTGGGGCCCACCTTTGTCTTCCAGATGTCGTTAAGGTGGTGGCCATAGACACCGCGTGCCTGCTTGAACCGCCGGTACGGCTCGAGCCCCTTGGGCATGATAAAGGGCCAGGTCTTGCTGCCCGTGCGGAATACGAGCTTGGGAGTGGGAGAGACGCCTGCATAGTAGTTATTGGCTTCTTTTCGGAGACGAAGTAGAGACGAAGTAGACAGGTAGGTCGGACCAGGAAGCAGCAGAACACGAAGGACCTTTGGGTGTAGACTAAGACTTACGGAATGTCACACCTTGGATACCACTTCTGAAATGAAATGTATTTTACGAAATTTGAACATCAAGACGAAAAAAACACGCTATTCCCCCCTAATAGATATCCTCATCGAGAAGGAAAATGCAAGAACCGTCTCGTTCATGCCTGCCCTGCTTTCCCCCTATTCACCTTCATGTCTACTATCTCTTCACCCAAAACTACTGCACGCACATAACATCCCAGAGCTATTATTGACCAGAGAGCACAATTTGTCCCCTTAGAAAAGATCAGCTTCGAACTGAGCAAGAGGCTACGGCATTCAGCCATTACAACTAACTAACCTGATAGTATAGAACGTTGATGAACATCTGAAAAAATAAAAACACAATCCTGACAACCAGATTTCGGTAGATTGGCAGTTTTTTCATCAAAGGCATGGGCCATTCCAACGCCAAAATGAAGAAACCCAATATCATAGCGACAATTTGGAGAAGCGGGACCTTGACAATAACCTCAACAAAAGGTGCAGCAGCAGCCGAAGGTCTGTTTTCGGCCGGTTCTTTGGTTACTCAAGTCAGGAATCGAGGAAGCGACGTACTGGATACCTCCTGGGTCACGTAAGGTACCGCCAATGAAGTCCCAGAAGAATTTGCGGTAGATGAGGCCCCAGAATCCAGCCCAGATGCCATCTAGTATTTAGGAGGAAGCATTAGATATAGTCAAATCTGTCAGGCGGTTGCACTCACAAACGGTTGCCGTGATAGAGACAAAACGAGCGTATTCATGCCAAATCAAATTGCCCATTGTGTGTTATGTCTGCAGGATATATTTCTCGCACGCAGTAGAAGAAGGGAGAGAGCTCGACAAAAATAGGAGTTAAGATGGCTACACCAGGCAGACGGACTCGCTTTGAACAGACGCAGGAGTATGCACGCTGTGAGAATGTAAAGCAAAAAAAAAGAAGAAAAGAAAAAACAGCGTCAAGCTGGCTGAAAGAAAGAGTGGTGAAAGGGAAAGAGGGAACCTGTAGGAAACAAAAGAAAGAGTTGCTAATCATCGTGTTCATTGACAGATTTTTGAACACTTACGTAAGTCGTAGTAGTCGTCCTGTGTTACGATCACGTCTCTAGGGACCTATAGGCATCCGCTCTGCTATTTATTTAGAGTGCGCTATTCTTTGCTTCTTGTTCTGACATAGACTGTATCCACCAGAGGCTATTCAACACTCAACAACAGGGATACTGAGTTTCTAATTTTAATTATAATGCACCGACTCAGGAACATGCCGTGCTCGGAGTGACATTTATAGGTACAACAGAACTCTGGATATAATCATGTGTCAATTCAGGGTTCAGTTTGTTTGAGAAATCACAAAAAGGCTCGACACCCAATGAAATTGTGTTTCTACTTTGAATAGCTCAAGTATACAGCGTGCTGAAACTAGTCAGGTAGAACCAACAACTCATGACAGGTCAAGTCATGTACACAGTGCCTTTCGTGGAAAGAATGAAGAACGAAGGTGTTAAAATGAGTCAATATTAAATTTTGAGTGTCGGAGGTCGCCTTGGACGTGATGGTCGAGGTGGTTGAGATGACGACGATACATTATCCTGTGCAATCATGATATATAAGCATTGACAATCGAGTACCCATTTGAATGTGGGCTCACCACTGCAACAGTGTCGGGAGTTGAACGAGATGTCGCAGGATTACGAGGCATCTTTAGGCGGGGAACCGGAGGTATCAGAGGACCCAACGCCCGTGAAGCAGTCTGACTTCGCATCCCATCATCTGGAAAATTAGAATTGCCGTAGTAACTTGGCGCGATTGAGAGGCTCGAAGTCCGCTTGAAATTAGTCTGTGCCTTCCGTGTGGGTGACGGTGGTGCTGGCAGGGGGAACGGAAAAACTGCGCTCTCTTCTTTGGGATCAAAGGTGGAGGGACGGACTGGTTCCAACTCCTCCATACCTTGCATTGGTAGAATCGGAGTAAGAGACGAGATGTTGGTTTCCATAGCATGTTTTTTCCGGCGGCGCTGCCTCAAGAACAAGAACAGACCCGTAATCATCAGCAGCACAAATGTTACGCTCGCGATAGCCACACCGACAATGATCCTAGTAGCGTTCGTTGATCAGAAATCGCTCCAATCCAATTGACAGACTCACCCTGACGATACAGGATGGTCTGACGTGCTATTTTTTACCGCAGGTATTTGAGTTTCTGAGAAGACTGCAAAAGAGTCGAGATCCACAAAAGGTCTTGAGGCAGAACCTGGTGTCTTAACGATGGTCATGGTATGCTCCCCGTTTCCAAGTCCATCTGCCCACCACTGCGAGATAGTCAATTGTTTTTCTTGTGAAAGCAGTCAAGTCAACGCACCATAAGTACCTGCAGGCAGAATCAGCGATCTCATATGAAGCTCACTGTCACAGATCCACTTACTTGTGTTCGAAGACTGCTCACATGACTCGAAGAACCGCTCGGCATTGTGATAGTCTCATTGTCAATGCTGATGGATATATCAGCATGGTCGGGTGCAACGGTGCCGTAGTATGCAATGGCATTCCCCGTAAACCGTAGTGAAGCACTGGCGTCTGGTTCCTGAGAGTAGCTTCATGATGTCAGTATGACATCAGATTCTGGGTAAAGAACTTACTGTAGAGTACCATCATAGAACTCTGGCCGGGAGTTTATGTTCCAAGCGTTTTGCGGAAGGTATTGAATACGTGAGTCGGTGTCATCAATCGTCGTCACGTTAAAATTCCTGCTATGTATGTATTAAGATGTATTGACTACAAAGAGTCGAACGCACCCTGTCGAACCTATTTGTGGCTCAAATGTGATTGTGTCGATGTCAATCGGCTCTCCTCCCGTGTTCGTAAGTACCACGGTATGCTGTTCGTTTGACAGACCAGTAAAGGAGGCGAGGGTATTGTTGATAAGAGAGGATTCGGGAGTAAAATTGCCACTGAAGAGCTGTTGTCCGTCTAACATCACAGAAAAAGGTCCATATCCAGGTCGGCGCCCACCCGTAATCGCAAAGCCGGTACCTAAAAGGTCACTTTGAGAACAGCGAGCAGTGTATTACAGTCTGATGAAGTTATACCACGAAACTGCAATGTGGCCGTTGCTCCCTGCACTGAAGTCGCATGATATGAGCCTCCTGAGTACGACTGCAGATATGTTGAGCTGACCACGCAGCATGACGAGCATCAGGGACACACCATTGCAAGTGTATCATTAAGTTCTGCATCCTTCCATGCACCGTCTGGTGCGTATAGAATCAAAGGAGAACAATCTTCCACTGAGAATATGTTCATACTTGAGCAGAATCGGGGAAGAATGCTATAGTAAACTCACCTAAGATAGACCGTAACGACATCTCGCCCCACAAATTCGATTCAAAATACAAAAAAAAACAAATGAAAAGCGAATGAACGAAGGACAGCCTCAAGCTGTTGTGAGCAACCAGCTCTCGAGAAAGATAGAGAGAAAGAAATGACTACTGTCAGCGGCAGTCGTTGTGTGACTCCGAAGGTAGGACTGATGGAATGGCATCAATTGTGTGATGTCCTGGCAGGCGTGATCAACAGCTTAAGTTTCATCGTCAACACACTGAGGTATCATCTTGCCCTCCACACACAAATCAACTTCTCTCAGTCGTTCACATGCTGGTTGCACAAACCGCAATATTTAAGGCTTTTCGTCAGTGAGCTGACATTTACTTGCCTTCCCCCCAGCTGACAAGGTGAATCATTTGCCCATCAGGTTCATCAAGAACTTCATAGAACTTCATAGCACAGGTTGAATTGTTCCCCAGTCAAGATCAAGCCATACAGAAAAGATTTGCAGCTGGAATCCAGGTGAGTCATAAAAATTAGACACATTTGAGCAGAGTCAAAGAGTCAGGAAAGCATTGAGGCAAGGGTATATTTCAATACTTTGACTCATACTGGAGAGATTTCATTTGTATAAAAGTGGCCTGTTTGTATGTTGGAAACCAATTCCACCTCTTTACTCTGAACATTGTCTACCCTCAGGAAAGGCACTGTCAAAATATATATAGCCTGTGAGTGTATAACAGGTTGCTCTATATTTGTTTGATACCATTTTGCCATGGTGAATCATTTGTCAATAAGATCCTGACAGTTCCAAGGGTTTGTATGATTTCATGAGATTCATAATAAGGCGGCTTAGTAGTCTAGTGTGGCCCCAATTGTTTTCCGTTGACTGTAGATTACAACATCAAACCATAGAAGCACCGGGTTTCTCATGGAATGAGAAGAATATAGTTGTGCCTCATGTCTGATAAAGCATCCGGTCTTAGTCCGGACTGCGGCCATGGCTATGTCCAAACACTTTGATATATTTAGGAGTGATGGACAGATTCTTACTAAGGTCATGAGGATTAGATTCAGCAGTGAGTACGTTCTCTTGTCTGGCCTTTTGCCACCCGCTCTCTGCCATGACATCGAAACCGAAGTTGAAAGCTGATTCTAAGCCTCAGAGCAAGGACCTTGTCAAGGCCGCGCGACGTACCGTCTTTATTGATTCTGACAAGGCTCGGAAATTGCGAGAGGATAAGCCAACTACATCGCGTGCCCTTGTCTTGCGCAATGCCAAGCTGGCATTACAAGGGAATGTAGATCCTACCTTCAAGCAGAGAATGAGTGGAAGAGAAAAACTTGACCTACTCGCCGGTGGGTTAACTTTTTAGCTCAGTAGAGCCTATTTCACAGCATCACCTATGTAGAGGACATCGTTGAACAAACCACAAAAGCTGTTGCTGCCCCTTTTGATATTTTAAAATGCCTCCGTATAGCTCAGTCACAATATGATGGTGCGCAGAATGCCAATAGACCCTTTCCGTGCCTCTGAATCCCAATTTTTAGCCTCTCTGGGAGAGATCGCTTATCTACGTGATCCTCATATGTTCTGTAACATCATTGAGGCTGAGATCAATGCGCAAACGAGGTATGATCCTCAGAAGTTGGACCCTTTGAAGAACCCGAGTTATGTTGCTAGAATGGTCGGAACAAAGTATGTCTCGCTAGAGTTGGCTTCTCCATTGTCAGATAGCTAATCATTAACCAGAATTCACAACCAGCATATGATGGCTTCTGCTTGGAAGATAGTCGGGAATATCTTACGTGAATTGATTGATCGAGGAATGTCGAATAAGAACGTCAAGGCACTGTTGAAAAATGACCATAGGATACGCGGTCTCTATTTTGCGCTATTCCGTATGGTTGAAGTCATGGTTGATATAAACCAACAGAGGTTTTCCGGGCTAGCATTGAACTCAGGTACGAGAGGGGAAGGAGATGATCAATTCGCGTTGCTAAAAGATTGTAGCGCATTATGCGAGATACTTCAAGCAACAGCAACAGAAAGACGATCCGACAGATGAACCTGTCATCATCTTTGATCATAGCGAGCTTCGAGAGGCCGGTTTATCATTCATCGACTCTATTATTATTGAGCTTTGTTTCCCTCAAGCCCCGTATCCCAAATTTGTGCTTTACCAGATTCTTCACGATGCAGCCGAAGAATCTCCAAAGGAAACAAAACGGTTTTCGCAGCTGATGTGGGATGCTGTCGGTGATTTGTCCGTAAGTGTAGCCTTGCTGATTCAAGAATGATCTGACATTGGTGAAGGAATGTGTCGAGATGCACCAGCTTCTCGAGGTGCCTTTGCTCATACCCGAGGCAGATGAATGGAAAGAAGAATTGTGGCAAATGCCTCAAGAATTCGATGCGTGGAGAGATGCCCAAATGATGTCACTCAAGGCGTCAGAAAAGATAAGAAACATCCAAGATGTAGTCTTCCCCCTTGCCAAGACCTTCAGAAAGGCAGTTTTGGATAATTTGTGGATAAGGATTGACCAGGTTGAAAGCTGTCACTCTACAACTGCATGCATTCTGACCCACAATTTCAGAATTATTTCAGGTTGACCGGAAAAGGCATTGATGAGCTATGGATGCTAAATGGAGAGCGAGACTTTAAACCTCAGTGGACAAGCTTTTACATGCACATACCCAAGAGCATGTCAGGGTCTGGCGACGAACACGGCCATAAAGACAGGAAGAAAGCCAAAGAGCCGCTTGCTATTGCAGATTGGCCTGCCAACGTTCCCGATTATGAGGACATGCCAGGACTCCAAACGGTCTCAAACTCGTCTGATGATTATAGCTCTAAAGATGAAGTCTGTTCTGAAGCCAGCTATGTTGACAGTGAAACCGAAGATGATGATGGTTTCGATACGGAAGAAGAGGGGACGATCAAACGCTTGGTCAAAGAGGCAATCGATGTGATTGAAAGAGACTTATCAAATGGAGGAAGACCTCCAAGATCTACCAATGAAGAGCAACAGAGCAATCCATTCCTCCGCCTGTTGGCTTCTCTACGAGGTTCGTCTATCTCGTGTCAGTTTCTTTAGCTTTGAATTATTACCTCTTCGCATTAGGGCGTCTTTTTAAGAGAGACCCCAAATTGCATGCGCCATCGAAACTCCCAACACATGCAAGGCCGAAGAAAGGTGCTGATCGAATTTCATCGATGTCGCCTTCCCCATCCCTCTAATTCTTCCCTCGTTTAGCATCTCCAGCCACTGAAGAAGCAATGGTAGAGGAAACGACGGATGAAGAAAAACCAACTGCACCCTCAAGGAAGAAAAAGAAAAAATCCAAGAAGAAAAGGCTAGCCAGTATCACATCTGCAGACCAAATTCCCTTACCACTTGGACCTGCATCTGTGGCTTCGCCCGAGATTATATCACCTCCGGTCTCTTTTACTGCAGGAAAAGCTAATAAAAAGACCCCACCTTTTTTGCTAGCTTCAAGTACCAAATCGGCTACACAAGCGATTTCTTCTACAACTACATTGCCAGTCTTCGAGACTGCGACGACGAAGGGAGAATCTGCGCGAGCGTATCTATCGTCTCTTGAACCACAAAAAGCCAAATCGAAGACGAGAAATGACCAAGCATCTATTTTTTCAAAGGATGAGGAGGAGCCCCCTAAAGCATCGAATGGTGGCATTGGCCGTAGCATCATGTCTAGGCTAGGTTTGGACAAAAAGAAACCCATATTGGAGCCGGAAGAACAAAAGGTCGCACAGAAGAGTTGGTTCTCAAAGCTGTCGACCAGGGCGGTTGTTAACATGCACCATCTCTTGAAGACCTCGGATGACGTGAGGCAAGGCAAGGGTGGTATGAAATGGGACGACTTTGTCAAGGTGCGCATAGGTTTTTTCTTTACTTTTTTAATCTCTGCCGGGAGGGGAAAAAATTTACTCTTTATCATCACCTGAAGCTCATGGCGGAGATGGGCTTCCAATGTGATCCGAGCACAGCAGGTTCGAGTGTGCGATTTATACCTCCAGGCAAGGATGATCATGTATGCTTGCACCTCCTTCTATAGGTAAAATTATACTGATTATGTCAACAGCCCATCTCAATTCACAAGCGTAGGTTTTTCCCTTGCCCGCCATTGACAGTAGCTTATTCATCTGTGTCTTAATCTTCGCAGCACATCCAAAGACCTATCTTACGCCATGGTATTTGAGATGTATTTCCAAACGTCTCAAGGTCCGGTATGGGTGGGAGGAGGACATTTTCTTGAGTCAGGCGGGCATATCCTCTTCAGACTCGGATTGACGAATACTTTGTGGAACATGTATCAGCGGCTTTGTGTGTGTATTGATTAATGTATGGATCAATGTTTTACAACGAGACTTTTAATCTTCCACATCTGGTCCAATTTCTCAACCTATCGTTATGCATGTTGTCAACAAAACTCTCGACTCATAAAAGAAAACACGCGTGCAAGCTCACCAAAGGAATAAAGCCATCCTCACGAATGATATCGCCTATCGCGCGCTCCAAGACATCCAAAGGCAGATCATAAAGAGACGTTGGTTCTTTGAGAACAGGGTACATCGTTGTTTCCTGGTCTGGGGCCGGACTAGCCGCTTTTTGTGCATCCATATTATCCTGACGCGCAGAAGAAGCTTGAGAGGAACTCGGAGCTGTGTATGTTTGACTGGATATGTGCGATGGTTGTGTAAGTTGCGGGGCGGACGCTAATGGGGTTAGGTTTTGACTGGCACTTTCGGAAGCATTGATGAGATCGGATGAAGGGGATGTTTTATTTAATAAGGATTGTGAGGGAAGAGGTGGTGGGAGCATTGATGAGAGCTGAGGCGTGCTCGCCGTAGGGTTCCTAGTGCCATCGTTCGTGTTTTGCTGGACGTAGTTCAGAAGAGCGTCCTGAGTTACGACAGATGTCTGAAGCTGGCTAGTAGAGGGACCGAGCTGATGATCCTGAAGTTCTTGCAACGGAGCGCACAAATGATTTCGAACCGTCGAGGCCATTCCCGAGAAGGACGTCCCGATATTAAGACCGTTCACGGCTTGCTGTTGTTGATGGCTCATTACCGTTGGCGCGGTTGGTGCAAGACTCAATTTACATGGACAAACACCTTGGATTGAGATGATAAAGGTGTTTGTGTCCGACTCTGAAGCGAAAGAGATCTGAAAGCGTCGAAAGATCTATATAGCATGAATGAAAATGAAAAAGCCACGAGAGAAGGTTAGCGCTGAGTTGATGAAGAGTGAAAAAAGCAGTGTAGGATATATACGGTTGTGTTTGTGTCATCGAGGGGGTGGAGGTATCGAATTCCGACCGTCGTGTCCCTATATACCGCTTTCAAGGGAACAGTCATAGAGGTACCCATTCTTGGCTGTATAGTCGAGAAAGACAACAGATCCACATCTTCCTAAATCGAAAAAGCCATTTTTTCAGCGGACAAGAGGAAGGAGGAATGTGTGAATGGGGATGAAAGACTTGCAAGAACGATTTCATCAGAATTGCCATTCATCGTGACAATGACACCCCCATTCTGAATTGTCCAAATGACTTTGATACGGATACTGCGTAATTCTGATTTTTCAGTTTTAGTCACGTCGAGGACGAGCCGAAGCGATGGATTTGTAAAGTGTTGCCAGTCATGGGTCGTCGTCGTGGTGGTATTCCCACCAACGTTAGGGTAAGATCTTGAGTATTTGAGTAAGGGATAGGTCGTCGTCGCGGTCGTCGTGTATGCCATTCTGCAGAGAATGCGTGACGGAGGAAGAAGTAGGTACTATTGACATATATTTATCATCTGACGTACTTACTAACGACGCTCACATATGCTTCCCTAACTCACCCATCAAGTCTTAACAAGATTTGAAATTGGGTCGCTCGTTTCCTAGGCAACTACCCAAACGATAGCAAAAAATGCCACAGAAACTCACGTCAAGGGTTGGACATGCTATCATGAAATCATACCGATTTCATGTACCCAACAAGTTCAACAACTTTCCATTCAGATTACGACCAGTTGCGTTGTTATTCTGATTGTCTTTTTTTTGTGGATTAGTGTGTTATGGACTCATGTATTTGGTATCGTCTAGTGGTTTTTGGCATTGACGTGTGCCGTGATGGTTGCACTTGCCTTTCTTGGGTTCCGTGAACAACGAACGTTGCCGCTTAATGATAAACTATTACACTTTTTGTGTTTTATGATCGCGACTGGGGCGTTTTATTTCATTGTCGATATCGAAGAGTATGTATTATTACGTGTGTCAATACAAAGGTGCCTTGCTAACAATGGTCTCTCTCCCTTCATGTGTACCTATTGCCAGGAGTGCGAGGAGAATATGGTTCTGGAGATATTTCAACCTCATCTTCACGTTAATCATTTGTTGCTTTTGTGGTGGGATTTTGAGTGAGGTTGTGCAATCACTACTCCCGGTACGGTTGATTATACATTTCCCGAACCACTGAAACCCTTCTCCTTGAATAAAAAACAGTACAAAGAATTCCAACTTGGTGACGTCGCGGTAAGTCTCATCAAATGAATTATTTGCACTTTCACTCCTCCTTTTGACCACACACATACACTCTAGGCAAATCTTCTCGGCTCATCATCTGGCCTACTATCCTCCTTCCACTTTGAAAAATACTATCGTTATCGCCGCGAAATTTCTCGCCTCTACCGTCCACTCGAGAGCGACTCTTTGTCTGATTTTGAAGACGACCTCGATACGCAACTACTTCCAACCCACTATTCACGTGGGAACAGTGGATCATCATCGGCTTCTCGGTCAGGGGCAATGCCGTTTGAAGTTCAGGGACCAAATGCGCTGGGACGTCAAAAGAAATCGAAAGGCAATGTGAGATTTGCAACTCCAGAGGATGAGAGAAAAGAATTGTTTGATATTGGAGAGGATAGTGAGGGCGAGGATGGGGATCAGCGGATACGGGACATGAGGCGAGAAGGGGTTGGACACCTGGACGGACAGTCTTAGCATGCTTGTATCAATATGGCATTCAGAGCTGAAGCTTTGGCGGGGGCCCTCATTCTTCTAATCAATCCTTACACCTCAACAAATTGGCAGAAAGATCTAATTTTAATTTTAAGAATTGTCACTCTTCCCTCCGACAACACGCTTAAAAAATGCACTCCTTAATCGCAATGATTCCAAGGGTTTTTTTCTTCGCCACATTCCCTAGCCCTTTCTCAATGAGTCACGACTCCATAACGACGCTCCCTTAAAAAGCCCAATAGTTGATTCTGATATCTCTGCCACAAGTGCTGACCTAGAGAACATCTCGAACCTTGTCTCTCATGCACGCTCCAGAAAACAAATCACGGTCAAACTGAACTCACTGGTAATCAGCTTTATTTTACATCTTGTCCCATCTCTCCATACGAACACTCTTTTGCACGATGTCTGCTCTCAGATTTTCTGCATTGCTACTTTATCCTGGTCGCTTTGACGTCTTTAACAAAACCACTGTACGTTGATAGTGCAGATGTGTATAATTTTCTTCGTTTTAGTTTCGGCGCATTTTATCGCTGAAAATCCTTCGACATGGCTTTAGAACGTCAATTTTTCGAGTTGACACATGTGGCGGCGCCCAGTCGAGGCATTTTCTACGTTGCCATTCTCATAGATGATCCTATCTCAAAACTCATCCCTTGGATGTTTTGATGGTTTTAGTTCTCCAGGATATCACAGGATGAAGAAAGTATACACTGTCGGTGAATTAATAACCCTGGTAGCGCTACCTCGTTTGACTCAGAATAAAATAATATCAAATCAGGGAAATCCACTAAGATATTTGAGAGACTGGATTAAGCTTAACGACTAGAGAGATAGATCATCAGGATACAAGTATTTTTGGTCCAGCATTGTGGATTAGTCAACTGATGGAGGGAAATTTGTATATCAGGAGGGAGGCTTCCCTTGATCAAGCGATCCTCCCTCTCGTTTCGCCTTGTTCCCTTGCATCTCACATCCCAGAACCAACTGTACCTCCACGATTCACAATATCAATCACAAGCATAGCTAATTTCATTTCAACGATCCTTTCCCTGTGTATCCTGTTACTTTGACAGCTCTGCCAGAAGCCCAGACATGGTTCCCCAGGTATAGATTTAGTGATCAAGTACATTGTCGTTCGAATGAGTGAGTCTGGTTTTGAGATAATCAATACAGAGTGAACTGATTATGTTGAAAGTGACTCACTCGATATCTGACTATCACATCTGACTTGAACACCCTCATCCTCTAGAAAAGCAATCGATCAGTCAGAACACTTTTGAGCCACTGATGTTCTGTAACTATCACAATGCTTCAATTCTTGTTGTCCATCATTGGGAGTATATTTCCCGTATCCTGGGTCTCATAACATAGCGTGTATTTCTTTCTACTCTGATGCGAGGTCGAATCATCGATGATGCTTACATAAACGATAAGCAATCACAAACGCGAAAACTGGACCATACCTGGCTGCTCACTTTCGATCGGGGGATGCTCACCAATACCCAATACGTAATTCCTGGAAGAACGATTCTTTTGTTCTGATGCACACAGAGGCCGAGAAAATAGATGTAGACGCTTATACATCATGCCAGTCCAATGTCAAATATGGTGGCCACAATCGAACGTTATGACACGCTGAACCAAATTCAACGTCACTCAGGGAGTCCCGAGGATTGAAAGACAAGACACATACGAGTTTTTAATGCTATCGTTGATGCACGAGTGAACTGGGGCACATTTTAGGTGACGTTAGAGTTCAGATGAGCAGCCAGGTATGATCCAATTTACATATTTCAGCATTTGTGATCGCTTAACATTTAACATTTAACATTTATCATTTATGTAAACAGGCACTATCGATTATTCGACCTCATATCAATGACAAAGTATAAATTCACATTATGTTGCAAATCTCAGTAAATGCAACAACTCGTCAGGGGAATACAAGACTACATAATGGTCATAAAATGGGCTTCTGAGTGATTGACTGTTTTTCTAGGGTCAGGGTAGGGGGGCGTAAACTCTAGCCAGACCTGATAGTCACGTATTGGACTGGCCACACCAATGATGGGTCACTTTCAACATAGTCAGTTCCCCCACATTTGATGATTTCAAAACCAGGCTCACTCATTGGGAATGACTGTATACTCAGTCACTGAATGTACCAGAATCTGCACCTGGCAAACTGTGTCTGTATTTCTTGCAGGGTCGTGAAAGTAACAGAATATGGAGGAAAAGGATTGTCGAATGAAGGGGATTATGCTTGTGAATGCCATTGTGGATTGTGAAGCTGCAGTTTGTTAATGAGATGTGAGGGAAGAGGGAAGTGAGGAAAGGCGAGATGGGGGATCACTTGATAGAGGGAACTCCCCTTCAAATACACAACTAGAACCTGGAAAATTCCCTTTTTATCAGTTAACCGATCCACGTGTCTCGGTAGTTCATCCTTGACTTGACCAAAAATACTTGGATCTCGATAATCTTGGCTTTAAACCCGATCCTGTGGTGGTTTGTAGATAGACCATGGTCTATTTTGTGGTACTGGTGTCAGATTTCTTTTGTGACCTCTCCTAGAATGATGTTATTCATAAACCCTGTCTCCGTCCCTGAATATTTAAATTGGTGTGCTAGGCATCCGAATAGAGAATGCAGTTTGAAATCTATATGCAAGACGTCCCTACATCTTCCCTAGCCCACTGCATGCCAACTGACCATACTCCCCGGAACCGAAGACGGGGGAAGGAAACACAGAGCCTTGATAGAGGCGCCGCTCATGCCCTTCGAACACTGGATTTGTACAAGCTCACAAAACACAATTTGTCGATTTTCCGGAATGTAACAAATAACAAAATGGCAATAAACACCTTACAGCAGCAACTTCGATACAGTGCATCAGGAAAAATCTTGTTAGGTTAACCGGAACGAAGGTTCCATTCAGTAGTCAAAATTTGCGATCCAAATTGGTCAAGCTCGTCCTGTAATAGTCCTGTAATGCAACCTTGATGGCATTCTATCACTGCAATGATATGGTGGACCGCGCCACTGATCTTTGGCACCTTACCCGACTCGGTGATTGGATCTATTTCTGGACGGGAACATATGACATCACAAGACGAGGATCACAAACTGGGCGAGCAGCTCGCAAGGTGGACCAAGAGCAATGGGAGAGTCAAAAGCGACTTTGGAGGTCGTTGCATTGTTTGATGCCACAGTAGTGCTAGCGACAGTGGGTCCTGGAAAAATAGAAAAATACCAGAAAGTCACATGAGTGTATGGTATGCAGAGCAAATGACTAGCGGCAGTTAGCGTCCCCAGTGTGAGAATGTTGCATCAGAGATATGGACGCTTAATGACAAAGACAACATGGCATTACCCCCACTTTTCTGCTTGATTTTTGTGCATTTTCATGCGCAGAGAACAAGTGATCGCCTCTTACTCCATGTTGTGGATAAAGCAATGATTTTGAACCAGAAAAAAAGAGCCTTGCCGTTGTGATGCTATTATAGCAACGTTTTCATTTCTCGTCATCAGAACAGCTCCGTGGCCTGCCATCAAAGACCGGGGGAAATAGCAAAGCTACAAGAGCTTGAATGCTAACCACCATCGTCATAACCGATCGGCAGTAAGAAAAGCGCGGTCGATCCATAACCTTGGGCTGAACAAAAAAAAGTGAATTCAACCGTCACAGTTTAAAGGGAATGTGTGGTTGGCTTGTACACATGGGCATTTCAAAGTGTCGTTCTGCGCTGATAAGAGCTTCAAGAGTTATGTTGTCCCTCGTGTCCTCGTGGGGGTTTAGCAATATCGGAAAGGATATATATCTGACAGCCCATTTGTTTCTCTCTCATAAGGAGGCGTTGACCTTGTCTTGTTCTTTCTTTTTTCCCTCTCCCCCTCTCTTTTTCCATTGCATTACCTTTTTGTTCCCTCCATTAGATCAGTTAGATCAGTTGCGAGTGATCTAAGTTTTATTTGTACGATTAAGAATTTTTGATATTAAAAAAAGCTTGTCATCATCTGGTATTATAATACGTATTGTAAGTCATTGGTCCATCAGGGTATCTGTCCGTGAAGTGATTTCCTTGAGCTGATTCTGCAATTCCACCACTTCACTCTTGACTTTATCCACCTCGTCCTGACGTTTCTCACAAAGCTCTGCAAGACCTTTGCAAGCAGCCTCGGCAACAACGACGACTTGGTCTCTCATCGCTCTATCCATCGACACCTAAATGTGTGTATGTTATATGAGATCCATGTTCAAAAAAAATAGATACAAGGAAATCAAAATCACCTTGAGATCCCTCTCGAGCCCCATCCCGATTCTTTCCCAGTCAGTCCACCATCGCTTTTTCTCCTTTTCCCATCTTGCGACTGCCCATCTGAGACTTGCGATGAGACCCAGAAGACCCACACCAATCCCTGTCATCGGATCCATACCCAGACCGACAGTACACCAGATAGTGCCGCCAACGCTGCTAGGGTCATGGATAACACTCTGAGCTAGATGTCCCATCCACCCAGCCCAAGTGAATCCTGAACTGACGGCTACAGCACTCGACATGGTCAATACCAGTCGTTGGGCTTTGAGGTGAAGGCGGGTGGTGGGGTATGTGAAGAGTTGGTGCTTGCGTTTTGTGATCGGGGAGATCAAGGTGGATGGTAAGAGAGTATAATTTGGTGAGGATATTAATTGGGAAAGGGCGTTTTTGAGGATGTTGGCCGGCAAAGGGGGATGAGGTCCATGTGACGACGAGGACGAAGAGGCGTCGTTGACGAGGAGAGAGGCAGAGGTTTCAAATTCTTTTTGGAGTGAGACAAGGCGTCCAGTTTGGAGAATGAGCTGTGTTGAATTAGGGAAAAGAAAGGCAAAAGAAGACAGATGAAAACGAACCTTTTGTTCTAAATCTTTGCACCAAACACGCTCGACAGCATCCCCGACGATGCCACTGGTCTCATCTATTCTTGGGATTGTCTTCCACCAACTCAATCTCGCCAAAAAATGCTTCATCTCCTTGCTTGCGAGCTTTAAGGACGCGTCCACGATATCCTTTCCCTCTGTCTGTGCAGGTTGACAGGAGAAGATTTCGAGAGGCATTCTAGCCTTTGTCTCTTCAATTCTACGAGTCAATTGGGAGACGCCCTCCCTGGTATCGTCCAGATTTTTTTGTAGAGTGTTGATGGAGAGATCAAATGCACTCAGCGCATCGTGTAATTGGAAGACAGCAGTCCTGTTGCGCAAGTAGGCCGAGGGAGAAGGGGTGGCATTCTCAGAGTCGACGATGGAGCGGATGGCGTTTGTGAGATGAGGGAGACCTGATTGGTTGTAGTTGTCCTGGTATTGTTGGACGGCGACTGGGGATGATGGATTTGAGCGAAAAGACTGGACGGCAGAGAGGGCACGTGAGGGGTCAATGAATAAAATGTGAGGTGATGAAGAGTTGGGGAGAATTTGAGACGGAGAGGGAGAGTGGTTGAGACGGGGTGTGATGGGGGTCACGAAGAGGGCATGAGAGGGAAAGAGAGGGTGTCTAAGGGAGGAGAGTGGGGTCACCAAGGGGTTGAAAGCGACTATAGGTATCTCAGCCTTGAAAAGAAGAGGAGGTAGTGGCGCTGCGGGGATTTTAGAGGCATGCAGCTGGGTGATCTGTAGGGGGATCGAGAATTGGTGGAGGATGCAAGACTCTGCAGTAGTCTTTGAATCAGAACTCAGTGGATCATCGAGCAGCGCAGTGACCAGCTCGTCTGCTTCACAAAAGTCGTCGGCGCTGTATACTGGATAAGAGTTGAAGAGTCATGGGGAGAACGGCGAGGATGCTCACCGACGATGCGAGCAGGACGCTGAGGACGAGTCGAGAGGGATTGAAAAGTATGGGCTAGAATATCTGACCAAAAGGCAATTGGAGGAGTGGTGAAGAGAGAATTGTTGAGTGTGTTTTGTGTTTTGTAGAGAATGGTCAGGATTCTGTGCATGCGATATAAGCGATTAACATCGCGTGAGAAGACAAGCAATTAATAAATGAATACTGCGTGAGACTTATTGCAAACAATTAATAAACGAATATTGCGTGAGAAGAGTATTATTGTAAGCAATTAACCTCGTGTGAGACTTGTTTGCACGCCATGTCCTCGTCACCACAAACGACGTCTGCCTCCCGTTCTCCGTCCCCTCACACCCCACATTTTGCAGAGCAAGTCCCCTTCCACAACGCCTGGTTCGACGACCAGCACATGTTGCAGATAGACGACCTCCTCGAGCAGCATGCTTTCGACGACTCTGTCCCCGATCCCCTTCCTGCTCAACACCTCACTGCTCTCACAAAATCAGTTCCTCACAAACAAAACAGCCCCAAGATCGTCAATCCGCCCAAAGACTCCTGTTTCGAGTATTTCTTCCTTCTCTTTCCACTTTTGCCACCACTCAATCTCCCCTTAGCCTGCCTATCATCTTCCCCAGTATTCCTCCGGGAGGCACAAAGTCCCGTGTCGAGACACAGATTAGAATTACTCTCGATCTCGCCAGCCCTAATTCCGACCCGTCCAACTACGATCGTGTCGGCTCCTGGAAATGGCTTAAGCTATCTCCGGGCACTTGCACCAAGCGAGTGCGTCGCAAGCAGGGCAATATCGGTCCGTCGCCTCTCTTTTCCGTCCTAAATTCTGCCCTTCATCCCATGTTCAGACGCAAATCCCCGAGATACTCTCAACCTGATCACAGATATCGTCTGTGCGAGCGCACCCACCGTCCCCATTGTCAGTTGCTCGAGCTGCCGCACACGTGAGGTACGTAACTGCCATTCCTCCACATGCCTTGACTCATTTTAAACTAGGCCAAGCGAGTCGCAAAGAAATTAGCTGCAAGAGTGCGACCCGTTCGTTCCGACTCAGAGTCCGTTGGCGAAGACCCTTTTGCCAAGAAACATGAAGACACTAACAGCATTCTACAGTTCAACTGTGCTCAAGTCCTCGATTTCTCTACGGGGTCCGCCGTTCTTCCCCTCCGCATTACCTGCTACTGCCGCCATCACCGAGAAAAAGATGGCTTTCTAGTTCGCTTCACTATGCTCGATAGCGTTGGACGTGTCGTTGGTGCTGGTATCTCCAGGCCTATCATGATTACCGACGACCACAAAACTTCTCCAGCTAGTAATCGACATGCGCAATCCCTCAATGCTTTCTCACCTGCGGCTCCAGATTGGCCACACCAGTCTCTGGTAAAAGAAGCTTCTCCCACTACAGGGCTTCGAGGACCAGCAAGGCGCAAGGAAGTCATGACCAAGAGGCGCCCTAAACCCTATGATCCATCCACAAAACATGGGAGACGCTCAAGAGAAGGTAGTGTATCAAGTTTTCCATCCCCGTCGATAGTGTACTCTCCTTTACCCACAACACGATCCCCAACACCCTCCGTCCTCCAAAACCTCCTCACTGCGTCTGAAACAGCACCACAAATACAGGGTCAAGCTCATATGCCCGTTCCACCTCTGCAGCCTTCGATACAGAGCTCCAGTACACCCTCACCGGATATTTTAACGACACCCTTGGATCATAATTCCGATATCCATATGCCCGAGATCGTCTCATCAATAGAGAAACCACTTACAGGAATTTCTCTACGCGAAATACACCAACCATCCCCTTCGGAGTCGAACCTGGCTAGTCCTCAAATCCCATTCTCGGCACCGCGGCCCTTGCCCATGATGCTTTCCCAAGCAGCCGCACTGTCCACGCCTCTGCCCTTCCTTTTCTTTGACCCGACCCAAGCATCCCAAAATCTTGTTCAGATGCCCATCATTCATCGTCTCATACCCAATATGGGCCCCACATCTGGAGGCATCGAAGTCACTGTTCTTGGTGCCAACTTTTATTCCAATCTGAATTTGCGGTGTATATTTGGAGAAGTCGTAGCAAGTTCGACTCAGAGATGGAGTGATAATACCTTGGTTTGTTTGTTGCCGCCAAGAGCACAACCCGGTGTCGTTGCGGTGTGGTTTGAGGGGGTGCTGCAGCAACCGAATGTGACCCCTTCTTTGTTTACTTATTCGGACGAATCCGATCGTGCATTGTAATCTTTATTTTTCTCTCACACGAGAACATTCTTTTTTTGCTGATGAACTACCCTTTTTATTAACAGGATGGAGCTGGCTCTCCGGGTCGTTGGACTCAAAATGACGGGAAAAATTGAAGACGCTAAAAATGTTGCAATGAGGATCGTCGGTGGTGGCGGTGGCGGTGGGCCTGATAATCAGAACCCGTATGGTCACGACACACCCAATATGCAACTCTCTAATTACCCACTGGCGCCTTTCAACCGTGATTTCCGTCCATTGCTCTTCGGTCGTGCGGGAGAAACCGAGAACTTTGAGAAAGCGGTCATCGATTTCCTATCTATCCTCGACACACCTCTCGACTCTTTTTCCTTCCCTCATTCGATTGCCACGTACGAGGCTATATCACAAACTACGCCCACTGGCCAGTCTTTATTGCACTTGGCTACCTACATGCGACTTCCGGCTCTTGTAGAATGGCTGATCAAACACGAAGCAGACATAGACGCTCGCGACAAAAATGGATATACAGCATTGCATTTCGCGGCGTTGGTTGCGTGCACTGAGTGTGCGAGAATCATTGTGAGTCGAGGTGCAGATCGAGAGATTGTCAATTGCTTGGGAAAGACGGCGGAGGAGATTGCACCCGATGGATTCTTTGACGCTGTTCTTCCAATCCCGATTGGTGGAGAAAATCTTTTCTGTGACGATGATGGAGGTGATGGGGATGTGGAATCTGAAATTGATATGATGGAGGAAGAAGAGGGAGAAGCTGGATGGGGAGATGTAGAAGATGAGGAAGAAGAACGTGGAGAGCGGGAGGTCAGCAGGGATGAGATCATCAAGACAAGAAAGTGGCTAAAGAGACGCACACCGAAACGCACTGCTAGGAAAAAGAAGAACATAAAAAAAATGATTGTTGTTGTTGGGGGGTGTGGTACACCAAGACGTTCGATTGACATCTCTCCTCGAGCTGCAACGCCCTCGTCCTTTTCATCATCTCCTTCAAAGCTGTCTACAGACATCAAGTCGAAAAACGATTCACCATCGTCTACCACTGCACCACTCGAGAGACCCAACCCTGATGACATGAGAGCAGCAGCATCACCATCACCATCAGATGCCGACGATGCAAAGCAGACTGCGTCCTTCATTGATCTGATCCACCGTACCTTGACCCAACTCTCAGATCTCCCCAAAAAAACGCCACTTGCCCTTCCGTTCCCCAACTTGCCGTTACCTGACTTGAAGAAAGGCAACATCGGAATGCCGGTATGGAATGCGTTGCCGCAGTTGCCACAGATTCCGATGGTGTTTTCTGTGTTTGTAATACCTACGCCCGCTTGGCCTTGGTTCCTGGCTGGATTCGGGAGTGATGTCAATAATAACAATGACAACGACGATAATGGAAATGGAAGTGAGGACCGTAGGGAAAAGGTTGACGATATTCGGACGCAAGGCGTAGAAGAAGAAAAGACTATGGGTGACGTTGGAGAGACGGATAAACCAAATGCGAGAGAGTGGAGGGCGATGTGGGAGAGATGGTTTGCGTTGGTGATGGCTAAACAACAAGAGCAGCAGGTGGATAGAGATATACCTCCACCAGAGTATACCCCTCGCGCTGCTGGACATACCGAATATACTGCTCACGATACCTGTGGGGAGGACGTCGACATTTGTACTTACCATGAGGGCAATAAGGACACAGACACGGTCCACGTATCCATTCCGACAGGTGGGGGGGAACAACAAGTCGCAGTACAGAGTTGGTCGTCCTTAGAGGTTTCTTCTTCTTTACAAGATAACAACAACGCTGCTACTACTACCGGAGGATCTTGTCTACCAAGGATACAACAGCATACACATTCACATTCGATTGGATACAACAACGATATCCATATCCCTCTGCCTCACGAAGAACTCGATGCGTACACCTATCAACCTCCTGTCAAGCAGAAACAGAAACGTAGAAAAGGTGAGTCGAGATTCTCTCATGATGAGGTGGGAGAAGCTCATTAGGTCGTATAAAGATGATCGTATGTTGTTGAGGTTTTGGTTACCGGTTCTGTTGCGTGAGTTTCTTTTGATCGCATATACTGGTTTTTTTTGAGCGTTTTCTTTTTTCTTCCTCTTGTGACAGTTTCGATGATTTGGGCGTTTTATATCGGCCTGCGTTTTGCGTATATGAACCTTCGTTCAACATTACCACTCACGGGATAGGTAGGGTGTATGTATATGTGCGTTATTGAATATACGTATGTATTATGTATCGTTCTTTTTTTTTTTTTTTGAGAAAAGGGTTTGTGCGTTTATTCACTGATCGTTATCTAATGTTACACCTTGATTGGTTTGGAAGGTAATAAAATAGTCATGATTTTTTTGAAAGGGAAATTTAAAATATGCATCAAGTCTGATACAGGAATCTCTCATACGTTCGGTAAACTTCGGTAAACGAAACAAAGAGAAAATAATTAAAACTAAAAAAATTGGACCTTCTTGGTCTCTCCCCCCCCAAAAAAAAACCGCATCCAACGAGTAGTAGTAATAGTACGTACACAATCTCAGTGTCCCTTCCTGGATCCTCTCTCTCAGCAAGTGTTGAGCCATGTTGAGATCCTCTCTTCCAACGATGCATGACTGTTTGCCACACCCCCTCCACCCCCTCCACCGCCACCACGACCATAACCACGGTTTCCACCACGACCGCGTTTCCCACGTATCCGCCCTCCCAACCGGGCATCCGAAAATCGAGAGAGCAAATGGGGTTCTCGGTCACGTTCCCGATCCCTCAAAGGAGCAGTAGGAATACGATGTGCAGCAGCAGCAGCAGCAGTGGTAGTAGTAGCAGTAGCAGTAGTGTCATTCGGAGGCGGAAAACCCTGTCCGAGCCTTGTTGCCAGAGACGGTCGATAGGATGCAGACCCAGGAGGAGAAGATGACCGTGATCTAGATGGTGTTCGACGTGGCGGAGGCTGAACACACCGTAGTGGTGGCGGTGTACGCGATTTTCTCACAGGTGGTGCTCGTCGATAATGAGGTCCAGGACTACTCTCTCGCGATCTCTTCCTTCCAGCCAGATTAGGAGGAGATCGTGCCCGTTCAGAGTAGTTGGGTCTATAAGTATCGGTTTGCCTATGAGGCGGAGAACGAGGCTGTGATATTGCTGCTGGTGGAGAACGAGGTCGTTTCGGTGGCGGAGAGTAATGATCCCAGAGTACCGGAGGCGTACAAGTTGGAAGCGAACGTTGCCCACGGAATGGTACTGGTTCAGTGGGCATGTCCGAAGGGGTGCCAGATGGTGACAGGTTGGTTGTAATTTGCGGGGCTACGTATGCATCCGGACCCATACGGAAAGGCGATATTGATGACCGAGAACGACTACTGATTCGAGGTCCAGACGGAAAATTTATCTCTCGCCGTGCCTCGTTTATGGACGCTGGATGATTGGGTTGAGGTTGAGCCTGAATGGCAAATATCGGTTGACTATCAACCTGAGTTCGAGGTAAGCCTGGCATGGGATGTATGGCAGGGCAGACTTGCTGTAGCGCCTGGGATTGCTGGGGGCGACTACGAGGTATTTCTGTGATGGCAGGCGATGGAAGCGTACAATGTTCTACGGTGCTGTGTGCGTGCGAGCTACCTATTGATTCAGCTGAAAGAGGAGGTTGACTGGGAGGAATTGTCGATTGTTGAGTTTCAGAGGGCTCAGTAGCAGGTTTTGAAATTGACTCCCGAGATCTTTGACGCTGTGCCGGAGTTCTAGTTCTATCTCTACTCGAAGGATACAAAAGTTTAGAATCATCGTAAACAGGTTCAGTTTTGACGAGGATTGGAGGCTGTAATTTAAGAGCATTCACTACATGTCGAATGTTAGCAACTTGCACCTGGACAGGGGATGAGTGGAGATTGCTCTCCACATAAGGGATATTACCGCTGTCGCTTGAAGACGAATACACTGACAGGGTAGGAGTTTGTCGAGAGGGCGGAATATGTGAGGCAGCTGAAGGAGAAAGTTCAGATTGTGGGAGGAAAGCGACTGGAGGTAAACTGAGTGCACGAGAATCAGACGAGCTTCCTGGCAAAGAGACCAACATTGAAGTCTGCTGATCGAAGTTGGGGATAGTAGGGCCACTAGCATGTGCCCCTGATGAGGGATGTTGAATCAAGGATGTAAGAGGCGACGCAGGTAGATCATTTGATACTACTGAACTCAAATTAAGAGTGGGTTTACTGGTCTCATGCAACCGTTGATCTAGTATGTGTCGAGTGCGATCAGCCATTGTCTTATCCTTTTCTGCTTGAATCTGCACACGCCGTATAGTCTGATCCTGGCGAAGTTTCTCTTCCTCTTGTGCACTACGAGGCTCGTGCTGCAACTCTTGCCCTTGATGTCGCTGTCGCTGTCGTTGATGTTGGTGGAGAGCTGAACATTTCTTCTGAGCTTCCTCCTGTGCACTTCTTTGTCCAAGTTCTCCTTGTACTTTCCCCCTTACTTCCTCCCTATTTACCAATTCCTGTTTTTGTGTTTTTCGCTGGCCCTGATATTCTCCTATTCTTCGTTCAACCTCTTCCAATGTCTTGTCCCTGTCGACATCTGCTCGAATTCTGTCCATGGCCCCAAGGAATTCACACGCTTTCTTTTTCTCCACCTCTTCATGCAATCTCTCACTCTCTTCACTTTTTGCGTTTTCCTCCAGCGTCTTTGTCTTAATTTTTTCGTGCTTCCTTCCTTCTTCCTCCTGCTTCTGTCCATGTTCATTGATCCTGCATCGGTCCTCCTTTCTCTTACCTTGCTCCTCCCTTCTGATTCCTTCTTCTTCGGTATATTCTCTACTGTCTTCTTCCAGAACTGCCTGCCTTTCTCTTTCTATTCGATTCTGCTGTTTGTGGGCGGCATCTAGGGGTGATGGTGCCAGTGGTGTTTTTTCATGCAACCGATGCTTTGCTTGGGGTTTGCAGACTGGGGAAGGTTGGAGAGAAGGTTGAGAACATATGCGAGAGTCATCCTTGGTATCGATGTCGGGAGTAGGAGAGTAGAATAGTGGTTGCTTTTGTGATGCAGAAATCGAGATTTGGGGCGTAGTAGGCATGGCTGAACTGGGCACACTCGCATTCTGAGGAAAAGATGAAGACGGTTGTGCAGCCGGTTGTGTAGACGCTGCAAGACCCTTTTTTTGCTGATTCACTTTAAGTTGTTGGGCCTCTTGTGCACGCAGAACTGCTTCACCTGCTTCTACTTCTTGTTCTGTGATACAATTTTCAAGCAACCGGAGAAGGCCTTTGATTTCATTATGATCTGACTGACTCCTTTGATCCGTGGTCACAGAGGAGATACGCTCAATCTCAGCCTTAGCACCATCTGCCAATCCTTTGGCTTCTTCAATGTCTTTCATGAGAGCCGATGCTTCTGCATGTGCCTTCTGGGTACTCTGTAGTAATTCTTGTGTGTTGCGGTGAAACAGACGAACTTTCACATAAGCCGCATCTGCCTTCTGCTGTGCAGAACTTGTCAGCAGAATGGCAGACGCTAGGTTGGGCTTGTGGTCACTGAAAAGAATGATATTTTGGAGGCCAGAAAGAATTTGACGCAAACGCTCATTTCTTATCGATGTTGGTGAGACAGCAGCGCATAAAGGTTGAATGTCTTCCACAGGCCTAGCACACAAGCTGGCAGGCGAAGGGTCAAGTCCCATAAGAGCCCGCGAGTCATCGAAAATTTGATGAGCAGCATTTGCGTAGGCTGGAGGAAGGGGTACGGGCAGCTGCGAGACAGTATGAGAGGTCGGGAGAGGAGATGAAGAATTCGGAATATCTTGCTGTGAAACCAGTTTTCCATTCACGAGACCATGTGAGGTGGGAGTTTCAGCCACCGGAAAACATGTTGTCTGTCCTGCAACATTGGCAGTATCAGCGTCTCTTTCGGCTATCCACAGCAAAGACTGTGATTGTGGTGTGGTGCTGGTCTCAGCATATTGCTGTTGCTGATCACTGTCAGAGGAAATAGACATGGACTCGTCTTCTGCACCGTCCTGCACCTTGTCTGAATCTGCGAGACGAGCCAACAGCCGTGGTTGCTTGCCAATACTCTGAAAGCTGAAATCTGCAAACGAGGGAACAGAGGGCGAGGATGTCGCCAGCAAACGTGTGGGCAGGCCAAAGCCACTGGCCATTAGGTCAAAGACAGGAAGTGTTATTTGCTCTTGTTATCATGAGACGCCACAAGCTTTAATCGTTCTCTGCTTGTTCCCCCTCGGACCATGAAACGTGCCGCAGAAAAACAGCTGTCCAAGGATGATCAGTCCGATGGCGAGGCTCAGGTCCGCAGCTTACCAGTAACAAATGCCTCTCTGACCCCCATCCTAGCACGACGCGTCTCAGGTTGGCTTCCAAAAAGCTGACCAGTCAGTCCTCGCGACAAGGCAGTGAGCTCAGGGTTCAGTCTAATCCATTGTCCTACTAACTCGAGTCAGAATTCGCGCCCTTCCCAAACGGTCTTCCGTTGCTGCCCTACTAACAACCGAGGTATCATCCTAATGTTGGGCAGCAGTCATTTTTGACTAACGATTGAATAGACTTCGTTGTCCAATTTTTCAGGCTTTCACGGAAGCAGTAGCTCGTTCCAAGGCTTTGATACGGGCGTTCCGACAGCTGAAGCTGCTCCCACACCTGTCCAAACCAACACTGCTAAATCTTTATCATCCCTCCTCTCCTCAAACTCTACAGATAAATCCACAAACTCTACTTCTACATGTGGCTCTTCATCCCCTTTGGCTGCCTCATCTACAACGTCATTGACCACTTCCAGTCCACCAGCTTCTACGAAGAAAGATGCTGAAGTTGATTATTTCAAGAATCTTCGTGGTTTGAACGAATCGCTACGTTCCGCAATAAACGAATTTATCGATGCCCATCCTTTTGTCGATCTCCGTGAGGTTTTTGACCAGTACCGAGACTATCGTGTGAAAATTCAGGAAGATTTCGATAACAAAGTATCTCCCCCGTCGCTGTCCTCTACTGCAACTCCTGCACCATCAGTTTCTGTAGAAAATAAACTCTCTACGCAAGTACCTCCTTCGGGAGGATTGTCATCTGATGAGGTGAAGGCTCCGACCTCAACGGATATCAAACCGTTGGCTACCTTCAGCAATGGACCCGCCTCTGATACCCAATCCAAAGCGAACAAATCTGATGGATCGTCATCTTCTCTCCCCTTCTCTCCTGTTTCTGATCCAGTTAACACGACTAGTTCTAGGCCAGTTGCTACGACATCAGCCTTCTCGGGTTTTGGCACAAAACAGTTCGAGCCCTCAAAAGGCTTTACTCCAGCTTCTCAGACACCAGCCCTTTCAGTTTTTGGCACAAAGCAAACCGAAACCTTCAAGGATTCCACTCCAGCCTTCCCGGGTTTTGGCACAAAGCAAACCGAGACCTCAAAGGACTCTAGTTCGGTTTCTACGGCATCAGCCTTCCCGGGTTTTGGCACAAAACAGCATGAGACCCCAAAAGGCTTTACTCCAGTCTCTCCGACACCAGCCCTTTCAGTTTTCGGTACAAAGCAACACGAAACCTCAAAGGATTCTAGTCCTGCTTCCAAGACATCAATCTTCTCAAGTTTTGGTACACAGCAAAACGAGACCTTCAAGGGTTCTACTTTAGCCTCTACTTCAACCTTCTCGGGTTTTGGCACAAAGCAAAACGAGACCTTTAAGGGCTTCACTCCAGCCTCTGCGACGACGACCTTCTCGAATTTTGGCACGAAACAGCACGAAACTTCAAAGGGCTTTACCCCAGCCGCTCAGGCACCAGCCCTTTCAGTTTTCGGTACAAAGCATTACGAAACCTCAAAGGATTCTAGTCCTGCTTCCAAGACATCAACCTTCTCAAGTTTTGGCACAGTACCAAAACAATACGAGACAAAGGGCTTAACTTCGGCCGCTACGACATCAGCCTTTTCGGGTTTTGGCACGAAGCAACACGAGACCTCAAAGGACTCTCGTCCAGCCTCGTCGACACCAAATCTGCCACCCAAAGCAACTGACTCTAAAATCTCCCCATCTGTCCTTACTGGTTCCACAAAACCCGAAACCAAACCAACTTCCGCATCCAGTCCACGCCCGTTCGGGTCCGGCTTTTCATCCAGCTTCAGTGTGATTGCCCCGACCCAACCCGAGGGTTCATCCGTTCCTGCATCAGGTAGCAGGTTTGGTGGTTTCACTGGATTTAGTAGTTTTTCTCAATCTGCGGCCAGTATGGGGTTCAAACCCTCATCTATGACGCCTATAACTTCTTTTAGTCCAAACTTTGCTAGGACACCATCTACACTGACAACTATTGCTTCTGATTCTAGTACCAACGGTGATATCACGGGAACTGGTACTGCGGTAAAACCATCCGATGCTAATGCAGAAGCGTTTCAGACAACGACTGCTGAAAGTTTTATCATCGACGCGGAAAACAAACATGATCGAGAAGGTGCAGGCGAAGAGGATGAAGAAACCGTCTATTCCGCAAAGCTGAAGGCATATGTTATGAAAGACGGGGAGACTGGAAAAAGTTGGGTTGAGCTTGGTTATGGGGTACTGAGAGTTAAGAAACATAAGGAGTCTCAGGCGAAGCGAGTTTTGCTGAGAAGCAGTAGTACTGGACAGGTTTTGATTGTGATTGGTTTCTTGACATTCATCTTTTCCAACGTGGCTAACTCAATTCTCTATTACAGAACTTCAATTTCCATTCTGCGTTCAAACCCGTTCAGAAAGGTAAAAATGTAACCTTCCTCGGACACGATGCAGAACGCACTCCAAAGATGTTCACCGTTAAACTCCAAACGCAGGAACGAGCAGTAGAATTTGCAGCTATCTTAAATCGTGAGATCCAAGGGAGAAATGCGCCTACTTCATCCTGAGAACGATTTTGTTTTGCCTATCTATTCCGTGTAGTTCATTGCCATCCGATCTTGCGCTTCCATATATTGATCAGTGAGCTATAGCCTGATTTTGTATCTCACTAACGTATCACATTTTTCTAATATACACGTAAAGCTGTCAACTGAACTACTGATCATGTTTTTAAGCACGCGCTTGGAGTGGTAATGAATAGTCAATCGGACATTATTTACCAAAGTGACTCTGTGCATTGTGCCATATTGAATTGAGAACAAAAGCCTCGCTTAAAAGCAACTCGATCTCATGATCACCCCAGTCTTGAGTAGGTAGTGATTGAAGGAACATGATGATTCCCTGATTCATCTGACCGTCAGAGACGCAGAACTAATATAGCTTGATACACATACCTGGAAATCCATCTGTCGAAGTTTGTCGCTCCACCGAACAAGGAAAGCAGAACAAACATAAAGATGAAATTGTGAAAACGCATCCGGTCCCTCCGCCTAGAATAACATATATAAAAGATTGGCGAGAGCTTAAAAATAGGACATCAACATACCAGATACGTATCCCACATCCTGATCGTATTTTGTACGCTAATCTCCCTCATCAGCAAACAATTCATCCATCTAAACGCAAACTGCATAAACTCTACGCTCTGCGACTCCAGATGAGCAAATAGAGGGGCTATTAAAGCTTCAGCAGTGCATCGATAGGGAGATCTAGTCCTATCGACTTGCCATCAATACGAGAAACGAGGTCCGCCATTCGCTTGATGCTCCTCACAATTCCGGGTTGTGCGAAAATGTAATTATCTTGAATACCATCCAAAAGTCTCGAGAGACACCAGAACGAGTCTGCTTCTATCGCATTCAGAATATCCTTGGGCAGCACAGAGGGATCAATATTTTCCGGATCAGAATCTAGAATTTCAAGTTTGATTGATGAATCGATGAGTGGGAAGTTGTATGACATACCAATATAAGCCGAAAGGAAAACCTGAAAAAACGGAGTCGCCAGGTCATTGATACCCTGTACATATCCACTTGCGGGGTGCCGGATAGCCCAAACATACAACACCCTTTCTAAACTCTGGCCCAACATCAACCCTACAGATTCATAATCACCTCTAACAATGGACTTACCCTCTGCGTCGCAGCAAGCATCCAAAGTGTAACTCCAGGCCTCGTTCTTGGTACATCAATTTCAATCTGATGCCAAATTTGTTGGTCGAGTCCGTCCCGACCGCGAGCAAAGGCTAGATCAACCATTGAAAGGTATTCACTGCGTTTCCGGGCCAGTGTCGCAGCACGTAATGAGGCGGGTAGGGGTAGGTATCCCTGAAACCTCATTTATGAAACTGATCTCGGGGTATATGGATTGTGGCTGGGGAAGTAAAACGCACGAGGAGAAGCTGCCATGCTAAAGGTCGAAAGTCTACTGGAATGCCGGCCCAGGCAAGTTTACGGAGTTCCGCTGACGACGTAAGAGCGACATGAGTTGGGTGTAGGTAAGCGGAAGGCAAACAAGGGTAGGTTAAGCAGACGCACAGATGTTGACATCCTGGCTTGTTAGACAATCAAAGAACTTATGTCGACGATTGGTGCGGATTGAGCGCTCTCGCAAAAGCTTTTCAGACTTTTCATCTTGCAATTTCCCAAGTCTTTTCTGAGACTGCTCGGCTGCCATGGGAGAAATGTCACACCGCCTTGCACGTTGGCGTATACTCCGCAATGGATCTGAAGAAAAGGAACTGGTTGATGAGGGAATGTGTAGGTATAACGGAAGAAACAGGAAAGATATAATTACCATTCACGATCTCCTCTGCATCTTCTCTCAGAGACGCTGCCAGTTGCTTGGATCGTGTACTAAGATGCATTGTTGGGTTCAGCCCTGGATGTTTATTATTGTCGAAATCGGTCTCAAGCTCTCCAAGGATCATGTCCCCTTCGACATCAACGTCGGCACCGTGATCAACTTTGGACGGCAGATTCTCACTGTCACCTGAACAGTTGCGATCGCTCTGTGTGCGAACAATAGTCCAACCATTCTGCACCTTGGATCGCGGAGCAGCCTCCTCGATGGCTTTGGGGGTAGGATAGGACCCTGGATTTGGTACATTCACGTGTGTGTATGAAAATGCCAAAGTCGAAGACGAAGAGGCAGAATTTGATCTTGCAGGGACTTGTCTTGGAGCTGTAGTCGAAGAACCACCGACAGAACGGTTCCACGAATTGGCGACTAGCCCCTGACGGCGCTCTTCAGAGTCTGATCCACTGTCCCAGGCATCGTCCCAGTCTGTGGTGGATGAAGAGGCAAAATGTGTCGAGTGCACGGCGATATGTGGCCTTGCAGGAGGCGATATTGGATTCATCGTGATGGGACTACGGTTCCCCTTGAGCTATATCCGTGGGAATATGAATTAATGCATTGAGTATGGACAAAGTTCTACTTATATCTCAATCTCTATACCAACAGATGAATAACTGAAGTATATCTACAATGACATTTTCGAACACATCATATTCATGTTAATCAGGAAACCCAGTTGTCGAACCAAATCGTGTAAAGACCTTTGCTCCATCGATTCAGCCTGCCCTTCTTAATAATGACCCATCACCGTCTCTGGAGTATAGACGCATTATGTCAATTCTGAGTTAATGTAATGTGGACTGACGAGATGTGTAGTGCAGACGTTCAAGTAATAACCCAGAGGATGTATTTCAAGCCCACGATATTGCAGCGATCCGGCACCCATTCTTTCCCAACGTTGGCTTAGGATCTGCCAATGATTCTTAATTTGGACAAGGCTTTCATATTGCTTTCTAAAAGTAGAAGATGTGAACATAATGCGAACATAATCAGGCAATCTTGATCTTCTACAACGGCGTGTGTGTAAATAATAACTCAACTCATGCACCGCACACTTTCCCGCTTCCAGCCCATTCTCTCTGCATTGTCTACCTCTACTTCGCGCACAACCTCTAAGCTCGCCGACTTCTCCACATGTGAGATATCTGACGCACTTATCAAGCTCAAACTCCCTCATGGAGGGTACATCCCGGATATCAATATGTTTTCTCCATTCAACTCCGGTCTAAGGATCTGTGGTCCTGCTTATACCGTACGGATCGTTCTAGGATCAGATGCCATGGCCCCCAAGCTGTCTACCCATTTCGTAGATACGGCACCCGAAGGTTCTATCATCGTCATCAGCTCACCACCAGGTTGAGTAACTCTTTCCATGTTTCTGAACCGATGTCTGGATTTTTGTCTTTCTTCAAACTCTAGAAGTCAAGAATGCAGTATGGGGTGGGCTTATGACTGCAGGTGCAATAGCACGCTCAGCCAAGGGTGTAATCATCTCAGGGAGATGCCGCGACCTCGCTGAGCATCGTGCCCAGAACTTTCCCGTCTTCGCTCGAGGGCATTCAACCCTCGGTCAATCGCCCTTCACCAGGCCTTCCGAAATCAACGTTTCACTGACCATCAAACCAATGTTGAATATGGAACCGAATGTCGGTGATGAGGGGTTTCCTGCCGTGATGATACAACCAGGTGACTGGATGATTGGTGATGAAGATGGGGTCGTGTGTGTTCCTCGGGAGCTTGAGGACAAGGTTCTTGAATTGGCAGCCAAAGGAAGAGACATCGATGATCTGTGTATGATAGATATTCGAGCTGGAAAAAGTGTACAAGCATCATTCAAACTTCACAGGGGAAAATAAGACTGTTTAGGCGAGTATCATAAAATAGACCAGGTATGGATACACCAAATTAACATACAATGAAATCGCTCAACGGATCAAGTCGCCTCCTCACCTCCTCTTGCTCTTCTTCAGTTGAGAAGTAGTAAGACTATCCTTCTTGCCCATCAAAAACTCCCATCCTCTACCCACTGGAGTGCTGCTGCTCAGGTTGACGTTTGTTGACACTTTACCCTGTTTACCGGCACTTGAGCCAATGCTTTCATCACGGGCTTCTCGTATTGCATTTCTGCTTAAACAGAAATCAATATGGGCGTTCAGACCCTGGTTATCTGCCATCAATAACCGGCTACATATTGGACACATCTGAGACATTTGAGCTTTTCTCTCCGGAGAAATGTCATAACGAGGCTGATTAGTTCGACGTTCAACATCACTCTTGCTTCGATTCCGTCCCAAAGGTCTCGGTTCAGAGTGATGGATTTCTGAAGGAATATCTTCTAATTTTATCGAAGATGACTGTGCAATAGCTGAGGTTGGTGGTCGGATTCTTTCTTTCGGAAGGTTTTGGGTGATAAGTTTCTCTGCTTGATCATCCTCACTTTCACCATCCATCAGGATGTTATGAATTGGCTCCTCATGTTCGTAGTATCCAGGCATGGCATCCATATTTTGCTCTCCTGTGTCATCATCATCACACCTACTCAAGTGCTCGTCTTCAGCGTCAATCTTGATTCGTTTTCTGGGTGACAGACTGGCAGAGTCAAAGAACTAGATCCGTGTGTCAGAATGGTAACTTGTGTCGGGAAAAAGTGAAAAGCTCGCACTCGTTTGATGCCGGTAGGCAATGGAGTACGCAAATCCTTGAGTTTGGTGACCCTTAGACCTATAAGTCGCAGCTTTAAATGACCTTCCGCTAAAAATAGCTCCTTTCCTATCTGCGAGGCACTCAGCTTAGGTCGACGAACAAGAATTCAAGACTGACGGAAAACAACTCTTCCTGAGAAGAAACATAACGGCTGAGTGATTTTGCACGAGTGAACACTGGCAAAGATTCGGGAAGCAATCAAGAGAATGAGGCAATTGGTGTATCAAGACGCAGCGAACATCTTACCTTGGTATGTGTCTAGTTTGTACTTTAGTGTAATTGTCTTTCCAGTCCAGCCGTTGCTAACCATATCTATTTCTAGTTCGGATGCAATGTGCTTAAGCTTCTCAAGTAATTTGTCGCGGTCATCTATCGGGGAAAACGTTCTGGAGAAGGATCCATGGGTAATAGATGAAGCAACAAAATCCTTCGTACCTTTCCGCTCCTATACTTTTACGCTCTTCCCTCTGTACAGGACGTACTTCATTTGATGCTATCCCGAGGTTGGTTTTCAGCAAGAAATGAAGGCCGAACTGCTTGTCCATCAATGCGATGGTTGCTCTGTGAGGAAATATGTCACCACATGTCTGTGCTGTGTTCTATCAAAGTAGGTCCATGATGTCGATAGAGCCTATACCTTAATCCCAATCGATTCCAATAGTCTTTCGTTTACTCGTCCGATGCCAGGTACCTTGCGGATAGAGAGGTCATGTACGAAGGAGACGACGCTTTCACGATCGAATGGAAGGCAGAATTGGCCATTAGGCTTGTTCTGTTGATGTTTGATGAATGTGATGACGATGTACAGGAAACAACATACCCTGTCAGAGCATATCTATATATGAAATTCATTTAGTGGCAAATCAAACGAGCCGAAAAAGTTCTCAAGACCTTTGCAAGCATCTAGAAACTACGGGTTGATTTTGGTACTGAACCTACGAGATGAAAGACCAACCTTGTTAGGTGCAATGCCTGCACTCACCGTCAATTTCGTCTGCTCAAAGACAATCTGCCGCATCTCCTTTACGCAGTCTTCTGCAGAAATTGAATGCTCCTCACAATATGCAGTAATGCTACACTAACGTCATGAATTGTCATTCCGAACAGGAAAGTACATACTTCAGGTATCCTTCATCACACCCTGCGGGAAGCATGGTTGGGTCGTAGCGTTTGAAAATGGACATAATCTGGTTCGACATCTCCATATATCTGGAAAAGTGATTGGAAACAAAGATGAGATCAGGACAGAGCTTCTTCGCGACGAAGCCTCGGGATCGGTTCAGTGAAGGCCTTGAAATTTGGATGTTTAAGGCATATACCTGCCATGCCTGACCGCACACCATATTTTCTGGCCTCGTAAGACGCGGTCGTAAGGACTCCGCGGCCGACCTGTTAGAACGATCAGCCGTTAGTCGGTGGCTCCCAAAGCTGTAAACGGGGCGTACTCCAAATGGTTTACCAGCTAATTCTGGATTGTTCAAAATCTCGACGCTCTTCTCATTATTAAACCCCACAAAAATACATGAAAATAAAATTTGGACTCACAGCGTAGAAGGCGTCCATATCGACATGAACAATGACTTGACTAAGGTCTCGCTGGGCCTCCAAGTCTACAATCTGAATCGAATGAGGACAAACAAAGTGACCGTCAAATCTCTGTGAGTTATTGCTATGTCGATCATACCAAGCGGTCTACGCTTGCTTTTACTTTGGCTATGGATGGAGTTTAAGCACAAGTCAAGCGCAACGGCTGACAGGAGCTATATCACTGACAAATGTCTGAGCCTCCGATTACTTCATCCCGCATCTTGAGGATCTTGTTAATACGCTCTGTGAGTTCCTTGTCCTTCTTCTTTTCATTCTGTGGAGTACATGAGGGGAAATTTGGATTACAAGTTCTTGATGCCCACTTCGTAGAACTTTGACCCTTTGGATACATCTGCAATGATTTTGTTGATCTCTGACTGGTCTACGGCAAGCCTATAAATATCTTATTATCAGTCTTTTGGCCGTAACCTCACGACACATACCCTGCTTTGCCAGATGATGGACCTGCTAGACGCCGGACGAGGCTAGCCGTTTCCTGTGATTGCGGCGAACCTTCATGATGACTTGGCTCAGCTGGCATTAATAAAAAGCCTTTTCAGAATTTGTGCCCGCAGTGAATTGTCGATGTTATAAACCTGGATGTAGATGGAACATTAGTGGTATGAAGGTCAGCTCCGACCGTGCTCACCACGTGTTGTACAAACTTGTCACGCGTACATCACCTATATTCAAGCGTGGCTTAGATTGAGCCAAGATCCCGGGATTACTCTCTAAAGGAGACACGTTGTCACTGAGTATAAACTCAAGGTTCGCGGTGCCGAGTACCGATCACTACAATGCCACCACTACAATGCTTGAATAATCTCCGTACCTCTCTAAGGCTCCGATCGGATGCTATCTTGACTGGAGGTGATCCATCACCGGATGGGAAAAAAAATCTACATAATTCACTACACTACTCATATAAGAACAAGTCGCATAAAACTATGGTATAATTAGTGGTAAAATTAGGTGGCCATTAAAGCTAGAGATGTACTAGCCATTGTTCTGCCTTAAGAAGACGATGGAAACCAATGCTGTGTCCCACATCCTATTCCCTTTCTCAGATTCAAAGTCTATAGGTGAGGCTGGCACGCTCTCTATTTCCATGAAGCTTGTCCATGCAAGGGAAGGTCCTTGCTCAATCATCCCCATTGCGATGGGAGTCGGAGAGAGGAAAAGTTTGAGAAACCCCGAATCAAGATGTTCGTGATCCGGGAGAGTGAACGACATTGCCTCCGAACCTGGCTTTCCAGATCCAATCTCAAGATGGCCCTTCTTCGGCAGAGGTGGCGCAGATGCGGCAGGGTCTGATTGGTAGAGCATGGTTATTCCATAACAGTTGGGATCCATGTAAGCAAGGTAAGGCCATAGATCGACATTAGATTTATTATACAAGAAAATGCTGAAGATAGCCCCTTGTTCATAGGGAATGACTGCTTTGCCATTCTGGAGCAGATTGCCTCCCATCGTTGTCCAATATTCAGGATGAAGGCGGTAGAGCTTCATCGAAACGAGATCTTTGAAAGGAGCCAGAGGATTGAAACGGTGGAGGTGGAGGTGGAAGCGGGCAGCATCAGCGAGGACTTCATCTCCTGTGCGCTTCTCAATTTTAATAACCTGACGATGATTAGTGGCAATGATATCATCATGCCTTTCCACTGTGACAGAATGACGCCCGAGAGTGAGAGAAATGTCAGCCTGAGCAGCCTTTCGAACTCGCAGAATGCTGAGACCCGATCGTGATGTTGGTACACTTTCGGCATTGAAAGTTCGTTTGAACTTCCGCATCCGGATAAAGGATGTCAAAGTCGCCTTGAGATTGACACGGAAAGGGCGTCTATTATTCCATCGTATAACCCTTGCCCAGCATGTCTTTGGAAGTGACGCTCTCAGCTTCAATGTCCGAGCAAAACACCAGGTAGGATGGAGTTCTTCGACAACAATGGTAGAGAATGCTGGGTTGTTGGAGCAACGGTGATTATGGAGGTGTAAAGACAGTTCGCTTCCTTCAACTAGCCCGTGTATCAGACCGGCTTCTACTCTGAGACGTTCATCATGGTCATTAAGAGTAACCTGAAGAAAATGGGCGTTCGTAGTAAAGGGCACCCCATTGAAGAGTATACGATCTCTATGAAAACCGTGACAGATGGGTTGCTGCGTATTCGGCATTCCCTGTTGGAGTCGATTTAGGAGGTGGTCGTAGGAAATGCGATGAAGTGACAAGGCGGACACCAGCTCTAACAACTTATGTGTCAACCTTCCCCCATTTTTACCCTCAATTGCTTGGCTCCCATTCCCACATGCTGCAAGGCAGATGTGGCTCTTCTGAGGAGCAAGAATACTATAAGGAGAATCGTACAATCTCCCACGAGCACCGCGCCAGAGACAGCGATCTAAGTCATCAGGAGCCACTTTAATTGTTGGCGTCCAACGAGTGAGTCCTCGACCTGCAATATCTCTCCGTGGAGAAAAACATGTATCGAGTATCAGAGTGATGTTATCGCCTTTAGCTTGAGACAACTCATAAAGCATGGAGCACAATGATCTGTCAGAAATACCCGCTACGCGACCACGGGCCGCTTTTGTTTCATAATCATACGTGCAGAGAACCTCAGCAAACCCACTTCGTTTAACTGTGTTAGGTGGAAACCAGCCTTTGGGGGTAGGTATAGTACTACCATGGCCAGCGAAATAGATAATGATAGCATCGCCTTTCTCAATAAAACGGTTGTTTGTCAAATGCGACATGAAGCGATTTTCAATATTGTGTTTGGTTGCTTGGCCGTCCAGCAGCATGCAAATCTGATCATCGGGAACGTTAAGGTCGTTGACCAACCAGGATCGGATGCGCCTGGCATCGTCAACACAGGAGTGAAGATTCCAGATGTTACCAGATTTGTAGTGGTCGATGCCAATGATGAGAGCAAAAGCACGAGTGGACATCCTAGAGACTCGGCCAATGGTGAATACATACAAGGGAGAGATAGATGAAAGAGCAAGTATACCTGGGGAATCGCAGTGCTGATGAACTGGAGGCGTCATGCTGCCAGACATTCAGCTTTTTGAATCCTCGAGGACGTGTTGAACATGTGGTACGATCGCCATGCAAAATGCGAGAAACGAAACCTGTGGAGTTTCGTTCAGGTTACGAGCAGCTTGCTGGCTGCACAAGGGCTATTCAATGATGCTGTTTGCATTGTCTTGGTGATCACATAGTGGACACAGCCGTTTGAGAGGAAATGAAGTTCTAGAGTGGACCGAGCAAGTGACACTTTGATACAAACAGTTTCCGAGTCTAATCATCTTGTCACATCACATATCTACCAGCTGCAATGAGCTTGGTATGCCAACAATGTAAAGAGTTGCTACAGGTATGTACATTGCTCTGTTTATGTACTTGACCGTTGACATAACGTTAGCCAGATGCGTCCTTGATAGATCTTGCACCGTCTGCCTATGATACTGTTGTTGCTTCTCTGCCGGTTTCTCCAACCCAACGCACACGACATCTGACTAGTAAGCAAAAGCTTGCCCAGCCTCCTACCTCCCCATATGTCAAGGCAGTTTGGGAACGATCGACAGGTGCTGGATCTGGCACCCTGGACGCAAATAAATCGAAGCGATCTCTGCGTGCCCAAGGTAAACAGTCAGAGCGTACCGCCAATGAATCGTTCGTGCTACTACAGGATAGCGTCATATACCATATTCCCTCGTCTCCAGTGACACAAACAAGGTTTCGGAAGCCAGCCTTAGCGACCCGGGAAATATCCAGCCCTCCCTCATCAGCACAATATGACCCTGATCAGACATCCCCCTCGCCTTTATCACATCATTTACGGTCAGCAGCGCGGCTATTCAACCTTCTGTCCACGAAGACAGACATTGACCATCCGCTCTGTGCTGAGTGTACACAAATTCTACTCAAAACTCTTAACCGTCAGTTAGAAGAAACCAAGAAAGAGCGAGATGGGTATATCGCCTTTGAGAAAGAGATCAAAAAGGAAAAGGAACGTGAAGCGCAAGGTCTCACAAAAGAGGAAGCAGAAAAGAAGATAGAGCGACTAAAGAGCGAGGAACGGCTTGCAATTGACCAGTTGAAAGAGGCGGAGAGAGAACGAGAACAACTTGATGAGGAGACACGGTTACTGGAACTGGATGAGAAAGCGCTCGAAGCTGAAGAGGCTGAGTGAGCTGGCATTTCTGTCTGTTTTGTTCTTTCGTTATTCCTCTCAATTGCAGGTTCTGGAGGCAACATAATGACCAGCTCCTCCTAACTGAACACCAGACCGCACAATTGGCTTCACTCAGAGCCGCATACGCTGCGGACGTTGCCACTTTGGAGAAGCTTGAGCGGACAAATGTCTACAATGATGCGTTTTGCATTGGCCATGATGGCGTCTTCGGAACCATTAATGGATTACGTCTTGGGCGTGTACCTGGGGTGCCCGTAAGTGGAGCTCTGATTGTGAGCGCCCGATGCACTCAATCACACTTACCAGGTTGAATGGGCAGAAATCAACGCTGCTTGGGGCCAAGCACTACTATTATTGTATACCATTACCAGAAAGTTGGACTATACATTTTCAAAGTACGCTAACGGTCAATCAGGGAGCACCATCGCTTACCACCAAGAAGTTATCGCCTAGTTCCAATGGGCTCGTTCTCCCGCATAGAAAAAACCATCGGTGACAAGGCAACATATGAACTGTATGGTTCTGGAGATTTACACTTTGGTCGCTTATTGCACAACCGTCGGTTCGACTTTGCGATGGTAGCATTCCTTGACTGCTTGAAGCACCTCATTGACTATATCAAATCGCAAGATACCAATGTTGAATTTCCTCACCAGTGAGCCTGGTTCTGCTCCCCCAAGAGATCGGGATTTACGAATGATCTTTCTTGCAGAATTACCAAGGATCGGATTGGTGATGTTTCGGTCAAACTACAATTCAATCAAGAGGAAGCTTGGACACGATCGCTCCGTCATATTCTCCTTGCACTCAAGATATGCTTGAAGTGGGCTACAAATGGAGCAAATGGTTGATTTAGAATATATCTACCAAAATCAGAATAGAGGCTATGACGTGATTCGTAGCACAAAGGCTGACTCAGAGATATCTACTACAATGACAAAGCCATGACAAAACCATTTACAAATAGCTTTAATCTACTAATCGATTTCAAACTGAACGGACCAAACTGCGCCCATGGGCCTACTCATCCTCGGAACTCCCCTCGCCTGGGCTGATACCCTTAGGTATGTGGACCATGTGCGCAATCATGGCATCACCCAGTTTCTACATATATGGGATCGCCTCAAGGATAGACATGGCGATGAGCTGTTGTGGGGGGACGAGGTACACTGTGTATCCAATCACTCTACTTGAGGTTAACATGCTCCAAGCTCGAATATATGGTCATTTCCCTTGACAACAAAGAGAAGAACGCTAGACTTTCCCTGCGTCAAACCGAGATCCTTGCAAAGCTGAACGAAATAGTCGACGTCATTTGTGTAGATCACCCAGAGAAGTATGTTCGATTTTGACGTCGCATTGTGTTTATAATTTCCTCCCTGCAGCATATCGATCCCGAAATTTCACCCTGAGTACGGCCGCTACATGCTGGAATCAACGCCTGGCTCCCCATATACTGGCTCAATACCCGACCTATTGTCTGTCGAAAGCAATATGCGATTCCGGTAGGTAGCCTTTACTGAAGGTAGATGCAACTCAAAATAAGTCTTGCCAAGGCGAACCCTTGCCCGGAAACATCTGAAGGCCAATGAAATCCCTATAACACTCACCTCCTTTCCTCTTCTCGGTGTTCAGGGTCAGTTCACGGAGCCTGGCTATGACCCCTCCAATGCTGTATCAAGTCACAGTCTCTTCCTGCCCGAGCAGATCACCAATCCTCATGCACGTTTTCCGTATGCTGGTCCACCTTTTTTCGTCATACATCATGCAAAGGTTAACAATTCAATACAGTACGCTTACGGCGAATATTCGAACTCGCCGCGGATCCAAGGTCGCCATCAACCTGCCAATATTCTTTGATGAGAAGACTCCCCAACCATTCATCGATCCTACTGTCCCCTGGGATCGTAATGTCTATCCAGAGGACTTCGGTATGTGGTCAAATACAGTCTGGAGGGATGGTCTACGCTAACGGGGTACGAAAAAGAGGCCAAAAGTGGCGCCGCTCTCCCAGACCACATATACCTGGATGCAATGGGTTTTGGTATGGGTTGTTGTTGTTTGCAGTTGACTTTCCAAGCCTGTAATGTAGCGGATGCCCGCCGATTATATGACGGCCTGATCCCAATTGGACCCATTCTTGTGTGTTTCACCAGCGTCCGTTTACCCACTCATTAATCATATTGCAGCTTGCTCTGACGGCTGCAAGTCCGGTTTGGCGAGGCTACCTTGCAGATGTTGATTGCCGATGGAACGTGATTGCTGGCAGTGTTGATGATCGCACAGAAGAAGAACGGGGATTGAAGGTTGATTTTGATAGTCTGTTGTTATAGGCTGCTTCTCAACGCGATCAACCACCACAGGAGCTCAGAAACAACCGATTTAGGATCCCAAAGTCGCGTTACGACAGCGTTGACCTTTACCTCTCTCCTGAGTGGATGAATCGCCCAGAATACAACGATACCGATGTTCCCTTTGATGCGGAGATATACGATAGGCTCAGAAAGCATGGTGCGATATAATCTTGATTGATTGTTTTACCGACATGTTAGATAAAAACAGGACTCGATGAGCTGCTATCCAAACACATTGCGCATCTCTTCATTCGCGATCCTCTTGTTATTTTCTCTGAAACGATTGAACAGGATGATACCTCCAGCAGCGACCACTTCGAGGCATGATTTTCTCATCTCAGTTACCGCCAGCCTGACATGTGACTTAGAATATCCAATCAACCAATTGGCAAACATTGCGATTTAAACCACCTCCACCCAACTCATCGATAGGATGGCGAGTTGAATTCAGAAGCATGGAGGTCCAGCTAACAGACTTTGAGAATGCTGCATTCGCCATCTTTGTCGTCCTTCTTTCGCGTGCAATCCTTTACTTTAACCTTAATTTCTACGTGCCCATTTCAAAGGTATTTGTGTCTCGAACTCCATGAGCATTCGTAGTCTTCAAAATTTTTTCCTCAGGTTGATGAAAACATGCAACGGGCCCAGTTGAGAGATGCCAGCCGCTCTGGTAAATTTTCCTTCCGTAAGGATGTCTATCCTCACGACCGTAGTGTCGCGAGCAGTGCCACTTCTCTTTATTCTGGAAGCTCCTCGCCGCTGGATGGCTCTATACCCAAGCAGAAGAAACTCGGCAATTGTTTCACGCCTCCTGGTCCTCCTGTAAATGGAGAATTAAATGTACCTATCAAGGATGAGTACGAAGAAATGACTATGGATGAGATCATGAACGGGAAGGTAATTATCAGTAAAATCCCTATGCTGCTTGAATAACGAATTTTTAAAGGGAGTAAATTTTCCGGGTCTTCTTGGCCTGGTTTCTGCATATCTTGATACCCTAGAAATAGAGCCAGAAGCTCTGGCAAGAATTGAACGATACCTCAATCTAGTAAGACGTCGAGCTAATGGTCAGCGTTCTTGCCATTCTGCTTTTGCCTTCTAGCTCAAACCGATGCAATAGGCTCCTTGGAAACTACCGCTACATGGATCCGTAACTTTGTGCGTTCACACCCACGCTACGAGTTTAATTCCGTAGTTTCACAAGAAATCAATTATGATCTGTTGGTTGCTGTGGATGAAATGTGAGTGTAAACCCAGGCTGTAGCAATTGGAACTACTCAATCTATTACCCAGTGAACGTGGAGTTCGAGTGGAACCAACTCTTCTACCCGAGGATTATGCTGGAGGAAATAAGGACCAAGGTTCTATTGGGCTGCAATAATCTCATTCTTTATATGTATTATTATATATCGTGTGAATATGGTGGCAGAATCCGTAGACATGACTCCGCAAACTCACGGCCATCACGAGCTCTCATAATGTCTTCCCTACGTTTTCTTTCTGTTGTGCGCCAGGCAACGACTAGTTTTGCACTCGCAAGACGTGGTTATGCTGAAGTCAGTGACAAACTCAAACTTTCTCTGGTCCTCCCTCACAAAGTGGGTACTCAGATATCTTTCACAGCTGCGATGGGTTGACTAACATCAAGTTGTCTATGAATTTATAAGACTATCTTCTCCTCTCAAGATGTTGTTCAGGTGAACATTCCTGCTGAGTCCGGTGACATGGGTATCTTGTCAAATCATGTTCCATCAATCGAACCTTTGTGTTCTGGTGTTGTTGAAATTATCGAAAACTCGGGATCTCAAAAATTCTTCAGTATGTTGTTCAATTTCCATTTTCGAAGCTTATGCATCCTTCGAACACATAGTTTCTGGTGGGATTGCGACTGTACACCCTAATAACAAGCTTACCATAAACGCGGTTGAGGGTGCTTCACTCGAGGATTTCTCTATCGAGGTGAGCTGCTTCAACGGGTAATTTTTGTACAACTGGAGTCTCCCCGAACATTAGGCTGTAGGTATAGGACTCGCGGAGGCAAACAAGGTCACTTCTGGGACTGGTTCTGAGGTTGATAAAGCGGAGGCACGGATTGAGGCTGAGGTTTATGAGGCACTGCAACATGCTCTTTCGAAATAATTCCTCTCATTATTGAATCATTCGTGAGACTATTCGTTACATTACATGCGCTGTGGCAGGGCTGGAAGCGCTTGTTGCAATTTGCAGTTGTTTCTGTCACAAATAATAAGTGTGAGGCACGGTGGCGTGTGGCGCTGAACTATTGTTGAACTGTTATAATTGCTTGCCTCTCGCATTTGTGCTCAAGTGCTGCCCATGGACCAGTTTTTCCTGAGATTTAAAGATATCAATCAGTTGAAAACGTGGGACGACCGTTTACTAGTCAAAAAAATTTATCGAACGATATTCGAGGAATGGAAAGCAGAATCTTTACCAAAGGGCCAACTTCAAAGACGAGTGCAGCAATTGATGGACAAGCATTTTTTTTCTGGCCTCGAAGTCAGTTCTCCAACTATTCCTACTTTGATCTTTCTCTCTGAGACCACGTTTAGAATTTGCGGCCCTGGGTTGACTTGGCATTCAATCCAGGGGAGAATCTTGCCCCAACTCGAGAAGTCAAAATCACAGATCGATTAATAAAATGCTTCGTCCATGTTCAGCTGGCTCTTTTCAGAAATAACCATGATCGCGCTTCACAGCTTGTGAGGGAGGAACGGCGAAATCTAGGACTTCCGGAACCAATTCCTGAAATTCGTATGGAAAAGATAGACAAGAAAAAGGCACAAGGGGAGAAGAAGGGGAGGCCGATAGATGGGAATACAGGGCAAAAGCGCCGAAGGATTGAGGCTACAGAGAAATCCACCAATGGACGAGCCGATATTCTGTCGCCTAAGCCTACTCCGCGCTCCGGGTTCTTGAACGTCAGAAAGGCACCCTCACACTCTGGATACCGACCACAGGCATCTTCGAACCAGGTGCAGCCGAAGGATTTTCAGAAAACGGATAATCGATTTCGTGGCCGTCCAGACAACAGGTGTCATGTAAGTCCAAAACAAAGGGTAGCTGATCAAAAGGGAGACCATACGTTGATTTCACCCTCTCGAGAGAATCGGAAGAAAGAGCAGCGCTGCAAGGCAACAACAATACAGGGGACTGCAAATAACACGGCCCAGCTGCACGAGCACTTCGACGGATCAATAGTTTCTACAACACCGAAGACCGATACCATTGTTAGTGTCAAAGATTTTCCCCGAGATACCTATACCCACTCGGACGTCACCGCTCAAGAACCCGATCTCAGGCATAAACGGGTCCCCCGCAAGAACTTGGATAGTCCATTAAATGACTGTATTTCTGCTCAACACGCGGCCCTTGAGGTATCTTCACCTATTGTAGAGACCCCCGTTACCGGAAAAGCATTCGACGAAGTAATAGAGTTACCTCTCCTTCATAATTGGCTTCAGGAACCAGTGGGAGATGGATTAGTCTCTGGTGTCCAAAATCCAGGGATTGAGTCCTGTGAGGAAACTGCTCCTCCAGTGTCCTCTGTCAAATCCCCTCTCGACAACTATCCTCCAATTTGGGCTCAAGTAATATTATTGTCATCATTCTCTTGTAAGATGAGCTCATTTTTTGTGGCAGTCTCGCCAGGAAGTTTGCGAAGCCTTCGACTGGTTTCGAAGCTACCAAGCAGGTGTTTATCACGCCCGTAACGTCACCAAAGGATACCTGCTTAGTGCATTTTCTGCAAGGTTAGGACTTCAAGACAATCCTACTATTCTAGAGGTTGACCTCCAACAGACGTGATAAATTCGAATATGGCGGAAAGCTCATCATTTCTCATGGGTAAATATCACATCACTCGTACAGTCTTTATTCATAGGGATATTCTTCATAGCGGTGGAAAGGCGCAGAGCATGCACACTCACCACAGGCAAACTGTTGCCCAGGAGGCAGAAGACCAACTTGCGAAGGATAAATCTGTTCAGGCATTACTCTCAAACTTCCGTTCTCGGCGTCCCCTTGTTCTTCTCATAGATGACAAATATGCTCTCTTCCCGTATGATCTTGGGTCTAAAGGTGTTACATATGCTGTTCTTGGCTTCTATACTATCGTCCATGCTTGGGGTAAGAAGCACATTCAATTCTCCTGAATGGAAAAACTGATCGATAGCAGCGGAGTATCAGTTGGCGGACAATGAACGTAGGCGTGTTGTTCGATTCAAGTTTGCATTCCAATGGTGTGAAAGCCAGGTATGTTCTACCTTTGACATTTCGCATATACTCAGGATGTTTAAATCAAATAGGGAGAGCCATGGTGGTGGTCGTCAAAGTCTGTCAATGCTTCCATTAATCAATGTCCCCAAGAAAATAGTTCACTCGAGCCTCCTGAGGAGGATATGGACGTAGACTTTCAGGCAGATCAAAGGTCACTTCTGCCAATTCAATTGAACTAGCACTGACAGTGCAGACAGCATTGGCGAATTTGAGCATATCAAGGACATCTCGAGAACTTGTCAAGCGTGTCATCGAGCCTCGCCTCATATCTATACTCTTACGTGGACCTGCCTAGAACCAGAGTGCAACTGGTTTTGGCGAGATGAAAACGGCCTCCTCTTACCAGAGGAACTCGAATACAATCCAGAATTTCTCAAGCTTGCGCCTAATCATTCTCTGGCTATCCCAACAGAAGAGCTAACACCTGAGTCACCTCTCCCCATCTCCCAAGGACCCACGACCGACTATGCATATACCAGGGGTTGGCATTGCAGGAATTGTGGACGACTATCGAGTCGGTGAGTCCTATCGTGATCATCATGATACTACCCGACGTTGATTCTGATTTATCAGGTTTAAATGGGAATATTGGGAATGCATGCACTGCAAAGTAAATAAATGGCCCTCTTACATGCTTCGTTTCGCTACAAATTGCTTTATAATTCCACAGGCTGTACTTCCAGTTCGAGGAACAGTACGATCTGCGACAGAATTCTTATACTTGACACTTCCCGTACCCTATCAACAGTGTTATATTTCAGAGAACTCGGGTAAGTCGGGTGTCTATTTTCTGAAGCGATTATTCATTTCTTCTATAGGAATAGTGGATTTACCAGTAAAAACCTTCCAGCTCGTGCTTGGAGATGCTGAAAATGCCATACAATGCTTTACCTACGAGCTCCCGGGATCTCGGTAAGGACGATCTACGTATGAAACCATAGGTACTGAAATTTATTCGTTATCAAGTGGCCGGATTCATCACATCAAGACTGGACATCTACGTTTCAATCAGGAAGCGGACACGATCTTTCAAGACTATCAAATACAGGCCTTGGAAGGTGCATTACCTTTCCGAAGGTGGCCTTTGAGAGCTGTGAGTACCATAAACGTTCAGGAAGGGGTTGTCTAAAGTATCTTAGCACAAATGTAATTCAAATCCTGGTATCTGGTTGTCCCTCTGACCCTCTTACAGGTCGTGGTACACTCTTAACAAATTACTTCTCACAAAACGGTGGGCAACCTTCACCATTTTTAAGATAATCGAGTATTAATTATGTCATGCGGCTAGCTGGTGTACCTTACCAGGTAAACTGTGACTTATACAAAGATCATCTTGCTTATAATCGGTAGTATGTTGGCGGAACGGAAAATACTCTCTCCTTCGACCAAGTTCCCGACGTTATTGTGAGGGCGCGTAAATTCATCGAAGCCCGAGTCAACCTAGTACTTGGTAAAGATGCATATTTTAATGAGGTTCTCAGGTAAATGTCTCCGACTACTTGAGCTGTACGTGACCTTTCTCATTTCAATTGACTCAAGTGCTGCGTATATGGAGCGACAGAGGATGGCGGTATGTTTCTCTATGAGTCAATTGCCCAGGATCTGAGGCATGCTGTCTTGCAGTTTCACACAGATAGTGAAGTTGGCCTGGGTCCACTGGTTGCCGGTCTGTCACTTGGATCCCCAGCTTTGATGCATTTTCGGTTGTTGGCCAAACACACAGACCCAGGATCTCAACGCAATATCGCGATCTCAATTATTCTCCGACACGTAAGTCTTGTTCAATTATGTAGAGAATTACGAGTGAAGTTTCCCACAGGGAGACGTCCTTGCAATGGACGGTGCAGGAGTTCAGCAATATTACGAGTATATCCCTCCATGAGCTTATCACCCACAAAAACTGATATAACATGCCTAGGCACACGGTTGTACCAACCAATTTCCGGATCGCCGCCACAGCTCGTTATATTGACGTTACTCACCTGAAATCCTCCTGAATCAACGCATATTTATATTTATATTTATGTATATGTACAATCCACATTTTTTATTTACCTGCTGTCTTATTTGCTGTCTTATTTACTGTCACCTTCAATCGAACTTATGTAAAATCCTTAGTGTGGGTGCGGCAATGGGCGATTTTGACTGTATGTCGCATATGCAGGGTATTGCGGTTGCCTAGATAGTGGGCGATATGTCTGCCGATTGGCAGTTACAGTTAAAGGGCTAGGCTTTAGTTTTGAAGGATTACCAATACAGGAATCCTGAAAATTCAAGAGACGCTCACTTGTCCAGAAGTCCGCTTCTGATTGGCATGAAAAGCATGTAGATTTGCAATCTTTGTCTCCACCTCTCGTTTTTCAGACTCCAAGCGCCCAAGATCTTGGGAGACTATTACAATCTGCCGAGCCAATTCCTTTTTCAACTGGTCTACTTGCACTGAGAGTAGTTCTTCTAAGTAAAGAGGGCTGTTGCATCGTTCTTGAGAGCTTACTTTGGACGTTAATCACAGTTGCTTCCTTCATTGCTTCGACAAATCGTAGCCGTTCACCCTTGATCTCACCTGATATCTCTAAGTTGGCATGTAAGTAACACGTTTTGATAAATACAAAGATTTACCAACCGGCAGTAAAAGCTCGTAAGAATGCTTCTTGATCTTGTCTCTGATGCTCCATAAAATTTGCTAACGCTTGGATATCTGCACACATCCTTAAGGATTAAACCCTGAAGTGAGTGGAAAGACTCACTCATCGTATTCGCCGAATTTGCATTGATTATTTCTGCAAGTTTGTCAACTGAATATTGCAATGTTGAAGGATCATTCCGACTCCTGAGTTCCAGCAGGACCGTGTAGATGTCGTTTAATATACCAGTTCGTGATGATTCAGGCTCCAAGCATAGATCCCTACATAGCCGTTCTATGTTCGTTGCCAAACCATTGATCTGTGCTGTCCCATTCCTAACAAAGCTTTCGAGCCACTTGACAGTGGCTGGATTAGTATCAGACTTCATTGATCGACAGGAGAATTACGCACTGAATTGAGTTCATTCAAATATCGGACACTATCCGCCTGTTGTCGAATCTGCAAGGCACGTTGCCCGTCATCACTTTCAACCAGTGTTCTAATCTTCGAAAGCTATCTTTATTGTTAACGATTGGGGTTTTCCGACCAGAGTGTAGATTAAAGCGTACTTCAGAAAGGCCAGCAGAGCCCGGGATGGAAACTTGGCCAAGAAGAGAAGTCATATGAGCCGAGAGTTTCCCATCTAGATGCTCCTTCAAGGTGCTAAGGTCGGCCTTGGTTGCCACCAAAGAAGGAGTATGTGATGAACTGATCTCAGTCCCAGCGTCTTTTGGTGTTCTGTCAATGTTTCCGAGACTTTCCATCAATACGTCTATTTTCTTAGACAGTTCAACTCGAGTAACCTCCAGAACTTCTCTCGTTTCTCTGCAGGACGATGGTGGAGATGACGTCATTTGCAGACATTCGAATTTCTGTACTAGCTCTTCCACTTTTCGTTTTGTCGAGCGTGAATGATTATTAACTTCAAGCAATGTCTGGTGAAGTGTCTTGCCTCCATTTCTTGAGCCTATGGAATTTTTAATGGTAGAGAGATCGTCAGAAATGTGCTTGAGATGTCTGTTTTTGGTGGACCGATCATCATCTGGAGAGTCGTTATCGTTCGCGTAGGGGAGTTCTGAGCAGGTGCTACCATGACGTTCTATTGCTGGCCGTTCAGGTGTCCTATCCTCCACAGCCCTACTCGATACCCCTAAGCCAGGTAGAAACTTGCTCTCTCTCAGATGCTCAAAAGGTTTGTGTTCACCGGGTTCAACCTCCTCTTCTGATGTTAAAACACTCAAAAATCCACTTCTGCCCGTTCCGGATGTGCTGACTGGGGAGAAAGGCGACAAGGACCCACTAGTTCGTTTCAGGGACGGGCTCTGCGTAGATTGATCTTTCTCCAGCTCGGCCAAACGCTGTCTGACCATGGAGCGGCGACCAAGGTCGGTGACTGAAGGACTCGTTGCCGGGCTTGGTAGGCCTGGAGGTGGTGGGGGCCCTGGAGAGTATACACTGGGCGAGGGAGTTTGTGCCGAGTCGATTCTCGGCATAATATCGACTCTTGAGATCAGAGAAGTAGGAGGGATCGTCAAAGGCGGCAACATGCGTGGTGTTTTGGGCGGAAGAGGCGGAAGGGACCTCTCTCTGCGCACACTCACCGTTGTCTGTTTAGGAGCAGCATGCATAGTCATCGTACGACCAATGTGTGATCGTCTTTCATCTTGAGGCTGGCCCAACTTATATGTTACCTCTTTAAGAGATCCAAAGCTGCCTTTTGTATTCAAAGCTGTTGGCAGGATCGAGTCCCTATCACCATATCAGCAACATTGTCTGGAATATGGTCACTTGTGTCTTCCTCACCAAAGCGCAGTGACCCATGCAGCCCGTTCGCCAAAATTTCGCACTGCAAACCTGTCCGTCTGGTGACTTCGTGAGACCAGCTCAAGTACTTTAAGTCCGTGCGTTTCTTCTTGTTCATTCAATAGCTCCAGATCTTCTTGATTCATGTCACCATTCGTGAGAGACCGCACGTCAATGCATCGACTTAGGTCCACCTCCAAAACACGATGATTAGAATCCTCATGACTAAACCAAGTGATGCTCAGCTTTCTGCCTTTAATGACACCGTTGCATGAATTCCACGCAAATGCCGTGCCGTCTGAGGCCTTAGACAAGTACCAGATTGGCCCAGAAAAATTAACCTTGTTCGAGTCGATGCTGAGAGCTTGATCTACCGGCAGTCGATATAACTCCGTTACTTGCTCTCTACTTGGTTTGCTGGGGAAGGTGAAATGGTCACCAGTAACACTGTCTTTCTCAGGGACCTGAGGTGGATGTTCCAAGGCAAGTCCACTTGTACTATGTTTGCGAATACCTCTAGCAGCGCTGATAACTTCACCCGATTTTCCTGCACCCTTTTTGAGCGTCGATAATAGATTACGGATGCTTTGTCGCAGAGGAGACTTATTCTTGTCCTTCTTGACTAGTATCCCATGACCGCCGTCTCTGCAGCTGGGATGACCCTGTACTTCATATCCTTTTCTTGAACTGCTCGCATCAGGTGGTGGGGTACACATTCTCTCGTATCTTTCGACCATGTCCCGAGTCGATGAATGATGCCCAAACCCTGAAGGTCTTTTATCCATGTAAGATACGTTGCACGGTTCGTCCGAGAGTCCTGCGTAGTCCGCATGGAGATTGAAGGCACTAACACTTGCAGTTGTAGATAACCTCCCGTTGTGTAGTGAATTGACACTTTCAGCAATGCTGCGAGGCCCTCTCATGTTCTGGAGATTGATCGCCCTGCGACTAGAAAGAGGACTATGGACTTGGGGGAAAACGCACGATATTTGAATGTAGACCAAGAAACACCATGCAAACTCCTTAATGCCGTGCAAGAGCATTGTGCACTCGAATTACTGTTGTGGCCTCTCGACAGAGGCTTATAGCTAGCTATCCAACTCCGTACAGAATAACGCCTTTATCCCGTTAAAGATGGGCGTAATGTAAACCAGATATTGAGACAAAATAACATGATCAAAGTTCTGTGAAGTGCATTGTAGAAACATCAAAAGAGTGCTCCCGACCAGGGTCGAACTGGTGATCTCCGGATGTCACAAGCAACCTCGCGTCATATTAGAATATGAGACCGGCGCTCTAACCAACTGAGCCACGGAAGCAACATATCTTAGTCTAGGACTTGTATAATATAATCAAGATGCATTTTTCCCTCTCTAAGATTAGTACTTTGGTTACCGTTGTGTACGGTCCCTATCGTTGTCGAAGAAAGACGTTTGCTTTCTCCAAGTTATGTGGCACATTAGTCACGTAGGCGAACCTCTGATCAGCTATTGGCGCTCTAAAGTCAGAAGTCAACGCCCTCCGAAGCAGAAGGCGGCAACGGTCAGCCACTACGGAAAGAGACAGTACGAGGAAATTTCGGGGCAAACGCCGAGCTTGAACACATTGTGAAGAACTGATCTCTCATATTGAAAAGGAGGAGAGAGGGAAACAACACAGATACGATCCAACAGATTCTATTATCACCAAATCTCCCAGGAAAAACAAACACGAAGTTCAGAGTCACAAGAACCCAATCATAGGGAGATTACAAAACTGTCTTGGCTAACGAATGGAGCATCATTCATCAGCATCTGCGGCTGAGGCAATGTCAGAGGAAGGGGGCGAGCCAGACGAAGCGAAATCCGCATTGTGGAATTGTCGGCGATGATTTTCTACTCGAGAGCGTTTTTGCCCCAAAGGTGAAGTTTTTCCAGGGAATCCTTTGAGTTCTCCGCGGTTCGCATCCAGAGGGAAGTCAACGGGCGATGTTTGGGTGGTTGGGACAGGGACAGGAGCCAGAACCGAAGTCGGAGCTTGGACAGGGGCAATATCTAAGTCTGAAATGAGGCCGGCATTGGCAATCAATGGCAAAGAGATTAGGAAGACAAGAGTGAAATGCATATTGTGTAGGATATAGGATGGCTTGTTGTAGTTTGCAATAGTGAGTAAAGCTTGAAAGATTTATAAAGCACAAGCGGGAGGCGGACAGGTATTACGTCACAAGCATTAATGATATCATTGCCCCTGGACAATCTATTTCAAGATCAAGTCATTGCAAATGTCGTCGTATATATGCTACATGATATCGGTAACCCTACTATATAAATGCTTGTTAATCTGGGCACTTGGCGAGAATAAAGGTTCAGACCGCCTCAATCATAATAAAACAAGTAGATAAAGCAGTACTCCACGGATTTAGCCGTTCAACAAGTGAGCTCATACCGCAACACCCCCAGAAGGATTCGTTGATATACTTTTCCGGGTCATAGTTGGCATATCAATCTTCACTCTATGTTCGTCATCAAAGGGAGAGATGAACATGTTATTAAACGGGTCCGACTGTTGAGCATTAGACCCAGTAAGTAATCTTTCCAAACTCCGTGCTGCACTGTTGCCGACGCCGGCCTTGTTCCCTTGATTCATGGAAGGAAAACTAACCGATTGATGGTGTTTTGGGGCACCAGGTATTTTGCTAGGAGGAACAGGAGACGAAGTTTGGGGAAATCTTCCTTGACTCAAAGGCAGAGGATATCTAGAATTTCCGTCCTCAAATCCATAGTAAAGAGGAATGGGAACCGATGACTGCTGCAATCGAGCCTGGGATTGACCAGAAAAGCAATCACAAACGTCTTCACTGTGTCTGGTATCAAGTTGTTTCGGTTGATGAGGCTGAGACGATAAAATAGAAGGATGATCGGGCTGGGAGAACTTGGAGGGATGTGGGATCTCAAAGCTAACCGATGGCGAGGTCACATAGTGACTGAAAATGGCCGACCTGCTCAAGATGCTGGTTGGAGTCTGAGTCTGAGCCTGTGTAGTGGCTTTTGACCAACGCGATTTTGGCTCATCAACAACAGTAATCAAAGATTCGTTCTCGCCTTCCCGGGATGCGTCTGCAAAATCGAAGCTCGTGAATTTCAGCTCTGGCTCTCCGATGCTGCGCTCCCCTGTAGAGGTCCCTTGTTGCCCTTTCCTACCGATAACAGTGATCATTTTGTCAAACCAAGTTCTCTGGTCTTTCTTTTCTGTTGGGATGAAACGAGGAGGAGCTTTGCGAGGTACTATCTTCTCTTTGGCGATGGTTATAAATCCTTTCTTTTGCTCAACTTCGTGCTTTGCTTGATTTTCAGCGGGATCAGTTTCCCAGTTCTCCCCTGAATTGAGTTTTATGTCAAGAAGTTCATTTGTAGACGAGAGGTGACCTTTAATGTCCACTGAAGCAGTCCCGGAAGATACAACCAGACTATCAAGACCTTGACTCCTTTGATTCATCCACCTCTTTCTCCTCCGATTCTCCACTATTCTCCGGCCATGAGAATGCCAAAGAATAACACCGATACCCATGAGCACAACCAAACCCCACAGACCAAGAAAAACACAAAACATGATCCGCTCCTTTCTCAGGCTATCCGCGTACGAGTTGATGATTCTGCCAATCAGACTATCGTGATCATTAGAACCTCCGCCGATAGCTGCAGCAGCAATAGGCTGAACCGCCTCGTTGACAGTGCCCTGAGAAACGACAAGAACTGAGTCATTCATCCTGGGCATATTGATATGGAGATTATCATGTAGAAAGGTGAGGACATTTTCAATGGCATCGACCTTGCTTCCAATGAAACAGCGAAGGAACTCCTGAGCAGGTTCTTGAAGAATAGTATTACCAAAGACACTATTCACAGCGTTCTCAATGTCGGTGTAGAATTCACTGACAGTGGCATTGAGATTGGTGGTAGTCTGGTTAACCCATCCAAATAATCCATCATTAAGAGTCGTCTGCACTGCATCAATACGAGCGTTAACCTCGTTGGCATATGCAGCAGATTGGTTGTACATGCTATTATTGATTGAAGTCGCAATTGTGTTGCTGAAATCAGAAACAGTGGTGGAAGCTCGGCCTTGATACTTGGAGATAAGAGGACCCATAGCTAGCAACTGCAACTCAACACATAAAAGGCCGAAGAACCCGATTAAGAAAACAGCAGCTGCAGGTGGATGAAAAACATAATGGGAAAACCACTGCATGTGCGTGTGCTGTGATGGAGTGAGACAAAGCAATTGCGAAAGGTGGTTCGTGATGCGGGTAATGAGTGGATGAGAGGAATTAGCTTGGAGCATGAGAAGATTGTGATCCGTCAAAGTCATCTGAGGCATCCCAGCCGAAGTCCGGGTGTGGTACATTGTTGGGTCTGTAAGCCAGGCTTGGCGAGTGTACTCTAAGTGAGTCTTGAGACAGTGCCACTTGTACCAGGTCAAAAGACAATTCAATCCAATTAAAATCAAAGCGAGGATAATGAGGACAACAATCCCAATTTTTGCAGTCTTGATAAGGTCCTGACCAATGTCGTCAATGATAGACGTGTCCATATCGTTACAAAATGAAAGACGATTTTGAGTAGGGATGGGCATGACAGAAGAATCAAAGGAAATTTCGGAAAATGTGTCATTAATTTCCTTCTTCAGGAGCTCAAAAGGCGTATCGATACTAGCAAATCGATGAATATTTTCGTGTTGAGAAGTACAATCATGGATACCTACATAGATTCAACTTTGTCTTTAAGATCGGCGACAGTAGGGAGACTAGCATTCAGCTTGGTGAGGTTGTCTTCAAAGGAGGAAGGAAGTGTGAGATTTGTCAATCCATCAAGACTGGGAATGGTTATTTGGGGCGCTTGGATGTCTTTGAAGGGGTTAATCTTATTGACAGTATCGATGAAGTCTTTGATAACATTGTTTGCGGAAGCGATATCGTTTTGAATACTTGTCCGGAGGCTGCTGGCAGCACTTTGTATTACATTATTGAGCTAAACAAGGATGAGCAAAGCAAAGTGGATGAAACTTCATCAACTCACCTCCTGTACTGCACCGATTAGGATTGAAAGTCCTCCTCGAACAACAAGCTCCAGGAAGCACAGCAGAGTTGATCGGTACAAATCAATCACAAAGTTTACAACAGCCTCCATCACCGTCAATGAAGTCGTCAAGACAAATCTCGCTCCATCCAACGTTCCATTCACTGCGTCTGCAAACTGTTTGTTCGTCGCAATAGCCAGAAGTCGAGGCATGCTAGCGGTAGATGTTGCGGCCTGCTCAGCAGCGCTACAACTCGTCAGGAAATCATCTTTAGCAGATGCAACTGTATCTTGAGCTGCCGCGAGAGAAAGCTGGAGCCGGAAAGCGACGAATAAGAGCGAGAGAATAGGATATGCGAGCCACGTCAGAGAAAGAAGATGAGGCAGTTGAAGGTAAGGTGTAAGTGTCATGGTCGTGTACTGGGTCTCGTAATTAGGCAGTGGGGCATTCCAAGGAGTGGTGTGAGAGAGAGTAGACATAAGACAGCGTCGACCTGCGACCAGAGTCTGAAATTTGGAGAAGGTGAGAAAAGGAAGAGCGAGAAACTGCTGGTGTAGACTCTTTTACCTAAGATCCATTGTTTTTGTGCCCTGTTCGGATCTTTGTGTTCCCTTTCCGGACAATAGACCATTCGTCACAACTGTCATGCATGCAAAGAATAGGTGTCACAGCGTCACCCACAGCATGTCCAACACAATAAAATGACGACACCGTCAAAAATACTGCCGACTCTCATAGAGTAGAGTCAAATCAAAATATCCCCCGTAGTTGATAATCTTCGGTGTTCTGCTTTGTACTGCCGGCTGTTGATCGTCTGCAATCCTCGAGATGATGTTGTGGAAGTCGTCGAATTTGGCCATCTTGCGAGTGACCTCTGTTATTTTATAGTTTAGAACACATAGATGTATGAGTGCTAGGGTATCCGGGCAGTAAGTGAGTAGAAAAAATCGTGAAGAAAGCATGATGACAGAGACACCACTCAAATTAGTTGAGACATCCGTGCTGAAAATAGAATCTCACTGGCTTGGAAACAGGTTGCCGTCTAGCTGGGTTCAGAGCATGTGATACACTAGAGTCTATTGCAATCAGCCCTTGCAACTGCATGCTCCCTAGGGTGATGGGGGAAGAGTTGAAGCCCAATTCACTGCCTTTTTTCGTGGAATTGTTTGCTAACTGTACTACCTCTATGATTTCTGAGTCTTCCAAAAGGCCAACGTCCCCTGCGGACATTGGAAAACGTATCATTTTACAGTACTCTAACGTAATATGCTTACTCCTTGCCTCGAATCATTTCTATTTCATCGATTACAAGAATCAACAATCTTCCAACAGACGATGGTAAAGAACCACGGAGAGAATGTCATAGCTGTAATATGTGGTTGTGCGCTAATACCATCTAGAGAGTTAAGATTTTGAAATCCAATTAGCCTAGAATCGAAAGTCATATCTTGAAAAGGGTAACCAAAGTCTAGAATTCCTATTGTCATCGCATGTACTCCTCATCATCATGAAAGTCACGCAGGGAATTTGAGCGCGAAGGCTCTGTGACCACAGGCTGCGAAAAATGTTCCCGAAGCTTGGTTGCAGCCTGATTCTGAATCTATCGAACAACGGGCCAATCAGTTACCAAACACATCATGAACGAAAGCCACCTGCCTCCCCAGCAACTGTCTTCGACACTTGAAGTAATGGTCCCGACAACCCCAGTTGGTGGATTACCCAGGAAGAAGCAACAACGAGCAATGCTAGTGTGAAGTACAATGGGTTAAATAAGATCATCATAGCCTCATTCCACCCCAAGACCACGAGGACACCATACAGCCATGTCGGAATTTGGGCGATACCAGCAACAGTACTCCTCTTTGCCTCGACATAAAACGCATCGGCATCTTTACGAAATCTGTTACTTAATTCTGCTTGTTTATTTGCAGAAAACACCGTAAGAGAAGCATCAAAGTCCAGTTCACCCTCGCCAGACAGAGAATCGCCTGATTCCGACGGGAGAGTAAACTCCAACGTGGGATCCTGGGGTTTAATATCCGAGTAGAGTGGAATAAGGTCCAGAGTCTAGTGCCGCGTCCGGTTAAGGAAATGGACAATAGATGCTCTGAAGACTGACCTGCTCCTTTGCTTTCTTGAAAGCACCATCGATATCATCCTCAGGTTTCCATACACGTGGCATGCCCTGGTCATCATATCTAAAGCGTTCTTCAAAATGATTCCGAAGCTTGTTGAGAATTACCACGTCGGCAGTCTGCTCATCAATCTTGGTCCTGAGGCACTGCCAGGCTCGCTTGCGTAAGGTGACCACCGACGAGACGTTCTCTTCATCAGTGCAATTGTAACCTAGGTGTTGATCTCAGAAAGATGGCCTCAAGCGATGATATTTCTACTCACTGAGAGCTTTGACTAAGTATGCATTCTCCCCCTTAGCAAGGATGTTTTTGAAGGTGCTGAGGATCTCATCCCACATATTCTTAGCACCTTTATTAAGGTGGAGCTCCACAGGTTCTGAGATATGTTTCTTGATATTCCGCTGTAGATTCATTAGCAATGGACTCAAATAAATACACAGCACAACTTACCTCAATCTGGTTAATCATTTTCTTTGTCTCGTCCTTCCTGCACTGATCGGCGACGCTGCCAATCTCTTCCTTCAGCGACACGAGCTCGTCCTCCCACGACCAGTCGGTATCTTCCAAGAACGCTTCCCTTGCTCCATCCTCAAATCTCCCCTCCCATTTTCCTCTCGCCTTCACCACGACATCACCAAAATCATACTCCTCTCCTTTCAGCCCTTCAAGCAGAGCCTTCTTGAACTGGACAAGACAAAGCTTGTGCAAGTTCTTCAGCTGTCCAGAGAAGAGTGGAGAAAGGATCGATTCCAAAGCAGTCGTGAGGTCAGCACGTTTGCGAGCATACACGGCCTTGTGATATCGTGAAGCCTCGCGATCATATCGTGCTTAGTACGATATGATGAGTCAGGCCATAGGATCAGAATTATGGGTTCAACCTACTCAGAGCTTGTGTTCGCCATTTCCTCATCATCCCGCCGAGACCTTCGACAACTTGGCCAGCCTCTACAGGCCTCTTTTGTGACTTGCTCTGTTCATTGAATTCAGAGAGTGCAGTTGCGGAAATCTCATCGCAACGAAACTGTGCAAGAAGCTCTTGCTGGGTAGGCAAGTCAAGATCCTTATTTGACTGGACTTGTTCCTATTTCAGATGGTGTCAGTACACGAAAGCGAGAGCCAGCTCTAGATTAAGCTCACCCAAATACCCTCCATATAGTAAGCAACACCATCGGCTGGTATGCGTTTATGATAGGCTGGCTTGAATAGATAACCCGGACTGTCCTTTTGAATAAACCGCTTCCGGAGAGATTGCACTCCGGCTTCAAATTGTTCAGGAACTAGGATTTTGTGAGGGAGGGTTGTGAATTCGAGGTCGAAGTAATCGGAAAGTTGGCGCTCCTTAAGTTCAGAGGGTTTCGAGAGGCCGTCCCAGATACGCAAGAGATCAGCAGTGAGTGTAGATTGGAGGTTGGCGAGAGGAGTGACACCAATATGATCTCGGATAACGAACAAGAGGAGGGTGCGACCACCAGAACTAGATATATATGAGCTTGCTGCCGGAATTGATGGACTAAACATACCCCCCCTTCCCAAAAAGACCTAAGTTCACCTCAAATACGGTCTTGAGGAGACCCATATTCGCACCATTGTACAAACCGACCTGATGTTCCCACATGTTGACAATAAGGACTTCAGAGGACGCCAGAGAGAAAAGGGCAGATTTGCGTTCAAAGTCTTGGTCCTCACCCCGTTCACGACCGTCAGTTCCTTCAACGTCCATCACCATCAGATTGATTGCTGTGCCCCGGCACATCCAGATTCCTACAAGGGAGAGACGTTATAAGTCCTTTTGTCCAAATTTCTTAAGTTCATCCACCTTTGGTGGTTTGTTGTCGCTTCGACTCATCCATGATGTCAAAAGTTGTGTCGAACAGTCTGTTCAACAATGTACCTATTGTGAGACTCAGCATGTGTCGTTCGGCTGACATACGGCAGTAACTCACTCTTTCCTGTTGATTGTGAGCCAAAGACTGCCACAAGGTTGTAGTTGAACCCTGCATCTTGAAGGCCCCATTGCTTAATTTGCTTGCTCAGTTCAGGACTTTGCATGGAGGGTGTTATCTACTGGTCTAGAGGCCATACAGAGCAAAAGAAACTCACCTGAAATGCTTCTCGTCGTCGATGATCTGTAGCCGTGTATTCTGCCCATTCACATGCCCATTCACATAGGACCCGCCAGCAATAGCCGAGCCGTTGAAAGACATCACTTGGGAGTAACAATGTCCAGAGAATTAGGGTTGAATTTTATAGAGATACACTGGTATAAGAAAGACAATTGACGGAATCAAAAAAACTATAACTGTTGGGAGAGATACGGAACTGAAAGTGGATGCTAATCAAAGCCAAATGGAAACGGAACCACTCATTCAGGCTGCCACGTGCTCACCAACCGCTACACCGACAGAATCACCAATACTACCACTGCTGAAAGCACTACTCCAGCGTTACCTTCGATTGATGTGGTACGTGAGAAGCATATACCTATTGTTGTGCATGTATAGAACCTGCAACGATAATCTACAAGGCTTACGTGAAATCCTATAACCCTACCTGTGAATGACAGAAGACAAATTAGCCTTGATGAGAACCTGCAACGGTATACCTGATCTATAATTGCCTGCTAACACACCTCTGAAGGTGTTTTAGTTGTCAATACATTATCGGGTATGATACAGGTGGAACGATGGCATCATGTCGTTCTAGTTATTCTAGCCTCGCTAGGTTTGTGGCGTGTGTGTGCATGTGTCTGTCGAAATTCAAGCATAAGCCTGAATTCCAGACGAGCTACAAAATTTTGCTGCAACGTGGATGACATATGTGCTGCCAATTAAGAAAAGAAAAAAAAGAAATCTTATTGTCTGAGCACTTCTTCCTGCTATTGAGTGTTCCCAAGGTATTATCATCATCCAGGGTTACACTTTCACTTTGTACCGCTGATCAAATATGCCTTCCTCGATGGCTTTGATTTCTATGCAGCAGCTTGAGGAACAGAATAGCATGTTAATAAGGTCGAAACTTACGGAGTGACAGTCGTTTTGAATAGAATCGACACAAGGCAAGGTTCCCTAGTGAAATCCTAATCAGGCGACACATCCTGTTTTTTTTTTCATTAAGCCTTGATTTTACCCATCATAAACCATAAGTTTGGGACGCCAATGTCTCCCCAAACACCATTAAACTCTCCTTCATCATTCAGATTCCAGATTTCACCAACATCTTTGAACGTCTCTGGATCTACGAGGTGCTGAACTACATCGCGAGCATTTCCAAGGCTGGTCAAGGCAAAGAAAATGAATCTTGTATAAATATACCAGAACAGGAATTTACCCAGTGCAGAAGATAATGACATCAGCGGAAAGTTCGCTTCCATCAGTAAACTTCAGACCTGTCTCGATGAAACTTTCCAAAGTTGTGTCATTCTTCAACTTGATCTTTCCATCAATGACGTATTGACTACCTCCGACATCTTCAAACGGATGAGATATGAAAAATACGTGGGATTGATTGGCTTGCCTAAGTAGTATCCTCCAGCTGTTGTGAATGCACTCAACAAAAAGCCAGAGTCCTTGTAACCTCGACCCAATCTGAAACCAACTTGACGTAACCCATCCAACGTTTCTCTGCAATGGAGATGAATACTGGGATGTTCAAGGCACTACAATGATGCTTGGACTCACTTATCCACTTCCTCAACAGTGGACGTGACACGATAATATATCCCGAGGTTCAGAAGATTAGAAAAGGAAGCAGATATCCGGTCGGCGACAGCAGTTGGAGGTCCAGTCTCATCAAATAGGCCTAAGGTCAATATCAGGGACTTCTATGCTTGATTTCAAGTCTCTTCTCACCTGCAACAACTTTCCTGACACCTTTCTGTGCCGACATCACATAAGTGGACCCCCGCTGATACATAGTCACGTCTAATAATTCAACAAGATATCAAAGCCGAAAAAGAGTCCATTTACCGACTCCATGATCATGATAATCCACTCCGAGGTCGTGAGCTATTTAACTGACATTCGAAGATTGTGAGTGTCAAAACGCAAAAATGCCTTACCGGAGGTACATGAACCAATGAGAACCACCTTCTTCCCAATGTGATCAATTGCTGATTTATGCTGGGAGGAATGAAGAATTTGGCCTCTGAATTTATCCTAGAACGGTTCATAGTTGACCAGTTCAATACAGCATGAATTTGGGGGCTTACCATTCCGGGGTATGTTGGTATATGTACCATTCCTCCGCTGGCAAACCCTGTGGCAATAATAACGTGCGCCACTACGAAAACACGTTCTCCCTCCTTACGTTGCACAATTACTTTATATGACCCCGTTGTCTTGTCCCTATGAATGTGCTTCACGTTCGAAGAAGTCCATACATTGATCTCCATGGCCTCTGCATAAAACTCGAGCCAATTTGCGAGCTAAACAGATATGACATCAAAATACATCAAAATTTCTATCGCTCACCTTTTTAGCCGGGGTGAAAGTCGGCCAGTTTGGTGGAAAGCTGATAACTTCATGTTTGACATTTGAGATACCATGACGACATAAACTTACGGAATATAAGGCATATGGTCGTACCCTGAAAGAGAATCAGAATCAATGATTTTCACAGCGCATTATTGATACAATACTCACAAACCGGATCGTGGAGACATAAGGCATCATAACGGTTCCTCCAGTTATCTCCAACTCTCCCATTTCTCTCAACGACCAAGGTCGAAACATCAAGGAGCTTCAATCTGGCCGCAATCTCCAACCCGCTCTGACCTCCGCCCACAATCAAAACAGCAGGGTCAGAACCCTCAAATCTCTTCTCCTTCTCTCTCAGGATCTCCCACTGCCCATGATCAGACTTTTGGTTCCGCAAACTCCCGATTTTTTCGGGGAAGTTCTTCAGGTCTTCGAGGTTCGTGAAGATGGAATGAGCCTTCCACCGAATCTGCTGTTGTTCGCGCAGAGTAGGAACTAACCTGAAAATACCGGAAGCCAATCCTATATCTGTCTCGAAAGTAAAAAATCCCATGATCCACATGAGATCGGGATATGACTGAATGAAAATAGGTGCTAGTCCTTCCCCATCATTGGTTATTTTCAATTTCAAGTTACTGATCTTGGTAGTTCGAAGTCGGTCAGTCAAGAATTTATGAATCCGAGCACTACCCTCAAAAGTCCGAAAATTCCATGTGAGCGCAAGTAGATCACGCCAATAGACGGATGGTTGGTCGTGAGTATCCGGACGAGCGGAGTCAAAGGAGGACTGAACTAGTAGACTCATGATGCCATCGATATCGTTCGATGTTATCTTGTCTGCGAATAAAGTAAACCAATCACTCGCTATCTCAAAAGCATCAATATTCTCTGGGAGAGAAGAGATCTTAAGTTTGTTGAGAGTAGGCAAGGACGCTTCGGATGAGTGGGGTGGAGTTGAGGACATTTGAAGTAGAGCAAAGTAGAGTTAGGAATTTAATAGAAATCTCGGAGATTCGCGACAAGAAACTGGCCCGAAGATCCCACGAAGAAGCAGGAGATCTTTTGTTTCGTTGAATGAGGCATTGATTTTGAACGCGAGCTAAGACTTTGCAAGCACAGCGCGTTCCAGCTGGTATATGGTGATTTACCGAAGATAAGATAAGATGGTCATAAGATCCACATAAATATCCCTGCAATTTGAGCTTGAGAAGCTTACTACGATTTCAAAATACTACTGATTGTGAGATGAACCAAATTTCAAAGATTGCCACTCGGTCTGGCATCTTGAGAAGTATCGCTGATTAGAATGTCCTTGGATAATATCGAGTGAATAATGGCACCCTCATAATTGATTCAGAGCGCCGAAATTCTATACTGACGACCGAATTCATACATATGAGACTCCGGTAAAACATTCGGCAGGAGTGCCAACACTCGACATACTGATGGAAGAGCAGTCAAAAAAGTAAGATAGTAAGTCATCCATATATGAAACGGCAACTGAGGAGAGTTGAAGATATGCGTAGTTTATGAGAGCCAGGAATCAGGAAGATTTCTTGACATTTTCGGCTCGTTTGGCATAAATCATTGTTGTGAAAGGCCTGAGACGTACTCAACATAAGTTGTGAATTCGGAGAAAAGAGGATACTTACCCCTCAAAACGGAGTGCAATAACATATACAATCCAAACATAGAGGGTGATGAGGATGCCAGCTGGCTTCTCGTACCAAAGAGCGGTAGCAAGAAAACAGAGGGTGCTTCCAACGTACATTGGATTTTCCAAAATGTTGAAAGGGAAGCTGTAAGAAAGCAAATTCACAATGTGTCGATATCGTGCAATGACCCTCGCTTACCCAGTAACTCTCTGGTCCATCAAAATCCCAAAGTAATCACCCAGGAACGTGCCAGTGATTCCCAAGGCCCATGTGGAGGTAATGACAAAGAGTTGACCCGAGAAAAACAAAATCATAGGGACGTATTTGGAGAAAGGTTCGGGCAGAAGAGGCACTCTAGGTTGATCCGTAAGTGCTTGATGATACAGGGAGTCGCGAAGGATTCCAAAAGAGAAGATGAGAGCTGCGAGAAAGTAGCAGCTATGATGAGAGTTGTTGTGGAATAAGCGGGTTATAGTTCTATTGCGATACTCTTTCCAGGAGCTGGTGAGACGCAGGGACGTATGTTTAAAAGACACATACCATTACGGGCGACGAGATTCCATGCTATTGGGTTAAAGGAGATTGAAGCCAATGAAATGAGAAATGACTTTTTGTCAAAGATGGTGTTTTGAAGCAGAACCGAGGTGATCTCGCTGATTTTGTCTACCATAAAGATACACAAACTCTTGGGAGTAGCTTGGTTGAAATCATGTGATAAAGTTCTTGATTTGGAAAGGATTTTGTCCTTTTTGCATGACGTCAGCCGAAGCTTGGGATCGTCATTTGAAGCCCATGACAACACATCGGTCTCTCGCTATATAATGTTTCGTCTTTCTCCAGAAATATTCCCATGTTTCTCAAAACCTCTGTATCGTCATTCCGCGCCTGCAATATCTTTGCTACACGACCTCTTCGCACCAATCTTGAGTCCTATCAGATTACCGCACGCAATTTATCAAGGACAATGGCTTCAAATACAGGACCCACCCTGAAACAGGCAATAAAGGACGACCATGCAGAGGTATGTAGCTCTTTTTGCCTCTATCATGGCATGCTAATACTCCCTTGCGAGATGTATGTGTATTTCGATGAATATAACAAAAATAGCGGAGATGCGGCCGCTCAAGCAAGGTGGTCTCGCCTCTTCACTTGGGAAATAGCACGCCATGCAGTAGGCGAAGAGATAGTCGTATACCCCTTAATGGAAAACCACCTTGGTGAGAAAGGCAAGAAACTTGCCGATAATGATCGCTTAGATCATCAGGTGCATCAGTTCCACCATTATCACATACGCTGAGTCTTGACCTTTGTCCATTAGTATGTTAAGGAACGGCTATACGAATTAGAGGATTTAGCATCAGGTACTCCGGAGCATGCGAGGCAAATGCAGGATATTATGGATCATCTCAAACCCCACAACGACAGTGAAGAAAACGAAGATCTCCCGTTGTTGGAAGAGGCTATTGGCACACCTGGGAGCATAGACGCCGCTACAAGCTTCCAGATGACTAAGAAATTTGTTCCGACCAGGTAAGGAGCGAAATTTGGTTGACCATTCTCTGTGTACATTTCTATTGTTGTTTAGGTCTCATCCTTCTGCCCCCGACAAACCTCCATATGAAACTTTGGTCAGTTTTCTTCAAGCCCCAATCGACAAGCTCCAGGATTATTTTGCAACTTTTCCGAGTTCAGATGAGAAACAGGAGGCAAAAAAAGCTGGACTTGACGAGTTCTTTCAATGGTTAGACGCAGTTATTGAGTTGCCCTCAGAATATTCTAGGGCAGCGATGCACAATTTGACCCTCGAGCATGATGTCATCTACGAAATTCACAGTAGCTGTGTAATTGGTTCTATGTTATATCGCAAAAATAAGATCGAAAATAAGATTCTTCCATTATTTTGATCCATCAATTAATCGCAGAAGCGATCTGCTCAATCTTCTTTTCAGTGTACCGGGATCAATGGTTATCGTATGAGCGTAGGTTTAGCCAGTACATGCCTAACATTGAGTGCTTCTCTAACGGCATTTCAGATTAAAGTCTCCAGGATTTTCAGGAATGAAAGAATGAAACGCGCACACTCTCAGCACATTCTTATCCTGGGCGCGTGTCTGACTAATGCAGAGCGGATTGTTGAAGATTTCCCACCTAGCCACATATGTACTATTCTGTCTTCACCTGTCATTTTTTTCATCATCAATTTATAATGCGGTGTGCAAGACCCTCACCTCCTGTCATCTCCTTTTTTTCCTCCAACTCCAGCCGTTCATTGATACATGATCGCTCTGTTCAGCTCTCAAGGCACTCCATTTGGCCCTCTCTTGCTCGCTGTCTTCACCGTGCGTACTCTTAATGGACATCGGTAGTGTCGATTGATAGGTCCCTCGTCTCAGTCAATCCTTGAGGTATTTCTCTTATGTCTTGCGGGATACATCCTTGCGGCACGTGGTGTGCTTGACAAGAAAACTCAAAAGGTTCGTAAATCTACCCGAACTATGAACTCGTTTAATGACTGCGTTTAACAGCAACTCAATCGTCTCAATGTATCTCTTTTTACGCCTGCCTTGTTATTCTCAAAGGTCGCATTCTTCCTGACACCTGGTATGTATCTTGGTTCCTATCTTTACTGCCAGGCCTACCATTCCTACAGAAAGACTACGAGAATTATGGGTTATCCCAGTTTTTTTCCTGGTAATTACCGCTGTCTCAGGCATAGTGGCTTTAGTTTTAGGCTGGTTGTTCAAGCTCAAGCGTTCGCAAAGGTGATATACCCTGGATTTCTCGCTTGAAGGTTTTTGTATTGACAAACGTGCGTGGCTATTTCAGGAATTTCGCTATGGCCGCAGCCATGTTCATGAATTCAAACTCGCTCCCAATTGCGTTAATGCAAAGCCTTGTTGCTACAGTTCCCGATTTACGCTGGGATTTTAACGATAATCGGGATGCAATGGTTGGTCGAGCATTGACTTATCTAGTCATGCATAGCACCCTTGGTATGGTTGTGAGTGTGTTGTTCCTCCTTGTATCTGAAGCTTTGCTCAGAATTTATTCAGCTGCGCTGGAGCTATGGTGTTCATTTGCTTTCACAAGCAGACCCAGAAGTTGCAGAATTGGAACCCAATGAATCCACACCCCTATTCGGAGATTCTACTTGTGACAGCGGTTACTCCAGGTCAACGTCATTTACCTGGGGATCTCCATTTGAGGAAAATCCCAAGAGTTCCAGGATAGTTTCTCAATTGGAAGTGCCTAGACGGCGGCCTTCTCCCTTGCGTCAAAACATACAATTTCCCCGTTCATATCCTGACTCACCCAACCGGTCCCGTGCGGATCTTGATCAATACGAGACTGGACCTTCTGATGACTGTGTTGTGGACATGGAACTACCTAGCTTCAATCAACTATCAGACTCAAACCTGACCGGAATGATCAGGCGATGTTTTGTGCGCTATTGGACGGCATTCAACGACTTTATGACAGCTCCCTTATGGGCTGCATCTGCATCACTCATGGTTGCAACGATTCCGGCTCTGCAGCATTGGTTACAGTTTCATGGCACAGCAGTTTCGAATGCGATTTCTTCTGCTGGGAAATGTTCAATTCCAATTACTCTCATCGTCCTCGGAGCCTACTTCTATCCTCAGCCACCAGAAACACAAACAACCTACCCTAGATCCAGTATTCCTAACACGACCACCAGCAATTCGTCAGCATCTGTCTCATCGCTTCCCTTGTTACCTACCCTCCAATGCCTCTTCACGAGGGAAGCTCAATCCACTGCTCTAACAAGGCGTCATTATGGAAAAGGGGAAACAAAGACAGTTATTATCGCTATCCTTTCCCGAATGGTTCTTACTCCTACCGCACTGATACCACTCATCGCATTCTCCGTGAAATATGATTTCCCTGCCGTTTTTGAAGAGTAGGCATCCATCTCTTGTGCAACAATCCCTGTTGTTCTGACCCCTTTGTTGATAGTCCGATTTTCATCGTAGTGAATGTTCTTCTCATTGCTGCTCCCCCTGCTCTCACGTTGGCCCAGATTACGCAGAGAGCATCAGGAGATGCATTCGAACGTCTGATATCCCGCACTATCTTCTGGTCATATTGCATCGTTACGCCATTCACTACCATCGTAACTGTTCTCATCGGCCTTTTGCTTGCGAAGTCATGAGAATCTATATCTGTTTCTGCATGTCCTATTTTATTGTGAATTAGATATCCTAGAAAGAATATTGACATACTGTGGGAAGAGTTGTGAGCTTGAAGAAAGATTTTTGTCCCAAGAAACGTCGTTGTGCCAGAAAAGTAGGGTTTGATGATTTGATAGTTGAGCAACAATGGTACTTTTATGGAGGGGAAAAAAAGAAAAGAAACTAAGGGTCAAAACGATATAAAGAAAGGACTATTTATTGCACGGTGCTCAAACGCAGTCTGTAGTAGACAAGCCTACTTAAGCACATGCAAGACACAAAGGAAACAATACGGGTTGACAGGGAGAAGGACAAGGAGCATTGCTAGTTGGGAAAGTAGAAAGCGATCTACTAGTTCAGATAGTTATTTGTGCTCACGAGAGATCAGGAATCTGTTACATTAAAGAGGATGTGTGACCTTGATTTGATGCCAGGACAGCTGTCAGATTCTTGGGAGAAAGAAAGAGACTGTTTATGTGCAACAATAGATCAGTTGTTACCTAAGCTTACCCTTCGTATTCAAAACATATATTAAGCACAAGAACATTGTAAATAACCTGCTTTGGGATAAGGATTGAGTAGTTAAAGGTAGATTGCCTTCGCCCAAGTCCCTTTGTCTGTAGATGAAAATTATGAAGTCTCCTTGCCTCCAAACTCATGCACAAATCAGGACATTACACAAGGCTTAACACTAACCAGGATTCGAAGTAAGCGCCACTGTCCCCGCCCCTACAAAAGTGAGGGTGAGGCCTCGTGCAGACAAGCTCTCCCGGCTGACCCGCGTGCTTTGATGTTGTTATCTGGACCAAAGACATCAACACTTGGCCTCAGGGTCTTGCTCTGCACCATAACATTCCTAAATTAGATACAATATCAATAACAGTATACAAACAAGAATACTAATGACGTACATCCATCGAAACATTGTATTAATTATGACTTTTGTGACTCTTAAAGATGTATTTCTCTTTGGTCTATTATTATACTGCTGAGGCCTCGCATTATTTGTTGTCAAGTGAATTACTGAATTTTCGTGTCAGTGAGAGGCTTTCAGGAGCGTCTATACCTGTACATCCATATCAGTTGCCGTGTTAGAAAAAATCGCGCTGAAGATTGTGACAGCAAAAGTGGCAACATTGATAGAGAGAACAATTGAATTTTAAATTGTGTTTTAGAACCTACTTCCCGCTCCGTTGTCCATCAAAAGTCCCGACATTTTCAAGGCAGAAGTCATCTTTCCGACCTTTTTCACAAAGCTGTCTAAAGGTATAAGTTTCAATGCTTCTTTATCTCAGTGATTGTCACTGCATCATATGAGCGCCATAATTCTCCCTGGAAGTGCCGACTTAAATGACGCAATTCTCCGGGAAGTGTTTCCAAAGGCCTAGCAAGGACTCTTCATGCTCGATCAAGTACCTGTGTAAGACATGACAGTCCTTTATCCTACCAGCACTTGCAAATTCAAGAAGGCCTAGAATTCTTACGAAGTTATGAATCTTGACGTTTGTTTCTGTTTACAAGACGACGAACAAGATCAACATTGGTAAAACTTGGGTTGCGCCTGGGTTGCGGGGTGTCCGTAAAAATTTTGACTGAGGTAAGTATGATCTGACAGACATTATCAGGAATTAGAGCTCCTGAGTGGGTGTTCACTCATCTCTCAGTGTCATGCTATACCAATGCTTGGACTTGTTTAGGGTATAAAGAGGGCGGCAATGATATGATGCTCGAATGTTGTGAAATGAGTGTAGGAGCTCGCCAACCACAGTTATGTCAGTAGAGCACTCGAAATCACACTGCACCTAATACAAGATGACCTAGAATTCATAATTTGCAGTTGTAACAAGCTGAAGAATTCAAATCGAACGTGTATACAGGATTGTTCTCTCTAACACCTAACATTGTTAGATCTTCCTGGAGCCGTTGGATTACCAAGTAGCATACCTGATCTCCTGTCTGCTCGGTTCCATCGAAAACTTGTACCATCAGTATACGACCACGTACCTCAAAGAACTATCAGTGATCCTAGACTAACGTGTCTATTCCAGCATGTTTCGTTCTGTTTGAATGAACCGTTTTACTCGCCCAATACAACTGCCCCACACACTATGTAATATAGGGTTCATTTAGCGGATCTCTGTAGTCCAGCTCCACAAATACCACTTGGACCGATCGCCGTTTACCCTCTACGTCAACTTCTTGTGATAGTCAAAGATCGAAAAGATGCTCATGGAGACGAGAAGAGGTAAATGTACTTCGACGACTGCGCGAGAGGAATCAGTGAAAAAGAATCAAGACATCGAGGTGAAAACTCATGAACTTGAGGAGCAGATCAAGATCACTAGGCTGAAGTTGCAAAATGCGTGAGACTTGAGGGTTGAATATAGATTGGTTTGGTGTGGACCAGATCCTGTCACCCATCAGAAGTTTCAGCTCTCTTGAGGAGCCATGAGGACATAGTTGACTATGTTCATGGAAGAAGACAAGGTTTGGTTAGAAATTTGAAAACTCGCAGTCAAAGTCAGGGATCAAATAGTACATTCGCGTCATGGTCTAATTTTCTAAGTTTGATGGATAGCATGTGTCGCAAATAAGTTCCGTGTAGAAAACGCTGGACCACGTCTAGTTTTCTCAGCGTCTTTTTCCAAAAAAAGACCAGGCGCAGTTGCTAGTATCCCAGTCAAATGAATGCATATGCTAGTCTGAGGCATCTAGAAATAAGTTAGCGAGATAAGGAGAACTTGCGGTAGTGAGATCCAGGACGCCACGTGGCAGTAATCAATACAGACAGGTTCGGGAAACAAGCCTCACATCTCGGAAACTACTTGTACCGACACGAAATGTAAAGAGGTCACGCATTCTCATTTATACTGACACAAGAGACAATGGAAGATCCCGTGTCGATATGAAGGTGATTGCCGGCGTAGTTACCGCGTGGATGAATGCCACGTGCGAGCGTACTAACGTCACCATCAGTTGTGACATTCCTGTCCTTTGTTCTCTCTTAGGCCTTGATACCCTAATCTCAGGTTCTTGTTATCTTCTGAATCTTCCTTCTTCACTGTTTCAGATATCATATACCCGCCTGTATCCCAAGCAGTGCAAAAATTATTCATTTTCCATGTTCAATTGGAGGCCCAAAACCAAAGGGAGAGGAAGTAGCTCCTCAACCTCGGACAGTGGTGATTCTCCCACCACCATGGTGTGTTCTAGCTTCAGCTATCCTCTCGACTCGCATTGAATGTTAAGATTCAGATCTCAACATCAAGTGATGGCTGCCATTCAGGACAACCATCGATTGTGCAGAGCGTGGAATTATCTGACAGAGAAAGGCCCGTTCAGTGCGTTTTGATTCCTGCTTCTACCTATCATGGTCACTGTACTACTTTCTTCCAGACCAATGTTTTTGCTTGACTACCAACCCCTAGAATCCCGGACCTTACCTCCTCCCTCCTCAAAACGAATGCCAGGATCAGTTTCCCAGTCTACCCAGGATGAGTATTATACCCGAAACGAGCTTGCGACATTCAAGTTTGGATCTCCCAGAACCACCTCTATGACAGAAACCTCGTCTCAAATTGATCCTCTTTCCTCTGAGGAAGATTTTCCTCCTCATGAAGCTGATACTACACCTCGCCCCTCTCTTGTCGTTCATACTGGAGCCCTTCTCAGCAATCCATTGCGAGCTTTCAATCTATCTGACCAGTATCCGCCAGCCGATACCCGACCGGTACAAAGTGATGCACCGACAAACACAACTACAACAAGGTCTCTCAAGTCTACTTCCACACATTCCTTGGTAAACCCTAGTGATAGAGATAGCTCGCGGAGTCGAGCGGAAATGTCATCAGAGCAATCGTCTGATGATGAACCTCGTGCGGTTTACTACACTTTTCCATATGTTGAATCAATCTCTTCTAGTTCTACGGATAGCAACTCCACTCGAAATTTATATGATGATGAAGATTTCTCTGATACTGATCTCGAGGTCAGTAGTGCCCTTATCGATGAAGTAGAATCTTTCGATCAGAGCTACTGGGACATGCTACCTGACCAAGATTTTATCGCCAATTATCTGACACAGCGAAGGGGAAGCAATCCTATCGCCATTCCAAGGGCACAAGAGGGGTTTCCCCAAGGCCGTGACAGAGAAAATAGTGTAGCCACTGTTATGTTTCCCACTCCCAGTGCACCTAGTTCGTCAAATCTGTCCCCAAGATCTCCAACTGCTCCTGCCCCTAATGCTCTTTCACTTCCGAATAATGAGGCAGATTGGGGTCAACGAAGGAGAGCTATCCGAAATAGGCTTGAAACCTCCGCGGCTAGAGTTCATCCTTCTATCCAGGTCATTGACTTTGCAACATCACCCGACCGCGCAAGTGTTTCCAGGGGCACTCCTATAGCTCATCTCAACGATACAACTCTCGAATTTGATATGAGTGAATGGAAAGACATTTCGAGTGGAATCAAGGGAGGTGGTGATCTTAGAGATGTAGGCACAGCACCCAGAGAGCCGGTGAACCCCAACTTCTGGTCAAGGTTCACACCCTATGATGTACTACGACGCCCTAGCATTGCCTCTACCATTAACGATACTTTTCAAAAACATGCCCTGGCATACAAAGACCAGGATTGGTCGTTCAAGAAGGAAAAGGGTGATGGGACTGCTCATTCAAAGAAACGCAATACTTTCATTCCTTTTCATGAGCGACCCTTGAAGAAAGGAAAACCATGGAAAGGGATGACTATCGGACAAATAGAGTATTGGCACAATGATCTTACTGGGATTTACAAAGTTGAGAGATTGGGAATACCAGGTAAGGCGCGAGATTACTCTCCAGTGAATTAATGATTGATTTTGTCTCAGGTGGCGAAAATAGGCCGCCACAACAGCGACTGTCCGTCCAACATGTTCGTGGTGCATCTACACATGTTCAAGGGTTCTTCCCTAGACTTGTCTATGATAATGGACCTACAACCACAATCCATAAGCACTCAAGGGCCGCTGCCTTCTCGCTCAGCCGTCATTACAGACCGCAATGTAGATTAGCTGAGGCACGCAAAAGCGCTTTGAAGGCACAGCCTCACCAGAATGACGCGAATCAAAAGAAGACGGCCATGATCCTCCTGGCTTCTCGAAAGGTTCAAGAGGCATATACCAGTACCACTACTACGCGGAAACTAAGATCACATGGGCTGTTGGGTGAAACGCACAGGAGCCGCGAATTGGAACGTTTGGAACGTTTGGCTGAGCAAGATGACAGACTCAAAGAGAAGGCCCAGATGAAGGAAAAGGCAAGGCACGAAAAGGAACAACGAAAAGAAGAGAGAGCGAGGAAGGACAAGGGTAATGTCAAAGTAAGACGCGAGTTGACAAGCCAGTCGGAAGCATCTGAATTATCTCAAATCGAGAATGACTTCGCTAGCCTCGGCATTCTGGTGCCTCACCACTCATTCCCATCAACTTCCCCATCCAATGAACTTATTCAAACCGAAGCTGAGATCGACTTTTTTCCGCCTGAAAAATTGCATGCAGAACTACCAGGTGCGCTTGCACAGCACACACCTCTTAAGGGTGATTGCTCTATGCAATCACAAGTTCCTCACAACTTGCCGGCGCAAATGCAACACCCCACTGACTCCACTCCTGAACCTCGTGTGATCAATGCAAACCAAGCGTGCCCCTCTTCGGGGGAACACCTATATGGTCACGATGAAGAGGAAGACATTGATGAAGAAGATGAAAAACTTGGTTTAGTTCCTCGTCGACGTCGGCGCACACCACATAGTGAAGCTTATCACACGTTGCCTCCGGAATCCATTGACTCATTTGCCACCCACCAAGACATCCATTTCCGTGGATTTCTTCCATGGTTGAGTGGACGCAACGCTTCTCATCGTACACTTCGTATTGATACACCTTATCAACCACCCTGGCTATCTGCTCCCTCTCGTCCGAGCAACTTCGATGTACAAATGCAAGTTGTTGCGGGACTAAATACCTCATTTCAGGACGTTGGGTTGCTTCCTTCTGGGAGAGAAATTCGTGAAAACAGGAAACGCAAGGCCCCGAAGAGTCAAGTCCGTCATTCCCGTACAGAACGCAAGTACATTAAGGAACAGGACATTTTCACTGATATCCCGGACGACGCTCTTTATATGCTCCTGCCCCTCTGGCCCTCTGAGACTGACCCTGTCTCATCAAAAGATTATCCCTTTAAGGTCCCACCAATCGCCATTGCAGATCGCCTTTATCTCCTAGTTTATTACAAGCCGTGGTATCCATCGGAAACGTTTGGTAAGAGCAAGGACAAGTCCAGGATATCACGCGGTTCTCCAATATCCTCCCAAGATGGTATCTATATTGACGAACGTAACGTCCTCATGAGCCAATTCTACATTGGAGCTCGTACCATCGCATATGACGACCTTGAGGGTTCCAATGTTCGTGTTCCTGAGAATGGCCTAAGCGTCATGGGACCTTTGAGAGAGGCTTACACATGTATACCCATCAATGATCGCTCCAGTAAAACCAACTCCAAGGGAAAAGAGAAGGATGCGGGCAAGGGGAAACGCGAGGATGCAGGCAAGGGCAAGGATTTTTTCGATTGTATTATTGGTTCCTATCAGTCTCGTGATCACCCGGTAGAGTTCTATCCCGAAGGTTTTGCAAGGATGAAATTGGCAACCCAGGAAGAGGAAGTTTCGTCACGCTCTGACAACTCTGTTCCCTCGGGATCAACTGCTGTCACTCCTAGTTCTGGCCGCATCAAGGAGTTGTCCAGCAGTAATCCTAGTACAAGCAGTCTGGCCAGTGTCTCGTCAGGCAGTGGAGGCAGCCAGCTTAATATGAATAATATCGCACCGTTTCGCGAGCCCACTTCGGTCAAGCACATCAATTTCGATCATCTTATTGTCACCAGCGAGGAAATTCCAATTCAAGAACCTCCTATTCGGTTGACACCTATTGGCCGAGCCGTGCTAGAAATGGCCTTTATGGGTGCATTAGCTGTCACTGGTTTCTCACCTGAACCATTCTGGCAGTAGTCTTCATTTACCTTCCCCTGTAAAATTTTGTCGTCAATGTAGATAGTTGAATCTTGTCCTCTCTTTGGTCTTCTTGCGTGTAGCTAAATATTGTAGCCAATCTAACTGTGTCCATATAGCTCTGTAGCTTGCATTGTACAATATAGAACAATTGATATGCCCGTACCTATCTATGGGCAATTAGATGGATGGACTTCGCTAAGTATCAGGACCTATATGTATATACTACTGGTTCTCAGGTTGTGAAGGTGCCTTTTTTTCGTTTGAATGTCTTCAGTTCCGTGGTGTCATCCACCCTCATTTCCGTTCTATGCCGCGTTTCCTCTGCCAAACTGTCGTCGTGTAGTTGTTCATCAGCAAGGCATTTTCGCAGCCACTGAATCCGCGTCCATTGCATGGCTTTGGAATAACCCTGTGGATCTCTGTGAACTCTGTTCAGGTAAGTCCTGAGCGCAGTCTGACTCTTCATCTTGGTCGACTGGGAAATCTAAAAGTCCCTCATCATTACCTCCCAACCCATCTTCCTTGAGCTGAGCGGTTCGGGCCCTTGTCACCCGTTTATTCGATTTACGACCGCTCGTCTCCTTGGTTGGGTTAGGATTTGGAGGTCGAAGGTTTACTATACTTCCATCAGCCCAGCAGATGGATCATCCGGATGAAATTACCGTGAGTAACTGGAGCTAAACCATAAATCCTGTAGAGGTGAAAGACAGCTTGTTCTTTGTCCTTTGCCTATCATAATATTACTACCAGAAGCGATCCAGCAAAAAAATATCCACCTCAATCATCAGATCTAAGCCAAAGGGATATATGAGATCACATTGGTCAAAAAAGAAAAATGGAACTTTACCCATATCATCAGGCAGATCGGCAGGAAGTGTTTCGCAGCGATCTGCATGAGCTCTGCGTTCCATCAGGGTGACTGCTCCAGGACGTGGCTCGCTGAGATGCTGCTTGGGTCGGATACCACGCCGCTTCCATATGACGTCTGCGCGTTTGATGATTTCGGATGGTGGGATGGCAGAAGGGTTGAGCACGTCATGATGATAGTCTATTCCAGGCGTCAATAGTGATAGCCGGGAAAATGTGATTGAGTACCAACCAAAGACAAGGGGAACATCAAGTTCTTCACAAATTGCAAGAAGATCCTCGGCATTATAACATATCTAGATAAACTTTGAGCCACATCCTTCTAAGAAAATCTATAAATAACTCGCCTCATCGTTTTCTAGCACGAGCCTAGCCCGAACATGCGGAGTCAGTACTTCTGATATAGTTTTCTTAATCCGTTTGATCGCCGACGGCTTGTCACCGTATATCCCACCTCCCTGTAAAATCTGAGTTGTATATCACCAAGACGACTTCTTTGTTGCCTACATGAACGATCATCACACCATCGGATCCGACGCCCATAAGGTCAAGCATTTGACAATGATAATTTAATTCCCTAACAGCTGCATCGGTGACCTTTGACTTTGGACTACCCAGCTGGGTGAATTGACCAGGATGAGTCGTTAATCTGTGGCCATATTTGTTCGCGAGATCGCCAGCTTCCTTCAGAAGTACAGAACAATATTCAAGAGAGTAGCCAAACTGTTCGTGCGATGCAAACGGAAACATCTCGGAAGAGAGGCGAAGAAAACGGATTAACTGATATGATACTCAATCTCACCGTAAAAACTTGATAGGGGCATACACACATTATCTTCATTCCACTGAATCATCGTAATAAGATCTCGAACATTCTGACAGCCGAGTTCTTTGACCCATTCAATGCCGTTCTTGTTTAGGCTGTCAAGCCTGATGGCATACATTTGAATCATCATATTTTAGATGTATTCAGACGTACCTGCAAGTTCGTGAACAAAAGATAGATTCGCTTGCAGGCTTCTTGTTCCGAAGAACGGTATTGAGACAAGCATAACCTGCACAAGGATAAGTCCACATGAAACGAGAAGAAGGTAATACGAACCAAGTCTTCCTTTGAATGTTGTTTCTTTGTGCTCCACGTCTGGAATCACGTACACAGGCTCGGATTTTGGTGCTTGTTTCCTGCGAGGCTTTTTACCAGGAACAAATTTCTCGTCATGGTCATTGACTTCAACATCTAGATGATTAAGATTGCGCTTCTTGTTCTTGACTTTTCTCTTGGTCTTTGAACCCTGTCTGACTTGTTCATGCGACATGTCCAGCGCCATCATGTCCAGCGCCGATGGGTCCAACTCCATGGATTCATTATCTACAACGTGAATATCCGCTGCGGATACCATTTCGCGCCTCTGAGAACATACGGAAGAATTTTCTATCTCAAGAAAGGAGGTAGCATGAGTTCTAGTCAAGATTGTGTTTCTGGACTTTGATAGTCTTGTGCTGCGTCGTAAACTAACTCCGGCATTGATATGAGCCATTGAATGAGTGTTGTGCAAATGACGATGAAGAAAGCCCTTGAGGGTAGAAAGCATGCGACTGAGGGCGGACCATTTTGCAGGTTATGTCTTATTCACGCCGGAATAGTTGGAGCCGCCAGTTTGCTCGATCGCCGCTTTCAATCGCAGTTATTTTTAGCCTGTTTATATAAGCACTTATCTTCACTGTAACGATACCTTTCATCTCCCTACAACATGAGTTGGGCTGGGTATGTCTAATGCTTCTACTTGCTGTTATCGATGTTTATTTTTTCAGATTTAAGAAGTCTATGAATAGAGCGGGGACTACTGTGAGCCTCTCTATACTTCTGAGGCCTGGACCACCGCTGATTTTTAAACCACGGTGAAAAGCTCCTTCAGAAGACAGGCCAAATAGAACGCACTGTGGACAGAGAATTTGAGGAAGAGGAAGCTAAATACAGATTGTACTTGTCATTAATGTGGTCTCTGTTGATTTACACTGATATATGTCTGTCCCTAGGTTCGAGAAGGATTGTCAGGCACTCCAGAAAAATGCCAAAATGTACCGGGATGCTATGCGTGGTGTGTGCTGTCTCCTCTCCTAGAATTTGAATCATTTATGGCGTTACATAAGACATGGTCTTGTCGCAATCACGCATCGCTGAAACTGTTCAAACATTCTATAGTGCCGCGGATCGAACATCCGAAGGGGCCATGGCTGGTCATGCATACAAACGTTCTGTAGATGACCTCGACTCAAGCTTCACGCGAGAGCTCGTAAGCTTTCTCTCCCTATACGGACTATTTGCTGACTCGAACAAGGATGGGCCTTACCGAACAACTATTTCCGAACCGTTGGGTAAAATGTGCTCTCATCTTCCTGTCGTGAATGAACACATAACAAAACGAAACAAGAAAGTATGAAAAGTGTATCTCACTTGCCCAATTCGCAAACAAAACTACCGTCTTCCAGATGTTGGATTATGACTCTGCACGTAGTAAACTACGGAAGCTCATTGACAAACCAAGTGAAGATCCCACCAAACTTCCCCGTGTATGTTTTTTTTCCCTATAGATGCCTGTGCTCACATTGTTTCACCAGGCACAACAAGAGCACGACGAAACTAAAGAGATGTTTGACATCCTAAACGATCAGCTGATCTCGGAGCTTCCCCAGCTGCTAGAACTACGAGTTCCTTACTTTGATCCTAGCTTTGAAGCCATGATTCGTATGCAATACAAGTTTGCAGAAGAAGGCTATGAGAAACTGAGTGGTGTACAACGGTATATATTTTCACACAACACTCAATGTTGCCACTTAATCCTGTGTATTTACTAGATACTTTGCTGATAACGTGAGGGATGACTATGCTGCTGGACAACTTGACGCACAGGTATGTTGATATCCTTCTCTGGTCTTTAGTGTATTATCCATTTGTATACAGGTGGTCAGTGGGCTAGAGGAAATGCGAGGCCTGTCCATTTGCGGTGGAAACTGAGGCTTCAGGTCCCATTCTCACCTCCTACACCTATGCCTGCCTAGTTCGACTGGATATCACAACTTATACCACATCTCGCCTACGTATTCGATGATTCATCGCGATGATCAATAAATAATATGTTCAACATAGTTATTCTGATTTGAGACGCTGGTCAAATGAGCCGTTTGCCATATCACCCTTATCTAAAAACAATTTCTAGTACAAGGTATTTAAACATACTGAAGTCCAGAAATCCTTGCTATTTGATCATCACTTCCGACGATTGTGTGTAGATCATGGGTTGGGGCTGGCTATTTTGACCCAGTTAATCTCTGTGTTCAAGTGATAATGTCACAAGTTGCTGCCCATTGCCTCATCCACACAACAATTTGGAAAACAAGTTGATTGACATTTTCTGTGATAATTTTTTGGTACATCCTGAAGATGAAAACCAAACCTTGGTTCATTCAATGGACTCTTTCCTAGCAGAACTCCTGCTCACTGACAATCAAACTTGTACGTGACCACTATTCCTACAAAATCTCAGTTGAGATATGAATTTGTCTTAGGAGGGTCTTTTTGAGCGCATTCGGGAAAAGTGTCATGATCGGTTAATGAATGTCCTTTTGAGACCGCTGAATCCTCCTCAAGTTTCAATGATTAAAGGGATCGTCGACATTGGATATAATGCGTTACTGAGCTACTTATAAATAGCAAGCGACATCAACAAAGTGGTTCACATTGTATGGGAGCGCGTATTGTTGTCCATGCATTGTGTAGTATATTTCGTTAAGAGCAGGCAAATTACTTCGGTGTGCTTGCGGAATGTGACGAAATTCAAGTCATCCTTCATTTCCTGTTGATGCTGCTGCGTGTACCCCTCTGTAACAGTCTACCCGAGTTTTCTTTTATCACTGCCACCCCCAAACTCATGTTTCGGGCATATCATTGATACCGATGTCACCGAAGCCACAAAGTTTTGCTTAGTGGAACGAGACCGATAGACCGTCAACATGGCCAGGGTCCTTTACAGTAAGTCAATTACACCACATCTCCAACTTCTCAGATCATTTTCTTTTCACCCCAACTATTCATTTATCTCCCCATTACCTCAAATTGAACCAGAAGCAGAACGATTTCCAGTCTCCTATTGTAACTGGATCGATTGGTGTGAAAGCCATTCATTTTTCAGCATCTTTTTTCCTTTTCAATGAAGTACCAGAGAATCCTACACCGTTAGCACCTCTTTACATGACTTCGAAGCACACCATTTTGGGAATTATGAGATCGCTTCATCTTCTTCTCGAGTTCCAGGGCATCCTCATGGTATCCGCATCGGCGTTGTCTTCTTCGCCGGTATGGTTGCTTTCAAACACGAGAACCCCGAATCATCTTTAATTTACCAATCCTTTATTCAACATTCCCAGTGAAATCCTCTATAAATACTGTCATCGTGCCTCTTCATTTCAATATAATTCTAGTAGGAATCCCGCTCACATCGGTTTCATGCATCGCAGGGGCTATCTTCCATGCTCGAGTCTGGATCCCGAGACGAACGGATTCATTTGACCCCTTCTCAATGATGGACTTGTCTTTCCGCGTGAAGCCAGTCGAACTCAAATGAGACGTGTACAAGATGATCGACGATCAGATGCCTTCACTGGTCAGCGAATTACTTGATGCAAGAAACGTTGTAGCTGGATGAATCTCTTTGTGTTCCTTTAAATTGCAATTAGGGAGCATCTCACCATTACCATGGCTGTAAAGAGCTCTAGTGTAGTATGGGGACTGCTTTAGTCAAATTGGCAAGAGTCTTCTCGCAAATGGTCTTGTTTTGGTAGCTCAGCATCATTAGATTGGTTTGTTATTGTACATGCTTTCAGCGATGCTTTCTTCGTTAAGGCAAACGATGCCAAAAAGTGGAGCTAGAATATCCGAACAATGGGAATATAGTCCCAGCAGGAAGCAGTCACCAATTACACTTCCGACCTGAACGGCATTTCAGCGGCCTACATTGTTCCACTGGTACCCACATCTCTAAATTTAGTCAGACAAACACTTAAGCTCAAAATCCAAAGTTTCAGGCATGTACCTTCGGCTGTTTTGCACGCGGATAAAAAGCCAATCTACAGCAGCTCTCACACCTGTTCTAGTAACTTCATAAGTCAACCGAGATTCATAAAATAAATTCAGGTGCCAGATTTACCCTTCCAGGGCAGAAATCCCCATAACATCTAGGCTCGCAATTCGCTGTCTTCGAGCGGTAGTTTCATTTTCGCCCTCACCATACCTTGAGATTCGTCGCGCGCTTTCCAATTTCCGCTGATACCAATCTTCGTAATCGTGCCTAATCTCGTCGACCGAAAAGCTTTGCGGTGAATCTTGTTTGTTTGCAAGTAGTAAAAGAGGGACACCAAGAATCTGGGGTGCGGATAAAACTGAGTCTAACCACTTGGGAAATTGTATGAGAATTTTCAAAGGCGGGAATAGTATGCAAGAAGGGAAGGAAAGGAGAAAAGATGTGAGGTAAAGACATACCAAATACCTCCCAACCTTCACTAAGCCGTTCACGATCTTTGGCATCAATAACGTATACGACCGCATGGCAGTCATCATAATATCGATGCCAGATGTTACGAATGCCGCGCTGACCGCCGAGATCCCAGAATTGGAGAATGGTTGAGGGCAAGGTTATCTTCCCGGCTGAGAGCCAGTATGAACGCACTGTTAGCTGCTCAAAATGGATCCCTGCGCACTATTTTGGCCGACAGTGGGACCAATCTTGTCAGGAGTTAAGCCGGGAACGTCATTGTATAGTGTCTTGATTTTCTCAAGTAAAGTCTATCCCTGCGTCAGTCAGTGCATTCCGGAAGACGACATCTTGTCGCACAGTTTTTCCGGCACCGTCTAAGCCAATTATGATGACCGAGAATTCTTCTTTTCTTGTGAGGTATTGGTGGAGACCCTTGAGGAGGTGATACATGACCAAGAAAGCCCAAACAAGGACCAACAGGTATCGGTTGACAGTTCACTCATACTCATCACTGCTAATGGGCTATAGCTACTATTCCTATGGCCTCCCACCATCTCTTCTGACCCTCCTTCTGCTCTATCTTTTGTTGACAGGTGCGCTAGAGCTCTAATGGTTGCCTTTGTTCAAACCGTGCTTGCAGGTCGCTTTGATATCGGACAATTCCTGCAAGAATCAAATCCGTATGCCTGGGGGGCGACAGGAATTGGTCTTTGTATCGGTCTGAGCGTGTTGGGAGCAGGGTGGTATGTTGCTGAAAGTCTTATCATGACTGCCGTGACTGGTATGATTGCAGGGGAATATTCCTCACCGGTTCATCCATTATTGGCGGTGGTGTCAGGTCACCGCGAATCACAACAAAGAACTTGATCAGGTACATCCATTCTCAACTTTGAGTCTTCTGGCCTTGGCCCAACATGACACAGTATCATTTTCTGTGAAGTCGTTGCCATCTATGGTGTTGTACGTCTCGTCCAATATCGACCAATGTGACCTGTTCAACTCGGATAGATCATTGGCATCGTATACTCAGGGAATCTTCAACATGTTCCTGATGAATTTCTTCATACTCGCAATAACTTCTTCACAGGTGCGTTCGGAAGCTGTAGGCTCTTGATGTGCTCAATAATTGCAGGTTTCGCATTGTTCTGGGGTGGCCTCACCGTTGGAGTTTGCAATCTCCTCTGCGGTGTCTGCGTAGGTGTTGCTGGTTCAACTGCAGCAATTTCGGATGCTGCAGACCCGGATCTTTTTGTGAAGATCCTCGTTGTTGAGGTCTTTGGCAGTATTCTTGGTCTTTTCGGACTCATTGGTAGGCTCAACCAATAATACTTTTCTTCAAGTTCTCTCACTGCATTCTTCCAGTTGGCTTGCTCATGACAGGAAATGCCAGCCCTTTCACTGCCGATACAATGAATGTTGCGCGAGCTACTACATCCCGTTTTGCCTACTAGTATAGTTCGTCAATCCACCTGATGGACTAATTATAGATACAAAAATAGATGAATATATGTTAAACAGATATTGACGATAAAATGCACAAGAGAGGTGTATCAATCCATGTCATTTTCTGTCATCGTCAAAAGGATTTTCTGCATACTCTAATGAGTCGGAATCGGAGTCACGCTTCTGTGTTGGTGGCTGAGGATCCCTAATTAACGAGATCGGCCGTTTGGGCAAGAGACCAAGTTTTCCTGAAACAAGCTAGTAAGTCAAATCATTCTACAAGGAGGTTATGAACCCCGAACCTCCGTCAATAGGATTAGCTGGGTTAGGACCTCGTGAAGAGATTGGTGCAGATGCTGCTGTAATCTCTATCGGTGCGGAGCCCGTAGCAACCACACCTGTGCATGATTTAGATGAGATTGCTAGAATATATTAACTTACCGCTGGTGCCTGGAGGTATCGATTCAACTTCATACCCTTGAACTGGAACAGATGATTGCATAGATTTTTTCTCGGATGCCTCAGACGAAGTCGGTGAAGTGAATTGATTGAACGATGAAAATTCCACCGGTTGCGATGAGGTGAGAGCAGATGAGGAATAATTATGCACTCCACCATGTCCTTGATATGATTGGTAACTCGTTGGCAGAGGGGCTGATTGACGTGTAGTATCTGGATCGTAGTATGAAGGACTTTCGACACCACTCCTTGTTGACTGGACACCAGATGCACCTACGCCTGTGTCTGACCTTACAGAACGAGATAAACTAATTTTATTCAGCGGACAGGATTGCAAGGAACCTACTTATCGAATTCCTGGATCTTAGCTTTCACCTTAGACACCAAGGCAACTATATTCTTCTTTCCAACTACGAAATCGTCAAAGTCGTCAGTTCATTCAATAAATGTTAGTATAGCTCCATCTGCTTTACATACTTTCAGCATATTTATTAACTTGCTCCTGTATTTCCGACATCGTGTCCTTACTACTAGCAGGGGACTGCTGCTGCTGTTGTTGCAATTGCTGTCCCTGCATGCGAGAGCTACGAGGACGATACTGCTGCTGCCGTTGTTGGGCTTGTTGCTGTTCTTCGAGCATCAACTGTCTCGCAAACTGTTCGTCCAGGTCCTCCTGCGTCTGAACCTCATACACGTAGGTGAACTTGTTCGATATTGCAAGAAACCCCTATTGACACACCATTTGGGGCTGCTGTGTCGGAGGCATAGCCTCGCTCCTGAAGTCTGGATCGTTCATTCCGAGGAGAAGATCGATAGCACGATCCTGATCACCACCCACCGATTCTAGGACTGATTGACTGTCCATAGTCCGCATACAAATCCAAATGACGCCAAAATGTCCATCGGCCCCGCATTCCATACGAAGTGCAAGTAAAATTGGATAAATCGAGCGATTAGTCCATCTGTAGATGAAAATCCACCGAAGACGCACAGAATGGCCTCATCGTAGTCTGGGAAGATGCTTCTCAATGATGCAATTTGCGGATCCCTGGGTTCATTTTGAGATGTTACTGTGTCTGTAGCTTCAGGTACAGGAGACTGTGAAGGCATGATACCATGTTGACTAGGCTGGGTAACAGCTGACACGAGGGGTAGAGACGATGTCCTGTCGTCAGTAGGAACGCCGACTACCCCTCCGGGTTCATCTATAACATAACCTTCATCACGAGCGTCTGACTTGGGGTTGTCTACCATTTAGTGAATGTAAGAGATAGTGATGGTGCAAGATGGTGCAAGCCTATAACCAGAATATCTTGCACAGCCGCAAGAACTGACTTGTGCAGGTATCACTGCGGATATAAGTGGACACCAAGCATACCGCTAGGCCTTATTCTAATGTGATACAATTTCTCCGGCATCAATGTCTAGTTCTTTTTCCTTTCCCTGAAGGCTCGCTAGAATTCGCTTTCCGTTTTCTGGCCCCTCCTGCTACCCAGCTGTTGTCTCCATCCTTTAGGCCTTTTAATTTCTCCAAACAGCCATGTAAAACATCTTTTTCGCCGACACGAACAAACACAGCTTGTCGTTTATTCAGAGAAAGCGGACCATTCAACAACACACGATCAGCCTAAAGCAGGTCCTTGAGTTTAGGCTTTATCAGCAGCACAAGAGTTGATTACCTCCAACGGTGTCGGATATTCTGCAAGTCGGCGCTGAATAACTAAAATAAAGATGTCATAAAGTGGCCCCTCGAGCTTTGGCTTGGGAGGCTTTGACTTTTCTCGCACTTTCGCCCACTCCCGTTCTGAAAGGAGCAAGAGTTTTGTGAAGGAGATCATTACAGTTGGCACTTGAAAGTCATAGTCCAGGATGAAGGTGCTACATTTTCCTTTGAGAAATGATTGGGCGTTTATTGTGATACTCACTCTTCACCGCCTTGCTCCAGCCACCAGTCTATTCTCTCTTGTATTTGGTCATCTTTGGTGGCTTCTGATCTGATCACAGACACGATCAGATCGGCCTTGATCTCGACAACATCTCCTGGGTTCCCAGTTCCTCCAGGCAGTACGTCAACGTGACCATACCGACGGAGCAGTTCCGCGTTTGGAAGATCACCATATGTATTCCACTGGGAATTGAGGTCAAGTTGGTAGCAATCAACGACTGGATAGCGTACAATCTGTTCTCCAAATCTGATCGGTCTCGTGGATACCATCTTCAGTACTTCCTTCTCGTAGAAAAGCTTGGCCTGATCCAGTCAGTGACTAGTGATACTACCCACAACAGAAGTACACTCACATTTGCCATTTGATATCTTGCATTCAAGATATCAGCCATTGGGACCATGGCAACATCAGAAGAATCGTCTGTGTCTTCTTGTTCATCGCTCCTATTACTGCCGTCATCATCTTCTTCATGGCTCATGTCGGGATCCTCGAAATTCTGGTCAACTTTCACAGCACTGTCCATCCCTGTGTCACCGACATTGTCACTCTCATCCCCATTGTCGTCCCAACTTTCCATGGAAAAGCTTCGAGAGAGAATTCGACTCCCCATAATGTGATAAACGTCCAGAGAATAGTGCATCGATAGATCTTCAGGACCGAAAAGATCAGGTCGTGACTTGACAGCTGGGAGTAATTTCATTGTGTAGTCTACCTCAGCTTCAACCTTCCCAAGTTTTGCTACGAATAGTACTGAGTGGTGATCTTAACAAAATGATGCGTTTGAACAGACCTACCACCGAGGTACCCTTCAATTCTGCAAGATCATCCTCACTCCAGAACATTGGTGTGTCAAATTTGTTCGGAAGAATGTCTATCACAGTTGTTAGACTAACCATCTTCAAATTGTGAAGATTATGATTCCATCACCTAGATAGGGTTGCCACTTTGAGGACGGCCCACCTGCCTGTTCCCACATCATGCAAAGGATCAAACCACTCCATCCGCGATGAAGACGGGCTTTCTGCCAAGCATCAAGGCCAAACAGCAGAGGTAGCTGAGATGTACGCGTAGAAAGTGTGAGACTTCTCGGTATCGAGAACAATATATGTCCCTCCTGATGTTCAGATATAATTGATCCATCGGTGGGAAAAGAACAAACCGACCACATACTGGTATATCCTTTAGAGCAATCGCACCGCGCCCTCCTTCAGACGGTGGGAATTCAGTGATCTCGAGAGCAGAGGTATCCAGTCGAGCTTCATGGGATTGAAACCAGTTGATGAAACCCTCCATTAAGGTTTTGGAAGAATAACGAATTCATATGCACGTGACCCAGTTTTATTTTCTGAAATATGGTGCAAGTGTCGTGATCTGTTATCACGACGTATAGATGACGCATAGTTTATAATATGTTCCATCGACTACACTTTACAATCGAGCGGCTCCTTTGATCTGACCACAAAACCCAAATTGACATCCTCGTTTATGCTCGGAGGATTCTTGATAAAATACCTGATTCTAAATGCTGCACTGCGTTCACTGGCTCTGTATGGTCAACTAGAAGCTGAAAAGCACTAAGGACGTAATTCCTCTCAGTTAGAATTTCTTGACGTCTACTCTTAGTAGGTCATCAACAGCTTGCCACTTGATGATCTATGTAGTTCTTGAACATACATCAAATCAAGGCTGGAACCACGGTGTGGCCCTTCTTCCGGCAGTTCTATGCATCAATGACCAATTAGCTACCCAAGCTATCCAGGCCTTCAGTCCTATCTTGACCCCGGCCAGACTTCGAGACCCCATTCGCTCTTTGGGAATTCGGATAGATTTAGCCTGGCAATCCGATAGGGTCATTCCTCCCTAGAAGTTGGACTTTCTGGTCTATGCCTTAGGATGGTTATTGTTCTCGCAGAGAGGCTCATATTAGCGATCGGACACAAAGCCCCACTAAGCTTTTCAATCGCTCTTACGATTCCTCATCGTGCAGAAATGATGATCCAATGTTGCCGATTTGCTTCTGAGGTAGAGTGGTACTTACTCCCTTCGGGTAATCACCTCGGTTTTCTTGTGCAAACTTTTTCGCTGCTCATTTCTAGGCTGATGTACTAGTAGTATGTGATCCGACCAGTAGTATTTGGACGTAGCCTCGCGGCACCACGCCTGCTTGCCCAGTTCTATCTCCGACTGTATCTCTTGGGTATAGAATCATGAGGAGTCACTTAAGACCTTTTCCACCTATGGAGAAATGGGGCGAAAAAACGGTCAAGCTTTCCTGCCATCTAAATCTCAGACTGACTACTTGTCAGTGTTCTCCTAGGCCCTCGGCCTGTCTAGTTGAGCTGCTACATTACGTTGCCGAGTGGATTAAAAATTCTAAAGCATTTCTTCAGTTCGAATCGATTAATGTGCTTTCCTTGAAGAGCTCTCAGTGGCAAGTAATTTGTCTCTATCGCGGAGTGGTCGATCCTAGCTTGACAGTAGGTTGAAGTGACTCTACTCCGGGAATATATGGCCTTGCGGATCGATCAAGATTCACGAGTAAGTCAGTGGGATCATGGCCTGCCGAGCCTTTAAGTTGACCATGAGTACGTGGTTCCCCGCGGATGAGCACTTCGTTCTCCGCCTATTCTTTGTAGAATGGTTGCATGCGATTTGCTCTGCCTTGTATCGTAATCCCGCATTGCATTGTAAAGACTCATTGCCCCAAATCTAGCAAGTTGGGTCTTGATGCTCGAGTATGTTTTCAAACCCGTCACCTCAAACGCTTGCACGGTCCTTGGTTGGCGTAGGAAACGAGATCAAAGTGTAGTGTTCTATTGCTGATTACAAATTTAGCACAACGGTCAGCCTCCAGGAAAAATATCAGCTCCAAGAGATATATCAGTTGAGAAGCCAAAGGAATAATATTCTATTTTCTATAAACCCTCCGCCGTGGCAGTGACAGTAGCAAGTAAACGAACATAAGAATCAAAGCAGCTTGGCCGAACCAAGGATGTTTTTGCAAAATACATATTATATTGTGGAGGGGACGTTCGAATAAAATAATAACTTAGTTTCAAACAAGCTTTCTGCTGATGACGGTGGGAAATTTAATACTCACCGTTCCAGTGAAGTCGGGCCGCTCCTCCCTTGTGATTCTTCATGCAACGCTGCAACCACGGCTGTGCTTTCAACCACATTGACGGGTACACAAGGAATGGAAATTCAGGATCTACTCTGGGCCAATTCTACAGGGCTGCTTAGAATTCACCGCGAGAATATCAACCACGTCCTAGACCTCCAAGCTTCCTTGATCCGAGACATCCTCCCTTCTGTCGTTGATGAATTCGGTCTGGGTCCGGACGCCACGGAATGGGCAACAGAATGGTTGAGTGACACAGGTACTACCTTCTGTGGTTTTGAGTCTCTGCTCGGAATCTCTAAATTTCTTCTGGGTGCTGTCTCCTTTTGCAGGGTCCATTTTTCGAATAGCTCGAGTACGTCTCCCTTAGTACACAACTGACAGGAGCTTCAGAGCATCTTTGGCAGTACAATAAGTTTACAAGGTCGTTTGCACTCGAGTCTATCCGTAAAAACTTGGCATGGCGTTTACAAAACCTATGGCCCACGAATTCTAGTCATGTTCTGCCTCCTACCATTCGTTGCCTTCCCAAACACATCCACGACCCTTGTGGACATCCTATTCTCGTTGTCGAATCCCTTCCCGTCAATGAAAGCCCTGAAGTAGTCAAGTCATATATCATTCAGGCATTTGAGGGGCTTCGGCTTCATCTAAAAAGTCTTTCTGGCGCACAAGACCCAGAAGAAGGGCCTGTATTGCAATATATCATTTTACTGGACTTGGCAAAATTGTCATTACAGTCATTAGTCATTATCCTCTATCCTGTCAGCGGCCAGCTTCTAACCCCCTATCACGTAGGATATCGATGCTATGACCTGGACTATTCGCGAAGTCATCCCGCGATTCCCAGGTATGCTGGCTGCAGGTACATCAAGACTTCCTTAAGACAAGGCCCTTTGGCTGATGACACGTAGTGTTCATAATCAATTACTCATGGGCCCATTCTAGTCTATGGAGCATCATAAAGTGCGTTTTAACTCCTGTCTGCGGCAATTCTATTGTACCGACCAGGAAGCCAGGCATCTCCTCCCAAAATCATCGATCTCAAAAATATTCTTTCCGACCAAAACAGACTTGCTGACTGCATTGAGTGCAAATGCATTGCCAAAGGGTGAGAGGTCACGTATCATTTCTGAGTCCCTCTTGTTACCGATCATTGAACAGATTATGGCGGGAACCTGCCCTTTTTAAAAGATTTAGATGATCCTCTACGGCCGAGGAGAACTTCCCTCAGTGCCGTAGGAGGTGAGGTACCTTCAGCAATCTCTCATCAGCCAATATCAGGTTATGTCTCTTCGATATCTCCGACTTCTCTGTTGAATCCTTTTTACGGTTATCCTGCCACTTCCATTCGTGGATACCCGCAATTACACCATAGTCGCCGTCGAAAACGGGACCTTGCCCGGACTTTGGTCTGGCTATTTTGGCTTCGTTGGCGATCTCATATCTCAGGCGTTGTTGTTCTTACAACTCTTGCGCTTGCCTTGAATTTGACTATTCGCAAGGGCTTTTGGCACGTACCAGACACCTTTCCGGGTTGGCGATTTTTTCTTTCTTCGAACCATCAGAAGACGCAGCTTTTAGACGCAGTTGTCGAGGCACAACTCAGATATATCTGAAGACGTGGTTTGTATGTCAGTTTTGACGCTCTTAGCGATATATCGGATTGTCCTTCACGTAGTTATCAACGGTTTTAATGTCATCGTATTATTATATAGCACATGAATATCATATTGCAGTAATTGGTATCCAGAGTCTGACAATTGCAGTCTCACCGGGGGGGTATCAAAGAAAGTATTCAGGTAGCTAATTAAAAGCAATGAGACGGGTGAATAGGCAAAGAGAGTAGTACCGATCCTCACCTTCCCACTTGCATTTTGAGCGCCCTGCTGGTTCGGGCCGTCTCTATCATTCTCCGGTGCAGCCTCGAACACATTGAAAAACATGGTCTCGCCAGGTCCCACTTCCAGAATACTTGCCGAATTCCCACATCGATAACAATAATTAGGAGCCGACCACACGGTGGAAAGATGCTTATCAAACAGGGAGGAGTATCCTTCCATACATAGTTGATGTGCACGAAGAATATGAGACATCCCATTTTGATCGAGAAATTTGTGAACAACACCTGATCCAAAGGTATACCCAGCACCACTGAAGGTATATGAATGAGTATGAGAAATTACAAATACTCAAAAACTGCGTATACCGTGGTGAGATGGCAAAATCTTCTTTTTCTGGATCAGGATCTGACCAGACAAGGTCCGCCATGGGGCCTTCGTGCGGAATTTCTAGCTGAAACGTGAGTAAGTGGACAAGATTGGGAGCTAGAACACGCACCTCGAAACCGATCAACAACTTTAATCTGATCAATGGAATGTATTGAGGGTGAAAGACCTATAACAGGATTAGTTCGTGGGTACTTCGGCTTAGCAGCTAGTGATTTCTAGATACCTCCGTGAACACAGAATATCCGGTCGTCAATCACGACAGAGAGCGTTAAAAAATCAAACATGTCGGTGAAGTATGTCCAGACATGAGAAGAGCCGTATTTTCGCATACACTCTGTATAGAAACCATAAGTCTGTGAAAATAAATAAGATTAGATTCCAAGAACCTGACGGTTTGAACTACCTACTTGAGTCACTGCCCTTGATTCGTGATTCCCTCGAATGAGTTGAACCCTACTAGGGTATCTGAGCTTGAGACACGTCAAGAGGGAGATGGTTTCAACGCTGAAAAGTCCTCTGTCTACATAGTCTCCTGGAAAGGACTCGAGTTTGGGTAATGGTAAGTGTTAGGTCGTTGTAGAACTGACCAAGGAAAAGATAGTTCGTGTGGGGCGCATATCCACCTATACGGAATATTTCTATTAGATCATAAAACTGGCTTGATGAATCATAGAGTTAAATAGGTGGGGGAGAAGGTTGAGATGGCTCACCCGTGGATATCGCCAACAACAGTAACAGGGGCACTAACATGCACAACGTTGGATTCGCGCATCAACACTTCCTTGGTCTTTTCGCATATTTCGCGTATCAACGCTTCATGCAGGAGTTGTTTGTCAAGAAGCTGGTCTATACATGCATCAAGATTAAATGGAGCCATTAAGAGATTGTAGGCTCCAGTGTGAAGGTGAATGGGTATTTGGAGCTGTTTGGTTGAAGCTTCCGATTCATTGGGACCTGGGTTAAGGACATTTGTCCTTGAGTAGTCTTTCGAGATTTCCTTCTTCTGAGCGCTCTTGACAATCGCCGTCTAGTATCTGCCCTGTCTTCGTAGATCACTGCATCAATCTTCCGTCCGGTCCACATCGCGACTTTTTCGCAATATTTGAGCATCTGCGTTTATCTTGTCTAACAACTTGCCAACAGACTTTCACCAGGTACATGCTTAGGCATTTTCCGAATTAACTAGAACAATCACCATGAAGGTCGTACGTCACGAGTAGCCCTTTTTTCGGAAACTTGCAGATGTTCGGTACAACATTTCATCCCAATCATAGTTGTTCTTATGGAACATGTTTTTTTTGAAATTGTGCACCACAGGAGCAATGAACCTTGAATCTGAGAATTTACTAGATGAATTCCGTTCCGTGCCATGAGTTTATCGAATCGCCAGACTGACTTGGATGAGACGACTTACTCGACAGACTGACAATCTGTCACATTTGACCTATTTTTGATAAGTCTCTGTATTGAAAATTGTGGTCTATCACCGCCCAAATACAATACTGGTCAGTTCTACTGGAAAAGGTCTAGATTTGGACCACCATACCCTTGTTTGTTTATTACGGTGGAAAATCTTGGCACCCTGATCTCAGGGTGAAAATTTGTGCTTCCAGTCGGACAAGTCAAAAACACTTCTCAGACATAGAGTTATCTTCTCAGAGTGTCCCATTAACAACTCAACGAGGCGACACGTCATTGACTCGTCGACGATTTATTGAAAGCCGGAGTGTCGAAGATTCCTTGATTGGTCGCTTTACCCCCATGCGTGATCTCTGACATGGGGGGAAATCCCACTAGCCTTTTTCGGTCTGACTTGTCCTCAATTATTTTCACCCGCATCCGAATCTAAATTCCTTTCGAGTAGGCACATCTGTAGATTCGAATGAATAAACTCAGCTACCTATCCGAATTGCACTTCTGGCGCAGGGTTCCCATGATGAAGCTCCAGGCAAACCAGACGCCTGAAGTGGAATCCTGGAAGGAATGGCATTCACTTGACCGATTTCGACGTGAATGAATACAGAAGCTTCCCTGGACCCTCATTTCTCGTGGAGTGCTCGTTTTCGTGTTCGTAGGTCTCTGTAGGTTCCGCCTCATCGGCTGACGCGCAGCCGTAGATAGCGGTCGCGGGTCCTTCCGTCATTCGGAATCGAAACAACTGGAGGTGATCTAACTCGCGAACTCCAGTTCGCCGAAGGGATCCGTATTTCCCAGTTCACCTATGACATCTGGGCGGCTCCGACCTATTAAAGGACCAGAAAATTCTACCTCGTCTACCTAATATCTTCCCTCCATTTTGCTCCTAAACCTTTCCATTCATGCATCGTGATGCCCGTTCCTACTACGAGGATCCTAGCACAGGGGGTCAGTATCCGACTGGTCAATACTCTTCTCCAGGTCATGCATATCCCTTGCCTGAGGCCTACAACCCAACAACATACGACTATCACGACAATCCACAATACTATCCTCCAGATACTCACCCCAATGGCGGTCGGTATATGTTGTGTCTCTCGTTGCGGCTCATTCTCACTAGAGTCCAGGTTCTCAACCAGCTTATCGCAACATGTCACCGTCATTACATCCGCAACGCTACTCGACCAGTTTTAACTACTCCCAACCCGCACTGCTTACCTCGTCCGCCCCACTACATCACTCATATAATGCTCAGGCTTACTACAACGATCAGTACCCTAGCAATAGCCTCGGAAATCGCTCGCCGCCAAATCAAACTCAGTTTATCCCAACACCGTCAGATATGGCCAGCTCATACCCTAACTACCCACAAACGTTACCGCCTTATTCGCCAACAGCTGCTCCCTATGGGCCCAGAGTAAATGTATATTCCAAACCCGTCTCAGGACCTCCTCAGCGACCTCGAACTTCGCGTATTTCTATTGGACGTGCTCGAACTGCTTCAGGGGCTACTATCTCACCGACCTCAGCAACGTCACCTTCAGGGGAGAGATTCCCATGCGAGGACTGCGGCAAGACATTTTCTAGGTCTCATGATAGAAAACGACATCAAGAGACACTGCACTTACCTAATTCAGTAAGTCATCGCTGTCGGTACTGTGAGAAGGAGTTTAGTAGGTGAGTTCTGTTGTGTTGGATGTCACACGGAGAAATTATTGACTGTATTCTATAAGAGCCGATTCTCTCAAAAGGCACCTTGATAATGGTTGTGACGAGATGCCCCAATGACTTTCTTACTCTAGTTGTCAGATTTTTCTAAGAGCATTGCTCTAGCTTTCACAGTCACCTCGTACTATCACTTCTTGCTTTATACCCTTATAATCCAATGTCAACGATGTCTTATTCTCAGTCCACTTCGATATTTATATGTAAACTGGCTTATGGCTAGTAGTATTTCCCAGAAAATTGGAGTATTTGCTTTGCAGTTGATCTTGCTTTTCACGGGGATTGATCCTGAACCGAGCAAGCCCAAAGATGGAGAAAAGGATCACTTTGCGACATACATTATTAGATCTTATGTTAACGATCTTCATCTCTTGTAGAAATCCCACGATAATATCCAGACACATTTCTGAAACAGAAAGCTTCCGGTAGTGAAGGCTGGTAGGAGTTTTTTTCCCTAGTAACAGATATGATCCTCTTACACCACTTTGCGACTTAAATAGTGATAGCAAACTACGAAAGGCTTTACGGTTCCCAGTTTCTAGATATTCCCCTTGGTTAGGGCAGTGACGTTGTGTCGGTACATCAAGGGAACTAATTGAGCGTTCGTCTTGACGAAGAGCTTAATAATCTAGGGTTAAATGCAGATATATAACAGCTTGAAACAAAACTTTTCTGATTCTCTAGCAATCTGAATACGCTGTTAGTTATAAATACAGATGTAACCCCATCTCCCTACACAATGACCGGCAAGGCCGAGCTTGACGATGTATGGTTAAATGGATTTCCGAAACATATATGCCGGACCATTCTGCATGAGCATTCTTGCTCCTCGTTTCTAGATAACCTGGATCCATTTAGAATGTCGTCGTTGATATCCTTGTCTTACAAATATAACATTCTTACACCGGAACCTTGACTAGTCTAGGCATGATTGCATCAGCGTTACCATCAGCCTCAGGAGGCATATGTAACCATAAAGAGCACAAGCACCTTGAGATAGGAGGGATACCCAGAGAAGGGTAACAGGTCGAAGATTTAGGTGGCCTCTTTGGTGTGTCAGAACATAGACCAATTTACTATGCTACAATTTTGATTTTTCTAAAACGTGGGAGCTTCCTCATTGTCATCTTCCCCATCATCTTCCCTTTCTTGACGTTTCTTGTTAATCTTCTCTATCACTTTGTCAGCACGATTGAAGATACCACCTGTTGGGGCACCACATGCGAGACATTTTGGCGTCTTAGCGTATCTTTTGATGGCACAAGTAGAACAGAAATGATGTCCACAGCGAGTAACAACCGGGTCTGTGTAATGCTCGCGACATATGAGACAAGCAAAGGGTATATCTTCTTCATCAGAATCATCGGAGGCACTTTCATGACCAGCTTGGTTTTTTGTGTTTTCTGCCAGCTTGTCCAGCTGCCAACCTGCGAGATCTACGGAGAACGGTCAGCAGAGTATCGAGTGTGATGTCAATTGAAGTACATACATGTACCGCGATCATGCAAGAATTTACACGTATCTCCAAAGCCACAATAACCAGTTTCTTGACATCAAGACTTGAATTAGCGACCTATGAAACAATCGAGGGACGAACGCACCCTTGTAGTCCTTGCAAACGTCGGGTTGATAATCTGTGATAGTCACAGTACGTATTGTATTGGAAGTTCGTTGAGGCCCCACCCTCATCGACTTGGGAACGTCCTGAGACTTTTTGATAATCTCAAGTTGTTCTGCTTCGTCTCCCGCTATAATCTCGAGAGCTGCATTGACATGAGAACCTTCAGCTGTCCATCTAACACCTGGACCATCTCTTGTCGTTGTGTCAGAATCATCTGAGTCATCTCTTTGTGAGACCGAGCGTTTCGAGCCGGCACTTAGTAGGTTAACTGTAGCTTTTTTGGTGGGAAGGACAACCTCAGACTTGGTAATTGCATGAATATCTGTTTCAGTGTGCGAAGTAGAGCCAGAAGGAGAGCCAGAACGTTGACGAGCCGTGGTTGGCCGCCCCCTTCCTTTTTTCTTGAAGAATGACATGTCAATCTGTTCTTCTGTCGAGAACTATCTAAAACGATGTATGCTTACTAATGATATAGCAATTGATGCTTGTTTGGTGCCTTGAAGGCCACTGCAGAAAATTACACCTGTTGTATTTTCGAACCTCTCTGCATTTAACCCTGCATCTCTCATATCTTTTAAGTTTTATTGTATCCCCTAATAGTATGTGGCCTTCTGGGCTTCGTGGCCATGATCATGATAAATAACTATGTGTGGAGCCGAAGAGATGGTTAGAGAAAAAATTCTGGGAGTCTACACATAAATCCAAGTCACACTTTGTAATGCTCGTGATCTCTTCCGAGACATGATACACCGAATGCAACAGATTCCTAACTATTATCTTATACCCAATGTCAACTTGCTGTGCAGCAGTAGGGACTGCACCGACCTTCTGCTTCTTGTTCCTTTCATCACTGGTCACATACCGAGTCCAGCAGCCTGAGATTACAATCTCATATTTGTTGTGATTATAATTTCGTGTATACTTTATTTCCAGCTCTCATATTACATAATATGGACATTATCATTGGGTTGGTTCTTTGTACACCTCAGTCTCATTTTGCAACTCTGAGGTGAGAATGCTTTATATTCTTGGACAACTATTCTTTACTCAGCATACCTACAGTATTTATTATCACTCTAGGTATTTGCTAATACACTTAAGTCTTGTTTTGTGACTCTGAGTATTTATTATCACTCTAGGTCCTTGTCACTTATTATAAAAGGTTATGGGCCCCACCTGCCTATAATTGTAAGGCCTTGGATCGTGGTTGAGTAACCCTAACCTTTAACCCTCTATTTATTGGAGATTGACAAAGAGAACTCGTTAGAGTCTTCATTAGATTGTGTACATGTCCAATTATTTGTCCTTGTTTACTGATACGACTATATTACATAATTAAAAGAAAAGAAAAAGAAAAAGAAAATAAATATTGACTTAGAGACAGAAGGCGATTCATGACACCACTCCCCTCTCAAGGGTCCTTGTTCTGAGGACTTTTTCATAGTTTGTCATATGGGTCCCTTAGGTCTCCTATATCCTGATTTTCTTCTCCCAGCTTCTCTAAATATCTTCTATCTTCTTCAAGCCTCTGTTGATCTTCCTCATCCACTTCTTTGTCCTATTCCTCTATTTTCCCTCCCTTATATTCTTCCTTTTCTTCCATCCTTTTCAAGAAAGGATTCCTACTATACCTAGAGAACGGATTTTTCCTCCACTGTCTCCAATTTTCCTCCATTTGTTTCCAATATTCCTTGTTGTACTTCTTGTTGCCCCATCCATAGAGCAATTTTGCCATGTATCTTCCTGGTAGTTCCCTGCTGAACACCCTTTTTTCTTTATCTGCTTCTTGCTGTCTCACTTCTTCTTCTTCTTCTCTGCGATATTCCCTTTCAAATTCTTCTACTAATTCCATTGCGTTCCTCAGATTCTCTCTATTTTCCCATATGTCCTCTTCCGCTGTACATCCCTTCTATCGTACTAAGTATTTATCCCTTCCCCGCACTCTTCTTTTGTTCATAATTTTCTCCACCTCCCATTCTTCTTCTCCCTCGATCACCACTGGTTGTGGCACTTCTCTCTTCTGACCCTCTACTTGTAACTTGTACCATTGTACTCGACTGACATTAACTACCAGATGTATTCTAATTGTAGTAGGCAGTTCTAATTCTATTGTGTTACTGGAAATGATTGCCTTTACTTTGTAAGGTCCTACAAAGTGTTCTGTGAACTTATCCGTATGTCTTCCGACTATTTGGTACTTTAGATCCTTAGTGCTGAGCAGCACCAAGTCGCCTACTCTATACTCTTCTACTTCCCCTCTTTCTCTATCAGCATACCACTTCATCTCTTTCTGTGCTTTCTGTAGTGTTGCTTTTGCCTCCTCTTGCACGTTCTTCATCCTTTCTGCAAACTTCTCTGCTCCTTCATGTTTCCCCTTCTTCCTTATCTCGAATCCCATCCTAGGATCCTGTCCACTATTTGTCTTAAAGGGCAAAACCTTGGTCCCTGCATGCACTTTGTTGTTATAGGCAAATTCTGCCATTCCTAGCCACTCTGGCCATTGCTCTTGTCGATGGTCTATGAACATTCGGAGATATTGTTCCAGCTCCTGGTTCATCCTTTCTGTTTGACTGTCTGTTTGTGGGTAGAATGCTGTCAATAGTTTTGTCTTGATCCCTAACATGCAATTTAGTTCCTTCATTGTCATAAATTGCCCACCTGAACCAAGAATAGTAAGGTTAGAGGGATGGGAAGAAAGAGAGCTATTCTCAGATAGACTAGACGAAGGGTTCTAAATATAGAAAAGAGAGATAAGATAAAATAAGATGGGATCACATGACCTAGTCACATGACAGGTCACATGATGGAATCTTCTAGAAGGATTTGGTAGTTACTTAAGCGTACACATAGACAAATAGAAAATGTGTATAAGTAGGTAGCACAATTCACCAAAAGACTCCATCGAGTTCTCTTTGTTCTCTCATAACGTTGAGTGTGATAAGTCCGTCGTCTCGACTAGGCTTGTCATTACATTCATGACTCCTGCTGTGAACTGTGGTTCTCTATCTGAGATTATGCTATCCGGTAGTCTATGTAGTTTCCAAACATTATCTCTAAATAGTCGTGCCAACCCTTCTGCACTAGTTCTTTCTGTAGTAGGTATTAAATGTCCCATTTTTGTGAATCTATCTACTACAACCAAAATGGCATCATATTCCTGTGCTAAAGGTAACTTTGTGATGAAGTCTGCACTAATGTGCGTATCACAAATGGTTACTTACTAGTTTGTGATTTGCAAGAGTGGTCTTCAAAAGGCTCAAAAATGCGAAGTAGTTTAGCAACAAAAGATGTTGTTAAGTCTGAGGTCTAATCCTCAGACTATG
>Ga0153966_100007_pt1 | contig 162442 bp, 175 predicted proteins | sample TSFL050MetaG_FD_104738 | JGI IMG/M metagenome (GOLD analysis project Ga0153966, IMG submission 104738) | Attine ant fungus gardens microbial communities from Florida, USA - TSFL050 MetaG | ecosystem: Host-associated > Fungi > Mycelium > Unclassified | place: USA: Florida, Paynes | collected... | reverse complement strand
ATTGATCGAATCTACAGTGCTTGTCGCTGGAGTATTGATCGAATCTACAGTGCTTGTCGCTGGAGTATTGATCGAATCTACAGTGCTTGTCGCTGGAGTATTGATCGAATCTACAGTGCTTGTAGCTGGAGTGTTGATCGAATCTACAGTGCTTGTCGCTGCAGGAATCATCGTGCTGGAAGTTGTTGTGACAGTTGGAATCGGCTGGGTCACTTCAGCATAGGTCAAAAACGTCAAAATTCAACATACGTTGGTAGAAAGTGCTTCCGCTGTCGCTGACAAAGGTGTACCACTGGCAGACTCAAACGTCACAATTGAGGTGGGCTAGAGAGCATAAGAATTCATCATGAAGTAGGCAACGACGATACTTGCATTAATGGTTGTTGCAGAACTCGACACCGACGCCACTGCCGAGGTAACAAAACTGGAACCCGCCAATGAAGTACCGGGACTAGTGACTTGTGAAGCACTCCCAACAGACGAGTTGATCGGAGAAATTGAAGGTTGAGCTATAGAGGTTGCAGAAGAGGAAGAAGTTATGGAAGCAGAGCTTGTAGCACCAGAAACGGATGTAGAAGCGAGAGAGACAGAGGCATCAGGGGGGGAGGTATCAGGGATGGAGGTATCAGGGATGGAGCCTCCAGCTGTCGTTGCCGCTGTGCACGTTTTGACCTCTTGGACCACGGGATTTCCATTGTTATCCATCACAGGCGTCAATACAATAGTGCATGTCTCGGTGACTGGCCCACTCTCACTGCAGAAGGAATAAACAACACTCAAGTGAAGAGCTCAAGGAGAGAAACCTACGTCATTATTGTAGTTACAGTAGTCAAAGTCTGACTTCCATCCTGCTGACGAGGTCGAAAAGGCAGAGCATACGCGTTTGTGATAGGAAACAGGAATATAAGAAGGGCGAAGAAAGTCAAACAATACTTTGTGCACTGCAGAGAGAGCATGTCAATGGAGGAACTTGTAGTGAGTCTCGATGCTGAGCCCGTTTCCTGCGGTTTCTCGGTTATTTGAAATAGGTGCAATGTAAAAGATTGGAAGTGCCCTCAGGGCAAAGAGCCAGAAGAGAAGCGAAAAGAGAAGAAAAAGAGAAGAAAAAGAATTACAATAGTCTTGTAACAAGTCTTCCATCATCCATGACCGAAATTCAAACTCCGCAGCACTGGCGTTGCCAACGCGTTTGCTAGGGTCTCCTGTCCAAACTATGACACAGAAAAAACAGCCAGACTAATGATTAGCGCATGCCGCTCTCAACTATCTTATATAATTTTCCTTTTCGCATTCTCCTTCGTCCTTGCCGCCATTTCTCTAAAACAGTCGCCATCACACTTCCAACACTCTGTGAGCCCCATTGTTCAAATGCCATCGACACAGCCACATTGCTCGCTACAACAATCAAAAGTGTGATTCTCGCCGACAACGGAAGTGTCATGAGTGTCAACACTTTTTGGATAGGCTTTGGAGGCGCCAGGAGCACCAACATGTTGAAAACTGACAAAACAACCATGGAAAACATCAACCAAGCTATTTGATACGTGTTAGAGATTTCATCACTGATGTCAGTTGCTCGCCGCAACGCACCATTTGTCCACATGGATCTACGATACGGAGGACCAATGCTGAAAACAGCTGCTACCAGTATATATTGGAAGCACGAAATGACGAAGAGTATCGTGTTCTCAAAGTTGGTTGATTCCAGATCGTTGCCTTGAGAGGCAGGATCGTTTTGGGGAGGAGGCGTGTACCTGGGGTCATTTCAGATTTTCACGTTCTGGGGATGTCGAGCAAAACTTTTACCATGGTTGTTTTCGTACCCACAAATAACCCCAGAGCTGGAATCCACTCGTGATCAGAATTTGACCAATGATGCTTGCAAGGACTTTTTTGGATACCAAAGTCGCTGTAGGGCGCTTTGGATAGATTTTTGGATACGGTAGCGTGCGTCCCACTAGAAAGGGCCCTCTTCATCAATTAATTATGAACACCATCATCAACAATAAACGCACTAGAGACAGCAATCGGGATTATGATGAATAGATCAATATATAAGAACTAGTGACGTCAGTGTTTGTTGATACGAACAAAGAGTAGGTTGCCTGACCTGGAAATCTCCAAGCGAAGAGGCAAAAGAATACAATAACGTCACTGAGGAAAACTGGATCAACGAGTAGAGTGCCCTATTGGACATCAGAATACACATGAACCGTAGCAGACCAACAATCGCAATTACTTACATATACTTGAAACAACTAAAGCTGGTCACAAGGGCTGCACGGCCTTCCATGATGACCTCGATGACACAGCCTATATCGGGAGTTGTACTTGTGAAGGGGGCCGCAATGCTAGCTTCCGCTTCTGACAACGAGATCCCGACATCTGCTGCTTTCAATGCAGCACAATCATTTGCCCCATCGCCACACATGAGAACTGTATAACCAAGGGCCTGTAACCTCTCTACAATTTCGTTTTTTTCGTCGGGCGACATTCGCGCAAAAATCTGTGTCTTGACGAGCATCTGGATGAGGATTAACTTGTGGGTTCCAAAGCAGACGGATTCCACAACTGACCCTTTGTAGCGTCTCCAAAGGCGCATAGTTGATCATCCATCGAAAGACGTCTCCAGTAACAACAAGGGAATAATCTTGATAATTTATCTCATCTGATTCAACAGTGTGGTGAGGTGGCGGTGTCAAAGGCTTGAGACTGTATGGATCGAGTTGCCACGAAGAATTATCCATTGACTTCCATTCTATCTTGGATGTGGGGGAGGAACCATTGCCTGTGAAAAGAGTCAGAATCGTACCCGAAAGTACTGATGGACTCGACGTTCCCTGAGTGAAAGTTGGCGCAAAAACATGGGCAGCCTGACTGATCAGTGAACATTCCCGAGCAACACTGACTGCTGTCAGTGGATTATCACCAGTAATCATTCTGCATGCCAGATGAGCTCCCCGAAGTTGTTGAATGGCCGGAGTTGTCCCAGGTTTGAGTCGATTCTCAAAGATGATTAGGCCAAGAAAGCGCAATCCAGATTCTGCTTGTTCACTGGAGATAAATGAGACCCAGTATATTGTTCGCAGGAGCTCAGTTGTACCAACCGTTTCATTCGTTGAGCTTTCAACCAGGACAAACCCTCAATGCTTCTCCCAGCAATTGCGATCACACGATATCCCCGCCTGGTATAATATGATAACAAATCATCGTAGTCTTGGGGAACTGAAGGACATGGTAAGACAATAATCAAAACCGCATCCAAGAACCTACAAGAGTCCCTATCACATATATCAGACATGACTTCAGGTGCACCTTTCACATAGATTTCCATGCTGGTGCTCTTGAGTCGCTTCACAATAACACTCATTCTTCTCAGAGATGATATGAACTCGAACGTCCGTATCACACCCAATTCAAGGAAATGAGCACGCTAGAATATCATCTTAGTATGATGCTATGCAACTCAGATTTTCAAATTACGCGAAACAAACCTTGGCGTTGCCTTTGAGTGCATCTTCCAACCTGAATTGTACTGACTCAGGCGGCCTCACGACAGTCTGTACGAGCGCAGCCTGGTCTATGATAGTCCCCTTCGACTTGATTGTACCAGTGCCCGCAAGCCGACCCTCTTCAAGTGTCCATTTCGTGAACTCAAACATCTTCATATCTAGAGGATCACCAATAACTTCGTTATCCACGGACTTGAGGGAATGGCACGTTGTCAGCGCATGTAAGAACGAAGCTTTACTACTACCCAAAGGTAAATCGTGTACGTCTTTAAGCAGCTCCCCAAACATTTTTCTGTTGCGATCAAGACTCCGCACACCCATGATGTCCAGTCCGTCTTCAGTCAAGGTGCCTGTCTTGTCAAAACAACAGACGTTAATTTTCCCTGCTATATTGACTCTGCTGGGAGCAATGCAATAAATCCCTTGTCTCCGAAGACGAGTAATGGCGAAGCTAGTTCCAATAGCCAGAGTTGCTGGAAGGGCAGGGGGTACGACAACTGTGATGAGATCAAGGGCACGAAGGACAATCGTTGCGAGGGGAATCTAACAATCGAAGGTCAAAAAGTTCTTATGGAACAAACTTTTGGACTTGCATGTAATCTGACAAACTGTATAGCGCTGAAGCAAAAACCAACACCCGCGATACCTGCCAAAACACCAATAAAATGGACAGAATCACGATAAAATTTAAAACCGATAGGTTTCGGGAAGAGCATGGATCTGATAAGAGCACCTTTGGTTGTACTGAAGCCTGAGATAACTAAGAAAAGACTCTGCTATGGTCAATGCATCAGCTCACCTGTTCGGGCCACGAGTGCAATGGCAGGTTTTCCCAATCCATCTTGAGTAAAAGACCCTCGGATCCTAATGATATGCGTTCCTCCGTACAAAAAACACTTGGGATTTTCTTCCCGTTCCTGTCGCCACCTATCCAAATCATCGTCCTTCGTAGGTACCTTGCTGACTGGCACGCTTTCCCCTGTGAGCATACTTTCGTTCACAATAGCATCGCCGACGAGGAGGAAAAGATCCGCTGGTAAAATAGAGAACTGGGAATCTGATATATTCACAATATCACCAGGGACCAGCTCTGTTGAGTCGCACTCGATCCCTGTGTATAGGGCGGTCACCTCGCCGATTTATCCACCAGGGAACAAGACGTACACTCATTGTTTCGGAGCACAACTACTCTACAACTATATCGAGACATTTCACGCATGCGTGTAATCATCTGGAAATTTTAAGAAAACAACTAAATGTTGAACAGAACAAGGACCAACCTTCCGAGTCTCCACTAGTGTAGATACAATGTTCACAAACGAGATCAGACCAATACAGGAGGCATAATAGTAATAGTCATCCAATGACCAAAGGATGATACTAGCAATCTGGAAAACATAGAAAGGATGGATGATCTGGATTCTCCTGAGTGTTGAATTCAGCAAAGTGGCATATAAAAACTCACCTCATCGATCAGTAACGCAGGAATCGACTTTCCTTCAACATCAATTTCATTCTTGCCAGACAACATCACACGCTGTTCCCAAACAGTGCTCACTAATCCACCTTGGACACCCAGTGTACTTGTCCAAGTGGGGTCCCTCCAATCTCTTACGGCAGAGATCAGGGTGAAAATCACCTAAAGGCAGTGTTGAACTCACTTGACCATATGGAATAAACCTGTTCGAGGATCGAGAGCATAACGAGTATATCGGTAATCAACGATAAGGAGTTTCTTCAGCACGCCATCGCAGGAATCCAGATGCTCAACCATTTGCTGCTCGAGACCCGACCTGTGCAACTCGGTGCATTGACCTACTGGTACATCCCGTGAAAATACAGTGGATATGTGATATTGATAATCCAGAACACGAATAGAAAGCAATGTAATTGCTCTGTGTGCCGACTTGTTTGATGTGAGAACAGGTATGATTTCGATGGACAAGCCAGACCGACCTCTACGACGATGAAGCCATTATGAGAGCTGAGGAATGCTTTCTCGTATGCGACCCAACGTAACCAGAGGCGGGGAAACCAGTGACCAAGGAGTGCCAGAAGGCCAGCAGAAAGCACGCAGCCTAGATTCCATAAGCACGAACGCCACCTGATGGCTTCGTACCCAATAAAACGAATTGTGCTATCCTCGTCCGGAATATATATAGTCTGTCTGCTAGGGGGGCCAGGAGGTGGTGCGTCAAGGAGTGTGAATGAAAAATCCATATCGATACGTGTCTCTCTAGCAAGGACAGAGTCCATGGCGAGGAGAGGCAGATTCTGAGTGGGTTCAGTCGGACTCGAGGGCTCGGAGTCGTATGCCATACTTGCTGAAATCGAGACATCCTCACGCATATTGTTGATAGATTCTGCTTCTGATTCTTCTTCTTCAGCAGATGAGTAACCCCAACGTTCTTCCTCATTCTCGTCCAAACCAAATGCTTGCTCTGAAAACTCGTCGGAACGTCGACTACGATGGCTTTCCCTCGAAATCAGGCTGGCTGAGGACATCTGTGAAATTGACATTCGACGGTTTCCATTCCGCTCAGGGTCAGTCGAACGACTGAACAGATTAGCAATATTTTCGAACGCGCTCGGTCGTTGAGAAGATGAGGTCTTGCCGTGCAGTTTTGCCCGGCTTTTACCACGATAACCAGAGGTATTTTCAGCTTCGTTATCTGAGCCTTCATCCTGTCTCAATAATTGGTACGAAGATTGGCTGTCCTGACTAAAACGTCTGCCCATCCAATGTCGGGATCCCGAAGAGTCGTGACTTTTCCTTCGCATTTGTGACCAATCATGACTGCGCCTGCGCCCCAACTCCAGATTCGACATGCGAGAAACACTGCTAGGATTCACAGAATGACCTGGACCAGAAAACATGGCACCACCCTCTTCATCGTCGCAGTAAGAGCTATAATGGGAATCACGCCGGGAACGTTTGTTGCTGGCGACAGCCTCATCAATGTCAAGGGCAGTCGCTCCCTCTGTGTAATCGTGAGACGCAGGACCGCTCGGACCCGCATCTAGCGACATTTCCTAACTGTCTCCGAGAACAAAAGGTTTGTTAAAGGGTAAGGAGGACTTGGGAGAGGGAAGAAAAATGGTTCTAGAATGAGGCGAACTAACGCCAAATATAGTTTGAATAACATGGACTGCCAGTGTTTTTTGGTCATCTGAGATCCAAGTCCTATAATACAGAATCCATACTCAGATCCTATGTCACGTACAGATTTAGTCAAATCACTTCAACAGAGGGCAATTTCATGCACCTTTGTATCAGGGCTTAGCAAGAATTAATAACCATGAATATTCAGAAAAATAGTACCACAGATTGCATTAAGATTGCATTAAGCACCTCATCAGTAGGTGTAAGGTCAATGTTTTGTTACTGTATGTGTAGTATTAGATGGTCTTTCCTTTTATTTGATAATGATTTAGTGCATCATCTCTTGTGCCAGGGTCCAAGTGGTAACAATATTCCAAGGCGATCTACATCTAAGTGCACGTCTCTAACATGGTGTCGAACGACTACCGCTGTCGTTGATAACGTCTCCAGTGTATCGTGACTTCATGAGTGATAAGGGATCATTTTTATGCAGTAATGACAACGTTTTTTTCGCTATAACAATGATAAAATTAACGACAGATTATAGCATGACTCGAGGCAGTATATGTCATGGCACCCATCGAATAATGAATACCGTCGAGTCTATGTTTCAAAGCTCATATCCGAAAAATTTGGGTTAGATTGGAGAACAGGATTAAGCAAAGACAATTGCTCATAGAGCATGGGCATCTACTTTTGGGCGCAAGTCATGGGCGCAACACTTAGTTGACTGCAAGAACTTTGACTTCTGCCAATGTAATCAGCATCTCAGTCATACTTATTACGAATGAAGTTCATACCAAAGATCAGGGTTGCATTGCCAGGAATGTCGGGTTTACTACCCTTTTTACCATAGGCGAAATTCGGGGGGCATGTCAAGATACGTTCACCACCAGTTTGCATGCCAACCAGGCCCTGATCCCAACCTGGAGACACTATGAATACAAACCATTGTGAGAGAGAAGAAAGACACACCTTTGATGACCTCTCCAGCTCCTAACTCGAAAGTGAACTAGGAACTGGATTAGAGACTTATGCCAAAAACATAGAGATCGACCACTCACAGGTTTACCTTTGGTATTCTTGTCGAAGACCTTTCCGTTGGTGAGTTTACCAATATAACGCATCTGAAGTTTATCGCCTTTCTTAGCCCGAGGTCCGGTACCAATGGTAGCATCCTGGTATTTCAGGCCACCAGGCAATTCCTTGACCTGTTGGTCTACTTTGGCGTTCTTTTCTTTGCCTTTCCTGTCCATCTCTTTATCTTTCTCGTCCTTTTTGTCTTCCTTCTCTTTCTTCTTTTCAGCAGTTCTAGCAGCAGCATCCTTACCAGCAGAGACTGGCTCTCCATTCTCCTTCTTCAGTTTTTTGTTCTTGTCAATCTTGGCCTTTGGTTCTTTACCATCGTCTTCACGAGCACGTTTTCCAGGCTTGGCTGTATCGGCTGCATCTTCTTCTACCTCCTCAAAGCGACTATTTGGACACTTAAGCAGAGAGAAAATTCAAGATGTCGATATTTACCTGGCATCACTGTCAACGTCATCAATTTCATCGGGATTCATCTCGACGTCCGAGCTCACGTCACGAAGGTCATAAGCATCCTCTTCGTCAGATTCGAACCCCTCCAAGGGCGGTTGATCCGAGTTAATTTGATCTAATAGATATTGAGTAAAACTACTAGACTAAACGACTGCACACACCGATATAGTTTCCCGACAAGGAGACACAGCTGGACATTAGAATCAGCGATGATCTACAGGCCATTGTGGCAAGAAGCCCAACTTTTTACCAACCAACGAAAATTTGTAGGTTGTTTCTGCTTCGAGAACAAGGTTCACTTGAGCATTTTCGACCTTAGAAACAAATATAAATGACGCATTTTTGCACGCAAAGGACACATACCTTTCCAGCCGTAAGCGAACAGAGAATGAAATTGGAAACTGAAGACTCCTCTTCATTTTCCTCTTCGTCGCTTTCGTCTGCAGGTTTACTGTAACTGATTTTGACAACAGTCCTCCCGTCCTGGTCTACGAGCTTCTCTCCCAAAGAAACATTGGCAATACGGACATCGGCCTCGGTCATGACTACTTCTTCCTGGCCTGGGACGAGATCAAGGCTCCTGAAAAAGCGTGTTATACACTCAAAAAAGTCTTCGACGCGTCATCGCTCACCAGATTGCGATTGCGACGGCCATTATAAGAGGTGAGTGAAAAGTGGAAGAAGGAAAATTTGAGAACGTGTGGTTTGACTGAACGCGGCAAACTCCGCCCACCGCTGATTTTGATAGCTCTCCATACCACACCTACCTTCCATCATGGTAAGTAGCACTTTCATGGACTATGTCTCAATCTGAACACTTTAGTCAAACGTTCTTCGCCCGTATCTTGCTGCTGTACGTTCAACTCTGACTGCAGCTTTAACCCTCGAGGACTTCTCGTCCCAAGTGCGCCTAGCTATCTATAATGTAACCTCACCCATGCTCATTTTATCAGGTTGTTGAGCGTCACAACAAGCCAGAGATCGAGACAAGGTCTATATTTTGAATCTCTTACTGCGCTCTGGATTCACTTCCAATCAGGGCATCGAAGGAAGTGCTATTGAACCCTCTTGTAATCTCTCGAAACGAGAACGAACGCGTTTTGATTGAACCCTCCATTAACTCGATAAGACTGAGCATCAAAATCAAACAGGCCGATGAGATTGAGCGCATTCTGTGCCACAAGTTTACCAGGTTCATGATGCAGCGTGCAGAAAACTTCATTGTCCTACGACGGAAACCTGTTCCTGTGTGTAATCATCCCACCTTACAGAGATTCGATCTCACGTCAATTGTAGGGTTATGACATCTCTTTCTTGATTACGAACACCCACACAGAAACCATGTTGAAACATAAAATCGTTGATTTTATTATCCAGTACGCCCTTTACACATAAAATGGCCAAATGCTAACAGTCTGGAAGGTTCATGGAAGAGGTGGACAAAGAGATTAGCGAGATGAAGCTCAGTCTGAATGCCCGGGCACGTATTGTTGCTGAATCTTATTTGAGTGCGGTGAGTATATCAGCCATAGCCACTGTGAACATATTATGACTCTTGGCAGATCAACGCATAGACTTGACTGAGTCAGTGTACCATTTCCAAGCATGTGTACCGCCTGTATTTCAACCATCAATTAAAACTTGACTTTTCAAATTCTAACGAGCACAAATGATCAAATCTCACCATTCTGGCTTCTCCAGGGCATAAAACCTCGTATTCTCATATCCTACGTCAAACTTTCGGCCTTTTAGTTGAATTTCTGGCTTTTATGGTTACTGCATAGAGCTGTTATCCGTGGAACTTTCTTCAAACAAACATTTCATCGTGCAAATACAATATTTCTGTACTGTAATAATCACCTGGTTTTCCTGGTGTTACGAGGATGCCAAATCACATGGGCATCACTCAATGCATAAGCTCTCCAGAATCCGAATTTCCATTGTCCAGTTAGGGAGGATGCAAAATCTCTGCATGTATAGATAACCATGTCGGAGCATAGGAGTAGCGTGTACAGAGCAAAATTACAGCAACATTATCTGAATTATTGGGATCATGAGTTTCATACACAACCGGAAGAAACCTAATCAATCCTCTTCTCCATTTCAATTGTTATTGTCTGCCTGTCTACGAGTACCGAAGATCTCAACAAGATCTGATTCTCTATCAACCACTGACTTATTCAACTCCAAGGTACCACTTACCTTGAATTCTTGCCTCGCGCTGTTCGCGTTGTGTTTCGCGCCTCTTTATTCCAGAAAATGCCTGCAGTCCCTGATGTCAGAAGTACCACGTATTTTTGGATAGCTATACTCGAACCTGTTGCACAAGGTTCTTTTTCCGCTCTTGAATTTCCAAGACCTTCGACTCTACAGTGTCCTCAGCAATCAGCTGATAGACATGAACATGCTTCTTCTGCCCTATTCTGTTCACCCTATCAATGGCCTGAGACTCGATCCCCTCTTGCCACCAACTGTTCATGTTCAGTAAGAGGCTTCTTTGCTTTCTTATTTGAACTCACGGATCCATCCTGTAATGTTTCCCAGTGAATCAAGTATTACTGACGTGCAATGTTCACTCACAGATAGACATTATTTGCCACTACACTTTGAGGTCAGCGGTCACCGTCACTAATCAATTTCTTGACCTACCAGTAAGATTGAGACCCAGAGCACCCTGAAATTTTCTCAGCGACAGATTTGTCCGTACTACCCTATGGACTCACAGCTCTCAGTGAGATGAGCATGACACAAGGATTCACTTCCTCTGCATCACCATCGCCATCCATAGGATCCTCCATGAAATCAGCGTCGCTGTCATCAATGTAGTCGAACTCATCGTCAATCTGCCTAGCTTTTCCTTTGTGGCGGTCCCGAGTTACCCGAGAAGACCGAGAGCGAACACAAGAACTACCCACCCCCTTAACAGGAATGGAGAAACGCGCGATAACTTCTCGGCGTCTTTGAGCGGACATCTGTCCGTCAAAACGGACGTACGCGATACTACGAAAGAGAATAAGACCGGCAATTTAGCGAAAATATTGATGTTCGCACCCAGCCATATCTAAAGCCTCCCCGATCTCAAGAATTATTATCTCATTAGCAAGACCAGACATAGACATAACGATCAGCTTACCTTGTCTAGAAAGGAAGTGAACTGTGAAAATACAAGAGACTTTTCAGATGTGGGTGTCAACTGCAAAAGGTGGACAAGTTGGTCAATCTTAGCCGATGAACCGACATGGATACCATCCGCTTCCTCTGGAGTGCTATCTTGTATTGGCTTCTGCGTGAATTCGGTGGGTGGTGGTAGCTCTAACAGGTCGTTCATCGAGATTAGACGTCGATCCTACAATGAAAATCAACCGGATGATCAAGCCTCAAGCACTCGGGTACTAAATATACCATAGGACATCTAGAATCTCTTGAAATAACTTCCGTTATGCTAAAAAGAAATGAGCCATATCAGCAAAGTGTAAATTATCGGGACTTGCCAGGGAAGACAGAATCTATGAGTGCAATACGTGATCCTCGGATTATTCAAGATCTCGAAGCACACTGGGCATTCTTCGCAATCCTCGATGGCCTGTACTAAGACCCCTTGAAGACGAAGCTTTTCTTCGGAAGTTAAGGGAGCAATTGGTCCTCGGTTCTGGTCTGCCTGGCTGTCTGTGTTGCGTAATTCTTCAACATAGTTTGGAGGTAGTAGACCTGGATGTAGAGCCAGTTGACGCATGCGAGTAAGCATGCTCAAAATGTTGGATTGTACCTGAGGTTATCAGCAGAAATTGCGAGATGGCAGATTGCAGATCCTTACGAAGCTCGTAGTTTCTCGATTGTTCAAGTAATCCTGGAAACGTTGTCTAGATAGCTGCTCTACTTGTTCATAGAGTTGCTGAATGGCAGCATCAGTCATCAATTCATGCTTTTCCGAAGGAAAAAGAATACTCTGGTTTCGGCACTGAGGGTCACAGGAACTCTAATGATTTCAACCTGAATGACATGTCAAAGAGATGATCAAAGAATTGGACTGAAATTCCCGACGCACGGGAGGAAGAGGGATTAGAGGGTTTCCTTGACTGTCCTGCATTTCTTTGGTTCGGCGAATGCAGATCTGATTCATGAGAGCCTATTACAGCATCTTGCATTTGAGCACGAACCCAAACATAAATTTCTCAATACCCACACTTAACAGTTCGACACCTGACGGTAAAGCATCTTTGAGTGGTCTGAGGAGAAGTCTTCTGAAAAAATCCTCATTATCCAAAGGCCGACAAATTCGTAGGAATGTCAATAGTGAACCAAGGTCCTAAAGAAGAGGTGAATCCAGAAACAAAGTCAACCCGCACGTTTTCTTACCCGGGGAGAGTTGATCTAGACGCTATCAGGTCGAAGCTGCGACTGAGGTTAAAGGACTTACGATCGGCGTTCCACTCAAAATCCAGCGTCTCTCCGCTTCCAGAGCACAGACTGACATCGCCATTTTGGTTTTTGGATTGCGAATGTTGTGACCTTCATCAAGAATAATCCGCTGGTCGACCGAGATCAGACACAACTGAAATTTAATGATTTATCAAAGAGGTACCTTCCAGCTAACATTAAGTAAAGCTTGTCCCATTTTGCGTTTCTTTTTGTTTCCTCCTTCAGAATCAAGGCCACCAAATTCGGCTGTAATAGTTTGGTAAGTGGTGATTACTATATCATAGTTCTGTAGGTCTTGAGCACTAAAATTCCGGTTGTTCCCATGATAGACACAGGTAGATAGCACTCCGGGTGCACAATGATCTTCGATCTGCTTTTCCCAATTTGACAGAATAGAAAGGGGAGAAACTGAGTCTGAAGTTAATCAACACCAAAGAATGAACAGCTTATATCTGACCTATGAGCGTTGATTTGGAAACGCCCTGGCCCTGATCCCCTTGCGTAGCAAGTATCAGAGAAAGCATGGTTAATGTTTTTCCCTGGAGAAGGATTTGAACAGTGACGTGTCAACGTTGCCAAAAAAGCATACCAAACCCTAAAAGAATGATTGAGTATTTGTGTAAAGTCTGTTGAGAAGTCTAACTTGCCATTGCATCAGCACACAAAGCACCGCGACCTAGTAGAGGGGGTTGGGTCTGTGGTGTCTTCGTAGCCACTTTTTTGCGTGAATAGGAAGAAAAATGAGATAACAGGAAAGGTAGGAAGACGTACAATTGAAATAGTAGGGTTGCTTTTAAAAGATGCCAATGCCATGAAACCAACCTGATGTCCTAAGGAAGGGAACACAGCTCACCCTGCCATTGACTGTCTTGTATTGCCAGAACTGGATAGGCTTATCACTTTCCTTGGTGGGTAGAATAGGATGTTCCCTCTCAATACACCATTGAAGCGCCTGTGACTAGAATGATATATGTGAAACTGACACAAGTAGCAGCAAGACAGACTACGCACTTGATGTCTCAAGAGATCAACTTTCAGATTTCCCTTCTGGATGCTGGGAGGATCGGGATGTAATGGAAGACTCAAAATATCGTCGACAGAGCATAAACTATCTAAAAGAGTGTGCCGCCGGCTCTCGTCATCGACTTTTTCCAAGTTGGCTATCATTTGACTAAGTTCTGCGGCCTTCTCAAGGGATGCTTGTTGTTTCATAAAAGTCTCTTGTTGTCTTTGCATAGCCTTTCGTTGCGCAGCCGAAATGCTTGGTGTCTGTTGTATAGCAGAATATTCATCAAAATCGGTGCTGTATCCTGGCCTCGCTGTACTAGTCGGTAAGCTTGTATTAGAATTCGAACCCACTGCTCTATTGTTCCGGGAGAAGCCACGTTGCCCAGGGGTGGCCCAGATAAGCTGGGGTTCAAGGGCATCACGTTTGTCTGCGGCACCATATATCTTCAAAACCCTTGGGCTGATGTCAAAGCAATCCACAATCGGTGTCACACATCAAAGGCTCACAACGACAGACTATACCCGTTAGAGCGGGTAACTACGCAGCTTGTTATTAGCAGATAAAAGTGGGAGGAAAAGCATGACATACGATTACCATCTTTCATCACCCCTTCAACAGTAACGATATTTCTATCAAGAAGAGGAGCGAGTTTCGAGGCGACATTACGAGGGACATGTCCTACTTGGACTTGTCCGATATTCATGACTTGAATGGCATTTCTATACCTAGTAAGCAGCCAGTGCAACTACTCCGAAGGTCACTCACGGATCAAAACGGTTGTTGGGTTCTCTCCTCAATATTACTTCTTCCCCAGCCCCGACAAGTCCTTTCCTAGAATATTAGATATGACGATGATGATTACTGACTCATTTACCCTCGTAATACCGAATCCCCACGACACTGGTGGGAAGTGTGCAGTAGAGTTCCTCAATGATCTCGTTGTCTTCTGATTCATCCTCAATTACAATTACTTCTTGCTGAGAAGCTGCTAACAGCTGCGTGGAATTGGCAAAACGAAGTGGCTCGTCCACTGCCTTTCTCTTTGTTATTTGGACAGTGGATTCATTTCCGGACCTTGACGATTCCGTAGGCTGTATCAAATTTGAGGAGCCGGATGCACTTCGCGATCCCCTCTCCTGTTGGAATGTCGGTACAATGAGCCCATTTATGGACTTCGCTGATTCTGGAATATCGATGGGATCAATGCGTTGGTTCTTGATAGCAGCCCGAATCTTGGTTTGGTCACCAGGGCTAATGACAAATAAGCACTGTAAAAATGAAATACAATATGGCCAACCTTAGCTCTGCGAACCCCATTATTTGATCAAGATTCTCACTGGCTAAATTTCGAAGGATATCCTGAGTGACACAACCCCTTGGACATGGACAGAGTTAACTTCATTCCTAATTGAAAATGTGAGAGCGCACCAATGACGCCACTCGAGGTTGTCACCGTACTGGTTAGGAACTATTTGACCATAGCGTAGTGCTCCAACTGGCATTACAGTCCCCTTTTCTTTGATCAAGGCATTGTCGCGGAAGGGACAAAAAAAATCGCGACTCACCTTACAGGGCAGTGGCCCGTGGCATCTAGCTCTTGTACTCCTACTATACTGGGACAAAGTCAGTCAGAAGCTTTGAGTGCCTTAGAAATCCCATGTCTACCCCTAAGGCATGTTGAGAAGCCATTTGTCAATGTTGAATGTGTATAGGAAGAAGATATAGAGGCACAAATAGACCATAACGCGACGCGTGACTCTCATTAAGGGAGACAACACCACAATTGACGACGACACAACTATGGCAGACATTGACATAGAAGGTACATTGCTTTTACATGACCATACTTGTCGTTTTAATTGAGATAGAGCTCGCTTTTGACCCGGACCAGGACCTCGAAAAAAAGCGTACTCTCCGTCAGAACTATCGGAAGCTTGCGAGTAAAATTGAAGGTCGGAGATCATGAGATACGTAGTCCTAAAAACTCATGATTCTTCATCAGGCTTTCAAGGGGATCCAACTGGCATGAACGTGGAGGATCTGCGCGAACAAGTAGAAACAGCGGACAACCTTTTTCAGAAGGGTATCAGGCTACACTTTCTGTTTGGGAAGTATTATTCACAACTGTTTTAAGTGATGGGACCCTCAGAAGCGACATTAGATTCGCATTTTCTATTAATGGCCTCCAATATGGGAGCGCAAAAAGCTCGAGCTATGAAGTCCGGTGCAGGATCTTTTGATGTTGATGAGTTCATTGTCAAGCTCCGCAACTTCATGAGTGGAGGTCTCAAAACTGACGCAGTCCCTGTTGAAGATGATGAGGATGAAGCTGAGTATCATGTAGAAGCGTCAAAACTGGACTGGGATCGTATAGGAAGGCTCGCAGTGGCGAAGAGTAGACGTGCTCCTGCCCTCACATTCATGTGCGTTATTTGCTCCTCGGGTACTGGCGCATTCTATTCACAAGTGATCCAAGGCTGGGGCCTTTGTCTATCGAACAGAAGGTTCGGGCTTCTAACAAGCGGGCAAGACAATCAAAAGAAGATTTTAAGGAAGAGAAACCGTCTAACCTCGAAAAGGATGACATTGAGACTTCAGCCAATGAGACTACTAAGAACGTTCTTGTGGTAAAGCATTCCTGGACATTTGATCGCGATCTTCAATTGTTGATCGATTGAATCAGCTTCAGCACATTCTCGAATGTCATGGCAAGACTAATTTTTTCCGCTTTGTAATCAACCCATATGACTTTGCTCAATCTGTGGAGAACATATTCTACTTATCCTTTCTCATTCGCGACGGCAAAGTTGCTTGGGAGGTCGAAGACCTCGAACCAGTCATCTGTAAGTCGTTCTCCATGTCGACGCCTGGTTTTCTCAATCACTTCAGACTGCTGCGATGCTCCCACAGATGAGGATTTTGCTCGTGGTGTGACCAAACAGCAGCTTATTATCGAATTTGACGAAGAGCTCTGGGAGGTGTGTTCAATTTACCCGACCAAAGCTTTTGTCTCCTTAATACTGTGCAATCTAGGATGCAATTGAGACATTTAACATTACAGAATCGATGATCCCCCAACGCACGAAGGAAAGAGGCCCTCAGGATACTAATAGAAAGTGGTATGGCTGAACCCATGGTTTTTTTGTTCATCGTCATTCGGGAAACCCATACCAAGTCTACGTTCCCTCCCTTTTCCGAACCCATCATTGGTCATCCCTCGCCCTTTGCGTTCGGTTCAGTGGTCCCTTTAAGCGGCTTGCGCATATTCCCTCTGTGAGCTTTTAACCTACGCCATTCCTGGATTAAGTGGGGATTATGTCAATTATATTCTGCTTCCAAGTTCGCCGTCATACCTTATTTTTGGCACTTGATTCGATACACTTTAATGTTTTAACTCCATCCATATTTGGGAGAATTTTTCTAAATTACTGCTGATTTACCTTCGCCGTGGCTGTGGTGATCAACGATGGTATGAACTGGCACATATATAGGAGTGTTTTCGTGTCTTCTGTCTCTACCCTGATGATTTTGACTTAAGTTCATTCGATCGGACTAGAAGAACACCCCTGCCAAACTGATTCGTCCGAAGTTAGAAGAAGATCCCAGGTGGGTCAGTTTTCCCTGCTTATTGAACCCTCTTCCGAAGCCATTGTCGCTGCTCACTGATTCGCCACTTGGCTACATCTCTCTTGACTGGTTGGTGCTCTTAATCCGGCTCCTTTTCCATCGCATATAATCCCCATACAAAGGAGCTGCAACGATGGGTATGCCCCACAACTGACAGCCCTCCAGACAAGAGGAAGATATCATGATGGCTAGCTACTGTACTTTTGGATTGTCAGTGCATGGTTCGCAGTATTTCAAAATTAGAATATAGATTATGATTCTTCAAAATATGTTCTAAATCGATATGTTAGTCGCTAGTTGCCAATACCATTGTATTCACCTGCCCCAATCCCCCCTCAATCAACACATTAGCATACACACACAAAATCATATGCACTCCAGAACCGCCTATCCGATGCCGAATTCTTGACGTACACCATGACTGTACAAACTCAGTGTTTTAGCTTCGAGTTCAAATCTTACATTCAATTAGCCATGAACCAATTCAACAGCATTACGCCACAAGGTCTGGCCAGACCCTTGTCTCTTACGGAATTGGGTGCTTCTGTGGTCCTCACGACACCAAGCTTGGTGTTGACAGCCACGCCACCTCGTTCTCTTCTTCTTTGGCGAGAGCCAACAACTATCATCGCACCATCCAGACTTTTACTCGAAGCCACTTAAAAAAATGGATCATACAGAATTATTTTATTAGATGAGTCCACGTAACGGTGGCATATTTACCGCCACTGCTTCTCTTACTTCTTCGAGAAACCAATCCTCTTGAGTCTCTACTTTTGGTTCACACTCTAGAAACCACCAAGGTGCGAGAATTTCGGTCTAACCTTCTCACTCGTGAAGCAGGAGTATCTAAGAAGGGAGCCAAAGTTAATCGCACATTGTACCAGCACAGTCTCATGCAACTTAAAGTAGCCCACCTGGAACGTCCACTATATCAGACGTGAGGTTTTAGCATCTCTAGTTTTAGCATCATGGTTTAGATACGACTGATATTTTGACACTATTACCTGAAAGCTCCGGACTCGGTCGTAAATGAAGCAAATGAAGTAGTGGAGTAAGAACGGTGGCTACGGTGAGCCTCATTGTTGTAGTCAGAATACTTACTAACGCCTGCCTGTCTCTACTCCATGCACGGTCCTTCTTCTCCAAACTCGTTGTTAACACGAGATATTATATCAGGCTCTGATCGCAGAGTGACTGACAGCATCCACCAAGCGAACAACGGGATCCATGATCTCTCAGAGATGCGATAGACTTTGCAAGTGGTAAGAGCTTATATTTGACATCTCAGTCTAGTCCGAAAATGCCGGATGTTAGTGCACTAAATATGGAAATAAGATATTTTAAGCTATCGACAGACAATCATGTACAAATATCCCTTGGAATATGGATAAAATGTTATTAGACACTGAGAGAGAGAGAAGGATGACTGAATTTAGCCACTCCAGCAAGAACATCAGTGTAAAGATAAACATCAAAGAGTGGGTAAGGTGGCTGTAGGTATACAAGGCTATAGTAATGGTGTAGTGTAGCAAAAGAGCAACTATGAACAGACCAATGGGCAGACAAAAAGAATGGTTGGCAAGGTTGGAAGCTGAAAAGGAAAGAGTGGGATATTAGTGCAAGAATTTGAAAAGGAAATGAGAGTGGATCAAACAAATGGGAAAGTGGATGCTCAGGGGTGGCTGTAAGAATCAGAAGTAGACAAGAAGTCCATGAGACAGGAGCAGAACGAATCCACAAGAAGTGAATAATGATCGTACAAATAGGTAAACCCGGGATCGATGGACCGACCAGAAAAAGATAGATAAATACGAGATCACCAAAGCATGTGCAAAGCAGGGTAGATGTCGAGACGGAAGGAAAGAATCCGTAAGAGGGAAGAGAGGCTGAATGACTGAGACTATGTCCGTCCTAACACAAAGGATGATTTTCCCGGTACGGCAGTGCTGTAAGCCCCATTCATGACAAAGTTAGTTCCACTAGTATCAAGTCCCAGATTCACAAAAGAATCTTCTGTCCTCTGCTGTCCTCTTGCCAAAGGCAATGTCCTATTGTCAATAGTTGTGAGGACACTTTCGAAATCGAAATCATCTATCAGTTGAGAGTATTGAGTGGTAAAATTTCCTTGAATTTGAGTTGCCCCGTCGTTGAGGAGGCCATCTCTTGACTGTTGATTGGTATCAATGTCATGTCTTGCTAGGACTGATCCCGTGATGCTCGGATGACTTGCAGGGGTAACGTCAATCCGGGTCCCAGAACAGCTATCAAATCCAAAAGACTCGTTTTTGACAGCTCTTGTTTGATGACCGGGCTGTGGTGGTGTCAAAATGAGTGAGGAGGAAGATCCAGAATGTGACTCTTCTGAGGAATTCAAGTTGTCCAACGAGGAAGGACAACGGTCGACGAGCTCCTGAGACCTATGGGAGAACGCCGAAGATAGTTCATTGTCCGATGAAGCGGGACCGTTTACGGGCAGCACAGATATTCGAGAAGTAGGGCCACCATCTCCTGATGCAGCAGATGCCAGAGGGACCTCATCCACTTGTGGTTGTGAATCAAGATTGACGCCGGTCGTCAAGAGTGTGCATGTCGCAGTTTCATCGAAGTAACCATCAGTCGTGACAGGGACAGGACTCCGTAAGGGCGGCAGCGTTCCTTCAGGATTGGCAACCGCGCAGGATAATACTGTAGATCCGCTGTTATGAAGATACAAGATATTAGAAGGTGCCAGAATAGCGCAAAAATTGACATACGATGAGTCGCGCCTGATCTGATTGGGAGCGATCTCCCCGACATCATAGAAAACGCTAGATTCACTGGTAGCAACCGAAACAGCAGAACCAAACCTTGACAAAGTTTCGACTGAAAAGGTGGAAGCGTCATCATCGTCTTTCGTTACATCTTCTCTCGATGGAAAGGAATACGAGCTGAAGTCAGGGGAAGGAGGTTCATCGCCGATTGGGGAACTTGTAGTGGGGGCACCAAACGTGAAGTTAGGTTCAGGAAGAGGCCCTGGTATCTGAGGTACGTATCGCCGAGAAGATGTGAATAATGAGGTATCTGGCAGCGAAGCGCGAACAGCGTAGAGTGGACGAGGGGAGGGAGGTGATAAACCATCAGTCCGGCCGCACATGAGGGTTCGGGGATCTATGGAAGCACGTCGCATGTCAAGGTAGTTGCTCGGAGGTCCACGGTGGGGCAAAAGTGGCTTCCGTGCCTGCAAAAAGACGGGCTGTTTACCAGACAAGGAGGATTGGCGACCAGACTGTGATGGCGTAGGCGAGCGCGGACCGAAAAGAGTTCCGTTCCTAGCGCGTGCATGATGAGCATAAGGATGCATTACGAGACGCTGAAGACTGGTATCAACTGAGCGCCTGCGGGCAAGTGGATCCCAGGCGTCAATGGATCGCGGACCATGAGTGGGTATAGTTGTAAAAGAGTGGAAGAAAGCATTAGCAGGAAGAGAGCCACGGCGCTGAGAATGCACGTCAGCAAGGGAGTGTCGCGAAGGGAACACGGCATTGTCTGGAAGTGACTGGTCTGACGGGGTGGGCTTCCAAGAAGAAGCGGAAGAGGGTCTAATGGTAGGTTCATTTAGACGATGGAACCTTGGCGGCGATGCCAGTGAAGGCGACGGTATATGGGTCCGGGGATCAGCATCTTGGCTCTGGGAAACATCCTGGGGGCAATCTGGATTAAACGATCCATCTTCGTTCGGCGTTGCGGGCGGTGATGCTGAGTCAGTCTCGTCCTCGTCTTTGGGACTAACGTCCCCACCGGTTGAAACTAGGTCTGTACTAGATGCAGCAGCACTGGACAAAGAGCCGCTCTGCTTCTTGCTTAACCTGTTCTTTTCCTTGGCTCGTCTGAAATTAAGTCAGCATTTAGAAAATCGTTTTTGAAAAGCGGGATCAACTGTACCGATTCTGGAACCAAACCTGGGAAGCGATTGTGGGTTCAATGAGAGGAAGACAGCAAAAACACATACCTGGACGCCACGAGCAGTCATGGCAAGCTGGGCAGCCAAGTCATTGCGAAGGGTCGCGTTGGGTTTTGTGTCGACACGGAAGACGGCCTCAAGAACCTTGAGCTGGGCAGAGGTGGTGCGGCGCCTGTGCTTGACCTCGTTGGGAGTGTAGGGGTAGAAGGCGCGGAGGTCGACGGCGGCAGGGTCGTGGAGAGGGAGAGGACAACGAGAGTCATGTTCATACTGCATGGGGTGTGGGAATGCCGTTGTGGCAGGGATTAAGTAGTACGGGCATGCAAAAATAGCACTTGAAAATCCAACCGCCCACTCCGACTTTCCCGCAGTTTCCCATTTCCTCTCCCATTCATATAGCTCAGCCATATCATATCGTATAATTCTGCCTAGCCACTACATCTACCAGATCGCTGCCACACAACGACAGTCCTACATACAAATGCGACATAGACTCAAAACAACCTCGAACCGGTTCAAGAAACAAATCACGAAAGCATATCACCTAGCGTACACTGTCCCAAGTTAAATAGAGTTAGCATATCCAATCATGCATCCGTCGGCCATTCCCACCCTATACGCTCATGTCCATCTCCCAACTGCTCTCCTTTCGTCGACCAAGTATTTTCTCAAGGAATCCCACCGGCACACTGCCTAATGGTGACCCAACAAATTCCGATTCTCCCTCTCGTCTCGCATCTCCAATCAGTCTCTCCATCGCCTTTCGCGCCCGGGCAACAACAAAATGGTCACAGATCCCTCGCGCGCTGATGCGCGACGCAGGATCTGCCCGCATCATCTGCTTGACCAACCCAACAAGCTCTCGACTTTCTTCCTGCAGGTCTATCTGCGAAAAATCTTCCCTCCTCAACCGATGCCATGCCTCGCCTCTGTGGACCTAGTCAGTAAACAGACCTACAATTACTGTCTCCAGGGTCCATCCCCTTTTGGACAGATCGGGCTCGATAGATACTTACTGATCGGGTACAATAATGTTTGACGCTGTCTCCAAAATCGTCATCCCAAGGCTATACATTACGTGAGAACACACTTCTTACACCAACCATTCACTGTGAAATGCTCACCTGAACACGTCGGCTTCCTTTCCATATCGTCCTTGCAACACCTCGGGTGCCAAGTACAACTTGTCGCCCTCCCGCTCAAAAGTGTTCCACTTTGGTGATCTCACCGAATTGTTGGAAGCGCAAGGCCGAGGCCAAATAGATGCCATTCCAAAGTCTCCAATCTTAAATCGACCTCCTTTAGTCAAAAACACATTGGAAGGCTTGAGATCTAAATGAATCACGCCTGCATCATGAATAAACCGCAAGCCCTACATCAATCCATACTGTCGTTCAGTCCCTCATTTTTTGATAAATTATGCAGACTTACGTTACTCAAATCAGCAATGATCTTCCATACCCGTGCCTCATCTAGTCGTGGAAACACTCGTCCATATTCCCACAAGAATCTGGCGAGGTTGCCCGATTCACATAGCTCCGTCTGGATAAACAACGTTTCATTTTCCTCCCAGCTGTCAATGTAACCCAGGACATTGGGATGACGACCATCGGGGCCACAATCACAGGCAGCCTGCGACAGGTGCTTGAGAATGTCGACTTCTTCGCGCAACCGAAGCCTATCCAGATAATGAAATGAATATCATCAATGATCAATGATGCTAATCAATAGGGGTATATTCCCCTTGTGAACGTGTACCCACCTGTGCTTCACTCCTTCAAAACGCTTGGACTTCTTGATTGCAAAGACTTCAGAATCATTGCCTGTCTGACGCTGGGCCTTGATCACTTTTCCAAACTCACCGCTACCAACCTCAGCTAATTCAATAAACTCCCGCTCAAACCGTGCACGGTTCTCTTCTGCCGTAAATTCGGACAAGCGCCCATTCATTGATCGGGCTTCCGGTGCCGCGTGTCGTAAGTTTGTAACAGACATGTAGCGTGACTCATTCATGGGACTTAGCGTGATGGCAGAACTGTTCGACGAGCCAGATACTGAACGGTCTGGCATTACTATGAATGATGATGGTGAATGTATATGGGGCTTCGATAGTTGCCAATCTATCATACCAAACAATTCAGTCCTTCACTAATCTAAAGGAGGAAGATCACATACCCGCTGTCTTGCTGCGCGTTGGGGTCATTGACATTGAGCCAGACTCGCCGCTACTTGAGAATGCCCCACTACTACTACGCCTCATAAACCATCGCGTTCTAGTCAGCGCCAGTGGTGCATGTCCCCGGCCTAATTTTCCGTAGTTGGCGTTCCTCCTAGTACTTGGACTATCCTGTTCCTCTTCCGAATCAGAGCTGTCGACAGATTGTCCATCCTGTCGAGGATTTATAGGAATGACTGCAGGAAGGCTCTTCCGGGGCGCTTTTGTTTCACTAAAATCCAAGCGTGGTCCAACTTTGGATGCTATAACACTCTGCCATGGCCTATCTCGTCCAAGAAATGTGGTGCGATTCTTCTTGACAGGTGTACCTGGTATCTTCTTCGTGATTTCATGCGGACCGTTCGCTGCAGACGCGAGTGTATTCATGATGAAAGCATCAACATCAACCCCACTTTCCAGACTTTCATAGTTAGCCCGAGATCCATTGTCATCCGCACCCCTGACAAATACATTCGCATCAGGCCAATGAAACCCAGATTCAGGCGCAACCTCAGGTGTCACAAGACTTTCATCATTATCAGAGAAAACTGAGCTAACGCTGGTCGACGATCGTGGAACAAGGCACGATAAATCGCCTCTCTTGAGCAGCTTGCTATTCGGGAGGGCCAAGCCCACATCATCATCACTAATGACAACACCCGAGTCACGAGGTCTGTATTTCAACTGCAAAGTGGTTTTTGTAGTGGAGGGGGTATCTGCAGTGACATTCAAAATAAAGGATGAAGGTGGAAGATTGCCATCAAAGTCCATGTCATCATCAACATCAGTGCTGACACAATCAGCGTTGTCTGGGCATGATGCTGGAGATGGTAAATGTACTCCGACATTCTTACATGTTGTCAGATCTTCCGGGCTGCGTCGATTGGGTTCTCCATTCGTCTTGACTGCTTGAACCGGGCAAGGCGGGGTAACGGAGGCATTTGTGCATATGGATGCGGAGACAGGGGTTTGGGCAATGGCTGGGCCAAAGAAGAGGGTCGCTGAGCTGAGGCTCTCGAGACGGTTAAGAGGCGGCCGGGATGGAAAAGGAGGTTCAGGTAGGCTAGGCGGTGGCAATATGCGGGTGGCAACCGCGTTAATTCTACGACGTTGCACTGGAGAATTGAGGTCCGAAGCAGAAGAGTTTGAAGAGGAGCGGCTATGAAAGGATGGGAAGGAAATCGAGCTTCTTGGCTTACTTCGCGTAGCATTAGATGGGGTCTAGCATTATGAATGAGCACACAGAACATTTGAATTATATGAACTTACACGTCCAGGGGACCTGACATAGTGTTTGAGCTCAGAAGATACCGGTCTGGATCGGGCTCGCCGTTTCGTGACATGACCCCCTGGTGAAATGACCGCAGCTACTTCTTTATTCGTCTTGCCTTTGTTAGTAAGAGCTCGACCAGCGGATAGACCCAGGCTTGCGACCTTGTGCTTCATCCTAGCATTGCTAAGGAAAAGTGTGTTGGCCTCGTCCTCGTCAATTTCGCACTCAGAGTCACTGGGACTACGGTTGAAACCATCACCTGAGGCATCACAGTCACTGATACGGAGGCGTGTCAAAGTAGCAGTGTGACGTTTAAGATAAAGCTCAGTTTCCGTCTTTGTTTTGGGTGTACAATCATTCGTCTTTGGTGTTGGCAGAGGAGCAAGTCGATTGAATTGGAAGGACGGGTTTTCTCCATTATCTGGGGTCAATGGTACAAGCTTGAGGGGAGTAAGGTTGTGACGACGCAGGGGCGTACAATGAATAGTCGATTTGCGTTTGGTTCCCAGTCCGGTCCGGGCACCAGGATCCGGGTCGGGTAGAAATGAAGCGGTGTTCGATGATAGGTTCGCCTCCGGGCTCCTCGGACTCAGAGCAGAGCGATTCATAGAACAGTGGCTAGGCCTGACGGGAGTTAGAAGGAGGGGTTTTGTTGTAGATACAGAAGGACCTGACGAAAGAAAAATGGAACCCTCTTTGTCATCAATAGCGATAGGCTGGGGCTTTGAAGCGAGTGGATTTGAGGGAGTTGGTGCGTAGGGCGACTGGGTAGAGTCCCGCAAAGGAGTCACCACGGAGGAAAATAGTGACTGCTGGCGCAGAGGCGAGGGAGTAGTGAGCACTGGCGAGTCAAATGGACTAGACTCGGAGAAGCGAGGTGAGGCACAGTGGCGAGGATAGAACTGTGATACTGCAGAATCACAAGGAGGGCTGCGCGACTGTATACTAGGAGTCGACACGAGTAGCATTTTATTCGGTGGCTAATAGGGTAGATGGGCGTCTAGTTCTGGGGTCGCCGTCGCGTGAATAATGAGAGCAAGGAGGTGGTAGTGGTCAAAATGCATGATTCGGTGGCTGCTTGTTTTTATCTCACGCCAATGTCCCAGTCAACAAAATCATGTGATCGCGTCGTAATGATCGCTGATGTATTAGTCATCCGATGATCGTAGCGGGCCAAGTAGCCGTCTCCCACAGCCAAGGATGGACATTTCGTCAGTAGATACACCCACACAAATCGTTGACTACAAAATAACATCCCGTTAGTTCCATTCTTCAGGGAGGCTACCAACATCCGCTTTCGCGCTCATGGCAAGGCCGACGTGCATTGACCAAGTCAATGCTCATGTATCCCATCTTCATTACGGACGATCCTGGCGCAGCGGTAGAAATTCCATCCCTACCCAATCAGTGCCGCTGGGGAGTTGACAGACTCCAAGGTTTTCTTGGACCCCTTGTTCAAAAGGGGCTCAAGAGTGTCATTCTTTTTGGTGTCCCGCTCAGCTGTCAAAAGGTGTATCGTCCCCAGTGTTTCATTGCTCATTACTAACACAGATGCAGGATGGCAGAGGGTCCCCAGCGGACGACCCAACAGGTCCTGTCATGCTTGCCATCCAAAAGATCAAACAACTCTTCCCCTCAATCTACATCGCTTGCGATGTCTGTTTATGTGAATACACTGACCATGGCCATTGTGGTCTTTTGCATGACGATGGAACTATCAATATTGCCCCTTCAGTCGAACGCATCGCAGAGGTTGCTGTCAACTATGCCAAGGCTGGCGCTCACTGCGTCGCACCTAGCGATATGATGGATGGACGTATCAAGGCTATCAAACGTAGCCTTATCGACGCCGGGTTCGGTAATAAATGCACCTTGATGAGCTATTCCGCAAAGTTTGCCAGTGCACTGTATGGCCCATTCCGGTATGTTATGGTCATGCCGGCCTAATGCAATCCACAGCTGAAATCCGTGTCGATCATAACAGAGATGCCGCTGGCAGTGCACCTTCCTTTGGTGATAGAAAATGCTACCAACTCCCTCCATCGGCCAAGGGTCTTGCTCGTCGAGCCGTCGTAGGTCATTCATTAATCCATCTTCTCCAAGTTTTTGAAAGAAACACTACGTGTCTAGCAACGGGATGCAGCAGAAGGCGCTGACATCATTATGGTCAAGCCAGCATTGCCCTACCTTGATATTATCAATGATGCGGCTAAACTCGCTCCCGATCATCCACTTGCGTGCTATCAAGTCAGTGGTGAGTTTGCAATGGTGCATGCTGGTGCAAAAGCTGGTGTATACGACCTGCGGACGATGGCCTTCGAAACCGTTGAAAGTATGGTTCGTGCGGGTAAGTGTCCATAACACTCTATCATGAGCACTCAGGAAGCATCACTTCTTTAGGCGCTGGCCTCATTCTCACTTACTTCACTCCTGATTTCCTTGACTGGCTTGAATTGTAGATTGTTAAATTTTCATGAGCTGTGTATATGTTACACTAGTTGTCTCTTTCAGGTTTGTTGTTGTACCTTGTCATTGAACTCATCTTCCGGAATACATTTTCATTGACATGACAGGATGATTCAGGGCAGGTTTATACCCTCATGGGACACTTGCCGACGTGCTTCCCACTGTACATATCGGCACCTTTATTCAGACACCGACTCCAGGCAAACTAGATATCCTCGAAGATTACCAATTGGGTTCGTGTCAATGATCTCGTTCGGATTCACGTACGAGCTTCATTGCAGTCGTGAACCAGCGTGGCTTCATTGTGGCCTTCAATCAAGCCGACATCTCAGATATATTCTGGTCGGAGGAAACTGTCATACCCAAAGGGAGCTTCATGTTACCAGCATTCTGCGATCTGCATCTACATGCACCGCAGTATTGATATCGAGGTACTGGACTTGATTTACCTCTGATGCAGTGGCTAGACATCTATGCCCTAAATCCAGAGGAGCAACTCGATTCCGATCATCTCCTGGCCAGAAATGTTTATCGGAAATTGGCGAAAAGACTGTTGACGAACGGGACAGATGTGTTACTCTTTGGAACAATCAATGAGAACACCAAGTATGCTTCACCTTAAAGGGCCTGGATGATGTCTGATGCATCGGGTTTAGTTTGATCTTGGCGGACGAAATGCAAAAGGCTGGAGTTCGTGCTTTCATGGGAAAACTATTGATGGACAAGTCATCTCGTATAACATATAACGAGGCCTCTGCAGAAGCATCTCTACAATCAGTGAGATTTTTTGTCGCTCGATGACGCGCACTCGTAGAAAACCTTCAGCCTCATGAGAGATTGATCGAGCCGGTCCTCACGCCAAGATTTGTGCCAACATGTTTGGACGATCTGTTACAAAGTTTAGGTGTACTGTCGGGGAAAGAATTCAAAGTTATCTTGCAGAGGCGCTCGATGAGGTGGAGTGGATAAGGCAAAATTGCGGTATGGAAGACATTGATGTCTTTTTGAAGGTAAGACCATCTTCCAGCTGACCCAGTCTCCAGTTGATCCATTGGGACTTGATAAGCACGGTCTCTTGACGTCACGTACAATTCAAGCACATTGTACATTTCTCTCACCGTCCAACCTCTCTTGTATTCATGAACATGACACTGCGATTGCTCATTGTCCTCTGTCAAATGTCTATTTCTCCGCTGAAATTTTTCGTTTGAGGGAAGCTCTCGATGAGGGTGTCAAGGTTGGCCTCGGGACAGATTTCGCGGGTGGATATAGCGCAGACATTATGAACACAATGCGTCAAGCTGTTGTTGTTTCAAGGGTGCGACAGAGAAGGGAGACAATGCGGAAAATCAACCAAGACCAGTCTTTGAAGCTGGAGAGCAAGGTCGGCTATCGATTGGAAAGAGGCTCTGTACCTTGCAACGAAAGGAGGTGCGAGCGCATTGGGATTGAATAGCGGATTGTTTGAGGTTGGTGCGCCATTTGATGCCCAGATGAGTGAATTTTCTCTAGCGAACATTTATGATCAGAGCTTGATGCGGAGGCCGACGAGTCGTGACAAGAGACCCCAATACTGGAGAAGGAGTTGGTGCACTCGACTTTTTTCGGATGTGATTACTGTCACTGAAGCGGTAGTGGAGAAATGGTGGTGTTGGAGATGACAGTAATAGAGGATCTGTGTGGGTGCAAGGCTCCCAAATACTCCTTCCTGTAGACACATCCCTGATATTTGGCTCCTTAGCCCTCCGCGTCTTAGTACTAGATTACTTGTTGCGGAATAGAAATGCTGAATACAAAAAAGGCTTCCCAAGTGTTCTAGGAAAGATGCGTGAGAAAAGTAGTGCTTGTACAATTGCTGAATTTTTCTATTCTTTACGTGTGATCATGTTTGTTTTTACCGTCCTCTCCGCCGTCATTGCCTTTGGCACCGCCTACTCCATTCTCTATGGGACATATCTCGATACATCCAACCCTCTCATCAGCAATCTTCCACACCCACTCAGCTATTCGCACTATTTTGCGAATAAATCCAATCCCCTCAACGTCTATTTCATCAAGAACGCCTGGGGCTGGACATCCGGCCTTTTCTTGTTCTTGTGGGTTACGAGTCCATCTCAAAAGCGTACTGTACGAAGAATACTGAAATGGGCGGTTGCAACGGGAGTCTGGGTGCTGTTTACGATGCAGTTAATTGGTCCGTCTGTGACAGACAGGATCACCGTTGCGTCTGGTGGGGCATGCATGGTCAAACTTCCTTCAGGAGAGTTTAATACCATTCCTGCGGAAGTGTGTTTTGCAGGTTCCGCTGTCGGACCCATGTCCCATCCCCAGTTCTTCTCTCAGATCGGTCAAATTTCCTCTGACTGGAGTGCTCTTCCGCGGTTACGCAGAGGTCACGACGTATCGGGACATATCTTCCTTCTCACCATGTCAACCCTTTTCCTCTCCGACCAACTACGCCACTCTCAAGACCTCGCGTCTCGGAGCTTGATTCATAGAGTCGCCATTTTTGCCAATGTGCTCCTTATCTGTGCCTGGATTTTGGGAAGCTACACGACCTCTGTATATTTCCATGCTCCTTTGGAAAAGCTGACTGGATATTGTAAGTTTTTTTCTTATCAAAGACGTCGACTTTACTCAAGTTATATAGTCGTAGGCCTTCTGGGTTTTGGGCTTACCCTATTGGTCTAGAGAATCTGGGAAAGCCTAAAGCTCAAGCATTATAAATTGAAAAAAGCATTATGTATAAAAACTTTGGACATTCAGGATCACGTTAAAGGGGAGGTCAGTTCGATGCAAAACTCAATCCAAGGCAGTGTGACAAGAACGATATACGATGAGTTAGAACATCCAACAATTGATCAACAACCAGATGACACCTGCAGGCCAGAATATTGAAATGCTTCCTATCAGTGTCGATGCGACAATGCCTCTCTTCTTCCTTGATAAACTCTTTTGGTCCCCATCTCTCAGAATCTTGAGCATTGCCAGAAATGCAGTCCACCATACGGACAAGCGGGGTATGCAAAAGAGATTAAGTTGCCGCTGTCTTCTCCCGGTCACGAATGTCCATGACTTCCAAGCACTTGAATGCTTGGGTACATTCCCGGGGGTAGAGATGGATTGAGATGGGGAGAGTAAACCCCGGGGATCCTCATTGAGCATAGCAGGTACAGACGTGTCAAAGTCCATCGGATAGTCTATTGGCGCCCATCCTTGACCATTGAAATAGCTCACATCTCTATAGACGTCGTACCGTCTCGGAAACATTGGGCCCTCGCCATCATGCACTGAGAATATCAGTTGTGGACTTGATGTTGTGAGACTCTGCGCTGTCAGTGTTCGGAATGATGGTGTGGCTGATGCCACAGGACTTCGGGACGTTGGCAATATTTGGTTTCTGGGCATGGTCAGTGAGAATGGCGTTTGAGGTTTTGAACGACGAAATCGCCAGAAATGTTGAACATTCAACATGAAAAGGATACAGAACGTCATGAATGCCGAGTTCTTGTATCCAGAAGAGATAAACATTTGGTCGGGAAGAAAACATGGATGATGAAGAAGAGATCTTGTCGTCTCTCCGTCGGTTGCTGGAGCTATGATTGAGAGAAGCTGGAATCCCGGTTTACGGATGTAGGGAGTGGGAGAAAACGATTTCACTGTGACCTCTGGAATGGATCTGTTAATGTTGAACGATGTACCATCGTGCAAATATTCACAATAATCCCGATCATTCCCGCTGTATCGATGAGGTCAGGCTGATGGATGCGATAAATATATCGGCGTACCTGAATACTATAGACGGCTTTAGCGCTTCCATCAAAAAGGTGGTTGTCTGTTTACTAAGTGTCTTTTGATATCCGTATCCTGCGCCCCTATTGATCATTCCACTTTCACGGAGAGGCCCACAGTCGTCTTCGGACCGATACAGTGGTATATGGGACAGTACTATAAGTGGGTCATGATTTTCTTTGGCAGACGCAAAAGATGAGTTAGCTTTTCGACTTCCTCGGAGGCGGATGTGTCCATGTCACTTACGAGCTGCAACATCCCTGACAGCTTCTACGGCACCCCCGGGGATGGATTTCCAACGATCAAGTGGCACGCCGGGTGTGTACATTAGATAATCCTCATCAACCAGACCCGGAGCGTCAGCTGCAAAGAACGAATGATTTCTGAGGGTGATAGTCGTGCTTAATAGGCCGAAGTGTTTCTGATAATACTTCCTTATGCCTAAAGCAGAAGTACGCCCCAAACTAAAAGAAGAAATCAGCGCTTGAGTTAGACGCCCTGAAGAAGCACGGGCAGATCCAGAATCTCACCCTACATCATTGTTCCCAGGCAAGTAATATACTGAAGTGGAGGCATCAAACGGAAATAGGGACTTGAATTTCTGAACGAGTCGACTGTATCTGTTTTTTCACAATGAGTGACTGTTCCTCGACAACCAGGATACTTACTGTGCCTCATTCTTAACAGATTTCCCATCGCTTAACATGTCTCCCAGGAAAAACACAGCTTGAGGATCCAGATGTCTTGTAACATGCCAGCTTTTTTTGAGGAATTGGTCCGTAGAAAATGTGTGTAGGAGCGAAAACAACATGGATGAAGGGACCGAAACTTGCGGATCCGATATCAATAACACGCGTGATGCATCTTCCGTTGTCTGTTGGGACCATGACTCTCGATGTATGATATTTAAGAGCCAACACATACCCCATGTGCAGGCCATTTACAGATCGACAGGCTCCAGAAGTACACCCCGGCTTCAGCCCAACAGACAAACAAGATCCATAATATCCGAAAAATGTTAGTCGTCAAGGCAGGAGAATAAAGGACGCTTCTCAATACAGCGCTGGGACGACTCATGGACATATAGCAAGAACTAACGAGTAGCCCGTGTGATGGTCGGTGTTAGAAAAACCCAGGGACTGTCCGAGATTTAAATAAGGATTGGCTTAGCCGAAAGAGAAACACATTACGAAGCGATCTCTCGTTAACTTCTTGCATTATTGATCCTTGATATCTGATGGTGGTCAGGACCCATCTCTAGAGCAAGTTTACAGTTGATCCCGTGATTGATTGTAGCATGTGGTTGTGGTCTCTATAAGAATCGAGTCAATTCATATTCACATAATATGATCCTCATACCTATGTTACTACTTAGGATCAGTTGAAAACCTCAGGCGATTAATGAGTTTGCCGTCCCGGTAATCACACTCGATTTCTTGCTAATCTCCCAATCTAACTTTAGACATTGTACAAATAACGGATCACATACAAACAGACAAGTTGATATACCCGTCCTTCATGTCATAGTTTTTGTGCTCGCATCGCGCCAGGATTATCTGTCTATCTGTCGTCCATTTGGTATTCTAACATGTGATCCTGATCATTCTTCTGGACACGTAGATGTCGAGCGCCACATCTAAAATAAACTGAGTCACCACACTAGACCATGCACTAGATCACCCTTGCTCATGTTAGTTCACGCTAAATCCTAAGTTTTCCTGCTTTCCTACTGATGTGGTTTCCATTTCATCTTTCGTCATCCAAATTATTCCTCTGAAGGTAGGAAAGTGACTACAATACACAGATAGGTATCTCACCGAGATGGTCGATGCGATAGAAATACACCACTAATAACGAGTAGTTCGGGACAAAGAAGTACTGGAAAGAATATGAAGTTCACTCCCAGTCACTGTCGTCATCCTCTTCCTCTTCCTCTTCTTCCTCTTCCTCCCCCTCCTTCTCTTCTTCTCCATCCTTTTTTCCTTCACTGCCCTCATTTTGATGCTTTGTGGCAACTTTATCTAGCTGCTTGGTTGTGTCACCTGAGCTGCTAGCATTAGCGGAGGACACGACATCAAAACTATCGAGACTGCTGTCTCGCGTTGATGCGGCAGAAGATGGGGGAACCTGAGATGATTTTTCTTTGATAGCAGAAGCCTACAATGAGCCGTTGAGTCGTGAACCGCAAATTTGGGATCCCAACCTACCAAGGATCTTGTGGGCGTGGTCTCCTTTACCACTTCCTTATCATCTTCAGAATCTTCGTTATCCCAGTCAAAATCATCCTCGCTCTCCGTGTTCACTATTTATATGCATTCAGGACATGACTTGAAGGTTCGATTGAGAGATGGAAGCCAACCTTGTAATACAGCCTTCCGTTTCTCTTCTTCTTCCTTAATTTGGTGTGAGCGGAAGAAGAATCGTTGCCAGAACTCTATTTCGGTCATATCAGAAGGAACTAGAAATTCATAGGCAGACTACAAATCAGCTAGTGCGGTCCAAAACGAGCGATAACTTACCGACGGCCTCCTTCAAGCACATAAGAGCTTTACCATTGGCAGGATCCTCCAAGCTCTTAGTGATGGTTGTCCGCCACTCCTCGCCTTCAAGACCACCGTTTTTCAAAGCCACTTCCTTCTGAATCCATGCCCTGTACAACTCTTTGGTGGCCGTGTCCAACGCGGGATCCGTCCGCATAATGGTAGGGTCATGTGTCAACCTTGTCAGGAATACTTCTGCCCTTGAATTCACAGCAGACATCCCTGCATCAACACTGGCTCTCTTTCCTTTCCCAGAATCGACAGTAGTATCGGCCACAGTGGTTCCAGTCACTTCAACATCTTCCGGTGACATATTCGATCCACCCAAATTGAAACCAGATGAGGTAGAGTTCAACCTTGAGCTAGTTTCTTCGGGAGGAATGACCTTCACAGCATCTCTAAGCACCTCCTGAGCTTCTTTAACCGCTTCTCGTAGCAAAGCTTCACTCTTGTGCGCATACTCCTCTGCCTGAGCACGGGTGACACCTTGAATCCTTTGTACTTCGGAGAGCAGATTCGTGCGTATCTGTGCTAGGTCGATGGTCCCCGAAGCATACTTAATTGATTCTGGAATATGACTTTGCACGGTTGAGACGACGTTAGGAGGAAGGGCAGATTGAAGTCGTGAAAAGAGTGCCTGTGTGTTCCAAATTGACTGAGATGATGATGAGTCGGAAGGTTCTGCGGAGGTGCTTGCAGCCGTGTTCACGTCAGTGTCATTCAGCGTAGCGATCGAGGATGCAATTGGTGTGGTAGAAGAAGGTTTCGTCTCTTCCGCTGTTGTAGATGTTTCCCTCTGGGTTTGAGGGACAGCATCTCCAAAATCTCTTTGGGCAGTCTGAAATACTGTCTGACTCTGTCCAAAAGTTAATTATTTGAGTCTAAGCCGAAGTAGCAGGCGAAGCATGCCTGTTTTCTGAAACCCATCCATAGGCGACCTATCTGTCCGATGACTTGGTTAACTTCTTCATTGAGACTCTGCTGTGGCTGGTTAGGTGGAGGTGTGGAACTCCCAGAACTTGCAATGTCGTAATTGTCAAGGAAATTCATTGAAGTGTAATAATCACAACCAGACAAAAGGATACAAAGGTAATTTCCATGTTGGGTAACCTATTCACATGATATCTCGAATTCACAAAATATTCACAAAATCCGTAGTTGAATGAATGAGGCATTTGCCATGTCGAGAAATAAAAAAAACTCCATCTAAGCAGACATATTGATTGTGGGTGCGAGCTTGGATGGCGCGTTCAGGGAAGAGTCAATAGGAACCTGAACTTTGGGTCGAGAACCAAGTCCCTGAGATGAACGAGCCATCCTGCAGTCCTTGACGAAATCAGAAAACATCTGGCGCAACATCCTCAGGACTCAGTTTTATTTGAAAATTTGGAAGGGGCGAACCTCGATAGTGTCAAGAGGGCCGCCTGCACTCTCAGGATGAAACTGAACACCGACTATGTTCTTACCGGAAACGGAAGTCGATTTGATACCCTCAACTGAGGAATCATTGCAATTGATGAAGAAAGGCTCCCATCCAGCAGGGAAAGGATCTTGCAGCTTCAACGCATATTGGTGATTTTGACTGCGGTACTGAATCAATACAGGTATAGTAACCAAGCGAGGAAACAATTACCTTGTGACGTAAACACGACCAGCCTTAATTGAGCCAGAATTGGCGAGAGCCAGGACCGGTTGGTTGTGACCACGATTTCCAAATGTCATCCTATATGCCTCCAAGCCAGCAGCCATGCCAATGACTTGGTGACCCATACAGAGACCAAAAATGGGCTTATTCCACTCTTGGATGGTCTTACGGAGATTCAAAACAGCTTGCGCACAATGCGTAGGCGACCCGGGGCCATTGGTCAAGAAAAGTCCATCAAACTGATTCCTAATTTTGTTAAAGTCGTAATTCCAAGGGAGTACAGTGACAGCAGCGCCCCGACGAACAAGAGAACGTAGGATGTTCGCTTTGGCACCGAAGTCAAGGACGGCAACACGAATATCGCCAGTAGAGTTAAGCTCATATGGGGCCTTGGTAGAAACTTGGTCTACGAGGTTCTCCGTGGTAGGATCCCAATACTCATGAGCTTCAGGGGCGGAGAGACAGGTATCAGGTCCGATCGCCACCCGACCGAGAGTGGTTCCTTGATCGCGCAACAGAGTGGTGATTGCTCGAGTATCAACTCCAGTGATGCCTGGCACATTATGACGTTTGCACCAAGATGCAAGAGACTCAACAGCCGAATGATGGGAAAAGCGCTCGGCAACATCACCAACAATGACTGCAGCACATTGAATGTCCTTGGACTCAAGGACAACACCAACATCCTGTGAGTCCAACGGAGCCTTGTTGAGAGGTACGCCGTAATTACCGATCATGGGCGTGGTGAAGACAAGAATTTGACCTCGATAAGAGGGATCGGTCATAGATTCGGTGTCTATGATTTAAGGTAACTAAGAATGCAAATGAAACACATAGAAAAAATGAACCACCCACAGGAAGTAATAGAAGTTGAGAAGACAGTCTCACCAAAAAGGCTGCGAGGGGCACCAAATGACTTGCCCTTGAAGGACTCGCCGGACTTGAGGTGAAGAACAGCAGGAAGCCCAGAGAAAGATTCTGCATGAGTAGCGAAACCCCGAGATAGCTTTTGAAGGCGGAAGATATGGCGAGCGAGCATGATGAGTTTACACTATTATTTAGAGGCCGAGGAGGGAAAATACGAGATCACCGAGGTAGCTGGAAGAAAAGTCAGTGCAAACAAAGGTGCTTATAAGCAAGACTAACTCGTCTCTGGTATTCTTGGTAAAAAGCATCAACAAAGGAGGTTTACCTCCCGTGGTTTGAAATATGGATCAAAAAAATTTCGATGCAGCTTTTATCGATGCCCTGCTCTTCCCACGCCATTCTCACACGCCCTGCATAACAATTTCCAGTTCAATCTGTTCTAATGTCAAATGAGTTTCTAGTTCCACCATTAATCTTCATACTATTTTCGTGGACGCGAACCACCTATTTCCCCAATATCGTCATGGGTTCCGGATCTCTTAATCAAGCACGACGTTCGTCGCAATCTTGCCCAAGGCTAATCCAGCAACTCCATCGTTCACGTGTAAGAGTGCGTCGGTAGTCCTGCATCAACTATGGTATTTGTGTACCTGATTGTACCCGAGTCAAGCTTTCAGGGCTCTAATTAACGAAGCAAGTACGGCCTTCTCCCGCACCAGAGTGTATATTAAATTCTGAATTGGATGGCACCTACATGTGATCAAACTAAGCCAGAAGTAGAATCAACCAAACTGTTCGGTCATCCTTAGGAATATGCGGTACCAGACTAACATGAGATGACGACGTAATGCCGCTCTCAGAAGAGTAATTCAATCGAGTAGTCCACCGGGTCTGTCAATCCGGACATACAGTTTGGATACGAGAAAATAATATATGCTGTAGAGATAGACCCAAGTTGTCGGCATGCAATAAAATGATACATCAGGCTTCTTAAATATCAGTTCGGAGCGAAGAAAGCAAAATTTTGACGAAAAATACTGGAAGCAACTAAACTGACATCCTTCCTTTCAACCTTGCTCCAGCCTTCCTTGACTTTGGAATATGTGATATTTCCGCGTCACTTTCACTTTCCTTCCCAGTATCGTCGTCACTGCCATCATCTATATTTTCCACCCCCATTTTTCCGTACATCTGACTTAAACGCTCCTTCCTTTGCTTCGGCACTCTGTCAGTAGCCCGTAATCCAATTGACTGTCTCAGAACCTTAGGAGTGAATAATTTACTTGCTTCACCCGCAATGTCTGAGAGTGGACGGTATTGCGCGGGATGATGTTGTTTCACTGAATGTTTCTTGATAATAATTTCCCGTAGTTCCTCTTCTGAGCCAGATGAGGTGGACTCTCGGGGATCAGGAAGTTGGGACTGGAACTGAGAATGTGGAAATGCGGTCTGGCTTTCGCTCAGGATGAATAGTGGGTTGTTGTTCATGACCTCGCCTTTGCCGCGAACTTCAGTATTGTGATCTGCCTTCGGCCCAGAGGGCGACTTTTTGCAGTCCTGAGAAGCCGATTTGTGCTGGGATTGAGGCTTGAGCGGAAATGGAATTGGCAAAATTGTGTCTGCATCGGACTGCAATTCGTCGATCATGACGTCAGAATGTATATGACCGACAGACGTCCCAGATCGCATGGTTTCCCAAGCACCCAAAGATACCGAAGAGCTTGGCGGGAACCGCACTTCCTGCGCAAGTTCCGTGGCCTGACTCTCCACGACGCTTGATCGCATGTCCTCTTCTGGCGAAAATGGTGTTGGGGATTTGGCTGCCCCTTTTGCTACACCCTTCTTCATATTTTGCGTTCCTCTCGTTTGCTTTTTGGTCTCAGGCCGAGATGGCTTTCCAGCGTCTTGATTTCTCGGCATGGCTCGGACCTGTTGTGTCTTCTTTGCTAAGGGTTGAGAACCATTAGGCAACGAAGTGACTGGAGGTTGGGGGTTATCAACCGCTTTACGAGCGGGTACCCTTGCTGAGCGTCGAGGAGGAACATCCTGATCTTCTTTGCCCAGCTCAGACTGTTCACTCCTCTTCACAGCAGCTCTTGACCGAGGCTTGGCGCTCGGTGCCACAGTCAAATTCGAATTCAAATTCAAACTCGAAGTTTGCTCTTCGCGAGCCAATTTCAGATGGCTCTTCATTCTGTGAAAGATGCCCGGCTTCGGCGTGGCTGCCCGTTCGGGCTCTGCGATTGAGGATCCCGGAAGTGGTAAAGCTGGGGTAGGACTTTCGTAATCTTCGATGAGGCTTCCTTGGCGAGCATGAGAGTCATAGGGGTCGAGAGTTTTCGATGCTTCTATGGGATCAGACCCTGTGACTTGGGCAGGTTCAGCCTCTTCAACCTCTGAAGGTTTTTTTTCAGGACTGTTGGCCTCAGACTCAGTGGGATCCGACTCTTTTACCTCAACGCCCCCACTTTGGTCGGGTTCTGGAGATATCCGAGGAGATTGCGACGCTACCTCCTTGGCTGAGGGATGCGATGGTCCTTGTTGAGCAAGACCAAGTACTGTATTTTCTTCTTCCAATGCTTGTTCAAATGCGTCATTACCCCCTTTGTCTGATTCCACGGAACCCAGCCGTTGATTTATCTCTTGGAAGGAGGCTCCGCCCTGCGGAGGCTGAAAGTGCTCTTTGGGAACTGGGAGCGGTACTGGGTGTATTTCTCGGGATCCATCCTGAATTTCAGCATGTGCGACAATAGGGGGTACTGAGGCCATCGGTTTGTGGTTCCTAGACGTATGGAGTGTCTTATCTTCACTACTGTCACTTTCACTCCCATCATTATCGCCTACCTCCTCGTCTGAGGATTTATTCCTGAGCACATAGAGCTTTTGAGGTTCCAGAGAACGTCTTATCTCTTGTCCTTCCTCTGGACTGTCATCTGTTCGGATGTCTTCAGCCTCTTCATCTTCGCTTGACTCAGAAGATGGCCACTCTGTGGGTTTCAACGGAGTTCCAGGTCCCCGGATAACAGCCTCTAAATCTTTGTCGCTGTAACCCGATACATTGACAGGGCAAATTGGATCAAGTTGGCGAGAGGGATGTAGAGTAGACGTTGTTTCATCTTCAGAGGAACTTTCTTCATTGCTGTCTTCACCACTGTCACTGACTGAAGAACCTTCTTGGGCCCTTGTGTAGGATGATTCTGCGTCTGACGATTCCGCGTCTGAAGAATCCTGTGACTGGCTTTTACTGTCCGCAGCAGGCATATCTTCCAATGTTTGTCTTGGAAAGATTTGGGATACGAGTGATGGGAATGAGGACTTCTGAGATGGAGAAACTCGCGAGGCAGGTTCGTACGAGGGAGACTTTCGCGTTGTGTTTGCCTTCTGTAGACGGCCGTTTCCTTCTGGAAAACCTGGAGAAAAGGATGACGGGGGTACGGCAGGGGTCATCATAGTGGTTGATGATGTCTTGTCTACTGTCGAGAGAGGCTTGGCAGGAGGAACAGGTTTCACAGAAACTGAGGAAGCAACCTGGCAGAGTTGATTAATTTTTCGAGAATCATCATCGCTACTTACATTTGAGGATGCCTTCTTTTTGACATTTACTCCCTGTTTTCTCAGGAGTGCATTTTCCAAAACCTCAATTGCGTGCGCACCAACGTTGTCGGTACCTTCGGCAGTATGTTGCTTAAGCTCAGCTATCCGCTGCTCAATGATATTGGGATCTTTGGCTCTGATCATCGGACAACGGGACCGATCATGAGTCAAAGACCTGCCACAATAAGGGCAAGTTGGCTTAGCATCTGGCTTTGGACCTAAAGGTATAGCAGCTGACTGGCTCTTGGTCGGTACTTCACTCGGTGCCGCAGCTGTCACCTCATTTGTTGATAGCTCTGGCGTCATATATTTCCCGATCATGAGTTGTGTTACGGTATTCATATTTTCTTCCAAACGAGAACCTCGCACTGGAGAAATTGTGTCACTCGTTTCAGAATCTACTACATGACTTTGTTACCAGTCATCCGGATTGTACGGAGGCAAGCTAACCTGCGCTAGTTGTCTTTTTTCGCATTCTTGACTTCGACTTCGCACGTTCTTTTAGACGTTTTGAGTCAGTTCATAGTTCTTCATTATCGAGGGAAGGGGTCAAACGAATTACCTGGAACTGGCAGATCCCCTGCGGTGGACTGGGTCTCCTTAGCTTTAGTATCTGGGAGGAGCTTTAGCAAAACTGGGATGAGAAATAATCTATACAGACCTATCTGGGTCCCATTAACACTGGCAGGCGACTCCTTGGCTGGCGTGGCCGCCATCGCCTTCAATTTTGAAGCTTGCCGAGCATGTTCCATTGGGGTTTGTGTTTTTCTGGGAAGCTCATTTGCCTCCTCGAAATTTCGAGTAATATTTGCAGAACCAGTTTCAGGTACTTCCAAGAAGCTTTCTTTGGTAACTTTTTTTCTCGTTTTGCTCAGTTTCTTTCCATTCACTTCTTGAGGTGGGGGTACAGTTGAAGGCTCGGCAATCGAGGTCGAAGGATTAGTGTCCCAATGTAAAGTCGGAGCAGTACTTGTACTGTTGGGTACATGTGCAGGAGGCAGGACTGTGGAAGAATGAATCTCCAATGGCTCTGTAGTAGTTGCAATAGTTTCATGGTGTTTAACGGACGATGTGTCAGCTACATCCTCTTCAGCGGATCTACTACCGTCAGGCTGAACGAAAGACACTGCTCGCTTCCTGGAAGTAGAAGCTGCGACTGAGGTGGCAGGGGCGAGGCTTGAACTAGTCTGAACTGACGAGGACTGCGGTGCAATCTCTATCTTCTTCTTTTTCGAGGGTGGTATTGGCTAGAAGAAAAATGGGTCTGTCTTCATCCAGGTATATTAACAAAGCGTACTCTTTTGTTTCCATGAGTAGTTTGTTCGATAGTGACTCTTACACATGCTGTACCAGACGAATGCAAGAAATGATAAAAGGCATCAAAGTCATCCTCTAAAAGTGTGATAAGTATGGGAACAGAATGAAGATTCAGGACTTACCATCCTCCAAGACAACATCGGAACCACTTCTCATTTGAGAGAGTGTGATCTTGGCATCTTCTCCGAATCCTAGCTTCGTTCTAACAGCACTTTTCAAATCCTCGAGTGAGTCCTCTGAGTCCGACATGTCAACCATAAGCACAAAAGACCGAGGAAACAAGTTACCTCTCAAGAGACGGTCGAAAGTCCTATCTGAAGCATGAAAAGTGATCCTGGGACAACCAAGATCGCGTTTTCGCTTGGAGCCAATCTCCATGGGAGAGTTGTGAAAGGAGCATGGTTCTACATACAACTATGGTACAAACAAAAACAAACTTGTTCTCCGAAAGCATCCTCAATGGCAAGCGGAGGCTATTGTGAGTGCCAACTTCGTTCATTGCTGAATGAAATGAACGTATTGCAGCACCGAGATTCAATCCTCACGTTCCAGGAATCAAGCATCAATTTCTTGCGAAGGGACTTGGTGCGATGATGTGGTTCTTTATCTTCTACAGAGCGAGGTGAGAGCATATTTTTTCAGGGATGTAAGCAATAACACTCAGCACGGCCAACGGTCATAGACGAGATGGTGCCAAGCTCATTGTACGCCTTTACAAAATGTATTATTACGGTCAAAATTAATTTCCTTCTTAGGGTCGTCACCCTGTCGTTGAAGAGGTCCATGGCTCTGGCGGACACCATTAATGGACGTAGAAGACCAAGTATGTAGTCCATTTGGCTGCATTGACCACTGCTGTGGCCAATGCGCAAAGCAGGGTCTCTTATCATGTACTCTGAATTTGCTAAGATATCGACTTCGAAATAATTGAATGGCCTATAGTGGTCGCAAGAGGGATAAAAACTCTCACATTTTGTTTGAGGATCAGAAGAGCGAGAAAGAACTTCCTTCGGTCACGAACACTTTCAGGCATCATGATTGTACTTCCCTATCGTTTCTCAACAACCGCCTTGTAAAGTATATGCTCTTATGAATTTGCTACCTCGGCAACGTCGAGTGGTCAACATACTCCGTCTGGCTTGGACAGTTCTTGCCTTTTGGTATGAGTATCTCATATTTAAAAAATACGCAAGGTCATGCCACTGGCCAGATCACAACACCACTGGACTGGTATGTCCTCCAACAAGGGACTGCAAACGAGGGATTTCAAACACCACTTTACCTTCTTATCTAGCCAAACGTAGATGACACATCACCTGCACATATTCTCCTCGTCGCAGACCCTCAAGTTTTGGATCATCGATCCTATCCCGACCGATTTGCCTTCTTATCCTATCTAGCCCGGCTAGTCGTCAATCTCAACCTTCGGAAGAATTGGCTAGCGGCGACGTCGAAGAATCCTGACATTGTTATTTTCCTTGGAGATATGATGGATGGTGGGCGGATGGAAATGTCTGATGCCGAGTATGCTTTGATATTCGGACACCGCAGACACCGTACACAACACTCATCTCTCCAACAGATATGAAGGATATTACGCTCGTTTCAAGGGTATTTTTCGCGCACAAAAGGAGGTACCACATTACTTCATACCCGGAAATCATGACACTGGGTGAGCTCCTTGTTCAACGATTCACTGTGAGTACATGTCCTCATCTGTTTTCACAGAATACAGCATCAAACAGGATTCTCTCGCAATGCACTCAAGCGGTACACTACGCATTTTGGCCCTCTGAACGATAAATTTACTTTGGCAAACCATACGGTGGTTCTTTTTGATGCCCCTGGTTTTGTGCGAGAAGATTATGAGCGTGAAGGCAAAGCAAAACCATTTAATGAGTGGAAACCGAAGATAGGTCATTCTTTTGAGTTTATAAGGAAGATACATGATGGTATTGCCTGTTTCCAAAGTCTTGCACCATATCCTCGCTTAAGTTGCTGTGTAGTCAATGATCCAAGTCCACTCGTCCTCTTTACTCATATACCCTTATATCGACCAGATGGAAAACGCTGCGGCCCACTTCGAGAGAAAGGAACAATACGACCTGGCGTCGGGTTTGGCTATCAGAACACGTTAGGAAAACAGGCGACTTTCTATTTGTTAGATCAGATCCGACCAATAGTTGTCTTTAGGTGTGTTCTCTCGGTCGAATTTCTCATTAAAGCTAAGAACTTCACAAGTGGCGATGACCATGACTACTGTGAACATATTCATCAGGCCATCATCTCTCAACCCGTGCGGGAGGTCACTGTCAAATCTCTATCCATGGCAATGAACGTCCGAAGACCCGCTTTCCAGCTCTTATCCCTATTTCCTGCTTCCTACTGGGATGACCTTCATCCGACCTATGCCGACATACCTTGTCTCCTTCCAGATCAACTAGGGATATACTTCAATGTATACATCCCATGCTTCTTACTTTCTTTTGTCATTGTTATTTGTGCTGCTGTAACTCGAGCACGAAGATCACCCCGAGGTGGTGCTAACGAACATATTTCCATGTCCTCAAAACACCTACCGAATCCTGTTCCAGGCACTGAGAGTTTAGGTTCTGTCAATTGTTTCGGTAGTCGTCGACGATTGCCTTTGGGCTTGGGACGCCTCTTTGTCCAAAGGTCAAACAAATGTTCAAAGAGGAAATTATGGAGCCATGTCCTTCACGATGTTGGCGATATTGCTGTCTTCCCTATCGCCATTTTTGTAGTTATTACCTTCTTTGTTTCAATGTGATGGACCAACTCATACACTATCAAATGATGCTATTGGGATCTCAAGTCATATACATATTCATGCCCTTTGTCTAGAGTTGTACCTCACTTCGAAGGACCCAGATCCCGAGTATATGTCTCGCTCCAACGTGCGTAACGAGTGGACCATCGTTCAAGGCTTAGAATTTTCTCGTCTGATCTTGCCGAAACGATGATTTGATACCACTATTGGTGAGCTACACTGGGTCTCATGACACTTGGGATCTGGTGTCTCGGCCGACTGATCCTTTCATTGTTTGGATTATTCCAGAGCCTGAATGACTCGTTATAGCAGGTAACTGATTGGTGTGCATACGAGACAATTACAGTTGATTCTGTGATAGTCCATACTTTGTCGAAACGGATAGCCTAGGCCCTCTCCCAACTACTATGGGTCATTACAGAGTCGATTGTATCAGGTTTTATACAGTGATATACAGTGAATAACTCAGGTGTCACAGTATATTGTAGACGGTTGAAGGAGGAAAATGTGAGCATAGCATCATTTATGTAGTAATGCCAGGGTGTGTCCAGTTTTGGTTAAAGGTAGTGTTGGATTCTATGCGAGCCTGCGCGATGCACATGATGGAATCAATTGATATTGGTAGGTAGCTAGCTACGCTACATGATGTAGATAAATATATTACACTCCCAAGAGTTAGTCGAAGCCAATCAACACATAAGATCCAGGCAAAGTGGAGACGACTTCTAACTTGTCAACCAATGAGTTCAAAATTTGATATATTCATTTTCTAAGATTTGAACGGGAGCAGTGCTGCTTAACAGTGTTTGAGCCAGAACTGATGGGTGTCAGGAAAGCAGGCTGCTACAGTAGCATAGCGGCTGGGACCCGTCAAAGGTAACCCTAGGGTACATAAGAGACTCCTCTTTGCTTACCTTTAAGTCGAAGGTAAGAGTAAGTTACCCTCATCCCTACTCTTACACCTTACCTCTGGTATGATAGCTTGATACTCTGTGCTCTGTGCACTGATCCTAGGCTACCTCTCTAATATTGTAATGAATACCCAGTATACTGTTCCCTTTTTGTACTGGGCTCTACCCCAAGTTCGTTAGTGATATCTCCCTGGGAGAAACCAAAGACACTGTCAAAAGCTGGCAAATGAGCCACTACACACGCCTTGCATTACTAAACGACTGGAAAAAGATCAAGGCAAGTTGCCCACATGGTACTTGAATAAAACATAAGAAGATCAGGGCGAGCCAATGTTTGGATTTCACACCTGCGAACCAATCAGTGAAGAGCCTCAGAATACTGCTGACCCGGGCCCCAGACGTCATCACCGACCCCGCACTCGGTTAGCCCGTACCAATTCTGCCCCCCTTCTTATCTCGACCACCACCACCTCTCCCGTCTACATCAATATGTCTGCCTCCCTCACGCCCCGTAGCGACCCCTACCCTGTCCGCGCTCGCGGCACCAGCCACATGGACTTCAAGACTGCCACCACCGGTGTTGCCGCAAAGGCCATGCGCAATGAGCTCAGCAGCCTTGTCTCTGGTGTCAACGATCCTCAGACCCGCAAGGTCCATCTAGTACCTCTCCTCGTCATCCAGATCGCTGATCAATTATCAGGCCTTCGACGCCGAGATGCAGTCATTCTTCTATCTCTTCACCCGCTACCTCACCGAACGCGCCAAGCATGTCGATCTGTAGGTATCACGTCATCACGTCCATATCCCCCTGACTTGCTTTCAGCGACTGGGATCGTATCAAGTCTCCTGCTGCGGATCAGATCGTCCCCTATGCTAATCTGCCCAAGGCTAACGATGTCAACAACCTCAACAAACTTGCCGTTCTCAAGGTCAACGGTGGCCTCGGTACTTCCATGGGTATCTCGTTTCTCCCTTTGTCTCTGTGTCACCGATGTCCCTCTTCTAGGCATGACCGGCGCCAAGAGTGCGCTCGAGGTCAAAAACGACATGACTTTCCTTGATCTCACTGTCAGGCAGATCGAACATCTCAACACTGCCAATCATGTTGACGTGCCGCTCATTCTCATGACTTCCTTCAATACCCACGAGGATACCCTTCGTATCATCAAAAAGTATGCTAACCAGCAACTCCGTATCACGACCTTCAATCAGTCCCGTTATCCCCGTATCTATAAAGAATCTCTCCTTCCCTGCCCCAAACGCGCCGATGATGACAAGGCCAACTGGTACCCCCCAGGCCATGGAGATCTCTATAATGCCCTTATGCACTCTGGCGTCCTTGACCAGCTTCTCGACGAGGGCAAAGAGTACCTCTTCGTTTCCAACTCGGACAATCTTGGCGCTGTGTAAGCACGTCCCTCGCTTCGCCCTCCCTCGAGTTAATCATTCATTAGTGTCGACGAGAGCATTCTCCAGTACATGATTGATAACCAAGCCGAGTTTATCATGGAGGTCACCGACAAGACCAAGGCCGATATCAAGGTAAATTCATGTCGTATGTGTGTGTCATCTTTTTCTGACAGTCGGACAGGGTGGAACTTTAATTGGTATGTCCGTCCAAATCAACATAGTCCGCCAATTGAACTACGAAAATAGACTACGAGGGTTCCGTTCGTTTGCTTGAGATTGCCCAGGTTCCTTCAGAGCATGTAGAAGATTTCAAGTCTGGTACGTATTTTTCGGTGTCCAAATCTGGGATCATGACACTCTTGCCAGTTCGTAAATTCAAGATCTTCAACACCAACAACCTTTGGATAAACCTACGTGGTACATACTCTTGTCTTCGGCTTTTTGAACCGATTCTTACATCGTACCCAGCTCTCAAACGGATCATGGAGACTGAAGGTCTCGAGCTCGAGATCATCGTTAACCCCAAAACTACCGACGATGGCCATGCGGTCATCCAGCTCGAGACTGCCGCTGGGGCTGCTATTAAGCACTTCAGGAATGCACATGGCATTAATGTGCCTCGCAAACGTTTCTTACCTGTCAAAAGCTGTTCTGATCTTCTCTTAATCAAGAGTGATATTTATTCACTTCAGCATGGTCAATTGGTCATCAATGAAAATAGGATGTTCGAGACTATACCTGTTATCAAGTTGGGTGACCACTTCAAAAAGGTTCGATCGACATGTTGATTTTATGACATTTTACTAAACCCGATTACAGATTCAACAATTCCAGAAACGATTCAAGAAGATCCCCCGTATTCTTGAGCTTGATCACCTGACTGTAACTGGAGACGTGAATTTCGGTCGCAATGTCACGCTCCGTGGCACTGTCATCATTGTGGCAAACGAAGGTCAGAAGATTGATATTCCGGACGGTTGTATCTTGGAAAATAGGTTACTCTCTGGGAACCTAAATATGATTGTAAGGTCTCAAAATGTCCTCCGTCAAGTTGTCTATTCAACCTTACTCTTCAGGATTTGTGATTGTGATTGCAGATCTGGATATTCCAAACCGAAACATTTGTCTCAGAATAATACTCGTCATATCCTTCTAACATATCCATTTTCCATACGCTTGTCAGTCTTGTTGATTCTGAGGAGAGTGGCGTTCATTTCTAGTGGCGTTCATTTCTAGTGGCATTTCATACCTTTTTTCATCTTTTGGACAGTTGTTTGACCATTTCAAGCGGTAGCTATGAACCAGTACATCGAGTGTTTGGATTATCTTGTGATCTGATAAAGTGTTATTGTCTTGGGACGCTTCGTCGATACAGCTCTAGGTTTGTGAGTATATGGTCGAGGATAACAGTAGGCCACGGGATGGTGTATAGGAGCAATTGCCTGTAGATATCTATCGGTGAATAATGTGCTACTGGATAAAAATGGTAAGCACTATGGTCGCTTGGGCCTAACATAACGCATTGTGGCATTGTCTCCCCACGATCTGAAATGACGTTAGAGAGAAACTGGACATCCACGAGCCAATGAATTGCGAAAGTACCAACAAGAAGATTTTTTTTCAACTTCGATATCTACATCCAACAAGCTATGTGCTTTTGCTGTTGGAAATCCTGGGAGCTAATGGCCTGTTATATAGTAAAACAGGCTATTAGGATGAATAAAGACGGTCACTTAGACTAACGGTATGAGGAGTCGTTGGAAAACTAGGCGCCAAGACTAAATGTCAGACTTTTTGAGAAGGATTCTGCTTTGTGGCACTAGGAGCAAATATTATGGTTTACTAAGGCAAAAAGTCACTGGTCCACCCGGGACAAAAGTGTGAAGTCTGTGTAGTATATTAAGGAGAGCACATCATCAGTTTTTATGTACCCTAATTTGTATTGCATCTTGTTACAAGTATGGCAGTAATTATCTCCAACACCCAGTGCGATGAAAATAAATGTACATGCACATAGGGGAGAGGGGAGTCGATCGAAAGATAATGAAGCCGGGAAGTGCCGGTCGGATATTGAAAGCTCATCAAACTTTATCCGCGACTGACATCCACACAATCTTGCGCGGTGTTAGTTTACCCTTTTTACAAGACTTTCCGACATGGGTGAGCGCCGCCGGTTTCGCATCCCGTAGCTTGGAGACATTGAATTGTAATGTCAAGGTATCTCTCGATCGTCCCGGCACAAACGTTCTGCCTCTGGTGGTCAACGCGCTCACTACCGCAAGAAGAGAAAATTCGAACTCGGTCGTCAACCTGCCAACACCAAACTTGGTCCCAAGCGTATTCATACAGTTCGTGTCCGTGGAGGGTCTGAGAAGTACCGTGCTCTCCGTCTCGATAATGGGAACTATGCCTGGGGTTCGGAGCATGTTACTCGGAAGACCAGAATTATTGGCGTGGTAGGCGATCAAAGCGTTGGTTTCAAAATCGTCGGTGCTAGATTCTTGAACTAGGTGTATAATGCCTCCAACAATGAACTTGTTCGAACAAACACTCTTGTCAAGAGTGCCATCATCCAGGTTGACGCTGCCCCCTTCCGTCAGTGGTATGAGGCCCATGTATGTTTTGTCTCGTACTTCGACTGGTCAGTCGCATCCTTAACTTGCAACAGTATGCCCAGCCCGTTACCAAGAAGGGTAAGGTCCAGACAACTGAGTCCACCACTGAAGAACCGAAAAAACTTTCCAACCACGCGCAGCGCAACCTTGAAGAGAGGAAGAAAGGTATGTTCGTTAATACAGATTTCGCAAGTGACTCTAAATTTGTTGGCTTGTCAGATGCTAAAATCGATTCTCTACTTGAAACACAATTTGCTGCGGGTCGTCTCTATGCTACTATCACCAGTCGTCCTGGTCAATCTGGCCGTGCCGATGGCTATATCCTCGAGGGCAAAGAGCTTGAAGTGAGTTGCCTTCCTTCTGTCAGTCGATCTCAGCAGACTGATTCTGGCGCCAAGTTCTACCTAAGGAAAATCAGGACTGGAAAACAGAAGCATGCTCATGTCTAATTGTTTTACTTGTCTTCCTATGTTCAATATTAGTGTTTCCAAGTTCAATTTCACTCAAATGCTTCAGAATTACCCCAAGTAACCTATGTGCTATGCCATGTCCGACGCCTTATGCTTGATGCAATTTCAAAAATCGCTTGAACAAAGTTCTTTTTCTGTACCCTAGTACTTGTGACCAGAGTGTGATTTTCATTCTAAGAATGCTCTCTCTAAAATCATTGATCGGTATACTGGTGCCTGATCGCAGTTTGGACATACTCCCACTTGCTATATGATTTGGTGAACCCCACTGTAAGAAATGCTGTGGATAGCAGTCGATGTAGGGTCCTCGGTCTGAGAAATTACCTGAGGTGCCGAATAGCGTGTAGGGTACGGTACGGTTGCCTGATCGGACTTCTTGAGAGTCCAGCTTGTTCTGTATTCTGATAGAAGGTGCGAGGCACTACACTCTGCTCTATTTGCAGCTACATACTTGCTAAATTTGACCTTGGGAAGTGCATTGTACCGTATAGCCTGTCACAAAGTTCAGAAGTAAATGAGCAATGAAGTGTAATGGTGTGTAACGGTTTCCCATCACCACCCTGTGTTCCCCCTGCTAGATCCTTCAAGATAGCTTCACTGTCTCCCGCTCTATGTTTCAAGCTCCTGTAGTCAGTAGACTATCGCTGACTGTGTACGTACACCGCGCAATAAATTGATGAATTAAAGTAATATGTAACAGCTTATTACGACGATGGCACTCTGGCAAGTTGCCCTGAAACTTCGATGGATCCTTCACTCTTTACAGCTTTTCTGACTACAGATGGCCCGATTCATAAGATTCATGGAGTTTTGTTGTTCACCTTAGTGCTCTGAACCAATCGGTTGGGATATCATTTGCGCTGTCAATTTGCCACAGGCATCATTACACTGGGATACTTCGGTTCTTGCGGCCTCAGGGTGACAGTGACAATTGATTACCGACAAAGACTTTAAAGTGGCCGCAAACTAGCAATCCCTACTCACACCAGTCTCCTTCTCTCCTCTATACTACCGCCATGTTATTCAAAGCTAAGGAAACATACGTTATTCACAACATTGTCGGTCCTCGTCCGGTACAGAGAACAGGACTTGAGTGTCCTTTAACACTTGTTAATAATCCCAACTCATACTCTAAGGTGAATTCTTATACCAACCTCTGTAGCTGGCAATGCCCGTACGATTTTTAGTGGACTGTTACCAGTAACGGCGACCATGAACGATATATCATCCAGAATGCAGCAACAAACTGTTGTGCGGACCTCAAGGGAGAAGTGGTAAGTAGCCTCATCTCCTGCTCTTGATCTGGAAAAACAAAACGAATTGGGGAGGCTATCATTACAAGCTCAAATCCCCTCAAATCCCCTCACCCGATAGAAGATTGAAGTTGTCAGTCGATCTATGTATCGGGTGGGTCCTGCTCAAGTGGATATCATGAGGAACCCTTCATATTGGGCTTTCTAGATTTACGACCCCACGTCGCAACTATTTTGGACCACCCATGCTGACTCTGACGAGGTCGGTCTTGAAATTTTGTGGCCTGGGACCCAAAGTACCCACACTACCACTAGGTATTCCTTGAACCATTTTCCCCTGGTTCCGACCAATGGTGGGCAATACAATCCGCTCGCTGACGATAGTACTGGTTTGGTTCATTCATCTGCACTTGGTTTCCTTCTATCAGAGAACTGTATCGTACGCTAGAGTTCCCTTCGCTGTTACATCTTGTACGCTTTTAATTGACCCTAGGAGCAGGAGAAGCAGTCATATTGGTGATGATCGTTGATGGTGGCGAGGACGTGTATCGTAGATGAATTGAGCGTCTGAAACTCGGATCCTTTATTGCACTTCGTCATCGGTTTCTAGATTATGGATCCAAATATGAGTAATTAGGTCTTGCTCACCCATGATCGAGTTGTCGTATCCTCGACAGGAGACTAGTGACCTTGCCTTATCATAGAAACGAAGGGAGACACTTCCATTTGGATTAGACGGTCTCTGTCTTCATCGAGAGTTGATTGATCCATCAGAAATGGAAGAAATACATGAGTGTCCTGGAAGGGAGCGTGACCAGATGCATTATTGTCTGCGTTGCTCCCATTCGGGTTCCAGAAGCCGAGTACAACAATTCACAGCAATACAGTGGGGTAAGCTGCCAGACCCTCTGAACTTCTGACACCCAGGCGTATCTGATCTAGTATTCCATTAGTCGACTCTGACCGAAATGTTGTACGACTTTGTTGCACGAATGTTTGTGAGCAATACTTTATTCAGCAGATAATCAAGAACTGAGCTTATCCTCCCATAATACATCTCCATCAATCCCTTGAGTAAGAGGTCCCGCAAGTTGTTGCGCAATTGTTTCGCGCTCTCTTCCAGCATCTACGGCTATCCACCTCCCAATCCGGTTGCTATTAACGTTATCCTTTGGAGGAGCCATCTCCGCTCTTAGTTGATAGAACGTCTCTCGGGCACGTTTTTGCTCTTCTTTTTCGTATCTCTCCTCGCCGTATCCTTCACGTAGTTTTGTATGCTCAGGTGGGTGTGAGATATCAGGTGCTCGACGCCATGATAGAGCATCACCATGGGTACTAGGGAAGGTATCCGATATGAGGAGATTGGTTATCGTTGATCTGAGAGGGGAGAAAGAGTGATATCAATATTGAAAAACTGTAAACGGAGAGTCAGCATACGCAAGTTTTCATCGATTAGCAGAAGACAATAAATGGATGGCGTGATCGTCTAGCTCAGACTGAGAGCGTAAATATGAGTCAATCATCTTTCCGATAGCAGTTGTTCGATCTTTTTCATATTCCAATACAAATTCCGTCAAATACTATGCAAGGGAGAACAGTGACGTCAATATAAATATTTGCGCACAAGGGTACATACCAGGAAACTTTTGAGTCCTAGTACCCATTGATTCGAGATGGGAATGGAGAAGACTAATTTGCGTGGTTTTTCCTGAACGGCCTAAGCCTTCTATCACAACAAACGGTGTACGTTTCTGCAAGTAGCGATAGACCTGCAATCATAGTTCTACATTGCCTTGTGATGTACATGCTCACGTGTTGTTGTACTCCATCGCGAAATCTCGCGTTTCTCTCTCTTCCTCTCGTGTTCGTGCATTTCGTTATCGCGGAACAACATTCCTCTGAGCTGTTTTATCCTTAGGGAAATGTAGGGCATGACCAAGGGAGCCAGTGTCTTTGACTACGTCATGTCCTTTCTCCGCCTCATCTGCATCCATATCTTTACAACATGGGGCCTTTGAACTTACCGCAAAATCTATTCAGGGCCGCTAGAAAATCCGTTTCATCTTTCTTCCGACCGTCTTTCTATTTCTTCTGCAAACCGCGAAGCTCCTCTTGACTTTCTTCACCAGCTTTGCGTATGGTGATCTTGCATATTTCCTCTTCCATCTTCCCAATCTCGGCATGACGTGCATTACTAGGTGTCTCGAAGTCAAAAGGCATCGTGCATCACGGAGGATGAGCTTACTGAACAGCAGTCCATCCCTGTGTATGCTGCTCTCGGATTTTCGTGATATCTGCATCTTTGTCCTTCTTGAACTTATCAGGCTAGATGGAACCTGTGTCAGGAACTCACATTGACCCAAGATGGACGCACCTTTGGCTCTTTTGATTCTTCCGAATTTAACAACTATACTCTCGTGAGAGACGGCAGACCAAGGGTCGAAGGAATAGGAATGTCACATATTGGCGAATCCACCACTGTTCAAGAGACGGTGCTAGTTTTCAGACAAGGACAACTCACAATCCGGTCGAAGCATGAATTTCTTCTCAGAAATATTAGCCTCTTCCTCCTCTTCATTCGCACCAAAACTGAGTAATTTTGTGTCTCTAAAAATCGGAGGTCAAAGATAGAGGGGTAGCAAGAAGACCGGATGCACACTTTTTGTCTCCGTATCCAGTCTGTTACATTACTCAAGACAACTTAACGCCTTACCCCACACTCCTGCGCATTCACCTAGTTCTCTCCTAGGAGCCATCTGACGTTTACTCAAGCCCCTATGTTTTAAGAGACAAATCCTCCAAGATTTGTTATAACATGGACAGACTCTTGATATCAGTTCATAGACTCAAAGTTTTCTAACACTCGAACCTTTGCCACCTCGTTTTCGCTTATCCAGCCTGCTCTGCTGCTCTGCAGGACTTTCCATCCTGCCTACCTTTCATAGGTGCGGCCGCTGAAGCACAGATCTGAAGAATCCAGTGTATAAATGATCCAAGTCTTCGTTACTCACTTTCGGACTACTCACAGTCACGTCCCTATCGTTTTTTATCTGGTCGAGTTAAATAATCATTCTATTGATGATGATGGGCGATGAACATGTTCCATTTCACGAAGTCGAACCTTCCCTCGATCCGAGGCTTCCGGCTGCTAGCAATAGAGTAAAAATCATTGGATATCGAATCCGTTGCCAAACTTAATACAGTCCGCTAACAAGGCTAGCATCGCTTTATCTAGCATCTTTGATGATTGTGGCTGCTAGAAGATCTCACCTTCTTCATCGCATCAGAGATATAAGCACATATTGGCAGTAATATGTATTCAGGTGTTCATGTCCTCGGAGCTGAAGTTCACTTGAGTTATGAATGTCTTATTAAGCATGGCTTGGAGTAGACCATCAGTAATTAGTCGCAAGTACATCTCCGAGGTGCTAGAAATAAACAAAATGAGTCCAACGTACATGCTAGGCTGATGATCTGGAGTAATTTTTTACACTAGAGGGGGAGCTTGACTAGGGGCAAATACAAGCAAATAGCTGGAAGGAGTTTCCGCCAACAATCCAACAAGTCTAAACAACATGGTGAGTGCAGCTATGCATCCAGTGACTTTTTTCCTTCATCCTGATTCATGATATAGCTTATTTTTTCAGTCTTCAAAACATTGACAGACCAGACAGTGACTGTCGAGCTCAAAAATGACCTATCGATCACGGGTGTGCTGAAATCGGTTGACCAGTATGTGAGCCGCTCAACAAGCGTCGATTTTGCGGATAATCATACCAGTATTCTTGTCGCAGATTCCTCAATATTCGTCTAGATAATATAAAGGTCTCAGATGAAGCCCGATATCCTCACATGGCATGTATCACTATGACATTATGGATATCATCTGACTATTATTAACATTACAGATGGCTGTAAAAAATTGTTTCATCCGTGGATCAGTCGTACGGTATGTGCAACTACCGGCTGAGCATGTAGACACGCAGCTATTGGAAGATGCCACAAGGAGAGGTATGAGCACATCCGATTCAATTTGAACAAGCACTGACACAAATGTAGAGGCCCAGATGCAAGCCAAACGGTGATAACTCCCTACGATATTTGGCACCGAGCTTCCTGTACTGTTGTAATATGAATATAACCCACATGGCTCTGCAATGGTGTCATTGCACAACTGGTATATTAACTGAACATCCTGTTTTAGGAAACCCACAGAATTAGATTCGAGAGTGCATCGGACAAATCGAGTGATTGTATCGAGACATCATGCCTAATCCTGAGCAGGGTTTCTCCAAACTTTGGCTGTGCCATCGGCGCTAGAAGTTATCATTTCATTTGAGTCAGATGGATGGTGCTCTGTCCAGGTGATCACTTTTGAATGAGCTTTCGGAGGAGGATTGGGGTCAAGGGGTTTAGCCTTCTCAAAATTAAAAAATGTGCACGAGAGGTAAATGTAACCTACAGCAAGGAGGTCCCATGCCCAGATCATCCCTTTCTCATCGCCACAGACGACACTGTCTTCAGCACGCCCGAAACATGCACGACACCGATATGAATTATTCGTGTGTCCAGTAAAATCGTTCAGCATTTTGCCTGTTGACATATCCATTAACCGGATATGACCGTCGAGGGAGGTAACAAGAAGAGTTTGTCCATCCTGAGTAGGCACAGCGGAGGTTACAGGGTCTAATATTTGTCATGATTGATTGTAAAGCAAAATCGAGCCTGGCCCTCTCACGTCCAATGAAGTCAGACCGTAATTCTCCTTTCCGAAGATCGTAAGTGCGGATAGATCCGTCGACCGAGCCAGTAATAACCGAGGACGACCCAACATACAAAGTTTGGACGGTGTCTTTGGCATCTTCCAGCGTCTGAATCGGTGAGCGGTTGTGAGCTCTGGTATCCATCCTCAGGAGTTCTGTCACATCATAAAGTTCATGACACTGACCGGAGATCCCATAGCTTAACAGTAGCATCGAATGAACCTTGGGGATGAATTAATTCTACACGCGACATCAGAAGGAAAGTGGCACACCACTTGCCACTACGCTAGCATCCTCATTGAATTCTACGACATGTATTTTACCCATATGACCGGAGAGTCTTCGTGTCGTTGTCGCAGTGGCCACGTCCCACAGAAACACGGATCTATCTCCTCCAGATGATGCGAACTTGGCGTTGTCATTGGAACTAGGGTGTACAGAGCTGTTCAATTTGAAATGTGGATAATATGAAATAGATAAATCCATACACAGTGATGGAGAGGACTTCATAGCCGTGTGCAGTAAAAGTTTTGATTTCAGTGCCGAGACTGGCATTCCAAAGGCGGACAGTTCTGTCCTGGCCGCCAGTCAGGATGTATTTTGCCGAGCCCTTGGAATAGCGGGCAACATTGACCGGTCCTTTATGGGTGCTGAGAGTAGCATGAACAGTCCGTGCTAGGGTTTGGGGGCCACGCGAGGGAGCCATGAGGGCGAAAAACAAGGGTGAGAACTTCTAACGAATAAATCTTACTCTCCTGCTAACCTCTATGTCCAAGCGCAGCCTCACCCTACACAATTTTCTCCCAGCGAAACGGCTTCATACAATTCACCCAAGTCCCCAGCAGAAATGCATCCCGATCGTAGATGCCCTCTCTGATGAACTCATTCTTTCCATTCTTTCACATCTCTCCTGGGTTGACCTCTGTGTCACACAGTTAATTAATAAGAATTGGGCCCGACTTGCGCTTGACAACCAACTTTGGAAAAAGCATTATATCCTAACTTTCGGAAAGCCTCGTCTGCGCGGAGCTAGAGGACCGCCTGTTCGGTCTGACGGCAGAGAAGTTAAATCTCTCCCCTCAAGAGCCAGAGTTGAGGACTCGGCCTACAGAGACTGGAAATGGATGTTCCGTGTCAGTTCCAACTGGCGAAAAGGTTTGCTGTCGCAACCTCTACCTCATAGGTTCCTGACATGTGCCCTCTCCAGGACGGTGTTCCGTCGAAGAATTCCCCTATCCATTCCGTTTGGACACTTCTCAATCTTCAAGTACCTTCGAAACTTCCAAACACCATTTGTTACTTACCAGCACCTTAATTTTCATGGCTTCTTCACGACCTTCACATGCACCCATTGTCTACGTCACTGATTCCACCGAGTCTTGTTCAATCGTCTGTAGGCCAAAGGATGCCATTCTTTGCCACATAACGTCATTAGTGAACGATCAATCCATTCCAAGAGCCGACCAGTCCAGAATTCTCTTGCTTTTATCCACCGGAGAATTACTGTGTCATCAATTTCAACGCAATCCCCTCTCTAACACCTTACTGTTCCGTACCTCTCTGTCCGGGACTCGCCTGATTCCAGTGACCCAAGCCGTTTATTATCACCCCTTGCTGGTCACACTTTCTCAAGACTTCAAACTTTCGTTATACGATGTTCGGTCTAACACTGCAAAGCTAAGACAAACTTTGTCTTCCTTTACATCATTTCCACCCATCTCTTTGGTGTTGTCCGCACCATCGCCAAATATCTACAAGCTTGTCCTGGCTTACACAATTCCCGTATACCCGCATCATTGGACCGCAGGTGCGACAGAGTTGATAATTTCTAGGGCCACTATGATGATAGAATCCGCTCCTGATTCTGTTCGACAAGACTTCCCCTCTGCACTTCCTCCTTCACCGGAATCACAAACCTTGATTGTGTTAAGCACTCGCACTACACGTGCCATTGATATCCCCTTTGGGTGGGTTGATGAGCAGCAACTTCGTATCATGCGAGAGCAATGGAGTCGCAAGGTTATCCGTGTCGCGGACATTCAATCAGATGGAAAATGGGTGATCCTTGCGCCTGGTGATCAGCTTACGGGCCTGGACGTCCGTTTATTCTCACCGGAGCTAGCTTCCAGTCTGTCATGCCCTACACCCATGTCCGAAACCGACGATCCTTACAATCAGATGAACCCGTTAACTATTCCATCGCTGAATTCTCCGACAAGCTTGCAGCTTTATCGATTGGTTTTCCCCAAAAAGACTTCCATATCATCTTCTCCCCCAAGACTTAGTTTCGTGCGTACTCTGCACGGTCAGACTGGCACTGTCATTGCCCTAAGTCTTTCTGATGGGCGCTGTGTCAGCTTGAGTCTTAATGGAAGTGTTTGGGTGTGGGACCTGGAAGCGGGGACAGGCGCTGAGGTTGCTGCCGCAAATTTAGACTCCGCAGTTGACCTTGGACCGACTGCCGAATTCATCAGGGGATCTGTTTCGTTTGATGAAAGGAGGCTTATCATTGCTCAGAAAGATAACCTCGTTGTTCGCAGGTTCGATATATGACGACATCAAGTTTAAGTGCTCTGCACATTTCTATCTCAATCTTAGTCCATCTGACACCTTCCTATCTCAATCTTAGCCCTTCTAATTTATCTCATTGATCCAATCCACGTCTCACAACACACAACATTTTCACCAGTCATCCCTGCAGCCATTGTATCAGTGCGCATTGTATTCTACTAGCTTAACAAAATGTTGAAGCTTCTTGAATCAATTTTTCAACGGATCATGATTAATGCCGAATCCACTGTTTTATTGGCAACGGCTACATATCATTCAGATTTACTCAACAGTTGCATCTGAAAAACCTGCCACTTGCCGGCTCACAGGAGACAGATACGAATGAATTCGCGCGATCGTTTCGTTGTACTATCACTTCCTGATGGTCGTGTGCTGTGTTTGGCAAGTAACCGTGGTGTTCGTGTCTTGCGCATGTCCCACTCAACGGATCACCCAATGGCTTTCATATCCACCCTATAAGGGGCATGGTTTCTGCTGATAACCTCAGGCCCAGTCGTGGAGCGCCATAGGTTACTTTCCCGCTTGATACTTCCACTAGAGCATCAAAATGGTATAAATAGTTCACAGCCTTCTCTACAGGCCTCTTGGCTGAGTACGTTAAGCTCTTTCTAATGCGAAGCTCATGGTTTCTTCGTTGACCCACAAGGTCCAAAGCTTGTTGAGGTTCATACGTCTAACCCTGGAACATCAATAGGTCATACACATGCAGTGCCCTTCTATTTTTGGCTTTGACAAAGTTTTTTGAAGTCCACAAATAATATTCGCTCCTCCACCGGCACAGATATCCGAAGCCTATCTCAGCATTTACGGATCGACCCGTTGTCTGGGCATTGCTACCACGGGAAGTGGACCAAGGCAGCAACAATTGAGGTATATAGAATGTAGGTGAGTGGGTGTTCTGTAACTCTGGCTTAATTTTTGTGTCTCTTGGCTGATAAGCCAACTACTCCCCCCTCGTCGATCCCCCTGCTGCCCGTTCAACGAAACTTGAACTTCTTCTGAGCGTCTTCGCTGCTTCTTCTAGCGTATAGTGGGCTTGACGACTGACCGGTTCCCCGATAACCATCATCGAATATGGCTTTTCAAACCCAATATCAAGATCGGCACCATAGACTCGGAGCAAAGGAGGGTGCATCTCTGAGGCAGCCAGGCCTACCCATTACCTTTACAACCGGCCAGTTTGCGGGAAATACCATTCGCGTCGAACTTAAAGAACTGCAGAAGGCAAATTCAGGACGAAAGTTTGTTTTTTCTAGTTCCTGAGCTCTGTTCCAGGTGTACTGATATTTGTCCGCATCTAACACCAGGTACGCCAAGGTAGATCGTCGGCCCATTGATCCACCTCCAGCTATACTCCTTCAGTTCTTTTACATTGTGAATCCTGGAACAGATAAGAGCTGGGAGAGAGAAGTGAGCAATTATGAGTAAGCAACCTCGCCCGCCTTGTGGCTCGCTATTGATATCACTGATAGGGAAATCCAGAACCTTGGCATGCTGTGCAGTGTTGACCTCTTTCCAGTTCCCGACAAGATTTTAGATAGTAATATACCTGTGCCAACTTCGCCGGCAGCCTCTCACATTCCTGATTTCGGAGTTAACACCCCATCCCAAGCATCTTCGTCGGCGTCTTCCTCTCCTGGCGTCCGAGACGTACAGTTGCGCACATCCCGAGTGTCCTCGACTCATTTTTCACCGTCTTTTGAGCTGACTAGCTCTGGAGCCTTAAAACTGAACTATCTGGCACCAGATAATACAGGGGAGAACACATATACATATTTCCCGTTGCACCCGTTCACCACGCCCAGTGCAGAGGGTAGTGTAGCTCCCCCACGTATTTCCCCCTTCCAGATCCCCCGTAGGCAACCCATGCTCAGTCAACTGAACGAGGCTGAACCGCCTTCCGATATCGTTTTGAGGATAGGAAACCATCTTGTCACGGAGTCCTCTAAGCTGACTCCAGCGTTAGTGGGGGAGAGATTCGTGGAACCTACCCTGATTGACTACAAGGGCAAGAAGTGTTTGGTATTTGTCTTTGGGGTATGACTATTCCTTTTTATGTTGTCTTAGCCGAAACGATCGAAGGCTCATGGGTCCGTTTCAATTTGCATCATGTTCCGTCCTTGGACGTTATCCTTTCATTTCACGCTGTTCCATTCTGGACCTAACTACGCTCTTTGGCTGTTTTTCTTCTTTTTCCCAACCCTTTTTTTGTTTTCCCCTCATTTGCGGAATGCCAAACTGATCTGGTTTGTGGTTGGATCAGGATCTGGCGGTTCAACGGGAGGGTACATTTATTTTCAGATACCGAGCTTTTGACATTTTTTCGGCCGTGCCTGGTGGTCAAGAACAACCTATCCTGGCGGAACTGTATGGAGGGCCGTTCAGAGTCTATTCTACTAGAGAATTTCCTGGCCTAGAGCCATCTACAGATTTGACTCGAGTGCGTGCTTCTTTTTTTCATCTCCTATAAGGCCGTTGCTGACTTTTTGTGGTCGATTCTTTTTTCTGGGGTTGTCCAATCACTGATGTTCAATGTTGTTTTTGAAATGTCGGACATGGACGATGGTCAACGTGGATTTACAGAGCTTGGCCAAGTATGGTGTACGTGTTACACTGCGCGATGCGGAGAGGAAATCGAGGAAGAGGAGCAATTCGGAACGTGATTCTTGACTTGGGGGGAGGAGGTGGAAGACTCAATGGATTGCTATTGAGTTTTATCTTTGTGGAGGATAGGTTTCGCATCTCATTACACCCTTAATCTTCTGTTCTCTTACGGTTGTTATTAATGTAACTAGCTATCTTACTGATACCATCTACACGAGAGAACCAGTTTCTCTCTCTCTCTGTAGTATTCTAACGTCCTGTTCAGAGGCGAACCCGAATTTTGTTTGCACCTAAATCTGGATACAGTACATGGCAGCTACATGGCAGCGTGCCAATGAATCGGAAGTAGTTCGATTGGTCGTCTAATATTAGGATCTAATGCGATCGATCGCGACACGTGTCGTTAATCAGATAAATCGAAACCCTGTGCCATGTTCCTAATTCGGAAAGTACTCAACGAGTCAAACCCAGGTTAGTTGGTGTATCCTAACGACGACGTCACTTAATATATATATAGAGAGAGATGCCTTTACCTGAACACGGGACTCCTGTAGTACTGGACAAAGTCGATCCGAGCATGGTGGGGAAGAAGTTGCGGTTGGTGGGTAGGTAGGTCACACTCTCTTCTGATGCTATAGCCGAGCGTTTTTTCTAAAAAGGAAGTCTTCATCACCTCATGGTCGGCGGTGTAGGATGCTGTGGTATGAACCCGTGTCGGGTCTCCTAGCACTTGTAGATGGTGACCGAGGAATCTTGGTGGATGTTTCGCTCTGTGTTACTCCCAGTTCGACGTGGGTGCAAGAACATTTGTGCCAGTTGATCGTGCTCGGTTATCTGGAAATAAGTGAGGTGAGTGTTCTGATTGCCAAGATTGCTTTCTAATCTTCTCTTTGATTTTTTAATATGTTTTTTTGTTTATGAGAATTGGATTTTTGGCTAGGATATTGACATTGATACAGACTGTGCTCTCGATACCATCTGCCCCTGGACGAAAACAAGTGATAGATCCTCGTATCATACTTCATGCTGTTCTGGTCACGCCCGATGATACTCTGAACATCACAGAGTACAGAGCATTTTTGGAAAAGGAGTTGTGAGGATCACTGGAGTAAAACAGTCTTCCTGGGATGGGCCGGAAAAGGGGGTCAAGGACGGGTAAGTAATTAGGTGCTTTCCCGTGGGGATTTGGTTGATGGCCGTATGACAGTGGGAACTGAGAAGATGGAAATTGGATGTGTAGACTTCCATTGCTGCCTAATAGTATTCTGTCTGAGAAACGAACAAGCCCGAGTACCACGATGAATTGTTGGACTTGCATATCGAACCATCAGCAAGCGGCTGCCGCGTGACCCGTGTGAGCCCGATGGTTCATCGTGATACTAGGATATTGGCTTCTGATACTTATGAGCAGCAGTAGATACACATCATACATATGAGCCTGTCTGCTTGCAAGAGATTGAAGCGCGAGGAAGTGACTTGTGAAAGGCCTGATTATGTATCAGGAATAACCAGATCGGCATATTGCTAGATCTCAGACTAGATTAGGTGATCTGTGCATGATCTTTGCCTGCAATGACAGAGTCCTGTTAGGAGTATGGCAGTATATGAGCTGGATAAACATTCTGCTACAGAGGCAGATGGGATGGGGTGTTCCCACGGGAATGAAGCCGAGCTTTGAAATCCAAAAGAGGAAGTGCGCCTGTAAGTATCGAGTGCGGACTGTGAGCTGAGTCCAACCTGTGTTTTGACACAACCCTGTCACTTTGTAATTCTTCCCACATCTCCCTCTTCATCTACCACATTGACCTCCCTTACTCTTCCCCCCATACTTCCTTCCTCTCTCTCTCTTTCTGCCACATATCTGGTCATTTGCGAGCTGCTCCGCTCTCCTCGCGTGCGAAGCCACCCGTTGTGGATCTACCCTCGGAGCTCATTTATTTTATAAACATTCTTGCCCATCACCACAAGTCCCTCACAGCCATGCAGACCGACCCTCGCAGAATAACATCTTACTCTCCTTTCGCTCCGTGCAGAGGCGAACGCAGAGATTATCTCTCCAGCACTAGATATCCAACATCAGTCCCTGCCAGAACACAGATATCTCCTGGAGTATGGTCGGATGGGAAAGATCGAGTTTTCTCATCCGCTTATCCAGCTGTGCAGCAGCTCCTCAAAGAGGCCCGCGCCACCTTGAAACAACCTGTGGCACCGAACGAGATTGTGTTTAGTCTTGCAGCTCTCGATGTCTTCTACAAGCCGAACGATGCGGCTCATTGGATATTCTGGAGCGACGAGAAAAAGCACCAGACGGCTGAAGTCGTCACACGTATCGCTCGTGAGCACCTACTTTCCTTTGATCTTTGACTGGGAAAAACACTGAATCGTGCTTTAGTTCACCAACCTCCTCTCATCCGTACACGTGTTGCATGGAATGGATCGAGTGAATACCTTTATATCCTGGCCAACCACCACGGATCCAGCCACCGACAGAGCTATGAGTGTCAGAGCTGGTACTCAAAGCTGGTGCCGCAGAAGATGACAGCTGTACCAAAGGTTCTGAATCTGAGAAAGCGCAGGGGGGTTCCTGGGGCTCTTCGGGAGCCTTCCAAGAGTCCCGAGCCCGAGGAGGATGAAATGGTCGAAGAACCTGCAAAGAAGAAAGTCAGAACCAAGCCCATTGATAACGCAGTGTCATCGGAGAAAGGCTCTCCAGAGACGGCACCCCCTTACGAAGTGGAGAAATCCTCATGGGCAGAGGGTATTTCCCACGAGAATGTTGCGACAGGAAGCATAGAGGAGATGAGAATGTCGACAAGAAAGCACAAGGGAGATGGATCGCAGGGCAGCTCAAGTTGTTCGCGATCATCGTCCTTGTCCTGTGCAGAGCCAGACTCGTCTCATTCGAGCACCCGATCGATCTCATATACATCGTCACAAACGGCGGTGGTGTCGAGCAGTAGGCGGTCTGCGTCTGTGCATTCGGCGACTACGGTAGTAGATGGGACAGGACCTGTGAAGCGCAGTGATGCTGCGACTGAGGACGATGAGGGGATTGTCACGCGGGGCCGAGCGTCTCGAAGTCGTGTGGAGGCTGTGAAGGTGGTTGCAGAGAAAGAGACAAAGAACAAACAGAGCCGACCGAAAGTGAGACGAAGACCATGACCAGACTAATGAGGATGGGATGGAAATGTACAATATATTATTGATTCGCTAGTATTTATTGTATCGATCGCGTAGCGTGCATAGCTACCCACATATATAGGACGCGACTGGACACGTGAGAACCATCACAGCTTGAGTGCCTGCAAAGGGCGGAGGGTGTTTCCGGATGCGGACGGCGTACGGGCCGGCAGCGGAGAGGAAGGGTGACGCGTGACTCGGCCTTGTCTCGTCTTGCCACCATGGGTGCCAAACGGTGAGTATGCTGTGTGGTCCGTGCGCCGCTGCTGACCGACGTCCCCCAGATATCGTCGCTCCTCTCTCCAGCGCTCCTTAGCGGTAATCCCTCTGCTCTCCGCCCGCTCACCCGCTCACTCCCCAACAGCTCCTCGCCGCCCTTCCCGCCCCTCTCAACCCAAATCCATCCCTCAAGCGCAAATCTCTCGATGCTCTCCAGCCCCCAGAACCTCCAAAGCGTCTTCGCACAGACGCCCACGAGGATGGCGAGCTCACTGACGACATTTCCCCGGTCCATCCCGTCCCCGTCCGCCGTCCCAAGCGTGGCCATCTCCCAATGTCCCATTTTGACGAGCTCCATGACAAGTACCACAATGCTGGACGCACCCTCAAGTACTCTGGAGACACCCGCTTCTGGTCCACCTACCCTCCCACCCACAAAGAATACCGCCCCCTTGCCGATCCCCCTCCCCCCAACTCTCTCTACCACAAGTACGGTGGCCTCATCGCCAGAATTGAGCTCCTTGATGCTCTCGTCTGCTTCGCTTACGCCCTCTGGACCAAAGACTACTCCCGCAAGACTTGTAACAAAGACACATGGACCACCATCGCTGCTTTCCTTTCCTGGTGCAAGAGCAAGTGGCTCGCCCAGGAAAATGCCATCGATGAGGCCGAAAAGACCTTCATCGGTCTCATGTGAGTCTTACTCGTCCTTCATTGCTCTCTCTCTCTCACATCTCTAACAGCTTCATGATCGAATCCTTCATTGACGCAAGGAAAATGTTCTATACCATCCGCCAAGAGCTCGATCGAGGAATGGACAGGATCTCCGAACAAGCTAAAGCAAAAATAGAAGCCGCTATCCAGGATGCCGAGCTCACCGCTGCTAACCCCTCTCTCCTCCCTTCAAAGTCACACTCCACTCCTCCCATGCTCCCCTCTCCTGCCAGCATTGCTCCCTCCAACAGTGCCAACTCCACTCCCACTAGCCGCGATGGTGCCACTCCCAACACAGACTCTCGTCTTCCTGGCCCCTCTCAGAATCCACCTCCACAGCCCCCTCGTCAGCAGCCTCCTCATCCTCCTCCCTTCTTCCCTCTCCTTCCTCGTAGAGTTCGTGAGAGCCCTGCCCCTCCTCCCTCCTATCTTGAGGCCGCTGCCAAGGTTTCTGAGCCTATTGATGTTACCATGATCGCTAATCTCAAAGATCTCACTGCTACTTATCGATCAACCGCTTCATTAATGTTCGAGTCCCAAAAATTGTTGAACCTTGCCACATTGGCTCGACATTTCCCAACTACCTTTTCCAGGATGGTCTACAGCACCCTCACTCCAACAGAAGAGCATGAGCCCGACTTGGAGGACGAGGAGGGCGAGTTATTCTGGCCCGGTCAGCTCGTCACTGGAGAGGGTTTGGGCTGGGTGTGTCTTATGGCTAAGGCCATGATTTCAGAATTCGGCAAACTCTATGGTTATAAAGGTCTTCAGGGTGTCGTTCCAAAGCCGAACGACGCACCCAAGCCCTACCAACGGCCCCTTCATCCTCAGATGTCTGCTCCCGCCCCGCGATAGAATCCCCCCATCCGTCCATTTTCAAACTGGAGGCCTACTTTGGCAGCCCCACTCTATATCCGCCACGGCCCCCAACAAGCGTCATACCACGCGCCTTCCGGACTAACTAAAGTGAACATCTTTCCAATTAGGTCTAAATCCTACCCGATTTCGCCGTAGTGCCCTGCTACCTCAGTCTCATGGTTTAATCTTTTGAGTCTGGGGTGTTGAAATGGCTGCCACTGTTTGGATACTTTGGGAAAGCATCAATTTGTATCTTTAGACGCAAACAAAATGTCACTTTTCGTATTCCCACCCTCACCCCCTATTGTGTATACCATCCATTGTGATTTACTACCAGACCTGCTCCCTAATTTTTATTGTTTGGTTATCCATCGCTTGCATTCACTATTACCACTGCATTTCCCCTAGCATTCTTGTTTAACCTGCTTTCAAAGTTGTTGATCCACCCACACATTCCCACCTGGTTACCTTCAACCAAGTGCTCCCATTTTAAAATTTAAATCCTTTTTGTACTCTGTTATATTCACCCTTTGGACAATTTGTTTAGTTTCATGGTTGTGGATTTCCAGTAATTGATTTCTGAATTTGTAGTTGTGCCCACTTGGAAAAAGAAGCACTGTGCTTATTTTGGAATTTCCTGGAATTATCAGGGGCCCAACAGTGCTGCAGCGCTGAGTATCGCTGAAATAGTATTTATCTATGACAAGCTGTTGGCAGTGGCGGTGGTGCTATAACCGTTCCGGAACTTGCTGTTGCCGATGACCGCCGATTCGGAGGTCTCAAAGTATAAGTGTCTCCTTGGTTGGCGTGGTGATTCCTTACTGTCCATCTGTGTCGGGATGTCAATCGCGTTCTTGGCGGTTTTTTATTTGCGGTGTATATACAGAAAGCCCTCCGAGGTACTGCCTTCCGATCTCCGGAATAGAACCTGTTCGCTATAGCAATATATATATGTATATATATACATACGTACATTCCACCTAATTTATCTCACCATGCTCATGTGGAAGAAAAAGATCCATCGGGACATTTATACCTCCGTTACTTCCTGCCCCTCTACCCTCTTCTGTTTTCCCAAATATCACGTCGGTTTGCCTTCTCTCCTTCTCTCTCTACAAATGAAAAAGTCCGAGGTTTCAGGAAGCAAACTTGATGATACACTTGATGTGTGTGTTTTTGGTACCTTTTTCTCGCAGATGATGGTGATGGTGATGATGATGATGACTGGACAAGTCTGCGGTCCTTTTCCTTTTGTTGTTGTTATTTTATATGGATCGGTGGGTGGCGACTCGAGGATGTTTCGATCTGATCTTTTCAAGATGATAAATGAAGTATGCTCAACCATGCAAGGAAAATGAGCACCCAAAGAGTTGTTTGTGTTATGTCGATCAATTCATTTATCCTTTTTATCCTTTATCGTCTATCATGTCTTCATCTTCATCGTCGTTGTTCGCCGTCCAATCATTCTCATCATTTTGTTCATCATCAATAAAATATCAACATCAAAAACAGAAACAAAAACAAAAAAGCATGATCACCATTCCTTTCCACTCAAAAGAGAAAAAGAAAACGACGTATTATGACTGATACTCGATCGTTTTGCAGACCTTTCACAGTCATGTGAAGCCTGCCACCCTTGTCAATGTCCTACTCCACTCTTACTCTGCTCATGCATGATGTGTGATCATCACTTGTTTCGTGTGTCTAGCTTGCCGGGATCGATTCCTGAATTGGATCGTCACATACCATACGTCACACCGGCGACCGGAGAGCCCACCCAAATATGGGATCAAAAAAGTCCCTGCGATTATTCTTTGAAAGTGTGCATAAGATATACAAAGCAATGTCTTCCTTGCGGTCAATAGATGCATGACCGCAATCAGGATTCATGACCGCAATCAGGATTCACTTCTGATCACTGATTATTAAGAAATGACATTCTTACGATCGCAAATGGGAAAACAGCGGCTGCTGCTACTGATCTGTTGTTCTCTTTCGTCGTTTCAATGTTCCAGATGATTCCTAATATATTCAATTGCGGATGGGATACACCCCAAATCCTCTGTTAGATCATTACAAGAATAGGCAGTCATTCCTGGAGATTAACAACGCAATCCCTGATCCTCGGGCGGATCCATACAATACCTCACGCAGCTTGAGAGTAGCAATACATGTATGACAAACTTGTGTGCATGGGCATAGAGACACAAAAGAAATTCAAGTGCAGTGAAGGCAAACATAGCAAAGACAGAGTAGTGTCAACGAAAAAGGGAAATTCGCCACCAAGGACAAGTTCTGAATCCTTGTTCGCTCCCTCCACACCTGATGGACGAAAGGCATAAGAGTTTTTTTCTCCCTTTTCACCGGTTGGATTTGGCAACACGCTCGAGTTCGTCCTTTTTCTGCAAACACATAAATATATATATATATATTTCACTATGAAACTGACCTTAATGGCATACGAGTTGGAGGAACCCTTGGCGGCATTAATGAGTTCATCAGCAAGGCATTCAGCAATTGACTTGACGTTGCGGAAAGCAGATTCACGGGTCTATTTGAACCAGGTCATCTCGATATTCACTGCACCTCAAAAAAAGGAGATTCTACATACACCAATGGTAATGAGAGCAATAGCTTGGTTGACTCGGCGAAGAGGTGACACATCAACAGCTTGACGACGAACAGTTCCTTGCGAACCAATACGAGTTGAGTCTTCGCGGGGACCAGTATTGACAATGGCATCGACAAGAACCTGGGTTCGGCAAGCAGATTCAATCAATTTTCCGATTTAAACGTTCCAGAATTGCGAACCTGGATGGGATTTTGGTCTGTGAGTAGATGGATGATTTCAAAGGCATGGGCAACAATGCGGACAGCCAAAAGCTTCTTCCCATTGTTACGGCCCTTCATCATCAAGCTAAATGAAAATCAGGATATCAATACAAAGCGATATGGTCCAGCTGTAACAGCGCACCTATCTACCAATCGTTCGACAATAGGCATTTGCGCCTTCTTGAATTGTTTCTTGGCATAACGTCCAGCAGTGTGAGGAAGATAGACAGCATGACGAGTCTGGATGTAGTCAGCTAGCGAAATATCCTTTACATCAACTCTGTTTAATGCTATTAGAACTGCTTCCCATTAAAATATTGCAACTCACTCCTGAGTGTCCCATTTTCCGAAAAGCTTGACCTCTTGACCGAGTTTGGAGACATCCTTGGGAAGCGTGGAGACTGCCATTCTTTATTCTTGGCGTGAATACCTCGGGGACTAACTATACGATTGTTAGACGCTCCCACCTTTGCGCGTATATTTGTCCTTGTTACATTCGACACATCAAAGTTCAGAGCATCCGGTATCTACCGAAACTGTACAGTTCTTAACTATGGGTCCGGGCCGAAGAGAATGATCGAACACAGTACTTAAATGATATTGATCTGGGTCGCAATCAATCAAAATTTCTTGTATTCCTGATCATACTCCCTGCCCTGAGGCAGACTCTTCCTTGCAGCGAGGCAGTGAGATCCTCCGGAATTTCCGCCTGCCGAGAGCAATCGGCCGGCCTTCATCATCGGGTCGTATCTCTTCAATGATCGGCTTTCCATCCTACGAGAAAATTGGGTCCCAGAAGGCTGAGGAGTTGTCTGTGGTGAGAACGCATTCTGTGAGGCTAATTTAAGTACAGGGCAGTCCACTCCATAAATCATCTGCAGCCATGATTTGGTGTTTTCAAGGTGGTCATTATATCCTTTTTCATCACAAACATTTCGGGAATGTCTAGCCAAGTCGAGTTCGCAGGCTGCAAGAAGTGGAAATGCTGCCTTCAAATTATCCAAGTTGTAACCGTGATTGAACATGACTGACAGTCCTTTTACATCATGATATGGCTCTTCTCTTGGACTGGGGGCATACCTTGCACCATTGTGGCCACAACTTGCAAGGCTGCGCGAGGGTTTCCTCTGCGCCGAAAATAGGCACCTACCATCATCCAGTTGCCTCGCTCGCTCTTGGAGAGTCTCAATAACTCGATAATCGATTCCGGATTTAGGCCTGAATCCTGAGAGAGGTCATACACTTGCTTTTGTCCCTGAATCTCAAAAACGAGACGTGTTTCCAAAGAATATGGTAGAGAAGGAGTCTGAGAAAGATTTTTTCTCATACCGATCGAGGTGCCCACGTACATGGATGTATGCGCAGAGTATGATATGGGGTCGCCACCTGGAGTCCAGCTGGAATCATGCGAGCGATCATCTTGATCTGACTGTGGTGGTCCTGGCGTATCGAGTCCATATGGATGTGTAAATGAAGGTCGTTTCTGAACTGGAAAGTCGCAACGAGATCGTTGCGGATTAGGCCATGTTGGATGGCAGTCTCTGATAGTAGAAAACTGATGAGACGGTCCGCGAGCTTTGCATGAATGAAATTGTTCTAAGAAGGGACCATCTAACGGATACAGGCGTAGACCTTCCGATGAGCCGAGCCGGAGACGCAGCGCACGCTCGGCACTTTTTCGGTGTTGGAATTCGACAAAGTAGTAGTGTTGCCCTGGTATCCCATTGGTATATGGGAATATTTGTGATCTGCAGAATCTGATTCAATCAAAAGAAATATTTCCTCAGAACATTGGACCAAAAGCCAAGCGCTTGTTCCATGTTCACGACGAGTCGGCACGTACATCTCTCCTGCGTTGGTAAAGATATCACGGATGTTGGCTGGCTCCCCGCCGTTGCTTACGACTCTAAGAACAGAACGAGGATCGGACTGACAATCCATCAGGCTATCACGAGGAGATCAAGAATACCGGAAAGAGTCAGTTCAAGTAGAATTGTGCCATGTTTGTCTCATACATTTGTACCTGGATCTTCAATACGATGATTAACAATGAATCATGCTTACTGTGCCATATGGGGTGTCAAAATCATGGCTGATAACTCAATTATACTTGTCCAATCTATGGCATGATCTTACTATCTCTAGCAAGAAAACAATTTGACTCGTGTGAATTCTGAAGACTGAGAAAACGCTTATGACAACAAAGGGGTTCGAACCCTTGCCTCAAGTTGAGACTGGATTTAGAAACCTAATTCCAGCGCCTTAGACCACTCGGCCATGTTGCCATTCCCTTTGAGTTATATGCATATATTAGTAATCCAATGTCTTCTTTTGATGGGAGTCTACGTGTCACATGGCATGACGGAACTATGTCTGCCGGAATTTCTCGCCTGGTCCTCCTTGGCCTACAGAAGAATGGGTGTACACGGACTCACCACTTACCTTCATGAACATACTCGTACTTTATCAACCCCTGTCACCTTCTCGTACCCTCCTACAAATGTTGTTTCGTTAGTAGTGGATGGATGGTCGTAAGTCTGATTAGATATCAATTTGGCATCTCCAATTCAGATCATTTTAGCTTTATATACCACTTATACCAGGGTCCTACATTGCCATGGGTCTACGGCGGTGAATATCCAAATTTTTTGTCTAGGATTACTCAAATTATAGAGGCTTGGGTGCGCCTGGGCCTCAGGATATACTTTGTTTTTGATGGTTGGATTTCTATCCTCATGAGAAATATCCATTAAATAACCCTGACCTTAAAGGCGCGTGTCCCGATATCAAAATACCAACTATCTGTACTCGCCTTGGTCAATCACATGTACAACCAGCCTTACTCTTTTTTCGAACTTCAATGGTTTCCCGGTCGACGACTCGGTTTCTTCATGAAACAAGAATCCTCCCTCCTCTTTCATTTGGCGCTTGTATATATGCTCTTCACAGACTGGCCGAAGATAACGACTCACTAGAGATTCACTATGCCGATGAAGAAGGAGACCCATATGCTGTTGAGCTTGCAGGTCGTGTGGGCGGTTATGTGGTCGGTAATGACTCCGATTTTGTTATCCTGAACGCCCCCGGATATCTGGGATATATTCCCCTTGATGATATGATATGGGAGGCACCCAAATTTCAGCAGTCTCTACCAGTTGATGATGAACTTGACAATGATTTTCGCATAGTATCGAAAACCAAGTCCAAGAAAAAACACGAGGTCCCGCCTGGACGAGGGATCATTCCACCCGAAGGTGTGGACAATCTCTGTCTATCCTGTACTATCTATCATCCGGATACACTCGCATCACAATTGAACCTTCCAGTTACACTTTTACCTCTCCTTGGAGCTCTCGTTGGAAACGATTTTACTCACCATTCAGATTCTGATCGCCGTTCTATTCAGCACCTATTTTTTGACAGGAGACTAACGCTGGTTCAACGCATTGAGAACGCCGCAGCTGCTATGCGTAGCATCATGTCCCCTGCGAGTTCAAGGAAAAAAAGTAAATATCAAATTGGTAGTGTCATGGATTTTATCGACAGAACGGTTCATTTATTGTTATCACGCCTTTCAACACCACCCAATTCTGGGGAGGTGGATGAAATTGTTGATAAAGTCGTGACGGCAGCTCTTCAGTATGCAATCAATAAAGTGGAGAACACTACCCTGGGGCCTTCACCCATCTGTGTGCTTCACGAGCCAGATGTGTGCCCCTTCCTTCCCTTCATGTCAAGGCGTGTTCTGGAAGAAAGTGAAGGGATTGATAGCGAAACACCTGCGTTAGTACAGAGTGCTGCCATTCGCGAACACTATGTGGAGGCATATCGAAAAGGACTTTTTTCACCTCTGTTGATGGATGTGTTGTGCACTGGTACCTCGTGGCCAAGGCTATTCCTCGAGAATCCCGACCTTGAAACTGTCTCATGTAGCATTACACGTCCTCTCCGCTGTTGGATATACTCCGTTTTGGATGACTCGCTCGGGTTACCGATTCCCGTGGAAGAACCAATTAAAACTGATGCAGCTCTAAGGCAAAATAATGATCTACAGGAGGCAGAAGATGAAGAACTCATTGATGTAGTCGAGTCCGACAATGAAGAGAAAAGCGGTGATTTTCTAGCCCCGCTTAAGGGCGAGTTACAGCGTTTACATATTTCTGACGCTAATGTGGAGAGAGATTCTTCAGTCTCTGTCGTATCGCAAAGATCGAATCGAATCGGAAGTCCGAAAGTCATAGAATATGTGCGGCGGGGAACTCGAATAGCTGCTGAAACAGTCCAGGTTGTGTCACTGGATGATCTCCTGTCACGTATTCCCTGCTCTATCTCAGAAGCCGATGTTGACGAAACGATCTTTCTTGTACAAAAGCCGATCGAGGAGCGTTTCACTATCTTCTTGCGGATATTGGAATCTGACTTACCCTCTGTTCGTAATGTTTCCCAAGAATATTTATATCCTATTCTGGCGATTCGATGGATTGTACACTGTCTCTACCGCCGGGAAACTGAAACAGGATCGAGAGATAGGGAAAGAGAGAAATGGACGGCTCGTGAGACAAAATGTCTTTTTGCCACTTTTGCCTCTTGGACGCTTGGACCGTCTGGTGTCACTGATGGTCATGAGTCGCCTCCTGTCCAGGACAGAAATGTACAATTGTCTGCGCAGTTTCTGACTACCATGGAGACTATTGAACATCTAGTACAAGCCCTTCTATTGACGTCCCTTGTTCCTTCGACTGTTCATCGCTTTTCTGGGAAGCTCTTCCATGCGTACCTCTCTGGTAGCCTGGCCCTACCAGACAATAACAACAGTATTGAACAAATGTGGCAAGCGTGCCATGTGGGTTTGATAGAAGCTTTCAGAGAAGATTGGGTAAAAGGAAAAGAAAAAAAGCGACCTCCCGTTGACAATGCTACCGTTGCCGCTACTTTGAGCCAGAAAACAAGGCAGGCAGGCAGGAAGGCAGGGTTTTCTCTGTTAGCCAACTTGAATGAATAAAAACATGGTGTTGTAGCCGTTTCCCTGTAATTGTATCAACATGTGTATAGCTGACTTTATGTGTGTATTTGCAGTGACGGTATTTGATCGAAAGCTGAATTACACTATCAATGTTTCAAACTTGAATGTAACACTGGGCAGTGCTCTTGTTCGATGAGGATTTTGATCACATTTCGATGTGTCAAGGGTTCTTGGCATTGCCTCACCGCAGTCCCAATCTGATCCAATTCGTCATTTCAGCCCGCGGTGATCAACGATGTTAAAACTGTTGCTTTATGAATACAGCACATCCGTACCTTTCTACTGAGCCAATGGCTGTTCAGTAAGGAAGCAGCAATTTCTCTCTCTATTGTTACGTTTGCAAGATTATGCCCGATTATTACCCTGGTTTCCCTCGGTAAATCAATAGAGTCAGACACCTAGATCTACAGATACGTAGGTATCTAAACCAGATGAGGATTATCTCCCTTTTGATCATGGCGCTCCCAAGGACCAGCCAGCTAGCTGCCCAGTTGATTCCATTCCATGTAGGGCATGAAACGAAATGGCATTGTGTGCCTTAACTCCGAGTGAAGAGGGTGCTTGGCAATGGACACGGCTGTGGTAGGTTGGCATTCTGTTCAGGTACGGCTATGTCGTAGCAGTGCCTTGCTTCGAAAGGTGGCGTTGTATTGAAGTAGATTATTAATGTCTCGGACCCAGTCGTCATCCTTACCGGGCCCAGCACTCTCGTGGTGCTCGCCTTCATCACCCGGTTCAATAATTGAAGATCTGTTGATACAAGGAACAGGATACGGTGATGCTTGGACATTGACATATTCACCAGGACTCAATACGTGTGAGGTTCTACCATCCATGGAAACTCCTGCAGGAGACCTACTGCGGTCCCCTACCTATCGATATGTGACATGAGATGAGATTTAAGATTAGAGTCTGAACACTTACTCGTAACGTTATTACAGAAGATGCAGGAAATACGAGGGGCCGAAAGGACAGGCTCCGAGGGCAGATTGGGGTAAGGACCAATGCACTCAATGAGGGGTGAACAATAGGACCACCAGCAGACAGGGAGTAGGCCGTTGATCCGGTTGGAGTCGAAACGATGAGGCCATCGGACTGACCGACATTGAATGAGAAGATATCACCTGACACATGTAGCGAGGAACACTCACGACGGCTTCAGTCAAATGCTGGCCATCTACGAAGATATCGATAGTGTTGAGGTGAGGGCTCGAGCCGCGATGGAGGGCAATCTCGTTCATCACCTGCCAATCTTACACACTGTGAGCTGTACAGGCACCAAGGATAACTGAGACCAGCTATACCATCTCCATCATTCCCTTTTTTTGCGAGGTCTCTATTATAGAAAGTGCATGCTAGACGCATTCGGTTCAAAATTGTTGCCTGGCCTTCGAATACACATTCCAGTGCCTTGGCAAAATCATCCATGTCTTACGATAGATTCAGTGTCAGTGGGTCACTTGGTAAGGGCTAAGGCACAGATGACTCACGGAATGGCAAAAGAAAACCGAGGGTGCCCATTGAGAAGCTGAGTACTGGTGGAACTGCACCAGCGCTGAACAACGAGGACGCATGGAGTATTGTTCCATCGCCCCCGAGCGTCACGACGAGGTCAATCTTCTCAGCCTTTGGACCTACATCAAAGGGATTAGATAGAAAACTTGACAGCCCTGGACCTTGGGGGACTCGCCTGGTTTCCAAACTTCTGCACCATGTGGGATCTCTGTCTTATCTTCATGAAAAACACGCACTCCCGGATAAGTAGTATCAACGTGTCTGTGATGTTTGAACAAGACCATGGTCAATGCTGTTGGAACCAAGACAACTTACTCAACGAAGGCATCAATTGCAAGAATTACAGGTTGAGTTCGCATTTTATTTACAATAAGTATGCTTTTTGGTCTCCCATTGACAAGCTTCCTGTGTCTCTATGAGGGGAGTGAACCCAGCCATGAAAGTATTTCCTCACGGACGCCGGATGCAACAGTGATAATGATGATTTCGAACTGGTCACAATTGAACGGGTCGGTTGTCGTGGGGCTTGACTTGCTTTCGTTGAGAATATTTTTGGTACAAAACGTTCTGCAGATAAGCAACGCAACTCTCTGGCACAGGCAAGATGGTGGACGAAGGAAAACATTTCGAGGCTGAACTAAGAACTGCAGCTTTAACGTACCAATGGCTCACGTGATACTGTCAACCGCACAATGGCGGCCTGCCACACTTACCCGACTACTCCCATAACTTCGTATGTCTCTCTTCAAATCGGTGTTAATCAACTCACTTTGGAATTTGTCAGAATCTTATGCTACTGCGCTCTAGATGATGACGAATCCTTTCCCCGAAAGACGAACGCGGTCTCAAATCAGACTATCAGATGATATCTTCAAACATACTGAGCATTCTCCTATGAAATATGCTCGTAATGTTGCCCGTGAGAATCCGAAATCTCAGATCCTTACGGAGAAAGTCAACAAGGATAAGGACGAATCCTTACCAACACTTCCCAGACCTTCAGGATCTAAGCGTTCCGTATCGCCTCTTCCCAATGACGAACACGGCACTGGAGTTGGAGGGGATATACATGGAAGGAGTTCGAAGAGAATGAAATTGCAAAGACAGGAAATTCAGAGTCCTGTCAATGTTTGCATGACCAAACTGGATCATTCTCGGACGAATTCAGAGTCGAATATTGGTTCAAACCGCAAAGCGCAATGCAGGCGCGCGGGAACTGCGACGGCCAGCAATAAACCGAAATCGATATCCTCAATCTCCGAAATCGATACTCTAGCTGGAGACCCAGACAAAGCTAGGGCGTGGTCTGTGCCATTGTTTCCATCATCTTCGTCCTTACCGTCCTCGTCATCTTTTCCAATACTTGACCTTAGAAACCCCCCTATGTCCCCGATACACTCTCATTCGCCCTCGCGTGCTATAAATAGACTCCCCCGACTAAAGGTGCATCCTATCACACCGAAACTTCTGGTATCGGAAGAGCCATCAGAGGCATCTTACGATGAAACTGGAGTGTCGGCAGATAAGAATAATAAATCAGAGGCGCGGCTCGTTATTGAATCATTCACGAAGACGGAGAATGTTTATGAGCTTGCCACCCCCAAGATATTACCTACAGAACTTCCAAAAGTCTCCATACATCCTCCAGAATCTCCGACGCTAGCTGTTCCTCTGCATGTCCCTGTTTCATATCCTGCAACTCCTGCACCCAATGTGCTATCCTTTCTACCTCCAATGTCTCCATTGACTCCTCTTCCCGAAACTCCGCTACTACCAAGAGAAGGAGGAAATGGAACTATTACGAAGGAGGGTTGGAGTTTTGATGTGAGAGAGGTGAGTGTAATTCGCAGTTTTGAACCAACTTCCAAGTTGAAATTTATTTCAGGGATACGAAGCTGAGCCCTCATTACGTTCAATACCACAGCCTAATTTCGGCGAGCCGAAGGATACTTTTGACACGCCAGTTGCTCCCCAAAGTCAAGTACCTCGGATTGGGGGACCCCTACCACCATTTCCTGTCCTCATCAGGTCTGATTCCGGAGGAGCAACAGGAAAACCACTCAAATCGGCACGCGAGGACTCGGGCAGTGGGCCCATCAGAAATACCAAATCCTACACTAGGCTTAATGCCATCCAGTTGCTCATGCAAAATGTATCCAAACAAAGGACAAGCCGGCAGCAGGACGAAGGCAAGAATACCTCTCAACTACCTAAGACAATCAGTAGTACTGGTAGCATTGCAAAAGACAGAGGCAAGGTGGAATTCAGGGTCAATAAACCTTCGCTTGAGGACAAGACGCGCCTCAATCAGAACAAAGGAGCTGAAGTATACTCAAAATTTGTTCCGCAGCTTACCAACGACGACAATCTACTGGACGAGAAGAAGACAGAGGTTTACGCACTGATTCCGCCGATTCCTGAAACGAGGGAATGTCTTCTCTCTTCGTCCGCAGAATTAGACATTCAAGATCAATCCGTCATATCTCCTCTCTGTTTGCAAAAGGACTTACCAGTATCGGGACCCTCAAAAATAGCCGGGAACGTAGATTCAGTACCAATCTTGCCGAAGGCTTCATCCTCATCCTCAGACATAGAGTCGAACTTTGATACCAAGCATGATCATATAAATCTGGAGCCACCATTCGTTAAAGAACACCCAATAATCGGGAAAAAGGAAGAGGTGATGGATATTCATGGTGCTTTAGAACCGGTGTTGTCCCACGGTCCACAAGGGAGAGAAGAAATTTCTGCGACAGTGACTTCGATAGTGTCGCAAGCAGTCGAAGGTTCAAAACGGGTTGACATCCCTGTACCTTCTGTCCTCGATGTTGATTCTCTCCAAGCTAACAAGCCAAAACTTGCCTCGAAGAAACGTAAACAAAGCGGTATACCCACTTCAATGCGAGTCACAAGAAGTGCCCTCAAGCCTCCACCCGAGCTCGGTCCATCCAAGCCGACGCGTCGTGAGTGTGTTTTCCTGACTTCACCTCTTGAGGCTGATGATTATCTTAATTAATCAAGGCATGAGAGCTAACAGTGTCGGAGGTGGAAAATCTTTTCTCAGCGATCAAAAGGCATCTTTAGGCAAGAGACCTTCCCAAGAATCCGATGATCCGTCGGTCCTTCAGGGTTCATCCATGCAGAAGAGTTCTCCCATCCAGCGTCCTAGGACCCCCCGATCAAGTCCTGCTAAAATTTCGCTTACAAAAACACCATCCAAATCAGCTTTTACGGCAGATTCCGTGGAAAACTCGCCCTCACCAACGAAGATTGCTAAGGCTGTGTCTATGTTCAATCATTCTGTTGGTGAGCCCCTGGTCATTTCAGCATTGCCTTCATCAGCTCAAGTTGTATATATCAGATGTCTTCGCGACGGATGATATCAGGGTGAAGCCCAACAGTTCGTTATCGACGTTGTCAACCGCATTGAAAAAGCTGGAAATGCCAGCGCCTTCTCGACCTAATACAAGCTTAGGTTTTAATCATGATGCTAGCTGCGATGATAATGAAGTGATTCCTCCTGAAACCGCTGACAAACACGGGCTACACAATAGCAATTCCCTAAAGCGCTCCTTCACAGTCGGACATGCTGGAACAAGAACCGCAACACCGCTCAATCAAATGGCTCCATCAACAAAGAAACCACGGCTTGTTCAAAAACCAATGACAATGTTCTTTGCTAAATCGGGATCGTCGTCCGCTTTAACATCGACCTTATCAAACTCCTTTTCAACCGAGAAAACAGTGCTTGGAGGCGTGAGGTCGTCTCTGATAGGTCCTGGTTTCAAAGATAAGGGGAAGACATTATTCAAGGGTTCAGGAAACAGGAACGGTCTAATGTTTCCGGCCACAAACAAGCGTTTAGTACAAAAAGCAAGCAGGAAAACAACCCTTCCTACAGTTGAAGCAAGTCCCGTCAAGGGTGGCAGCAACAATGTTCACAGTGAAAGTGTTGGGAACGAGAACGACATCCTCGATAGTTTTCCCCTTACGAGTGGTTCGGGGGAGCGTGAAGGAATCACGGCCGCCAATAGCATGAACAATATGTCCTCGATGCTATCTTCCGAGGAAAACGCTGAAGTCTATGCCTCTGGAAGTATTGACGGAAAGAAGTCTGCTGAGAAAGGAAAGGAAAAAGAGAAGTCGAAGCCCAAAGACTCGTCAAGACGAGCATCCATGGCGCTTTCTCAATTTTCGGAGTCGCTATGCACAACTTCTCTGTACGGTCCCAAGGTTCAGGTAATCATGGGTCCTCCTGCTACACCTCGGAAAGTTGCAAGGAGCCTCAGCAGCACTTATCCCGGCCCTTCAAAACTTGTTAGTGAGGAACCAGCAGCAGGCACTGACATAACGACCGCGACATCAAGTACTTCACCTGATAAATCCTCGGGCTCAGGAGGAAAACGCTCCAGTGCACGCCAGGCAGCCAAAGCAGCCTTGAATGCCGAAACTAAGAGCCCTTCCACAAGTGCAGGTTTTTTCGGTCCTGCTCAGAAGGGAGGCACAGATAAGGAGAAGTTATCTGCAAGGAAAACTGAGTCATGGGGTGTTCTGAAGGATTGTAAGATATTTGTCGATGTGCGGACGGATGATGGCGAAGAGGCTGGTTCACTATTTATGGAAATGCTTGAGAATCTGGGCGCCAAGGTTCGTTGTGTTTTGTATTTATGGATATATACCATACCTTTTGTTCAGATACAAACTCGTGTGGGTCAGGCGTGTACCCATATCATATTCAAGAACGGACTGATGAGCACAATTAGTCGTTACCGGTGGGCCTCTCTCCCGTCCTGATAAGCCCTATCGCAACTTACAAGTTTTCATGTGTCAGTTTACTTCGAGAACCCAAACCTTCCGTCGTTGGTATTGCCTGGGTTGTAGAATGTGTTGAGCAAAGAAGTCATGTCGACGAGACGCCTTTCTTGATTGACCTCAGTGAGATGAACATTGCCGGAACGAACAAGGTATCTTTCCAGACACTTTGTTCAACATACCATTCCTAAAGTTTGCATCTAGCGTCGTCGGTCTATGCTGCCTAAGCTCATTTCGAGTAGCTTGATAGATTCCGCCGTCACAGACGTAGAGCCGGAAGGCGGTGGCGACGGTGATGTATCAATGGATAGCTCCCAGTCGTGTATGTCCAGTATCAATGTCTTCGACTGCAGATTAACAATCTTTTTTAGCTACCGTACAAGGTGATGATTTGACCCCTCTTGAAAGAGCCAGACGCCGACGCAGCATGATATTTGGGCCAACAGCTTGAATAATATTGGAAGTCCTTTTTACCTCCGATCGCTTGCTTGATTCTGATGATAGACCCCTGGGTAGCCATGTTACAACTTCCTAATTATACTTCTATCCTTAATTCTTTCCCCCCAATTCATTTTCATCAATGAATTGTAGAGTTATTCCTTGCTCAACCTATCTCTCTGAATTGTCATGTGTTCATTTTGACATGTTTTCATCATCGGGTTTTTTGTACTATCAAAATATGAATGTGCCAATACAAATGATATCCTGGATGGACGCCCCGGGCGGCTGACCCTACCGTTCAAGTGGGAACCATAATTTCATGGGTCAATGTCAGGTCATGGTTAGTGGTGACCATGAGTATGGTAAGGTGTTGGTCTCTTGAGACTATCAACGTGTTACATGTCATCGACACTCCAGTCATACCTCTCTTGGCCTCGGCGTTTTTGAGCATTGAGAACCTGGAAATTTTTCTTCTCGAAACCATTTCCTCGATCTGGATAGGATACTTTTCGAAATCGTATCCGGAAGTAGATTAATTAAGGACGTACCAACCCCGTCCCAGCGATAACCTGGCTTGATGCCAAACCGATTGGGTGGTGGAGGTGGACCACTGTACTCTGGTCTTTGAGGACCTTTAGATTTCTTTTTCTGTAGGAAAAGCTCTATGAAACATGATATTCCACAGATGGAGACGGACCGTCAAAAAGGCAGCCGCAGGGTCATTCCAGAGCTCTTTTGACTTTTGCTCCTCATTTAGCTCCTTGTCATCTGCATGCCGAGCAAATGCCTTCCCCCTTTGTTTCTCTAGTTCCAGCCTCTTCTTCTCTTTTTCTTCCTTCTGAACCAATCCTTTCCCCCATTCCATTTTTTGAGCCTCTTGCTCTTCCCGCTCTCGTTTTGCTCTAGCAGCAGCAGCCCTTTGAGCTTTGGTATCTATCCGTTTTCCACTAGAGTCTCGATATACAGTCTCCTGTGCTTGAGCAGCTTCCTCTTCCGTCGCCGCCTCTTGTTGAGGTGCCCGACTAGTTGGCATCATCTTGCGCAGTTTCTCAGCAGTCATTAATCCACCCTTGAGTGTATCTGTCTCCTCTGCATCCACAATCATAGGCCGTTCATCTGCAGGAATTGGCTCCTCCCGAGGTTTTTCACCCTCTTGTATTGTAACCCAATTGGAACCGCCTGAAACCGCAACTTTACGCTTCTTGAACGACCTGTCTGCCGCCACAACTGCTCCAGCGAGGTCATCTTCCTCCTCCTTAGTCTGGTCCCAACCCCAGCCAGCATCATCATCTTTAATAAAAGAGGTCACTCCGCCTGAAACATTTTCTGCACCCCTGCGTTTTTTCTTCTTCTTGGGAGCGGTGTGTGATAGAATGGCGTCTGCTTTAGGACCTGACATATATCTCTCCGCTAGGTATGCTTTATGATCAGCCATGAATTCACGAGTCGAGGTTACAATGTACAAAGTTCATACTTAAGGTAAACATCACGTCATACAGTGTGACAAGGACAGGGGTATCCTGCATGATATGCTACAGAAAAAGATGGTAGATAGTCATTCCTCTTGCAAATTTCCTTGAAAAATCAAAATTGAATTCTCTTGAGAATCCCAAGCAAATTCGGGTATATATATGATACATTAGCTTTCCCTGCGACAACCACCAGGAAGCAAGAAACGGAATTTCTCCGCGTTCTCAAGTAGATAGCGAGGCAGGCCAACCGCGGTTCTCAATCTTAATCTTGATGAGCGTTTCTTTCTGGAATGCATAACAAATGACTTACGGACTGAGGCTCATTTGTGAGAATAAGTCCAGATACTAGAACGCTCACATCAGATTCAATCGCATCTGCACCAGCAAATGGAGACCCACACTGTAAGCTTCAGGTAGCATACCAAAGATGTCCTTGCCCTTGCAGATGGTTGCTTGGATCCTCTTGGGATCCAGGAGATCAATTCGACCACCGATGCGATCCGCGTGCGAGAATCCCTTCATCTTGACAATATACTCTGGAATAGTTCTAAAGCAATAACTACAGTGCCAACCAGCATCAGCGAGGATACGCTCGGTACTTTTGGAGTGCCGATAATAGCTGTCCTTGTTCCAAATGTGTGCACTTGCACGCCAACTGGTGAAACCCAAGAACCATTCAAAACTCCAGAAGACGATGAGTCAAAAGTTTGTACGATATCCTTCCTTGGCTTACCTATACAAGAAGTTTCGCAATTGAAGATGAATTGAATCACCAAAATCGCAGGCTTTCAAAAGTTGAATAGTTTGAACTGAAGGTATCTCGTCCAAGTCGGATATCACCACCAGATATTTCATTGGAGTGGGAAGTGTCTTCATATGTTGATTCAACGTGATGGTCATGATGCTTCGTGTGTGCGCTTCAACTTCCCATGCAACTCGACTGCCAGACAATGGGTATCCCGGAATACTATCGAATACTTGTTCAGTAGTGACAATTAACTAACTAAAGGAAGAAGCGTACAATGAATATATGATTTTATCTCGAAATCTATCGAATCTCGCACTATTTTTCTTGAAATATGTATCTTTCGGTAGCCCCGTGAAAGTCGCATTAGACTCGACTATGAGGAAGAAATCTACGACAGGATCGAGTTCGTTCAATCGTATTTCCAACAAGTCAAGTTCAGTGCTCATGAGAACAGCATCCAACACTTTGACCTTATCCTCATCCCTCCGCTTTTGCCACCCATGTAGGTTACAAGTATGAGAATCCATCTGAAGTCCTTCAGAATAGAAATGCGGTACAACTTTGCTTGGTCCTTCATCATGATCCCATAGTGGTCGGCTGGCGTATGATAACGTATTTCGGATTTGATATTGATACTGGTACCCGTAGAAAAGAGTAAGAGCGAAGATGAAAAGGAGTGGAGCAAAAAGCAGCAGGCGACGAGTGGGCATCAACACCATTGGGTCTAGCAAGCCAGAATGTCTCGGTATTGATGGCTAGCTTACTCGTGATCATTCGTCACATCAGAACACTTCTGGTTGCTGTGCCAGGAAAACTTCCATATTATTCAAGAGCTGATATATCCAGAAATGTGTGCTGTAATCAATTGTATCATGGGCCAAAAGTCAAGACCAACTACAACAGATGCAAAAGCTAAGCATTAAAGTCTCCAGTTCAATCGATGATTAACGGTGGAAGTAGTGTTGGAGCCTGAACCTTCGGACGTGGTGGTGGGACTAAGAGTATTGAAATTTGCTTATTGAATTATATGTGAGTTGAGCTAGAATTCTGGTGCCGTGTGAAGGAAGAAGGCGGCCCACCTGCGGTAAAATTGAACCATCGATTGTGCCACCATTCGATTCGACGATGCTTGTCAATTGAGGCTCAATCGGTAGAGAGACCATGAGCGGCGAAGACTGTGAACTGGCCGCAGGTGTCTTGATAGTGCTTTCTGTCTTGGGCCATTCGGCTATGGATGCAGATATCACACAATCATTGCTTCTCATATATCCTCTGTCTTCAAAGCAAAGGTCGAGGTTCCTGGACACAAGCGGGGATATAGCTTCAGACACAGGAGACAGCGCACCAACTTGAGCGTTTCTCAAGGGATAAACTATAATGATGGGTTCATTGGTGATTGGCGTAGGTGCAGGGGCACTTGGATAAGCCGTCATAGGAGTGGCACAACCCGACGCACACCTAGAAGGCAAAATATCATGTACAACACGTATTGGTGACTGTTCTGGGGTAGGCAACGGCCGAAACAGGAGACGAAGAGGACCTGCCGCTGGAATAGGGGAGGGGGGAGGGGGTTCGTGTTCTTGAGATTCATCAAATAACCTATGCGAGAATGAGCATGGTTGGATTGATGAGTGTCATTCAGTGGCGCAGTGGCGTACAGTACTGGCATCCTGACTGATGGATGATAATCGTGCTCGCTAAAGAATAATGGGCTACTCGGTTCTGTCCTGGCCTCACTAAAGTCGCTGGGGTTGCTTTCTTCATCGTCGGTGGCTCCATGGAATAACCTGATAAAATCAATTTCCATCAATCCATAGCCTCCTAGGACTCACAGCATAGGTACTCTTGGAATTCCAAGATCTCCTGGAGAAGGTAGTGGAGTGTCTGGGTCCGATTTGTACCTCTGTTCTCGTGTCACGAGGTACTGAATTTCCCTGGGATTCACTGAAAATACGTTGAGCTGCGAGGGAGGAGCGATCTACCGTGGCGTCATTTGACCATCAGACTTGGGCTATAATATACACGAGGGCGCTAACCTCTTGCATAACCTTTTCTGCCTCATTTGCAATGCAGTCCTGAACCGTACTTGCAAGCCTCTGATGCAAATTTGTTTCCGATTTACCTCTCCTCAGCTTTCCACGGAGATTCTGCATCCCTGGTCTTGAGCCTAGAATATGCTCTTCCTGCTCTTCAAACTCAAGTTTGAGTGCTCGTACCTGTTATGACATGATTGATCAATATCTGGGAACGAAGTCATAATTCGGAGTGGCTTTCCTCTTCGGCATATTCGACTTCTGAGGGAAGTGAAGACAGCTCCTGCACTTGGTCTCCAAGGCCATTAAATGCTCTCGTCATGAAATCCAATGATTCTTTCGTTGTGGACATAAAGCTTGCAACTAGCAAGAGATTGGGGGAACCAATATCTTCGGCTCTGAGTTTGGATGCGAGTCTGGCCGACGTCTCCATCTCCGAACTCATCATCATCGTGGTAGGGTGATACAGGGGTTTGGTAGGTATAGTCCGTCGATGGATTTGATAGTCTGACTGTAAGCATCCGTCATTGCCATCGACAGCATTCTCTCCGGCCGTCCGAGTACGAGCGGCGCTAGAAGGAATGACGACGGAAAGTTTTCTGGGTTTGTTTTCCTGTTCCATCGGTCTATCCGTGTGGATTGCAGTGTCGGAAAAGTTGTTGTCGAGTTGGTAAATGAGGATGCAGGTCACAGTTGGAGTTTAGAGTTTTGGCCGCGTCAAGTCCCAGTTCGATGATGAAAGATTCAAGCTTGACGAGACTGCTTGTACATGAGAGTAAGAAATGATTACCAAGTGCTAGTGAACAGAGAGGGGTTCTTGGTCCCCGTGGGTTATGAACCCCAACATGCAGGAAATTGTACAAAACAGCGCGACCGCAACGTGGAGCAGGAATATGTAGCAGCGGGGATCACCCCGAATAGGTCCTCAAGTAATAAAGCGACCATTCCATATCATCTGGTTCATTGGGCTTCAAAATTATGAAGCCAATCTTCTAGCAACTGAGTGAAAGTGAGGGTGAAGTATCGGTGCTTCCGATACACCCATGCGGACTTCGTAGATCAGATCATGCGCGTCTTAGTACTAAATTGCTTGCTGCGGGATAGATACCCCTAAAAAAGGCTTGAAACATGGATTTGGCAGGGTTGACCGCGTAGTGTATGTTGTGGTGGGTTGCTTGTAACAGCTAAGTTCGGTGGCTCTGGAATATTTTGTGTCCTTCTGAGCCTAGTTCATAGAAAGTATCGTCAGGAAATCATCAGTGACAAAGACCAGCCATTCGAATCGGCAAAAGGGAAATTGTACATTTTTTTTCTCTTACAGTACATCAAGTTCGGGTATGTGAACACAGAACACATGTCCCTATTCTGTATGTATCAGCAGGAAGTGCGTGGACTAAAGGGAAATTTTAGATTCCCCTTAGAATCGTAGATGCCGTAACCCGGCTCTTGGTTGTCATTATAAATATGGGCGAACCAGCCTACGCCGCCGCCGATAACTTCCTTAAGATCCTCGCAGTGAGAATCGAGCAAATTGTAGTAATCCTAAAATATCAGTACTGAGTTTGCCTCTCGGTATCATTCACTGATAGCACACACATGTTCATTCTGGACATCGGCTACGGCATCTGGGCTGTTGGGCTGTACACCTTCGGAGGTGACAGATGGCCATCCATTCTTCGACAATTGTCAATGATCAGTTGATGTCACAGAACGAAACTGACCTCGTCAAAATACATTTTCTTTCTATTTCCATGATCAACGAAGAATTGGAGGTCTTTCAATACTAATGGCCAAGCTTTCTTCGCTAGGATATTGTTTGGCTGCATTTTACAATTGATGGGCGAACTCATACTGACCAGTAGAAGCAGTCTGTGCAAAGAAGGGCAGCATGTGAATATTGATCGAGTCGATGGCATCGAGGACATCTTGAGCTCCTCCACGCTCCTGATAACTACGTGCACAATTGCATTAGATATTATGGACAATGGAAAAAATATCAATTACCCATATGCAAGCTCAGAAACAGTGACAGGAATGCGAAGGCTAGACAAGTTACTTTTTGCTTGAATTACTTGTTGTGCCAATTGGGCATGTGGTAAGACATTGTCAAACAAAGGTTCGGAACCGAACTGCAAGACGCGGGTAACCCATTTAGCCTTCGGGATCGAATGTAAAGCAGCCAGAAGGGTATCCCGCCGTCCAATCCAGATGTCGTCCAGATCAAATCCGAACTGCGAATTGTGATATTGAGTCATTTCGGGATCTATGACTAGGAAGCAGATGGCTTACCCAGATAAGTGCATGAACGCCCAATCCAGCCTCCCAGGCAGCATCAACAATGTCTCCACTTCGCACTCACGTTGATGCTAGCAATATGTCCAGAGTTAATAAACTCACTAGAATCCCTTCCTATCACAGGCACCATAGAGGCGGACATATCGGGAGTTGAAATGGTTACGAATATCTTTGAACTCAGAAATGAGTTGTGATCTGTTCTGGCCTAATGAAACCACTCAATATCAAGGATACTGGGAGGAATACAAGATACCGACATGCTGTGACTTCATAACTAAAACCTACAAATGCGTATTCATCCTCCGGGTCACACCACCACGATGAAAAGTCCGAGTCTGGAGGAACCTCTGATGGCATTTGAAAACCAAGTGCGGGAAAGCAGGATCCATCCGATTTCCTGTGGGTGGATAGTTTGACCTGGCTGGGGGGTTCGTCGGATGGAAGCCTAGCGGCAGATACAAGACCTATGTAGGTCAAGGCGAAAAACAATGGGCGATACATTGAACGAAACTTCCAGACTGAGCCGCAGTTTTATATTGCTAAATTTAAAATCTGGGACTTAGTGCATTGTTTCATTTCATTAAGGTCTCAACGAGCCTATCCAACCCATTGTCTCTCGGAGAAGGCTCCCGAAGATCGTGTCCTTTGTTTCATCAATGGGTCAGCAGATGACTTGACGGTTTTCTATCCGATAGGCATAAGTACCACGGCAGCCCAAAGTGTTTGCGTTCCAGGTAATGACATGACTAGATTCACACAGCTAAAAACAGTCTAATCTTAATAGGAGGGAGGTAATTTTAAGATAGAGCGCTAGTCGATGATTTGGTGGTTCAACCTAATCGAGTAAGATACGAAATACACATGGGTCTAGGCAATTAATGAAATCTATGAAAATTTCATCAAGTGTCTAAAGCCGACACTCCTAAAGGAAGCATCGTCTGGTCCTGCAATGCCAGGCGCTCCCATGCATGTTGACGCAACTGTACCTAACAGCTAAATATCGAATAAGGACGGAAGGAGCAGAAAACGCACGTGGCTTTCCGCTTGAACTGAGGATAGGAGATTCATATGATCAGGCACCTGACCATTGTTCTGTTTTATAGTGACAGGGTAAAGAAGCGAGCGAACAATGAACTAATGCGCACTAACCACTTCAGAATCATCTAATCCCCGCAAATTCAGACGAAGATCCAGGGGCAATTTAGAAGGAAGCACGAGGACATGGACAGGAGGTGCAAATGGTCGTGAAGAGGCGGATGCTTCCGAAAACCGCTTAAAAAAACCTCGACGGTGAGAGAGTGCGCATTTCATCCGAGAAACGCACCTTGGCTGCACTCAAAGCAGCCTTGATGTTTACGCGATCTCCTCTGGCCGCCGCCCCGACCAGGACAAACAGTTCCCAGATGCAATCAATGATATAGATAGATCTTTCTGGCATGGTCTCCTCCCGTAGAGACGCCACCGCAACGATCTAACTGCGACATCAGTTGTCAACCGTGAATGAGGAAGCATGACGTGCAGTAGGATAAATTGTGGCATTAACCCGGCAAATGCAAGGGTCGACATTGGGCGCATTTCTTCTCCACTGCCAATAATCAGCCTTTGCGAACTCCTCGTCTCCAAGTGCCATCCAAAATGCTTCAACTTGATCGTTTTCAGCCTCGAACATTTCAATTATGTTTGTGTGTTGATCGCAAATCCGTGACGCATACTTGATAGCTGCTTGCCTTTCGATATCGGTAGACCCGCAACCATGCCAAACATATACCGTGCCTAAAATTGTTAGGCAATAACTGAATGCTGAACATAAATTCTTAACACTCTATCGACACGTGAGATCACCAGAATGGCTCAAACGGCTGAAAAAACTCACCAGGTTGTGTTCGTCGATGAATTTAACCCCTCCTAGACTTCGTATCGAGTACATCGCGGTGTCATCTGCAGACCAACGCAAACGAGTACCCTAGTGACCCAGATGAAACTTTGACTGATGCTATATCTACTCTGGCTGACAAACCTGTCTAATAATCAGGCTGCCTCCTAGTAGACGCACAAGTGTGGGCGGTTCCGAGTTCTGATGAATAATTTCCTGAAGAAACCAAGGGATAAGGATCCATCATCTTTAGCGACAGCTTACCGGCTCCGTATCATATCGCTTGGCAAGTTCCTGTACCTTGCATTCCTCTCTTTCTCCAGAAATGCACTTCTTTCCATACCAAATCCAGAGCCGTGTCAGTGCCAATCCACTCGAGATTGACGTGTAACGATGGACAATAGTCAGAAGCTCTGAATCGTAGAATACGTCCGTGTCATGAGTAACAGCATTGCAGGAGCTTCCATCAACAGAGAATACATCCACAGAAATGGTTTTAGTTTTAGAGTCCGAAGAAGATGTCGGAAATGTTTGTTGCGGTTCTAGAAGCTGAGAAATATCAATCGAGGGTAATGGACCATCATCGAATTCTAGGACATGGATGAGAGCTGTATCACAGCAACCTGAGGCCTGAGACAGACCTAAATGTAGTTTTCCTTGTCCCATCTTATCAACGCAAATTCCAGGCTTTGGAGATCTAGATTTATGAGTGTCAAGTGTCCGTGTAATCGTTTGGACAGATGTTCTATCAGAAGTAGCTTCTTCAAGGGGTGTCTTAGCCACTGATTTGGCACCTGGAGACATTGTCTCCCCTTTGCATTGAGCATTTCTACTGGCAGCATCTGCATTATCGCCATTAGATGCTGGGGTGATGCCCATCGCACAACCTCTATTTCTTGCGCTAGAAACTGATATGTGCGCGGGTGAAGGAGATTTTGGGAGTCGATCATTCATTAAAGCACTAAATGATCTTGGTTGACTCTCAGTACTAAGAGGTGAACCTGTGTCTCCGGGTGGGTCAGGAGGACTAAAGTTGCTGGAACTACGTTGCGCAGAATCGTTGACTGGCTGGAGGATCGATTTGGATAATGGGAAAACCGACCATGGAGTATGCAGACTATCTGGATCCGCTATCTCAGGTAATGCAGCCCGCATCAGATTTGGGCCAGGTTTGAGTCTGGTCTCAGGCTGGAAACCTTGGACTCTAGACTGAGGCGAAGTATCGACGCCGATGGACACGCTAACACCCCATTTTTGAGTGGCTTGAATAACTTTAGAAGCGGATTCTTTCTCTGTGGATCGTGTCGGAATTGACAAAATGTCATTATAAGGGGTAGAAGAAGATAATCGAGGTGAAGGATCATCCTCATATTTGGAGGGTTGTTTAGGGGAGAGCTGCGACACTTGGGGTAACGAGAAGATAGTTTCGCTCGTTGGCCCAAGGCCTCTCGCAGGTCGAGTCAACTTAGCTTTTGATGACGAAACACCATTATTCTTCTTAGGTTTTCGGGCTCGATCTTTGGTTGGCTGGGGTCCCAACAGAACAATTATGATTACAAATGCCAATAATTGGGTAATACAGTAAACAAGCATTGTAAGTAAGCACCGACGTAGATATCACCAGAATGAACGCACATGGTTTAGCGGCTTTCCCGAAGGACCAGGAAGCTCTGAGGGGACGAGTGACCTTGGTCTACCATTCCCATCTGAACTACAATTATGATCGTGCTTGACACCAAGCTCGTCAACGACAGAAGGTGGATTTGCAGCCAAAGATTCTGCAGTCTTTGGTTTATAAACGACCATGGTTGTCGCCGAACCAAAGCTAGGGCCACCTTCAGGAGGAAGCATCTGCTCAGCTAGTTTGGCGCGACGAGGGCTCAGAGGTTCCTGGGGGGACAAAAGATCAGGGTGTAGATGCGGATGAGATGCCTTTGGTTTCAGGGTTTTGCTTGGTAAGGGCGGGGGCGTTGTAGACACCAGGGTGGGGATGTGCGACTGCCGAGTTTCGAATCTTACTGATGCCTCTGAATAAGCCTTACGAGGCGAGGTAGTAGGGCAAGATATGGTCGCTGGTGTTGGAGAAGATGGGGTAACATTTGTCTGCCAACGATCCAAGACGGAACTCTTGCGTGCACTGCTAGGCCTCGACACCGAGGGACTCGAGAAAGATTTTGATGCGTTCTCCAGCTGAATACTGGCTCTGACCATATTTTGCACGAAACCGCGACCTTGGAGCCGACTGATCGAAGGGGTAAAGTCCTTGGGCGGGGGAGATTTCTGGAAGGCAGGCGAAGGAATTGTGTTATTAGGAATGAAAGGGATTTGGAGCGATGAACGAGGTTCAGGTAGAATGGCACGGGCAAGAGAGGGTGTAGTGATTGAAGATTTGTTTGGTGAAGCCGGTGCGATAACACTGGATGGAGGCTCGCGAGGTGTGGTTGGTCTCTCGGACATGCCTCTAGACGAAGTCATTGGTTGTGAGGGTGTCGATAGCCGGTCTTTGGTCGAAGATGCCAGTCGTTGCCCGACCTTTGATGTTCTGGTTTCCGATTTAGAAGAAATTGGTGCATTCTCACTCGGCTTTGGTGGTAATGGAACAGGCGTACTCAGAGTTCGTTCACGGACTCCTGACTTTCGAGGGGATGGTGGGCGTGGCTGACTCTGCTGCAAATATTTGACAGCTGAAGATGTACTGATAGTTCTGTCGCGCTGACCTGACTTTCGAGGAGAGATGGTTTGAGGTAAACTTTCTTCCTCCTGATTTGTAAACGAAAGTACTGATGTTTGCTTTGTCAAACGAGGTTGATACCGCTCAATAGCCCCAGACGCGCTGACTGAGTCACGAATAGAATTGCTAACCTTGGTGACCATACCCGGCATGGCCACGCCGCCTTTCCCAAAAACAGGGTGAGGGGCATTGACGATCCGTTGCTCAAACTGTGTAGGATCATGGACATTTTGTTGCGGCGCATGGCGATTGAGTCGAGGTCCAGTTGCCCGCCCTCCGATGAACGTAGCCAGGGAAATTGGCTCTGGTCGCTGGGATGGGGGAGGTTGAGTCGCGGGAAAATGACTTGATTTAGGCAAAATTCCGTGAGTAATAGATGAAGTATCGATATTCGAAGAAGATGGAGTGCCAGTCAGTTTCCTCGGAGCATCTTCACCATTCGACCTGTCCAACGGAGAGCTGAGCATTTCGGTCGAGGGCGACTTGTACGAGGGGGTCTTGGTACTAGTCGGAGATATCGCTGATGCGTGCAGGAAACGTGATCAACTTCATGTATCTTGGTGGTCGGGGTGCATGACTCACAGAAATCCATACTGTCACCACCGTAGCCAGCACCTCGACTCCTTCGAAGCCTCGCTCGACGGGCAGCTGCAATCTCCTCCTCTAGTCTCCTTTGCTCCGTTTCTTCATCAGCGTCAACTTGTCTTTGAAGTGCCTTGATTTTAGTCATCCACTCTGCAAGTCCAGCTTCTGGCTTGGGAAGATCGAATGTCCCCCGGCGAGGATGTGCTGAAGACTCCATATGTGGTTGATCTGTCGATAGTCAAGAAGACTAGATGAGTACCCTCAATGTTTCAACCAATACGATGATATCCGAACCGTGCTGACGTGCACGTGACCTTTTCTTCTGTTTCAGAACTAGATCCAACATCAGAAATGTTTCATAATCAATGACCATACTACTGAACTTTGAGACAGAAATACAGACAGGAGGGCAGCAATCACTGATGGGTATTCCAGCACGCAATGCCACACAATGCGCTGGCTATTAGCTTTGAGCGAACAAATCCCTCCAAGAGGATCAGGTCAAGTGATATGCATGAGAGAAAGAGAGATTATAACAAGCAAATAGGTGCTAAGACGCGGTGGGTGAGCTACACAAGGACTTGTTGATGATGGAACCATTGATAGTCAACTCTGTAGTTGGGACAAGGCCTAGGCTATGGGTTATGAGAAAAGTTTAGGCACATAAAGTTAACTTGGGGGATGGAAAAGCTATGCAGTATGGTTCAGTATGGTTATCACAGAGTTAGCTGTAATTTTCCAGTGATTGAGCGTGAGAATTAGAGTAAAGAATGCAGTGCATCACCAGCGTCAATCTTCTTACGGGTCATTTTGCAGTATCTTCTCATGCACTTCCGAAGATCTTGAAGAATTATACAAAAGTCTATATACAATAGCCCAACTGGTTGTACAAAAAGATCTCCTTGATAGGGACCTGGAACCCGATCAACGAGGAATTTCTACATACTGCCATGCTGGAGCATGCTCCCACTGAATCTGGAAAGAGATATTGCAACAGTTTTACACGTTGCTTACACTAGGGTTCTGGATCGACAATAAAAATGAAATTCGCAAGATCTGCTTGTTTTCTCATTTCACTTCTAGTTAAGGTCTAAGTCAAGGACAATATCCAGTGCTTGTGGGCCCCAAAGGGTAGTCATGGAGCATCTGATGAAGGGTACTCCTTGAGTGGCAATTAAATGGGTTTGGTGCCTTTGTCTGACTGGTTGGATGTATTCAAATGAACACCTGGATTAACGATGGGAGGGCATAAGGGTTCACAAGGGTGAACGTCTTCGAAACCTCTCGTTTTTTGCCCAAGCTCTTGACGGTGTACAGGAGGAGGCTAGAATAATGTGACTGTGGTACCTGTCTAAAGAGTACATAAGAAAAACAAGACAGAAGCACTCACTTGTCTAGCAACTATCTTAAGTTGCTTTATCCTGCCACTTGGATCCACTTCCAAACAACTCCCCATCAAAGCTGTGGTCAAAGTCACAGCTTGGATGGGGCACGCATCCACTGTTGGATCATCATCGTAGGTCTGTTGTTGCGTCGTCGCTTCGCTTTATGTAGTGATGGAGCATGGACCATGTTTCCACAGCCTTTCATAAAGTCAGAGGGTTTTATCACAATAACGTCTCCAGTGGTAGCTAAGATGACCTTTTTCTTACCTCAAGACTTCAGTACCCTGCAGCCGGGAAAAAAATTAGGGAGTGCTGAACTATGATATTGAACAGATTGTCTAAGTATCTATACAGCAGACTAGGATTGAGTGCACTAAAATTGCATTGGTAGCAGAGGAAAATCTCCAAAATAAGTAGTGTGCATATCAGATGGCAGTGTGAGGGTTCAGTGCAGCAGGTATCTGACACATCTCCAAGACCTTGGAAGCATCAAGGGGGATTCTTCTTATCGTCTTCGTCAGCTGTCTCATCCTTCTCCTTCCAAAGTTCGTAGGTTTGACTGAGCGCACGACTTGCAAGTATAAATGGCTCATTCGACTGTGCCATCGCCCAGACACGTTGAGCGAACTGCCTCTGTTCCCCTGACTTGAAGCTGTCCCTCAAAATACCGAGGACATGAACAGAAGGGGTCAGTAACTTGTTGATTCTCTCCCAAAAGGATAAGGAACTGGGAGATAGGGGCACAAGCAACGACTGAGAACTGCAACACCGAAGGTTCATTACCTGCCTCACATCTAAAACACAGGCGAAACGCACCTTGTATCTGGCAACGGTCGAGGTGGAACGTTGGGCACCCACGTTCTGACATCCTCCTTGCCAGCATCATTTTTTTGTCGAAGACTATCTTGATAATCCTGCCACACCTCTCTCCGCCGCTCCCTCATTTCTACGACTCGCCGCTGTTGTTCAAAGTCCAAGGACATCGAGTCGATCTTCTGATGGGCAGCCATTGGTCCTTGCCCAGTCCAAAAATAGAGTCCTTTGTCCCAGTTCTTTGAATTATGAAGTGGTTGAGGTTTATGATTCGAATCATCCTCTGGAGGATTTCCGCCGAGTATACGAGGTAGATTAGCGGGTTGACCTTCGGTGGGCAGGGGGTATGCTGCTTTCCCAGTTGGATCCACTTGTTTGTGTTGCTTGAACGCGATGACATTACGGACCTCATGCGGAAAGACCTTGCGCACACATAGGGAACGGCAGTATGGCTCCTTGCCGTGTATGCGTCCAGTAACAGATTGCGAGCAATACGTCATACACCATTCATCATTTTCTAACGAGAATCGGCCTAGATACACAGCCAGAAGTCAATGTTCTGATATGAATCAGAAATAGCAAACGTTTTCACCCTGAGGAGGAGTGAGGATCTTGATTGTTGGCCAGTCAGCGAAAGGTGGTTTCTTGACTTGTTTTTGTTGTTTCTGGGAAGCAGGTTGAGCTTGACCGGTAGTCATAAGTGCGATGAAGGCCGATGTTCGAAGTGTAGAACGATACAACGATGGCGTCTGATGCGCAGAATCACTTTCAGGCAGCTTACCTAACATGAGGTTGTTGCGTCAGCGATTTGCCGGAGTCGGAGTTTGAAATTGATCCATAATTTTTTTCAGATTCCTTGTTTCGTCAAACGATCTTGCGCTGTCCAAAGTATCGTCATCGCAGCTTCCGCACAGAGAGTCATTTTTGGCTTTCAATTTTGGCTGTGGGGAAAGTCCCCGGAGATCACAGAGCATGTCCTCGGTCTTATTCCACGGAAAACGACTGGCTCCAAGCACGACAGTTTATGGACCGAGTGATAGTTCAAGAATCTGGGTCGTTCTGTATTGAATGTGCGCCTTGTCGTATGTTCACTATTGACGCCTACTTGAACACTCTGAGCTTGTCCTCGAAGGCTAGTCGGCGGTGAATGGCATCAAGAATGCAAAGATACGAGTGTTCTTGGTATTCGCCGGCCTTGACCTGAGAGGCAGCATCCCGGTGCTCATAGTTGACAGTTATACGATAGTTGACTCGCATTTAGCGTGTCTTCAACACAATGGGGCTCACTCTTGGTCAGCGTGGATCTCAAATCATATTTTTTCCTATCCCTTTTTGAACTTTGTTGTTCAGAAGTCTGGTCTGGATTCTTGTGCGGAGTGAGTCGTCTGCCATCTTTTGTGTCTATTAAATGATGTTTCATTCTATACTTTGAATTTCTTCAGGGTGTATCTCGAATGAGGGGAAATGCACCAGAACTTGACAAACTCTGATTTTCTCTTTTTTCCATGCTGATATTCTTGACTAATCTTGCATCTCCAGATTTAAGCTTGCCCGGGAGTGTCTATCTGTACGTCTATGTAGATCGTTAACATTTTACAATCTTAGAACCATATTGTTAGAATATATGTTGGGTGTAATTCCCCTTCAAAACTTGCCTCTGATCTCCACTTCTGGATTTTGTCAATGGAGTAATAATCGGTGTAATGAGATTATGACTGAGCATCAGTTCATTCAGGCTCAGGCGATGATAAATTTATCGCGTTTGAACACGTTCCAGCAGTTGAGTGTTATTCATGATATCAAAGGTACAGCGCTGAGAAGTCCATACTTCGTGTTAGCCAGTGTGCATGGGAAGAAGGAACTCGTTCTCAGTAATCAAGTTCGAGGATAGTCCTCTTGTCCCCAACAGAATGAGCAGGTCATGTTTTTGGGCCAAGGGCAACGTACCAGGTGCAAGAATGAAATGCGGGAGTTAAAATGATGAAAATGATCAATACACTTTGTACAATGCCTTTTGAACCTGGTGCCCACGTGAAATTCTCGATCTGTTCCTGTTCTCCTACAAGTGGCATTGTATAGGCCCACGAACAGATACAAAAAGTTGACCTTCGTCAATTACTCATTACTTGAGCGGACTGCGCCCAAAGTCTGTCATAACCAAGTTCATAAGACTAGGTAACTTGACACCCACAGCCCACGTTAGATAGGTTTGATGGGCCACTCCGAAGCCCAGATGCAGTCAGTAGTGTACCACAATGTATCTTGTCCACCGTGTCTTGGCACAATTTTAGAAGAAAAATCACAAAGTATTGAAGTGCGTACCTGAGCTATAACAAAGGTAAACGGTCTCGTGTGCGTCCTTACCGTTAAGTCGTCCCCCCATCTAGAGCGTGCCCTTGCATCTTCAGTTTTGAGCTTGTTCAAGAGTGTCTAGATGCATGCATATGTAGATTGTCAATCAACAATATACAGTCTCAGAACTATATTGATATACATTGATAGGTGTACTGATGTTCCCCAACAACTGAAGTTTAAAGCTTGGGTCTGATCTCCACATCTTTGGGGTCACGTCCCGCAAGCTCCCGTTCCGCGATATCACGGAGCTGACGACGGAGGATCTTCCCAGAAGAGCTGAAGCTGGCTGTTAGACTTTGTCAAAGCCTACAAATAGAAAAATACCTTTTCGGTATGGCATCAATTACCACAACACCTAGATGGACCGCCTCTAGCACTGGACCCTGAACCAAACTAAGAGAACGCACCTCCTCGAAGGAATTTGTAGTTTGCAACTTTGCCTTGCATCCAACTCCTCACATGGTGTGAGAAAGCGGTCTTCTGGGCCTCATTTTTGAGCTCTTCTGGTCTCGCATGGACGATATATGCTCGAGGTAACTCTGTTGCTTCCTTCTCACTTTGTATCCCAATAACAACGACATCAGCGATATTTGGATGGGTAAGAAGTACACTTTCAAGTTCTGCTGGAGGTACTACGGGAGGGGTTGGTGATTCGATCATGGAAGATTGGGAGGCAGCAGACCTTGAAATCCCTGGTGAAAGAAAATGGTCAGAATGCATCAGTAATTACATGAACGGGTAATAGACACTTTGTACTTGATCAGTTCTTTGCGGCGATCAACGATATAAAAGTATCCGTCTTCGTCCCGAGTAGCAACATCACCAGTCTTAAACCACTTATCAGGAGTAATGGCTTCTTTAGTAACATCTGGGCGGTTGAGATAACCCTAAACTCTGGTTCAAAGCACCTTCACAAATCCGGACAGATAATGAACAAACCTTCATGACAGTAGGCCCACGAAGCCACAGCTCTCCAGGTTGACCTTCTTCAGCATCAACCCCACCTTCTTCGTCAACAACAAGTCGAGCTTCAATATTGGGTAGCACGAGGCCAACACTTCCATACTTGTGGGCGCTACTTGCAGGTAGGATGTGAGACGCAGGTGAAGTTTCGGTAAGACCATAGCCTTGGATGATAGACAACGTAAGTCCATTTGTGCGCCTGGCTTCTAGGCGGTCTTTAACCTAGGTTTTAACAAATTATGTGAACAACAATGATGAGCAGTACAAGTGAGCCCACAGCTTTTATCAAAAACTCCCCTAGTGGGGCGGCACCTGAGCTGAGGACCTTGAGAGTCGAGAAATCGTACTTGTCGACAGCTAAAGATAAAAACGTAGAAGAGGCATGAAAATGGTGATTTATGAAAAAAAACCTACCAGAGTGCTTAGCCACGAGAACGAGGACAGGAGGTACGACCATTGCAATGGTTATTTGGTACTTTTCAATGTTGGAAAAGAATTCAATGGGGTCAAAGCGAGGCATGACGACTACAACAGTGCCACAGATGAAAGGAAGAAGCATGAGCTTGACAGCACCTGGGGACGAAAGAAGAGTAAAAAAATCTTGACTTCAAAAAATGAAACATACAAGTTTCTTACCGTACATATGGAAGAATGACAATATCGCAAGTAGCCTGTCGGACGTATCGATGAGCGGGAATACTGATTTGATCATTGGGAGCACAGAAGTCAAATTTCTGTGTGTTGTCTGTTGGTAATGTCATAATTAGATTGGAGACAGGAGACGGCATGGAAATAGACAGGCACACTTCAACACCCTTGGGCTTCCCAGTTGTTCCTAGGTCAAATGTGAGAAGAAAAGTTCATCAAGTATCTAAGCATCTTGATGGAAGGGCGTACCTGAGCTATAACAAAGGTAAACGGTCTCGTATGCGTCCTTACCATCGAACCGTTCCTCCGTTTGGAGTGTGCCCTTTCCAAGCAAGTCCCCCAATTCAAGAAGGCCGTTGGCCTCGGAGCGCTGTGGAGCGACAGGTCCCCCAGCCCATTGTAAGCTTTGAGGGAGTATGACAATGTGTCTGTCGCCTTCCTCCTTGCCAAAACCGAGCTCATGAAAAGTCTGGCGAACAGTAGGAAGGCCTTGTTCGCTTGTGAAGATAAGCTTGGCACTACTGTCGGTGTATTGGAAGGCAAGTTCACGGGAAGTGTAGGAAGTATTTGCCAGTGTACATCTCAAGCCGGCTGCAACTAAGAGATAGCAGATACTATTAGAAAAATCTGAAGATGTGTTGGATGTACATACCTGACCCAAAGACAACGACAGGCCAGGCGACTGAGTTTTGTGAGTAGACAAGAATTACATCCCCGCGCTTAGCGCTCAATATGGAGCGCACACCAAAGGCAAACTGAAGTGCAAGGTTTCTGAGCTGACCGCGAGTGAGAGTTGTGCCAGTACCAGCGTCAATAAATGCGGATTGCGATGCGGGGAAGGGTCCGACGAGTCCCGGGTCATTGGAGTTGAACAAAAAAGTGAAAATGGATTGTTCGACAATGGGCACAGGTGGTAGATGGGAGGTATAAATTTTCTGGGGCATCATAACAAGTCGGAAGAAACATGCATGTTAGAGTGCTATAAATTCACATATTTGGCAAAGCCAAACAGGACCAACGTCGTCCGCCTTTGCCACCTTCTTCATCCTTCCCTCTGATATTGTCGGCATGGCCTCTCTCCTTGAGCGCATGAACATCACCCCCAGCTCTGGACCAGTTCGTCACACAGGATCCAGTCAGTCGGCGGGCCGCTCTTCAACCCCATACGTGTGTATTCCCTCATTCTACAAACTCGATTTTCCGACACCGGCAATGCCAGAGCCGCTCTCGGCCTTCCAAAGGCGATATTGACGCACAATGGTCTCATGACCTCTATGAGTCTCAAAATTCTCTCTCTGCGCGTCTCGGTGAAACAGGCCCCCCAAAGGCCAACCTCAACAATCTCGCGCAGCGTGCACTGCGTGAAGCGACCGGCACCAAGGAGCCAGGAGGCTTCTCCATCAAAGGCGCTGGCTCTTTGCAAGGCAATGTCATTGAAGTCAGTGGTTTGGTATCAGGCACCACAGCTGACGACGTGGCTGCCATCTTCAAGCGCTGCGGTGTCATTTCTTCGTCGAAACTCACTCAGGGTGGAGATGATGTGAAGGTTAGGTTGACATTCAAGTCTGCCGCGTCTGCAACCTCTGCCGTACAGAAATTCAACAATCAGCAAGCAGACGGAAAGATACTTTCTGTACGGATCGTGGGCACCACACATTCGGGTACAACGCTCAGCAATAGGCTGGGCGGGCCAGATGGGCTGGGGCTGGTGCGTGACGAAGGGAGCGTTGATGTACTTATGAGTGACGGTGATGAACCTGGATCGTGAATTTCTTTCACCTTGTTCAAGAGAAGCTATTGATTGTTAAGCAGGAAGATGCGATCAGATTCTATCATCAAGGGAGATCCTCGTGCACAAGTGTTGGTTGCTCCTCCAGGATCAAACCCTGTCGAATATACTCAAATAAATGTGGGTCGGGGTGGACGACGTGGAAGGGGCCGTCCTGTCCGTGCGCGACACGGTGGGCGACAGAGTGGTGGATGGCGTGGTGCTAGAATGGAACTTGCTTAGCTACAGATAATTTCTTTTGTCCCATAGCGCCCTGTTCTTGTTTGTGCTCTACTCTTTCTTGAAACTATTACTTTATGTTACCTCTTTTCATTCTTGAAATCTGCAGCTGTTTTTTCATCCGCGAAGGGCGTGACCGTGACAAGAAATATAACACGCGGCTTGAGCTTATCCTGAGTATACGGCTCTAGTCCAAATCCGTTTGCGGTTTGAACTACTGACGATCATGTCCAGTGGTGTGTTTATATCTTTCCCCCCCGTGAAGTAGATCTGACATGCTGTTGATTGGAACAAAATGTACCGTATCTGTATCGTCTAGGCTGGCTTTTCCTCTTCGCGCTGCTATTGACTGCCGCCCTCTTGTTTACCATGGTCTTTTTTGTGAGCTTTTTTTTCTCGACTTGCTCCCCGGGACCAAATGCGCCCTCTGAATTCAACATTTAAATGGCCTGCTAATTTTATTGCTCAGCTTATAATGTATTCGGACCTGGAGAGTGACTATATCAATCCCATTGACCTGTGTAACAAGATAAACCAGGTATTTTCGATACTCAACTGATATACATCACAATAACTCACATTTCTTTGAATGAACAGTTTGTCCTGCCAGAACATGCTGCACATGCTTTCCTCACAATGCTGTTCCTCCTGAGTGTGGAATGGACGGCACTCTTGATTAATCTTCCCCTCGTGGCATGGAATGTCAACAAGTGAGGCGTTGTCTAAAACTGGAGGAGAGGCTGTATTGACGTCTGTTATGTGCAGAATTGTCAATAAGAACCACATGCTCGATGCGACAGAAATTTTCCGCACATTGGACGGACACAAGAAGGAAGCTTTCTTTAAGCTTGGCTTCTATCTCCTTTCGTTCTTCTACTACCTATACCGGTGGGTGTTTCCTGCCATGTCATTCTTCAACTCCTCTTTACAAGTATCCAGGATGATTGCTGCCTTTGTTGCAGAGGAATAGTAGATACAACCACCGGAAGGATAATCGTAGATTGCATCACTGAGTCTTTCCAACCGTCGTCGATGGTATTCTCGGTCGTATGCCATTCGTACGCTTTTGGTCTACGAATTGCGCCCAGTCCAGTAGGAGGACGGGATACGATGTTCATGAATGTGATGTGATATATGAGTATAGATATATTTTTCTTGCTTAAAATCCAGGCGGCTGTGTTATGTGTGAATTTGGGATCAGTCACGCGGGCCGTCCTTTCATCCGAGGCGGTGGCTGGCGCATTTGTACTTTTAGCTTCAACTTTCCAAGTCTGTCATCCTCTTCTCTACACTCTACTGCATCTCATCAGTCTAGACTCTAGCTCACATCTCTAAGTCTTTGTTGCTATCTCTGTTTAATTTTTACTTCCACTGGTCCTTTTTCTGTTTTTAATTTTCTGTTTTTTGCTTGATTTGGGATATCAAAATGGGTGGTGAAGGTGTGTACTCGATGCGGGGCTTCTAGCAGTTTGGTCTACTAATAGCGCTTTTCTACCCATTTTTTGATGATTGTGACTCTGGTGTCATGTAGGTTGGCTGTTTTTGTTCGCGGTGCTCATGGCTGCTGGGCTATTGTTCTGCATGGTGTTCTTCGTGAGTAGTACACATCCTGTTCCTTAGGTACTGAATGGAACTGACGCATGCTTCCAAGATCATTATGTTCTCAGATTTAGAGTGCGATTATATCAACCCCATAGACCTTTGCAACAAGCTGAACCAGGTATGTTGAACCAGTGTGTGTGTTTGACGTGACGTGGTGGATTGACACACACATCCTTTGAGTTTGTCCTTCCGGAAAACCTTGCCCACGCATTCCTCGCTATACTTTTCCTCATATCGGCTCAATGGACCGCGTTCATCCTCAACCTTCCTCTGGTGCTCTGGAACGCCGACAAGTGAGTTGTTGTTGTGACGCTTGTGGAGCCCCTTTCAAACTTGCTTTACAGGATCCGAAAGAAGACTCATATGTATGACGCTACTGAAATCTTCAGGACTCTGGGCGGTCACAAGAAAGAGACCTTTTTCAAATTGGGTTTTTACCTTCTTTGTTTCTTCTACTATCTCTATAGGTCGGTGTTTCTGCAAGTGCAGTGCCCATATCAAGCTGATTCCTTGTAGGATGATTGTTGCTCTCATTGCCGAGAGTGAGTGATTAGAGACATGGCTGTATTGTGATATACTTGCTATGATGCATGTACGAACTACCGACCCATTCTCTATGCAAAAACATGAGAGCACTAAAGAAGAGGGTACTGAGATGTCCGGATTTGCTCAGAGCACGGCCTGACACTCGAACAACCGCGTGACTGGCCCAGAGACCACGCTGTCATGAGCAACATGGGGAAATGCATGGCCGTGCTGCCGCACAAGCATCCTGAAAATGTGCACCCCTATATATACCTCTCTTCGTGGGAAAATTAGGGCCGGCACTACTGTTTCCCGGGCCGAATGGGGATTTGTCTGCCCCTCAGCCTTGATAATATGTGCCTCGCCATCTGTCTGTCATACCCATGTCCATGGCCTACTTTCTCTGTGTTGACTGCGGCGGTAGCAAGACGGTTGCTGTGATTGTCAATTCAGACCGCACAGTCGTTGGTCGTGGATATGCTGGGCCTTCTAATTTAACTTACCTTACGGCTGATGCATATACACGAGCAGTCAGAATAGCTGTGGTACAAGCACTCGAGGCCGCATCTCTACCTTCAAACTTGCCACCTACTGGGTCTTCGCCATTTACTACGGCATGGTTCGGTGCTTCTGGTGCCGATTCACTAGCCGTGATCAACAGCGTCCTTGAGCCTCTGTCTGCACTCATAGCTATACCAATCGGCCCCAGTCTGTTGGTCACCAACGACACTCATCTCCTTGCCGCTCCTATCAAACTCTACGATGATGTCTCGCGTGCTGTGTCGATCATCTCTGGCACCGGATGCATTGCAGTGTCATTCAAAGAGGAAAAAGGTCATATCATTGAGCTGGGTCGTGCTGGTGGCTGGGGGTGGATTCTTGGTGATGAAGGAGGTGGCTTTGATGTTGGTCGGGAGGCCCTGCGTCAGATCTTGCTAGTACATGATCAGGCCTCTGTGAAGCAAGGAGAGATGAGCCCCAGCACTTTGCGGGACAAGGTTCTCAAGAGATTTGGAATCAGGGATGTCTTGGAAATACTGCGATGTGTATATCTTCCTGATCCACCTTCTTGTGATGTCGCCAGCTTGAGCACAGGACAGGAGCAAATTTCCAGAGAAAAACGGCTCTCGACGCTTTGTCCGCTTGTGTTCGAGGCTGCGTTCGAGGACAATGATCCGTTGGCAGTCAGTGTGCTGAGAACCTGTGCTAAGGCTTTGGTAGATACTGCTGCGACGGTGATTGGGATACCAACAGCGGAAAAACCACGTCTAGTCGACCCAAGGGATGCGGTGCTGACATTTGGCGGGTCATTGACAGGTGTAGAGAGGTATAGAGCAATTATCCTGGAGGATTTGGCCAAGAGGGGTTTTATATTCAAGCACGTACTTTTTGTAGATGACGCAGCGTTGATGGGTGCCATCTCACTGGCTGCTGTCACAAAATCTTAATGTTATCTGTAGATGATTGTAATGCCAAAACAGGGAGCAATACATTCATGTACGTAGCTATTTTTAACGTTGTTTTCAACTTCTCTGACGCGTTTCTCTGCGGATCGACTCTAACTCATGCCTGTCGTCTCCTGTCATGTCCAACGGACAGTGACTATTTGTCTTGCTATCTATGTGGGGGTTTCTGTTTTGTTCACGACGAATGCGCTATTATCGTTCTCATTCAAAAAATCTACACCGGATCTTCCGTGGTTCGATTCCACACATAGTAAACAAATAACATTGGAATCGAAGATTCTGGGAAGCCACTCTATCGAGGAGAGCATAATCTTGTCCAAGGCGTTTCCACATCTTATGAAACCAAGTCAAATCATACCGTATTATTATCGTGCTTCTGGTGCATTTCACAAGGAAGACGTAACAATAACGAGTCTTATAACAAGTAATAGGTTCCACACTCTAGCACGCCTGGTCAAACGATATCAAGGTATGCTATTCCTTCTTCCCGAAATCTGCATTTGATTTTTCCCTCGTCGCATATACTAGGTCCCATATCAGTGACGTTCCACATAAACAACGTTACGGAAGATGTACCACAGCTCCTCGAATCCCTACACCACCTGTATACAACGACGGCGAGCATGGCGACATATGTTGACGTGCATCTTGTGCTGGACACATTTGAAAGACAGTTCAACACATGGAGAAACATCGCGAGGCTGTTCGCGAGGACAGAGTACGTGATGATGCTCGATGTGGACTTCTATCTCTGCACTTCGAGGTTTAGAGAGGCTCTGAGGAGGACAATTATGAGTACAGGTACGAGTGAAGTGGGAAATATGTTCACAAGTGGGATGGCGGCATTTGTCATTCCGGCGTTCGAGTATGTCAAGTATGAAGAGGGGAGGGATTACAGGGTGTTCCCACAAACCAAGAAGGTATGCACACATTTTTACTCGCACAAGCTGAACACGAATGATGCGGACAGGATCTCATACAACGGGTAAAGGAGCGCAAAATAGGAATATTTCATGAGATTTGGCCACCTGGACATAACAGTACAAATTACGACAAATATTATACTGCAAAACCAGGGGATGTCTATAAAGTCACACAGTTCCAATCATATTATGAGCCGTATACAATATTTCGAAAGGATGGTCCTCCGTGGTATGGTTTCCCTCTTTTGAGTGTGGATCACCGATCACAATGGGAAAAACTAGGTGCGACGAGAGGTTCGTCGGATATGGCGGCAATAAAGCAGCGTGCCTTTATGAAATGTACCTATCTGGGATGTCGTTTTATGTTCTTTCGGATCACTTCATCATACACCAAAATCATCTGTATGAAGAAAACGCGCGAAAAAACGAGGTGAGCCCTCTTGTTCATTCTCGGTTTGGTTGATTTATCGGACGCTCAGAGGAGATTTAACCGGAAGATATACTCTGAATTTAAGGAGGAGACTTGCCTACGGTGAGATGATTGTAGGTTGTCTTCGTTGAGTGTTAATCTGATGTATGCTTGTCAGGTATCTGAGGAATTTTCATGAGCTTGGTATTCTGAGGACTGCAAGAGCAAGGAATGCGATAGATGAATGTGGAAAAATGAAGGGGTTTTCAAGGTTGATTACTCAGGTGTGTCCAAAAAGCAGTTTCTATGTTTGACCGGGAGGCTGATTAAGCGATGCAGTTGTTACACGCTAAATTACCGTTTTAGATAAACTTTTATGCAGAAGCATAGGACTTCAGAAGTGTCTTCCTATACTGGCTCAATCTGAGTTTGGCAGATGAAAAGAACCTCAAAATGAAAAGAGCGAGATGACCTTTCAAAACAGATCTGGTTCATCGAAGACAATTGACATGAAATGACGAAGGTCCCCCGTCGTGGTTGATACCTATCTATGTCAGGACTTTTTGTAAGATCAAAGGCTCGAAGAAAAAGGATAGTTTTAGTATACATATAAGACTCGGTGTTTAGTCTGAGCGTATCTGCCTCTCTTCAGATGTTCAGCACGACCCTCCAGGGTTTTTTTTCTATGCAGAATATGTCTGACCGACTGGATGAACATGAGGTAAGACAAAGTCTTTGAAACAAAAATACGATTTCAGGTGCCTGTATGTTGCCATGGAACCAGAACACGTCCCATATCCCCATTATGCCTTAATCTCCTGCTATTGTGACGGGTCCCGGGCCGGCTAGCCGGAGACAGATAAGATTATCCTTGCCCAGAGGACAGGGACTACAAGATACCTGACCAGGTTCCGACGCTTGTACAACGTACTCCGATACTTCGTATCTCCTACAACAAAGAGCCACAAGCTAATTTTTGAAGACGCACCACGCGATTCATATATCTAACCGACCACAAACTTTATTAAAGCATACCATCCTTCGATTTCGACGGCAAGAATGACGGTCCGACCTAAAATTCTCATTTGCAGTACGAATCTAAGCACATTATCCATGGGTCTACATTCATCTATCTGACTGCTCACAGACGTCATTGTATGGGCTCAAAAAGAGGTTGAAGAGCTTCTTGGTCCTCTGGCCGATATCATTGTAAGTAGTATCAAATTAGTCGTCATTTATCTTGTTGAAGCTCATACTCATGTGCCCGAAATCAGTGGATGAAATCCCCTGACCGTCCTTCTTTCTTAGCTGAATGTAAACCAGGAGGAAAATACGATGGCATTGTAGGCATCTATCGCGTGAATGAATCGGCGCAGATCATCGGCGTTTATGACAAGGAGATCATCGGTGGACTACCTCAGAGCCTTCAGTGGATTGCACACAACGGTGCTGGTTATGACCAGATTGATGTCCTTGCATGCAAAGATCGCGGTACATCTTCTTCCTTTATCATCTGATCGAGGCAATAAACACTATAGGATCATCGTTATCAAGGAATCTATGTCTCCAATACTCCAGGCGCAGTGGATGATGCAACAGCCACTACAGCTCTCTACCTTCTGCTTTCAACCATGCGTCAATATTCTGTTGCAGAGAGGTCCTTGCGCATGGTCAAATGGAAGCCTGCAGGCCTTAATTGCATTGCACATGACATCACAGGCAAGACCCTCGCTATTCTTGGCTTAGGTGGTATTGGTCTTCGCCTTGCAGAGCTCGTTCAGTCGTTCCCGATGCGTATTGTCTATCACAACAGAAATAAGGTCGAAAACGCTCCATCGTATTGCGAGTACTTCCCCAATGTGGAGGAAATGCTGGCTCAGGCTGACGTTTTGAGTATCCACGTGCCATTACGAAAAGAAACGGAGGGACTGATTGGTGAAAAGTGGATACGAGCATTGAAACCAGGGGCGATTATCATTAACACTGCACGAGGAAAGGTCATGGACGAGGAGGCCTTAATTCGGGCCCTTGAAGATGGTCATGTGAGCTCACCATTTGAACATTGATTGATGATGACTGATGAGATTTGTACTCCAAGTTGGGTGCAGCAGGTTTGGATGTCTTCCCTAACGAGCCTGAAGTGAACCCACGGCTCCTCGACTTTCCACAAGTTACATTGTTACCCCATATGGGTACTGAGAACCAAGACACGCAAAAGAAAATGGAAATAAGGGCTTTGGAGAACTTGCGTGACTTTTTATTGGTTGGAAAGGGTAGAGACATCGTTCCGGAACAGTCGAAATAGAAAGCAGCTGAGACCACATGGTGCGAAGACCATGTCGCGCGAGTGCGTCTCAAGGCTTGGGCGGAGAGACTCTTATTGATACGAGTCTATTGTACCCTCAATAATTGTGCATTTCATTGTCCCTGTTTACCACTTTTACTCAGTGCAAGTTCTGATAATGAGGTTTGGTAGTGGAATATTGAAGGAAGATGGCTTGCTTCAGCCGCTCGCGATGAAAAAAATTCGGATCCCATCAATAACCGACAGTTCGAAGAAAACAAGAAGCTTTTGGGGCAAACGTGGAGATGGGAACGCAGGAGTTGAGAATAATAGCAAAGAGAGCTCAACCGAGAATTGAAGCTCATCTGAGACCTGGGGACATAGGCAAGAATCAAGTCGCAGCCGAAATCCGAGGACAAAATCGAACGAATGGTTGGAAGGCAGCTCATACTTGCTCACTTGTGAGTTTGTCCAAAAATGATCTACTGGCAGTTGTGCCGACAGATTCCATTTTAATATGGGAAACCTGTTTCTGTTGATGTCGAGATGTCAAGGTCAAGAGGTCGTGAAGGCACGAAGGAACAGAAGTTTCTAGCATTCGTAAGCAGGATTCTGCGCAATGGCCAAAGCGTATTTGAGAGCAGCCACAGTAAGAAGTCAGAGGCCTTAATCTATTCACGACACATAAATGAACGCGTCCAAGGGACAAGCACAGTGTTATATGAGAGAGGCAAACGGGTAAGACACACATGTAAACTACTTCAAAAGCAGGATTGACACATGGCAATTCGGCGACCCAGAATGAAAACTCCATAGGACGAAAGCCCTCAAACTTCTATACCATGTGCTCAGCTTCCCTAATTTAGAGTGACAGCAGTAATAGGAGCGCCACCCACTCGGCGGAAGCGAGAACGAGGAGCATCAGGACGGCCAGTGAGGCATTAACCCGTTGTGGGTGTCTGGGGTATAGGAGTGATGGGAGCAAAGCGCTATGTCTGTAGCAAAACATGTTAATAACATAACATATAACATATAACCCGGAGCATGGGACTCCGAAATCCGGTGCCGGCAGAGGGCTGCACCCCGGTTCAATTACCAGTTTGTATCTTTCTGGTCACGTTGTTTCAGTACCCGAACTCAGAAGTCCACAGGTGCCACTTAATGGATAACTAATCTCCAGAGGGAGTTTCCCGGACACTAGTTCACTTATGGTAGATAGTCATGCCGGTATTTGGACCGATGATACAGTGCCGAAGATACAATCCTTAGTTTGTTCTGGGGTTACATAGCTCGCCGCGTCCTCGCTTGCGGTTAATAAATACATCAACACCAGTGCACTGCTCTGAATGCTTTATGCCAAATAAAGTTGGATGCTACTGTTAACATCAACGCATTCTGTTTCACTACTTCCACTACTTCATGTTGGTGGGTATTAATCGTCTCAGGCCTCATCGCTTACTCACCTTGAGCCCTCAGACGGTTTCATCTCCGTTGTCTTTTGCTAAATCTGCCTACCAGAAACTTTCGCATAATGAACTCATTTTCTTCCTCAAAGTCCGCAACCTCCCAATTTCGGGGACCCATTCTGAGCTCGCTGTTCGTCTCGCCAACCACGACTATCACACCTATCACTTCCCCAATGCAACCACTGATGTCTCGTCGACCTCTCTTCTCCTGTCCCCGCATAGGACCGACAGCACCCGTCCACTGGCTCCAGATCTTCCTGTCGAAATAATGATAGTCATATTGGAGTATATCGGGGATTGGGAGCTTTCAAATGCTATAGGAATACGTACCTCCCTTACCCAACCTCTGGACTGGTCTCGTGCTACTTCCACTGATTATGCCGCCCTCACCGGCCATATCCCAACTATCCGTGCCGCTAAACCCAGCGAAAAAAATCCGTTGACAAAGTTGGGCGCAACTGCCGCCGTTAGATTTGGTTATGTCAATGTTCTGGAGTATTTCCTATCTCAACATCATGCTATGTTCCAGTCATCCTTCAAAGACGATCTTATCCCTATCAAGGCTTCTAGGCATGGCCGTGTCGCTATTCTCACGTGGTGGAAACATGTGTTCGAGCATCATCCTGGCCTCATAGCTTCACCCACCCATGGGACTATCATTGAAGCCGTAGATGGAGCTTCAAGAAACGGACAGATCGTGTCGCTTGATTGGTGGCTTGCTTGTGGCTATCCCTTTGACTACTCAGAAGCGGCTCTAGAATATGCGAGCTCCAAGAATCAGATAGCAGTGCTGGACTGGTGGAAGAAACTGCATACTGACCGCGGCTTGCCTCTCAAAATTGGCCGGGTCATGGACATGGCCAGTACGGCAGGTCATGTTGAGATTTTAGAATGGTGGGCCACTTCTCAACTCGAGTTTAAGTACGATCGCCATGTCTTGCATCATGCCAGTTGTCATGGGAAAGTAGAGGTGCTTCAGTGGTGGCTGGGTTCTGGTTTGCAGTTGGTATTTGACCAGGAAGCTCTGGTCGGTGCAACGAGACACAATAGGCCCGAGGTGTTAGAGTGGTGGGACAAGTCAGGATTACCTGTCCAGTATCGTATGTGTGATATTGAAGAGGCGCTGGAAGATGCTATCGGAGGTGGAGACAATGCGAGGAAATGGTGGAGAAAAAAAGGTATAGATTTTAATGCTAATGACAGAGAATGGATGAAACTCCAAATTCTTAACTAAAAAATGCATATTTACAACCTCACTTTCGTTCCATGATGCATTTTCCTTCTTGATGCCGTACTTTCCACACAATTTGTATTTGTACCAGTACATTAGCTATTTCAATGCATGTCGTTCTCCCAAGATCACAGTCAGTATAGAGTGTACTACCAGGACAGAGACTGATCGCAGGATTGGATGGGCGAGGCCATCAAAGATATTCGAAACAGGATGGACCGTGTGCATGAGTCTAACAAAAATACTCCGCACTGTGATAACTAGTGTCGAGCAGTTGACCACTGATGAAGACATCACTCAGTAGCGACTGTACCATGGCACTTCGCCCACCAGGGATATAGTCCGTGCATTAATATTCGCGGTAGTAGAGAACCACTGAAGCTTCAGATGATCAACCTGCTGCTTTGGCATGGGACAAGACTTTTTGAATCCTCAGCCTTCGAGGAAATGAGATTCCCAACTCGAAGCAATGTATGCATTTGCTGCAGCTGTCCGGGAAATACCGCAGAGGGGACTCACCACACCGTAGGCGAAGGGATCTGAGCTCCGGAGGCGCTCTTCAATAACATAGGCACCCAAGCTCAAGGTGGCTCTTCCTCTGGCAATATGATGGTAGACTTCCTTTGACCTCTCATAGCCAGGTGAATCTCTGAGAGAATGGAGTGTTATGACGAGTACTTCCAACGGGTGCGGAGATAAGTATTCGCCATGATACCCAACCTGATCCAATTCTTCTTCATTCAACTCGGGTATCAACAATACTTCCAAATGTTCCAACCGGTCTAGAAGATGAAATGGTATGGCACCCACCCAAGAAGGTATCCGTGGATGCGAAGGAATGGCTATGGTACAATCCGTAATCCAAAGGGTGAGGTGGGTGATGCCTGCCAGAAATCGGATTCCTTGTATTGTGCTAGTTACCAGATCCCAATGGAAGAAGGGTCCACAGAAAGTTATGCGAGAGCAAGATTCTGAGACAAGACTCTGGGACGTCGTGTGTGGATGAGACAATGATGACAAGTTCGTGAGGTCGTTAAGAAGATGGAAAGAATGTATCCCAAGGCCAAGGGACTGTACATTGAATAACAGATCACGAAAAAGATCCCATCCCAACATCGTCTCAAAATCATGGCCATCGTACAGAAAATTCATGCTCTCTGTACACCAGAGCCGACGGACATGAAGCTTGTATTCAAGAGCGAGACTCGGAAAATGTTGGCGAAACCAACACTGCCGGAGGAGAGTTTGGATGAATAGATGGACGTCTAGAGAAGTGCTCAGTATGATAGTGCGTAAGAGATGTGGCATAGCTGCTTGGCGGAAGTCATATGAGACTTTGGTGAGCGCTAATGCACTGGTGTATGTCCCACGTCGACCATAGATTGAATTAAGGCAATCAACTTCAGGTGATGCGGCGAAGGGTATAATCTCCAATACCAGTTCCGTAGAAAGCCGACTGAAAGGTAAGCTCATCTCGCCTGCGGTAATTCTGTACCAAGATAAATGGTAGAGGGAAGGAATGTCCTGGGATAGGAGATATCGATAAGACAAGAACCGAAAACTTTATATTCGTTCACTTTGCTTTCATAGTCCAACTGTCGCACGATGGACTACATCCTGTTTGATTAATAGTTGAGAGCGCGAGACGTACGCATGATGTGATGGGGACAATTGTTGGAGAGGGTTGGGAACCAGAACATCCTTAACAAGCCCTTAAAGCATAAAGCGAAGACAGCTTTCAAGATAGCGGTTTTGGATTGCTGTAATTGGCTGGAGGGACCAAATGGATGCGGCAAAGAGTTCTTGTTGGAAAACAAAGAGAAATTAGGGTCCCGTGACAGAAAGAATCAACATTCGCAGTGGGACAATGAGGAAGCAAAGGAAAGCTTGAGTTGCAAAAGAAAGGCATCGTATGAAATGTTGACGTTTGCTTCTTACCAGCTATTGGTTTCATTCCATCCCTCAAAGCGGGCACACTTATGCTCAATCATATGGTTTGTGACTTTATGATATGATTGTCCCAGAATTGAATCTCTCAGTACCAATTTGAAGCAATGATTTTAAATAGTGACAAAAGAACATTTGAGTGCTTCAGATTTGACACTATCATGGCTCATTCACTAGGTACTTGTGTGGGCAGTAGAATATAGGTGACAATGTAGACTACAGATATATTATATAAGAAAACATATAGGAGATAGGCAGAATTCAGTACATCACTAGGAAGACGGCGCCTGATCCAGAAACAGTTAGGGGCTAGTATTAAAACAAGAAATGCTTGGGAAATCCCCTATTATTGTAGGCGGTCTGTACCACCAGCCATCAGCTCTCAGGCTCGCGTAAATGCCTGAAAAAACGTCAGCACGATGAAAATGGTCGAAACTTTTTCAAACACGAACTGGCCAATCAATTTGTTCATGGCAAACATGTCAATCTTGTTGACACCGAGAACGGCTTTCAAGGGCTCATCACAGATAATTTCACGTTTATTGTCGGGGTTCTGTAGGTTATTTCTTTTGATATGATCCCAAATGCCCTTCACGACTTGAGGTCGTGAACTCTTGGAGCAATTGAGGAGATTTGACAGAGGCTCACTACATGGGAAACAAATGAAAAGAAGCAGGGTCAAGAATCAATCTTGGTTAGCATACCTTAAGTCGTACTCCTTCCCGAAGCCACCGCTCCCTCTCTTCTTCTTTTGAACGTCCACGTCCCCTTCGTCATCTGAGCCGACTGCTGATGCGCTTTTCTTTGCACGCCCTCCTTTTTTCGTAGCTCTCTTAATCTGGCTTCTTCCCGCTCCTCTCGTGGCCCGGCCGTTGATCTCACTTGACAATTTCCTCGCAAGCTTCGCGTCACTCTCCTCCTGCACACTTTCAACCTTCTTCTTTTTCGGACTTTTATGCACCTCTTCTGCGTCTTCACCCGCATTTTCTCCCTCCTCTTTCTTCTGCTCGTTCGACCGAGCGTCATCTTCACTATCCTGTTGAGCCCCACTTATCTCACTGAAAACTTGAGATATCAGGGTATTAATTTCTTCTTTGTTTACCTTAACGACCTCTGGTGTTAACGTAGACTCCACCTCCATGAGCAACTTTCGAACGCGCTTCGCGCTTATCGTAGTCAGGTCCACGTCAGGGGCCAAGAGAAGAGCACGGATCTTTGGTTCGAGTGTCGATACATCGTAAGACATGTTTATGTTACGAGCGATTGGGTTGGGTCTCGAGAGGCTGAGGTTCGGATTTTTTCTGAGCACGTGAGGAGAAGTATTTGTTTCTGAGCTATATGCCAAGTATGAGCACTGCCCTCGGGACTCCGGGTAATAAATGTGGAAGCCAACCCGGAGATAAAATTGTCCGAGCTCCATTAGTTTCGGTTGACCCTGTACTCCGAACCTGTGTACAGTCCTGTCCTAAAAAACTTCCCGCATTATAGGCACAGTAAATTTTCAGGTCTATACTACTCGTCGTCTACCTTATTCACATCGCAAGTCTGTTTGAAATCGACATGATTTTTTTGCACGCAAGAGCTCAAGTACTGAAGGGTTTCATCGGCCGAAACGTACCTCAGGCAGATGTCCGAACTACCGAGCTAACCTCTGCGGTGGATCAAATTGCGTGTGAACCAAAGCTTGTCGGTGATCGGAGAGTGACATCGAAGGAAACCGAAAGAAACAAGAATGTCATAAATACATGATTTAGGGATATTACTTATTGATCAACTACCGTAGAATTGCCCATTCATCTCTTGCAGGGTCGCCGGGAGGTGGGTATAGTCCTCTGTTCTGCGCCATAACCGGTTCATCATCATTGTAGTCCTGCTCATCTTCAAACTCTCGAAACACCGCCCCAGGCCTTAAGAAGCGCTTATAGAAGAAAACAGAAAAAGAGATAACCACCCCGAGTAATATCACGTCGATTAAAATATATTTTTTAATTCGACCATTGCGTGAGGCACCCTCGAAGTAGTCTTCAGGTCCATAATTACTGTCGCGTTCCTGTTCAGCATTGCGGCGTTCCCTTGCCCACTGTGATATCATATTCAGAGTTGGCTTGGAAAGGATATCTTACGAAATTTTTACCTCAACCGGATCTTCTTCACTTCTGATATCCGGGCCTGCTTGCTGCCGCCGGTAGAAGTCGTCCTTTGCTTTACCCATATACCACGGTGCGTCATCGTCATCGTGGAGGGCATCTTGCACTTGATCTTCAGGATCTTCAGGATCTTCAGGATCAACAGGATCAACAGGATCAACAGGATCCATCTCTTTTTGGTCATTGCCTATTTCCTTTGGTTCCTTCGCCTTTGCGATGAAAGCTAGGATTCATGAGCTGACAATGTGACACATTCGTATGAGACTCAGAACTGACCTTTATCTTCCTCATCCGATGTCCAAAGATTCAAACCATCCTCTCCACCACTCAGAGTATGCCAAACACTCTTTGCATACAACTTGAACAATGACAGTGTGACTGGCAGATAAGCGTCCACATTGATCTCCAGAGCTGAATCGTAGTGCCTCTTCGCAAGATGGTAGTCCTGCTGTACCCCTACACCATTCTCATACATCCAGCCAAGGTTCCACATCGCTAGTGCGCTTTGGTGCGTGTCGGCTGCAGATTGGTAGTAAACCACAGCTTTTTCGAGCCTACTTCTTTCTGTTTCGTCTTCGGGAACACCGAGTCCATGATAGAAATAATCTCCAACTTTAACAAGAGCATCAATGTTTCTTTGAGCCGCTGCACGAGTCCATTGTGTAAGAGCGAGCTTAGCCGTGTCATTTGAAGGCAACATAGGCGCGAACCGTGTGAACCGTAGCATACTTTTATCTGACATCATGTTCAGCATCGATAATGTGAAGATGATCAACAAAATACCTTGATCAAGAATATAGGCGAGGTTATTTTGAGATAGCTCAGAACCACGTTCAGCAGCGATCCACCATTTAAGCATGGCGATCTCCTTGCCTGAATCAGTACCAGACATCCACCAACGTTCAGCATCCGTCAAGAAATCCTCGTCCCATGCTCCTCTCTCTGCGACAATCTTATAGAACGAGACGGCGACTGAACAAGAGCTTGAGATAAATTCAGGGGGAAGATTAGGGTTTGCCGCTTGGTTTGCTTGGATCCTAGCAAGGTAGTAATATGCTTCAAATGGCGAACCATTACGGATTGCACCTTCAAAATAAGTTGTAGCAAGAGCGATCTCCCCCCTGTCTACGCAGATCAGATGTCTAGGATAAGAACCAAAAAATCAAAGCAACTGACTGTAGTGGTGTTTACCCATGTTCACTTGGGCCTCGGCGAGTTCTTGACGTGACGCGATGGCAAAATGAGTCAATGCATCCCTTAGATTGGCTTTGACACCCAGTCCATCGCGGTAGATAATCCCAAGTCCATTATGACATTCTCTATCACCATGTCCCACTCCCCTATCAAACCACAGCTTTGCTACTGCGTAATCTTGTTTCACTCCTTCCCCTCTCAAATACATTCTACCCAGGTATCCAGCACTAGCTGCAGCGAAACCGGACAGACCAGACGGCTTATGCTCATCCTTTGCTTGAGTCGCCTGTGGCGAGTCCTGAGGCCAAACTTGCCTGGCTATAAGGAGAAAATAGTGGCGAGCATGGATAAAGTTCCGCGGAATAGTGCCAACACCTTCTCCACCGGATGCAATACCACCAGGTGAGGCATATAAACTACCTTGGTAAAATATCTTGCCCAAGCGGTAAGCAAAGTCAATCTCTCCTCTGTCAGCGTTAAACTATTATGATAGTGAGGTGCGCAGCAATATGAGCACAGTAAAACTAGCGAACCATGTAGTAATCAATGACATCTTCCCATGTTTCCCCCGCAGCTCGTGCGATACCTGCCTTAATGGCAGGCCTTTGTCCATTTGATCCTGATGAAGCAACACTTGCACCGGGTCCAAAAACTCCTCCCATCAAATCCGAAAGTCGAGTGGGAGTCCGTGTGAGTGTTCGACCACCCGGGGGTCCAGACAGAAATCTAGCCATAGCTGAGAATAAGTCATGAATAAGGTACTGGTATGTTGATGAGCACAGCATGCGAACCTTTCTCAGCTGCTCTGCTATACCAAAAAGTTGCGCTTTGGCAACTATCTGACACACCAATTCCGCTCCAATAACGATACCCCAGGGCCATTTCAGCTCCACGATCACCTCCATTTGCAGCGAAAGTGAGGTATAATTGTGCCTTGGCCTGGTCTACAGGGACCACATTATGGTACCCTGTCGCGTAGAAGAAAGCAAGATAGGCTTGTGCACTCTCATTACCAGTTTGCGATGCCACTTTAGAGAAAGATTCGTACGCTAACGTGGGGTCCGATGGAAAATGCTGTGTAGGAGGGAGCTGAATCATAGCGATGTTCAGTCTAAAAACCATTGAACAGAGTACAAAAGTACTCACTAACGAGATTTTAGCTAAAGTATATAACGCATCCATGCTCCCAAGCTCGACAGAATGATGCAACAGGTCGACGACTTTGATCGCCTTTGTGCGCTGTTCCTCGTCCTTTTGCCGTAAACCCTTCTCAGGAGAATCTTGTCCTGTTCTCAAAGCACTGATGAGACACCGCATGCTGTGATAATTTTTCGTGAACATCTTGAAAACACTGTCGACAGGACCTTGATCCTGAGGATTAAGTAGGAACGCAGATAGCAATGACTTTGGTTTCGCAATTGTTATCAAGGTAGGATCAAATATGAACGCAGGAAGGTGTGAAGTAAGCGTTGAGAGAGTTGACAGGGCTTGCCTATAGGCACGAGCAGCTATAGACACGCTGAGCCCAGAGGATGTAGAGGGGTAAGGAGAATCTCAAACCTTCAGCGGCCTGATCAGATTCATGTTGAGTATTGCTCTAGAAGAATGGTTTCAATTCTGGCTCAAAGATATACAAAAGTTGGGACGTGCCAGAACATCATCCAGTTTTTCAGAGATTGATGAAGATGGATCAGGGCCAGTGGTGATTGAATTGGAAGGAATCTAATGCACAGGTAGGAGAGAAGTTTTATGGGACCGAGCAACGATTTGTGTACCTGGGCGGTCGTTGCAAGAGACGTCTGATCCTTCTGAAGAGTCTCACGCGCTGCACTAGACGCAATGGCCCATGTTACAAGACCAAACGCAATCCAGGAGACTTTTCGAGAGAGGCGCTTGCTATGAGTCATGATACAAGATTAATGAGTATGGGAAGGGAACATGAGAGTATGTATATTACCAACGAACACGTCGAAGACATCAGATCATCACGTGAACTTCCGACTCTTTGTAAACCAGAGTTACAATGTATTTTTCTATCGCGACAACAGGCGCATTCTCTCGATGTAGTTCATAAAGCAAGTCTTGAATGACATGAGTTGTCGATAGAGAGAGAATGTTGCGCAAATATAGCCACAGTGTTTCATGTGAAGGATAAGATAACACGAGACTCAGAGCGTGCTCCATGAGCTCGTCCACAAGTGTTCCTCCCCCAGGTTGAGTTAACTGAGGGGCACTTGTGCAGTCAAGAGCCGCAAACCTGCATAGTAGGTGCACTGCAGAATAATCGGAAACATGCCGTTCAATCCACTGCCGCAGCAGCAGCACCTCTTTTCGTAGGAAATGAGTATGATCCTCAGAATCCATCCTTGGAAGAATAGACTTCTGAACCGCGGTAGTTTTTACAACGTCCAAAATCCAATGATAGTGAGCCCAAGCATGATAATTCCCGGGATAAAGCTCGCATGCTTGCCTGACGAGCTGACACTCTTTCTCCAACGTGGGGAGGGGAATTATTGGAAAGGATGAAGTTTCCTCGATTCTCCAACCTGCATGTTCTCCTTGTCCTGCATCTCCATTGCGCTCATATTGATATCTAAACAACCACCGTCGATGGTCCCAAATGATAGATTGCTTCGCAAATTGGTCAAAACCTCTGATAGATAAGGCGGTGAAATTCAACTCCTCCTCCGGTCGCAGCAGCCCGGATCGGATGAGTCGTTTTCGAGTGTTCAAAACAGTTTGGTATGCGGGATTAGCGAGCAGGATTACAGAGGACAGTGTCAGCTTTGTTAGTTGGTCTGCGTTCTTGTACAACGCCACGGCAGTCAAATACAAATGATAAAGAAGCTTTTGAGGTATGCCCAAGTGACCATCCACGAGGACAAAAGGAAACTCATTGGTTGCTTGGGGCGCCCACTGTTCAAAGCTCCCAGGTAAAATCTCGATCGAGACTCTGCACAAAATTCTCTGAGAGTGCACATAAACAAAAACAAAAACACCCGACTCACAATGGTTTCCCAAGAAGTCCTGCCAGGAGAAAGAGGGCTTGTCTATCCATACTGAGTAGGAGTGTTTGTCCGTGCTTGGGTGCTCACTACACCTCGCAAATTGTTTGCTTTCTTTGGTGTATGCGACCTTCGTTCTCCATCTTCCATTGGTCTCTCCGGCCTCGATACCGCACGCTCTCGACTTTACCACTTGCTTACCGAATGTCCACCAGACCACTTGACTTTTATGCTGGCCCTATGGTCTGGATTGACTGCGAAATGACAGGCCTCGACACGCGAAAGGACAAGATACTCGAAGTCGCAGTGCGTGAACTTTTGGTCTTGTGACAATGTATCTGGCCAACTATATTTCTTTCAGGTTCTCATATCGAACGGAAACCTCGACCTTGTTGACGACGGGCTTCAATACGCCATCAAGACCGAAAAGAATGTCCTGGACGGGTATGTCCCTTATGATGCCTAGGCAAAGCCTTCGTTACATCTCATCGATAAAGAATGGATCAATGGTGCATCACTCAACACGGTCAGGTAATCTTGGTCATTTTCTATGCAGGTCTTATGTGTCGACATCAATTTATCAACAGTCCGGTCTTACAAAAGCCTGTTTAGAGTCCACACACACACGAGAATATGTTACTTCCGAAATTTTGAAATACATAAAAAGGTGGATACCTCAGCCCAGGAGCGGTGTTCTGGCTGGTAGCTCAGTCCATGCAGACCGTGCCTTTCTAGTGGAAGAAATGCCGGAGGTCATTGAACATTTACATTACCGGTTAGCATCGGTTCTTTTCTTTTCTCGACGTTCGCTGATTCTCTCTGTATGTAAATCACAGCGTTGTTGGTATGTGCGCGATTACTATAGTTCTAGATTCACTTGACTGTTGACTGGACCTCCTACAAGATGTTTCAACCATCAAGGTATACATATCCATCTACAGATTTGCATGGTCTGAGACCAACTGCTCTTGCAGGAACTCGTCCGCAGATGGTTTCCAACGAAATTTTATCACAAGCCGAAATCTAGCCATCGGTAAAAGCATGCACGAGGGTGCTTTGTCAAGATCCAATGCTAACATCTTTGCAGTGCACTTGATGACATTCGGGGATCCATTCAAGGCAAATCTCACTTGTCAACCGGCTATAGTTGTTTTTGCTTATCACCAATCTTAGAGCTCCAATGGTATCGCGAAAACGTCTTCACCCCTCCCGGGAGTTTCAGAAAAGAGTGAGGTTAAACCCAGTCTCCATGACTCGCCAAGAAACCATTTCTTTATCCACGCAGGTCGACGGAGCTGTAGCGGGATATACAATTTCATTGAGAACTAGATATTGTGACTGTAGCGGAGCAGTCATTTCAACGTAGAGTTGAACAATCAAAAGTCCCAAAGAGTTCCCTACGTCATTTCACATCAGGCAAAGCAACCGAAAAATACAAATTCGACTGACGAATGCAGGAATACCTGCTTCCTTGCAACCCTCCATCATTTCCTGATTGCCCGCTCGGTTTGAGGTTATAAAAACAACCTCGGCGTTCCAAGACATATATGCTTCTTTTATCAGCTTCATCACATCCGGACGGCCGCCTTGTAACACCGATAAGGACAAAAAATGATCTTCAGGAACAATATGTACCTCGTTGCTTTGAATCCCAGAGTAAATACTGATTGGGATTCAACCTGCTATGAATAAGACCAGTGATTGTAGCACCAAATGTTTTTTCTTGGTCCGAACCAATCCATATAAGGAACCAGTTTGGACTCTAAAAATAGTTCCAGAACAAGCGGAAATTTGTGATCCAGTTAGAAGACAAGATGCTCACCTGAAGACATGTTGATAACGCAGCGCCAAGACCTGTACCGGTACAAATTCGGATTCCCCGATTGTATAAGTAAGATGTATTCGAAACCCCAGCGAACTGGAACAGAAAACAGATTCTCATTTAGGTTTATATCTCTGCGTAAAAAAATGTTGAAAGCTCTTTTTACCTTTAATTGTCGAGTCCAAATATACTTGGGCGGATTATCGACCAGATTGCGCGTGAAGTCACCTTGTACACCACAGATCAGAAAGTGTCTGTCTGATTTCTTTCCTTCCCTAAATATTAAAAGGATCAGAGACAGAGTCGAAGAAGACATTTTGGGAGAATGAACATGCGAGATGATTCCAAAAGCGTGATACTCCATGATAGAACTTCGGCTGATTCTCGCCAAAAGACCTTGTTGCATACCCCGTTCGAAGCGGAGCACCGCTACCTTGGGTGAAGGCTGGACAGTTATTAAACAAACAAACACTCGACAAAAAGAGTAGCCAACAATTTCAACTTCCACTTCAACCTCACGAGTACAAACCCATGGGATTAGGACGCTATAGAATTAGAGGGACGAGATAATTGGGAAATAGGAATTCGTGCCGTGAGAATAGAAAAATTTGATGCTCACAAGATTGTCATGCCCACTACGAACCAGAAGTCTTGCTGGCGAATGATGTGTATTCCATCAAAATTCCATTGATGTAATTCAAGGTCATAACTATCGCCGAGGACCACAAATACCCAGGCTACGGAAAATATCAGGATAAATCAGGAGCTGATGTTGGACTCCGCACTGAATAGTACCCCAACCCTGATGCGGATATCTTAAGTTCCGAGGCAAAAGATCATATTCCATTCTGAGACTTACCACCCTGCAAAACGATGATGTCTTTCAAAAACGCTCATTTGCGGTTATATTAGTGTTGATATTGTAAGATCGATGATGGTGGCTTACTTGTGATGGGAGTCGCGGATCCAGGGAAGGGCGGAGGCAACGGACACTGCGACGACGAGATTGGTTAACATCCCAAACGCCAGTATTACTTCGTGATTTAACTGATGCTGGATAAAGTTGAAAGAGACCTTGAATATAAGCCAGAAGAAGCCAGACAGCGCACAGCCGGAGTGAATCCCACCCAAGTGTTGAAGGACTGAAGTACAGCCAAGTCGGAACCATAGAGGAGGCCACTGAGAATACGTTGAATGTATTGGTTCATTGGGCCCGTGTACAGCCTACCTTGGCAAATATAGTATTGATAATGAGATAGAGAATCCGTCCAAATAATTCGTTCCGAATTAGAATGGCCGTGAAGAGGTTCCCAAGGACCAGTGCGCCAGTATACTTTCGAGCATAGACCCAAACATTGAGCGCTGCCAAGAGAATACCGACGAGATTGAGCATCATTACAAATGTGAAAAATTTCCTAAGATCATATCTCAAGCAAGAGGGCTTGGAAGCACATTGAAGGATACCAACCTGTAAGTGTTAAACCAAAGTTCAAATTGAATTAACCGGCTAACTCGTCTTTTGGAGGCTACTTTCTTGTTCCCGGGGTTAGCAACGTTGACAATAGGTGGAATTCTGGAAAGTTCCTCTGCCTTCTTCCGGTTATTCATGACTCCTCTCTCAAGGGTGACCAGATCAGGTGGAAGAGAAATGGCCTGGGGGTCCAAGAAATTAGACATAGTTGAAGAAGATGGTGAGTCCAGATGCTGCACAGAAGATATAGGAGCCGAATCCTGTTTCAGGACACCTCTCTCAACATCGTTTATGTTTGAAGCAGAAGGCATGATGTCAGACACGAGGTTACAAGAGGGACCATTGTAAAAGTTAGCCAGAACTGAGGTTCAGACATGCCTTAATTGAGTAAGAAGGACATGAAACTTCACACCATGAGTGAGATAGAGTTAGTGTCATAATATTCAGAGAAACTACCGAAAAACTCGAGAAGGGGATGTTCATCCGAGGTCATTGCGTGTGTCATAGCCGCTCCATGGAAAAGGCTCGGCCGTACAGACAGCGAGTGAGACTATCTACGGAGCTTGAGAAATTGCCATGACAAGTCTAAGCATGCAGGCATCATTGAGTATACTCATCTTGCAACGCTGAGTTTGTGTAGACGATACTTCGTGCGCATATTAATAAACGCCGAATCACCGAATGGAGGACTTTGCAGTATGAGCGGAAGATGTGTCACTCTGACGGTAACCAAATGTTGCAATTTTTCTTGTTAAGAACTCGTAACAGTTATTGCCAAGCCTGAAGGTAGCCATGACCTTTCCGAGTAACTTTGGAAATCTGCGGAGGGGAAACACATCGGGGCTCGAGGCATGAGTTGTGTACGTATTCCAGCCTCAGCGATTGAAAAGTTATCCAAGCATAAGAAGTCAGTAGTAAACTTAGTAAGCTTCTCTTTTGTATAATCATACATAAGCACTGAAACCAGGATATACAAAAACGTCAGAAATCCAAGTGAGTCCAGTCTTGAATCGTTATGTCATCTGCTACCAGATAAACTCAGATATGACACACAGACCGATTCCGTAGACTGTTCGGTGCTATGATTGCGTATCGGCCGGCACTTCACTGCAAGAAGGCAACTAGTCCACTGTGAAGAATAATCACAGGCACAGTTGTACAGACCTCGACTTGGTAAGAGGAGTCCCTAGTCACGATGATCAACCACGGAGCCAGTGATACAGAAGTCGGAAGAATATTTCCTCAGAAATACATTACATACAATGGCAAACGCCATGTGACCGAAGATGTCACGTCGACAAGGAAGCGCCTGTTTCATTGCGACTATGGAGCTTGAAGCACGTCAGGTGCTCACCTCCAACTTCTCTCATTCTCGTCTGCTGACCCGAGGTTCGGGATCGAGGCGTTTGGAGGTACTGTTCGAAGCAGCAAGGAATCGTGAGAAAAGATTTCCACAGGATCAAAAAAAATCGGATATAGGCCGACCCATTCCTCCCCTAATTCACTATCACCTATGAACCACCCAGGACTCAGGACTTCCTGGTTGAGGGGTATTGCGAGGCCATCTGTTCGCTCATTTCATTCCCATATTCCCGTTCGCTGCGCCTTCAATCCTTCACACATTCTTCGAGCAGTAGCTGCACCGGCAGTCGGCTCATATGCTCCCAAGGAAGGAGAACGTGTTCTAAATTCGCCATCTGAACTTGCACGTAATATATCTGCCAAGGTCCTCCCAAAACTTCCGCGTCCCAACGTTAAAAAAGTGGTGGTTGTTGGCAGTGGAGGCCTTAGCATCGGACAAGCTGGAGAATTTGACTACTCTGGCTCTCAAGCACTAAAGGCACTGCACGAAGAGGGTGTTGAAGCCGTTCTAATCAACCCCAACATTGCTACATGGCAAACTTCGCACCAGTTGGCTTCAGAGGTGTATTTCTTGCCAGTCACTGTTGACTATGTTGCATATGTGCTTGAGAAGGAGCGACCAGATGGTATCCTCCTCACTTTTGGTGGGCAAAGCGCACTTAACGTCGGTGTTGAACTCGATCGTATGGGTGTCCTTGAACGATTAGGAGTTGAAGTACTGGGAACACCCATTCGGACCCTCGAAGTATCAGAAGACCGTGACCTGTTTGTACAAGCACTTAAAGGTATCTTTCCTTGGTTTGACCGTGTGACGTCACTAAAAATAGGTCTATTTAAGAAATTAACATCCCTGTTGCCCAATCAACTGCGGTTTCTTCGGTGAAGGATGCCCTCGCTGCAGCAGAGGAGATTGGTTATCCGGTCATTTTGCGTTCAGCTTTCACACTTGGAGGGCTTGGTTCTGGTTTCGCTAACAATCCTGATGAGCTCCGTGATCTTTCAGCAAAGAGCCTCAGTTTAAGTCCCCAAGTCCTGATCGAGCGCAGCATGAAAGGTTGGAAAGAATTGGAATATGAAGTAGTTCGCGATGGTGCAGATGTATGTAACATTGTTTCATGTCTAGATCTTCACTGTTTTATATTTTCTTGTCCGTCTAGAATACGATTATCTGCTGCAATATGGAAAACTTCGACCCCCTCGGGACGCATACAGGTGACTCAATCGTTGTGGCTCCCTCTCAAACACTTCCGGATGACGAATATCATATGTTGCGAAGTGCTGCTTTGAAGGTCATCAGACATCTCGGGGTCGTTGGTGAATGCAACATTCAATATGCCTTGAACCCCACCTCCCGGGAATACTGTGTTATCGAGGTCAATGCGCGGTATGTCCAATATTACTGACAAGAATCCAGTGTTGACTGGCATGTCGATTAGTTTGAGTCGGTCCTCTGCCTTGGCTTCAAAGGCTACCGGTTATCCTCTGGCCTACACTGCTGCAAAGATTGCTCTGGGTCATACTCTCCCTGAGCTACCAAACGCTGTCACTAAAACGACCACGGCATGTTTCGAGCCTTCGCTGGATTACATCGTGACGAAGATCCCCAAGTGGGATCTCGCAAAGTTCTCTTCGCATGTGAACCGTGAGGTTGGTTCTTCCATGAAATCAGTCGGTGAGGTTATGGCCATCGGCCGTACCTTCGAAGAAAGTTTGCAAAAGGCTATTCGTCAGGTCGATCCTCGTTGGAAGGGCTTTGAAGCGTATGTCGCTCCAGAGGACCTTGACAGGGCTCTCTCCAAGCCTACAGACATGCGGTTGTTTGCCATTGCATATGCCATGTACAAGAAGAACTACACCGTTGACCAGATTCATAAACTTACTAAAATTGACAAAGTGTGCCCTTCAATGATCTATTCCAACGGTTATTAACCTTCGTGGCAGTGGTATTTGTACAAGATTGACAATATCGTCCAGACTCACAGTGCACTGAAGGCTGCGGGTTCCGTTCAAGACATTGATTACGACCTTATGCTCCGCGCTAAGCGTATGGGCTTTGCTGATGCCCAAATTGGTGATCTCATCAATGCCACTGAGGACGCTGTTCGCGCTGCTCGTAAAGCTCTTGGTATCACGCCTTTTGTCAAGCGTATTGACACACTTGCCGCTGAATATCCCGCGCACACCAATTATCTCTACACCACGTACAATGCCTCGTCACATGATGTGGAATTCAATGATAAAGGTACCATGGTTCTAGGAAGTGGTGTGTACCGTATTGGAAGCAGCGTCGAGTTTGATTGGTGTGCCGTCACCTGTGCAAGGAAGCTCAGAGATATGGGCAAGAAGACGATCATGGTAAATTACAACCCGGAAACTGTCTCAACGGATTTCGATGAGGCCGATCGGCTCTATTTTGAGGAGCTCGGTTATGAACGCGTGATGGATATCTACGAACTCGAAGGTGCTCAAGGTACCATTGTGAGCGTTGGTGGTATGTCGCATAGTCATACTCGACAAGCGATGAGAGTAATGTTTTGTGCCCTCAGGTCAACTGCCGCAAAATATCGCCTTGCGCCTCAAGAATTCTGGCATCAACGTCCTAGGTACTGATCCCAAGCAAATTGACATGGCTGAGGATCGTCACAAGTTTTCGTCAGTACTCGACTCCATTGGTGTTGATCAACCCGAATGGTCTGAAGTCAGCTCTCTCGAAGCTGCTAAGGTGTTTGCCAATAAGGTTTCGTGAGTATCATGTTGTATATTTATCTATATTGTCGGCTCATTATAATCGTTCAGCTATCCTGTTCTCATTCGTCCTTCTTATGTCTTGTCTGGTGCCGCTATGAACGTTGTCTATGCCGAGGAAGAACTAGAGGAGAAGCTCTCTAAGGCTGCTGATATCTCACCTCTTCATCCTGTCGTCATCACCAAGTTCATCGACGGCGCCCAAGAGATTGATGTCGATGCTGTCGCCCACCAAGGCAAACTTCTCATCCATGCTGTATCTGAGCACGTTGAAAACGCTGGAGTTCATTCTGGTGATGCCACGCTCGTCCTTCCTCCTTTTTCGCTCAATGATAACGACATGTCTCGTCTCAAGGCCATCGCTGAGAAGGTCGCAGCTGGTTTCAAGATTTCTGGTCCCTACAATATGCAGATCATCAAGAGACCTGCCGAAGATGGCGCCGAGGCCGAACTTAAAGTGATTGAGTGCAATCTCCGTGCTTCTCGATCATTCCCTTTTGTTTCCAAAGTCCTTGGTCATAATTTCATTGAAACTGCCACAGCTGCTATCACCGGCCACCAGGTCCCTGCGCCTGTTGATTTGATGGCACAAAAACGCAATTACACTTCAATCAAGGTTGCACAGTTTTCCTGGACTCGTCTCGGTGGTGCCGATCCTTTCCTCGGCGTCGGTAAGTCGGGTTGATTTTCTTCAAATGAACCATATTCTTATATCATCACAGAAATGGCTAGTACAGGTGAAGTTGCCTCCTTTGGCAAGGACATCCACGAAGCCTACTGGGCTTCTCTGCTCAGTACTACTGGTTTCAAGGTTCCCAAAGCCAATTCTGGTGTCCTCATCGGTGGTGACGTAACGAAGTCAGAAATGGTTGCTATTGCTAAGCAGCTTCAGAACCTCGGCTTCAAACTTTATTGTTCTTCTCCTGTGGTGGAAGAAAACCTTAATGCCATTCCCTATGTGACTGCCAAGCGCATCATCTTCCCTACATCTGATAAGCGCAAACTCCGTGAGGTGTTTGATGAATTTGATATCCAGTGTGTCATCAATATTGCCCGCTCACGTGGTCAATCCTTTACCGATGAGGATTATGTTGCTCGCCGGTGAGTACCGGTCACATTTTCCTCGCAGTCACTGAGATGCTGGTGCTGACTGTCGAATCTATGCAACAGGAATGCTGTTGACTTCGGTCTTCCCCTTTTGAACAATGCCCAGACTGCTAAATTGTTCGTTGAGGCATTAGCCAAGAAGATACCCCAGGGAGGTCTGAAAGGTTACACAGAGGGCCGTGTCCCCTCTGAAGTTCGCTCTTGGCGCGAGTTTATTGGCTCACGGGCATGAAAAGTTATTTAACTAATATCAGGAATGAGGAGTGCACTTATGTATGTTTTTTTCAAGGCTATATCTCCGAGCAGGCAAAATTTTGACAGTGTTATATGTACAAACCCCGATATAGATACACAGCTCTCGAAAAGAATAATTATTGAGTAATTCTGCTCGAAACCAAAAGTATATTATCAGTCGCAATCCAGCATATTCAAATCTTCGAGTGAGCAGAGTTGGTTCAAATCGAGCTCCATGGATGTACCTGAACGGGACTTGTCAGTCTGGTCATGCACCCGTTTCACCGAGAATTTCTCGACGAGGCTGGGTTCCATTTTGTCTTGGATAAGATCCGCGACTAAGCGACCAATTACAGGAAGGAACTCCAGACAAACACATCAGTAACGAGTACAAAGTTGTGATTTACTCTGCCACTAGGACTTACCTTGTATGCATGACCACTTCCAGCAGTGGCGAGAATGAGGTTGCAGGCTCTTGGGTGTTTGCTAATGATCCAATTAGCGTCTGGGGTGTCATTGTACCTGGAGGTATGGTTTAAACATCAGTTGTGAATGCAGGAAGTAATTATTGAGAGAAAACTCTCTTTGGAAATTGGATATGAAGGACAGGACATTTTTTGGTATGACACCCACCAACAGAGACGAGTGGCGCTGAAGGGTTTCCGAGCAAGATCCGGGTAAATTGTGCCTAAACCTTTACGAAGTTCTTTTAAGGCTTGTTTAGGTATGGCCAAACCAGTATCGGGGTCCGATAATATGGTACGAGGCGTTGATATATCGGAGTCTGTCGTAGTATGCGTGAATCCTGGGCCATGTATGGCTACCTTGAGGACGTTCTTAGCGGTAGGCTATGGAGGAAGTTTATCAGTTGCCCTACGAGGGTATAAACAGATAACGCACAGGGAATACATAAAATCCGGAAGCAAAACCTAGAACCACAGGGCAATCTTTGTACTGCTCTCCCTCTGACTCTGTAAGCTGAATCATCGCAACGCATTGACTATGTCACCTCGGAAATCAAGATAAACCATGATCTGAGTCAGCATCAGCTTACCCAGTCGCTAGACATGTACGTTGAAGGCCTAGGTCAGGGAATGCCGAGGGTGACCAAGAACCGGTAGCAATTACCACCAGCTCAGCCTCGTAGAAACTACCATCGGTACACGATACGCCCGTCACGGTTCCATCTTTTTGTTGGATGCTGCAAACGGATTTTCCAGCATGAATCACTGCTCCAAGACTTTGAACTTCTGATAATAAGATTCGGACGCCTTGTCCTGCATCTGCCCAACCTCCATCGCGATTGATATAACCCGTGCAGCACAAGTAAGGCCAACTAGTTTTCTCAAATGACCCAACAGGGACGCCGGATGGAAACGCCGAGCGAATGGTGCCTGAGTCAGGAAGGAGTACCAAGCTACATCCGAGCTTCAGGTCATTTCTATATGCTTCATCGGCATACGAGAATGAACCAGAGGTGGGGACAGTATCACTGCCGCCTCCTGCTCCCAGTGCTTCTGATTTGTCCTCCACAGTGCTATTGTGATCCAAAACAAGTACACCAGATCTTGCGTGGGGAAAGTGGAACAAAAGGGAGGAATGGATCAAACAGATAAGAATGGAAATCCAATTGCGGATTATACGTGGAGAGGCAAAATCAATATGAGCGCAAGTCGAGAGTGATCCTCGGATCTTGAGAAAAAACGTACTCGTGATAAGTATCACCCCAAATTCTTCTATCTTTCCAAGCCTTGATGGCTTCACGGGCCAGTTCAGCATAAAATCTATCGTTATACGAAGATCTAACGACTACAAAAGTCGGGATCATAACACACTTCAATGTTGCTGAATGGACGGGCGCTCACTACGATTGATGTCATTACTTGATGCATCGGGAGCAGGTAACACAGTTGAACGGTCGAGTATTGTGACATTTGTGTAACCACGTATCAAGAGATGATAAGCAGTGGACAATCCAAAGCAACCTGCCCCAATAATGACCACGTGTTGGTGCTGTTCTCTGAGGCGTTCCTGCTGCAGATAATCATCCATTGGGAAGGCAGTATTGATCTTGTGGCCAATCTCTGTATTTAGTTAAGTCTATGATTTGAATACTCACCACGTGAATTTCTGACTGGACCAACGCACAACTCAAAGCATTTGGGCTCTTACTTGGTAATGATATTTATACTGTCTTCAGAAAGATCATGTGAGCTAACTGCCATGAAGCTCATGAGAATAGTGGACCAATGTTAATCCCAGTATTTTATTCATCTTGGTTTCTCACCCACTGGGATTGGCTTGTATCATATCTCTGGTGCTCTTTTATGCCCGACGCTAAATCGGAACTAGATGACTTCTAGGGGTGTCTGAAAAAAGAGTGTTTAGACTAATCATTTCAAATTTCAACTCGACAGCTCACAGCCCACAGCCCACTTGTTCCGATCACATTGTGTCAAAAGTATGATTTCTCCCAAGATATCTGGATGACTGTTTGCTCGGATGTTCACATGGACCGCATGAAACGAATAGATAATTAAGTACATATGACTGCGCTCGGTGTGAACAACTCCGGTCTGTCTATTCCCACAGAGCAATCCGACCATCGCCAGTTCAAAAAAGGTGTCCGTAAGCTTGTAAGTCGTGTTTCATATCGGTGCACCTTGGTCTGGCAGGCGCTCTATTGCGTATTTTCGGTTGATGACATACATCAGCGGAACACCGGGGATTTGTCGTATGCGTCGTCTGAGCTCACGATCACAAGTTGCAACAATATAACATTTATGTGATGTAACTCGCTGAACAAGACAGTCATCGGCATAGGAACCGCGATGGGAACAAGTGAGTCGTTCGAATCTCGGATCGCGTGCTACACTATTGTCAGTAATCAGCTAGACTCATCTCCGTTTATGATCGCAAATTGAAGAGCTGACCGGAGTGCAAGGCGGTATTTTGAACCTAGTTTCTCAAGCTCAGCGAGAACACAGTCAGTGACACACGGGATACCTGCGATATAAATGGACTACGATGAACCACTCCTAATCCTGAAAATGGATTCTCCTACATTTGGCATAGAGACAGTCCATCATTCCACTGACCAGTTCTAGTTTATTTTGTAGACTGAAATTTATGAAATTTGTGTCAATGAGAACACGATATGGCGGGACAAGCGCGGTATTGTGAGCAAGGAAAAGTGACGAGGCAGTTTGTGGTCTGGCAGTGTCAGATGTCAAATCAATGAGCAAATGGCCAAGGCAGAACACTGACAATCTACGGACTGCCTTCTCTTTCGCTTCCTTTTCTTTTTCAGCTTGTTTGACCTTATTTTCTTGTCTGTGCTGGCGAATGAGCGACTGGAAGTCAATCAAGAAGGATGAAGAATTCAAATGCGTACAGGCGTATGTCATTTGGATTCAGTAAGCGTTTGACTTGAGCAAATTTTCTGGTCTTCTTTGCTTTCCCCTACCATTGGGTCTCGTCAAAGGTCACGACACTGATCATTGATGGTGATAAGATCTACCATGTCGAAGGGATGTGGAAGAAAAGTATGGACACCACCCTCTCGCAAAGATATGCAAACAAAGGTATGACGTTACATAAGCTAGTCCTGACTAATCTGCGACTGACCAATGAGGCTGCACTCTGTTGGAATATTTTGGCATCTTCCATAATTACAGAGACTTCTGTTTTAATGAAAGTGAGGTATAAACGCTCTGTGGCGAAACATATTGAAATACAAGAAGACAGCAAGACGTTGGTCGCCCGGTCCTTTCTACTTACCAGAAGAACAATCGGCTCAAACATTTTGTCAGGAGTAAAGCAGTGTTGATTTGATTCTCGTGAAAGAAACTGACACAATTGGTGTACCATTTTTTACAATTAGTAGGATTGCGTTGCGGTATCAGATGTCAATCTGATGTCCTAGAAACCAATCCAACTCAGTCTGATATCCACAGAACTGAGGGCAAATAACTATTCTCTCGCCAAAAAGTCATGCTTAGTAATCATAACAAAAATAGAAACATGTGCAAAACGATGAAGGCAAAGGATTAGAACTAAATAGAGATAAACAAAAGAATGAGGCTCGAGATACACTTACAACACCATTGTCAAAGCATAGCCCATAGCGCTCAGATGAAACTGATGAAAACAACTTTGGTCCTTTGTTACTGATAATCGTTCTAGAGTACAGCAAAAGGGTGTCAGGAAAGAGGTCCTCAAACACATAACTCATTCGCTCCGAAATCGTCGGAGTTTTGTTCGGCAGTTATTCTCAGATCTGTCACGATAGCTTTGCGGTTAGTACCGAAGTAAGGAGTTCCCAGAAGTGACGTTGCTCATATCGTCGCGCGACACAAAAGACTAACACGGAAGTAGTTGTGTTTAATTTAGCTCCCACATTGTACTGTGATTTACAATGTCTGTATATGGCATGTATGTTTTGATCTGTCTATCCAAAACAAGGATCGAGGGAGTCTGACAGTCTGGCAGATCATGACATTTGTAGCTGAAGCACATTGCTGTTTGATCACTTTTTATCAAATCATTGACATTTATTCTGTGATCAACTCCGGGTAAAAAAGCGTCATTCATATGCAAATCATATGTTGGATCGACCTGGAAACGCTGTGAACACAGCACTGTGACATTGCAAACTAATTCCGACGCTCAGCGCTCTAATATGTTCCGGTACCTTACTTCCATTTGTAGAACTCCTTTTTGTTCTCCATATATATATTTCTTGTTGCAGTGGCTCCTCAATATAGTCTAAGCTATGACGATCCAGACTATCGTACACGACCCTTCCACATCTATGTCCTGTTCGCCATTAAAAAATCCATCCGTTCATAAAGAGGATTCACGCATGATCTCTCCCCACATCCGGCCGAAGAATGCAGAATCGACTTCTCTCCTCAAATCATTCGTACAGTCCTTTAAGGAGCTTGAGGAATTCAAGTATATCCCCTATTCTGCATCTGATGTTATTTCATTCTTATCTACAAACATCTAGGCAGGGCAAATCTGTTGTTGTTGATGGCCAGAGTCTTTCCATTCCTGCAGTCACTGCGGCTGCCCGATATAATGTATCTGTGTCACTGGATAGTTCATCGCTTACTCAAGCTAAAATGGCTATAAGTCGTCAAGTAATAGCTGACAAGGTAGACTCGGGGTTGAGTGTATACGGTGTCTCCACGGGTTTTGGTGGAAGCGCCAATACTCGCACGAATCAGCCTATACTGCTTGGGCAGGCTCTTCTACAGCACCAACATTCCGGTGTTCTGCCCTCATCACAACATCCCCTCGGTGTCCTCCCACTTAGTGACCCCCTGAGCTCTGCGATGCCAGAGTCTTGGGTACGTGGCGCAATTCTCATCAGGATGAATTCCCTTATTCGAAGCCATTCTGGCGTTCGATATGAATTGATCCTGAAGATGAATGAGCTGCTCTGTGCCAACATCACGCCTTTCGTCCCCTTGCGTGGCACCATCTCAGCGTCTGGAGGTGAGTAGCTTCGGTCAATTGTTCAATTGTTATGCTCAATCTAACCAATCTTATGTAAGATCTGTCACCCTTGTCTTACATCGCTGGCACATTAGTTGGCAACCCTTCCATCCGTTGTTTTCATGGTCCTCCCGCCTTTGGTTGTCGCAACATCATCTCTTCTTGTGAGGCGTTGGCCTTACATGGTATTGAACCCATTTCATTAGCCTCCAAGGAGCACCTTGGTATCCTCAATGGGACCGCCTTCTCTACTTCTGTCGCTGCCCTTGCTCTTAATGATGCCGTTCACATGGCTCTTCTCACCCAAGTGTGTACGGCAATGGGCACTGAGGCTCTTGCTGGTACTCGAGGATCTTTTGACCCATTCATCCATAATGTTTGTCGTCCCCATCCTGGACAGGCGAGTGCTATATTTCTATGTTCTATCTTTTGATCGTCTAATTATTGCTTAGATCGAAGCTGCGAAGAACATATGGGATCTCCTTGAAGGTAGTACATTTGCCCAGACATACGAAATAGAGCAAACTATATCTGAAGATGAGGGCACTCTTCGACAAGATCGTTATCCTTTACGCACCGCCCCTCAGTTTATTGGTCCTCAGATTGAGGATCTGCTTGAATCCCTAAGAACCATCACTACCGAATGCAATTCGAGTAAGCTTGGTCTCAATATTGTCGCGTATCTCTCTTAATTGGTTCTCTAGCGACTGATAATCCCCTTGTTGATGGTGAGACTGGCAAGATTCATCATGGTGGAAATTTCCAAGCAATGGCTGTTACCAATGTTATGGAAAAGACTAGGTTGAATTTGCATCACATGGGGAAACTTCTTTTCGCTCAGTGTGCTGAACTGATAGATCCCTCCATGAACCGTGGCTTGCCGCCTTCTCTCGCAGCTACTGATCCTTCCCTTAACTATCATTGCAAAGGCATCGATATTGGCACTGCTGCATATGTTGCCGAGCTCGGTTATCTGGCAAATCCCGTCTCCACTCACATTCAATCAGCGGAGATGCATAATCAAGCAGTCAAGTGAATTCTCTTCCAATAATTTCATTTTACCTCTGCTGACCTCTATATCAGTTCTTTGGCATTGATATCTGGTCGTCAAACTATCAGCGCTTTGGAGACACTCTCAATTCTCATCTCATCTTACCTTTATACTCTCTGCCAAGCTTTGGACTTGCGTGCAATGCAGTCGGAGTTCCTTTCTGGACTACATAAAATCGTGTCCGAAGAACTGGATAGTTCTTTTGCAACTTTCCTCAAGGCCGGCGAGAAAGTGGCAATCGCATCCAAAGTCTTCAGAATTATGCACGACACTCACGACTCGACTAGCACTATGGATGCTCAAGAGCGCATGTACAAAATAGCTGCCTCTAGTACCACTGTCCTTTTGGACTACATTACAGGACCTACTTTTGAGCACTTGAAGGATATTGGATCTGTAACAAGTGCCATCCTTATTTTCCGTTCTCGGGTTGCTACCAGGGGTCACGTTCTTCTAAATAGTCTTCGACATGATTACCTTTCCGGAAAACGTGGTCCTACACCTGCCAGCAAGTACTTGAGTCGTACTCGGCCGGTCTACGAGTTTGTGCGAAAGGAACTCGGCATTAGGATGCACGGTTCCGAAAATTACACTTCATTTAATAATGGTTTGGGTGTTGATGATGTTACGATTGGTCAGAATGTGTCTTTCATCCACGAAGCCATCCGTGACGGGAAATTACAATCCATCATTGTGAACCTCTTTTCGTGATACTATTCTTGTACAAGCATATATCTATATCTTTTCCCAATTGTCGGTAGCTCGTGACTTGATCTTTGTTTTTTCTGTATCCGGCATTTTTATTCAGTAATCTAGTAATCTAGTAGTACCCAGATTGACTGTGGCAAATCATCCATTGACCGAGATCATGATGTTGAGAGCCCAAAATAGGACACAACACGGAGCTGATGGCGGTGATGTGGCCACCTCTAGCACTTACCTTGGCCAGCATTCCATAAAACCATTCCAATAAAGGTTGGAATAGGTAAAAGTGTCTTTCGATGCTCAGAAACAGATTGTATTTCACAGTTATGCCGAAGGCACAGCTTGCACTGGGCCCCGATCCCGCTAGATGTGGAATCATTCCCACGAACCTCAGTCGCGTTCCGCCAACGAAGTCTCAGTCTCTAAGATATTCGTTCTTTACTATGACAGACACCGATGAAGTTTGGACTGCAGGCGACAAATACTCATGGACGAGCAAGTCTCAACAGTCGCTCTCGTATTTCTTGTCCAAGGCATGACATTGGGGCTACTGTTCTGCTGTCTCTAATGTTGTATCATTCCTCAGTATAAGCCATCCATGGTACAGGATGACGGTACAAAACCAGTGAGTGCTTTTGTGACTCGTCCAGCGAGATGTCACTAATATAGTGCAATGGTCTGTTTGATCAGTGGATATGGGTAAAAGGCTCTGAACTCTCAGAAGGACAAGAGGCCAATGAATATGAGGCCCGGGAAGAAGCGGAGGTGTTACGTATGTTAGAACCACAAATCCTGACAGCGATCTCATGACGTTTGCTCACACAGTAGAGGAAGTTACGGCAAGGATCAAAGCGATACAAGTTTAGCGAATTCCTCCGTCTGGTATCCCAAACTCATTCTCTTCATAGGACAATCCATTGATTCCGACTCGATCAAACAAGAAGACAGGCACTCGGAGCAAGAGGGAACTTCGTGAGGAGGTTAGCTCGCAAACCCATCGTCTTCGACTTTCGTTCTGATTTGTCACGGGCTGAAGGCCCAAGCTGAAGCCACTGACAAGTTGAAAAAAATAGCCATCAAGTATAACTATGTAATGGGAAAATGGTGTGATCCATCTCTTTGATTGTCGTTCTGTATTGAGATAGGGCACACTGATAGGTTAATTTTTGCACCCCACGATAAAGTCGATATCATCTGGTCTCGTATCGCCAGTACGTCAACGTAAATTTTCCAGCCCTATAATCGTCAGGATATCTGTTTGTAAGGTTCTCTGGTGTATGGTCCCTTGTCTACAACGGTAGCCCACCTCGCCAAAGTCGCTACTTCTCCTGTATTTGAGACGCCCAATTATCGACATGTTATTTGCATCTATGTTCCTAATGTATACGACAGAAATGCTATTGTTGAGGTAAGTGGCATGCTCCTGTTTGATTTTACCTAATTGTGTGGCAGGTCATGAAAATACTCCTTCGTAATCATGGGGTCAGTCTCGCGGGCGTAAAAGCAGATCTATATACCGTTATTGGTGAGTTATGTTTGGTTGCAACCAATACGTATAAATATCTCCTTGTAGGTATCGATCGTAACCATCCTAGTGGAATATCATCGACAGTGGGTCGTCTGGTTCCCCTCTTCATTGTGACCTAATGTACCGCAGGTTTGGAAGAATACTGCACTTCTTGAAGACACCGAAATCAAGGTATGTGGATCGATTCAGATATGCGGATTTTTTTGTTGACGCGATGCAGGCCTTGAGAGACCAGTTTTACACCGATCTCAACCAAGAGGAAACAAATAGCGGTGCTCCTGCCAGAGACAAGGACGAGGGGACAACCGCTGAGCAAGGCGGACTGGTGCCACCAACAGTCGGGCGAGAGCATAAGTTCCAACTGAGGAAGAAAGCAAAAGACGACTTCTTTGCTTCTGATGATGAAGACCTGGAGAAGAAACGGAAAGTGAAGTACGAGTCCGAGAATGCTGCAATGAACGCGAAGAGGGCCAAGCCGAGATGACCGGTGAAAAGATCTGAATCCAAGAGAACAAGAGATTGATTAAATTAACTAATCCTGGCTAACAGGTGTTTTGTCTTTTATCGAGGCCTCTGGTAGTGAAGCATCAATTGAATGATGCCTTAAATCATATAGCTGCCTATGTACAGTCTATTCGAGAACTACTGATAATACTAATCAATAATGCTGATCAACGAGTAAAAGACTAGAGACTAAGTATATGATAAAATGGTACATTCGAAGAATGTTAGGTCACTCTGAGTAGGTGTGACTCGGCTGGATATGTGGTTGATCAAGCCATGTTTTCGGGTTCTTCGTTGTCCTTCTGTCTACTTCATCCACGACATCAGCTCCAGAGTGAAGGCGCTTTTGTCCACGATTGTGATAGCGACCTCTTGGCGTGGATTCAGAATCGGATAAGGATAAACTCCGGTCGTCTGAATCCATTATTGTCTGATATGTTACTGTATCTTGTCTTAATCGTTGGTTCTGCTCACGAGCGAGCTCTTGTGTCAGCGATCCATCCATATTTTCAGCTCCTTTGCTTCCTAATTTTGTGGAGGTCTTCTCCGCCTCTGTCATATTCATAGAACCATCACGCTCCGGGGTTTGTTGCAAAACCAAAACAGAATGACTAGTAGGCCTGCCCTTCAATGGTGATTTCCTGGGGCTTATGTCTCCAGTCAGATATGTTGCAGCTTCTACTACTTTTGAACCTTTCCTCTCCGGTTTTCCAGGTTCCCTCTTTTCGGGCCTGCGGGTATTGCGGGTAATCTCTTCGCCTGGTTCAGGTAGGTAGAAAACCTCATTTTCTCGCAAAATCTCCGAACCTACAAGTTGTCTCAACACCCAATGTAGATAAGCCTCAAAATCAAGAGTTTCGATGTTGTCAACAACAGAGGTGTCACCTCGAATGATAGCTTCTCCATCGTCCACAATCTCTTCCTCTTGAATGAGATCCTCGTCGTTCAGGCAACAACCCGGAACAAGAAAATAGATGCGTGGCCCATTCTCCGTCTTGGAGATGCTGATCTTATGATAGCGGCAGTGAGAGCGAGTGACTGGAGAGGTAGCATTTGTCAGAGAAACAGAGGGAGCTTTGGTTAAGACATCTTCAACTCTAAGAAGTTCAGATCGAGAGCCAGAAGCGGATGATAAACGCTGGTTTTGTGATTTTTCTTTCATTGTCGTCGGTACCTTGGGACGTTTTCTACGGGAGTGTGCATGGATGAATGGTCGTGGTTCAGAACTTGCCAAAAGGGCATGGGAAGGCGAGAATTGCGTAGCGATCGAACTTTCACTAGCGACGGTGGGGGTGACAGATGGTGATCTCGGAAACGATGTATAATCTTGGAGATGATTTCCTCGCCGAGCACGCGTTATTGTCTTGGCCGACGATGCAGACTTTCCCTTCCCCTTCGTGTCATCAGAAGAAACCACAATTATCTTCGCAGGTGTACTAGGAAGTTCACGATCGAAAACATCCGACCGACTGCGTTTCCGTTTCTTGGTAGTCAGAGCGTTAGTGCCTTGGTCACGGTCCGAATCATTGTCAGCTTGATATGGATCTTCCACGGATATCCGGACCTTGCGAGGTATATTGACTCGGGGCTCCGATGGAGTTGAGATAGTTTTGGGCGATTTATTATCAGAAGCTGATGTACCCACTATCGTTGACATAGTGGCACCTATTTTCCCAGTAGTTGATGCAGTAGCCAATCCACCCGCATGATTTGAGCAAGCGGGGGCGAGTGTGGGTTCGATGGCAAGAGAATAGCGATTTGTGGTTGACCTATCAACCTGCCGATGATCGACTTGGGGACTCAGATGGGTTGAGACAGCCTCTAGCGACCTATTATCAGAAGTTGATGCACCCACTGTCGTTGATATGGTGGTGGCTGCTCGCCTGACAGTGGCCAGTTCACTCGTATATCTTGGAAGAGAGTTGACAAGTGTAGGCTTAATGAATGGAGTAAAATGACTTGTGGTCGGTCTATCAGCCCACTGATACGGAAGAAGTGAGCTCATATCTTGCACACACACACTAGCTGCGAGGTTATAAGGAACAATACCAACATAGCCAAGGTTCGCTCCATGACTAGGAGGAAGTAACTGAGGCATTCCGGGTGTAGGAGAACATTCTACTGGAAAGAATTCGATGTCGGTTGGGAATCGAAATTCACGCATATACTCTGGACTATTATTCATATTTGAGTTTAGATCAACCCCATTAATTGAGAGAGTTAAGCTTACGGCAAGGTAATGAATTTTATTCCGTCCTCATCCTCGAATTTCGAACCTTTTGTATCTGGCTCTTCGACTTCCTTAGGTGCCACCAAGCTGCCGTTACCCATGAGCTTGAAGGGATCTTTCTCTTCCTCAGGAGCAGGTCGATTGAACACTTTCCCCATCTTTCCGGCTACCCCCTCATTGCTCCATACTTTGAACTGCTTGGATTCTTGGTTCGTCGGTCGTTCAACAAAGTCTTCGTTCACAATGATATGGGCATCAACGGCATCGCTAGTGTCCTCATGAGATGTGGACAAAACTCCCTCGTCTCCTTTCTCTTCCACATTCTCTTCCTGTGCATCCACGAACTCTTGATCAGTTTTTCCATCCGAATCCGAATCCGTATTTGTATCAAGTCCATCTACCAAAGCCTCGTTAATCTCATCAATTTCTGCCTCAACGTCTGTTGGTCTCTTCTCATCACACCCTTCACCCTGACCGCCGCCCCCACTCGATGCAGATGCCATCATTGACCTGATAGACATTGCGGTTTCCAAAGGCAGAGGGTAATCTTTGACGTTGTCTGCGTCATAGTGATCATCTTCCTGCTTGTTTCCTCGTGCTGCAGAAGACGACGATGATTTCTCTGCTACCGATGAGGATGTGGTAGACGTCGATTTTTCATGTAATGTTGATTCTTCATCAGATTCTTCATCTTCATTCGGAGGACCAGGAGTAGAAAGACTGTATGGATATGGATCATCGAATAGAGTAGGTAGCGTTGGTTTTCCCTGAGTAGTGTTAACCGAGAAAAGGGTCTGCAAGCTTGCCAGACTTGGAATCTTATTTGCAATGGGCTCTCCAATTGGCTTGTCAACTGGCGGTTCAACGGGCAATGAGGGAAGATCAATGTCAAGCGAATGTTCTTCAACGGCAGTACTCGTAGACTCCTCTTCGACTAGCACAGTATTGACAATCGATTTAGATGATGGCGATGCGTTTCCATTCGCGTCTTCTGCCACAGATGTGAACAGATTTGGTTTCTCCTGTTCCCGGAAAGTGGAGACAGTAGCCGGTGAAGAAAATAATGCTGGATTCGTTTTCAAAACCTTGAGGATCACAGGATCTACTGTTATAGAAACAGGCGTAGGTCCAAGTCGAGGTGTCCCCCCAGGACTGAGCACCTTCTGTGGTGTCCCGGGAAGTTGAATGATTGTGGGTAAAGCACCGCCGTAATCAGGGTTATGTGGAAAATTCTCTTGAGCTGGAGTAACATCGAAATCTACTGAACCACAACGATCCATCATCGGGCTACCAGGTTGCACAAAATATCCATCAGCGTCGGGTGTGAAGGCAGCAGGTAACGTATGTGGATGGAAAGCATTGTGAGTGTTGTCAGCGTCATGGGTAATGAAAGATCGATCAGTAGTAACATAGGGAACGTCCTGCGCTGAATCATGAATTTGCATCCCATCGTCCAATCCTCCTGGCGATGTTGATTGCACATTTCTGACATCAGTTACCATCGTTTCCACTTCAAACACTTCGACCTGATTTTCCACCAAGATGGACTGGATTTCGATATCGTCGTCGTCGTCGTCATATGAGAATGACGTGAGATGCCCTTCTTCTGAGATCTCTTCTCTTTGTCCGGGAAAAGATTCGACATCAATGTTGGATACAGTTTCTTCAACATCACCGATTGCAACCTCCATATAAGGTATAACTTGATCAGAACGCATGCTCGTAAGGTCTAGGTCCAAACTAACGGCCCGTGTGGATGGATCCTGGAGAAGAATAAGCAATTCTCCTGTGTCATCTATAGAGAGGAGAACATACCACTGAGACATTTAACTCAGATACCGTGTTGGGTTCTTCAACATTATATGAAGTGTCCATGTGTATGGCAGTAATCGTGACGTCTGCGCTTTCATCTTCAGGAGCTGGCTGGTGGCCCAATACCCTTGGTGAAGCGGGCTCTGAAACCGGTTCTTCAATCAAGACTGGGGAAAAATCTCCCGTGAATTGTTTTCCCAGAGATATTGCGGGTGGTTCTTCTATTCCAGGTTCTTCAACCAATATTGAGGATATTTTCATTTTTCCCATGACTGGCTTTTCAACTGTTACCATCAAAGGTTCTTCGACATCATCAGGAATAATCTCCGCAGTCATCACACCCTCTCGCGAGACAGGTGATGCAGCAGCAACAATAGAAACTGTAATCCCTTCATCAGTCTTAACTCTTTGGTCCACATTTTGTATCTTCGATCGGGAAAACACAGAGGATTCTTTGAACTTGCTCTCTGTAGGTTCATTTGTACCATGTACAGCAGCACGATAATGGATTGAACTTTTTGCGGGAGATGCACCATCCCAGTGATCTGATGAAATATCAGTTTAGGTTCAGAGATAGAAATTTAGAGATAAGGTTGACCTTCTATATGCTTGGCGAAAATATGGACTTCTGACTCTTTATCGCTTCCATCTTGGGAGGCTTCCAACGCTATTTCTGCATGTTGTGCTTGTATTTGAGTCATTACTACCTGTGATGGTGTAGACGCTCGCGATGCATCTGAAAACCCGTAAGAAGCTAAAAAAAAAGATGGACACATCAACACAGACCATCCTCATACTCAGATTCATCCAACTCTATTAACACGTCAAATCTCGAAGAAGTGCCCAGAAAACGTGAAACGCTCACCATCGTCTTGACTTTCAAATTCATTGTCTTCAGGATACCCTAAATCACCAAGCACACATGGCGCCACTCCAGGCTCGTTGCCATTTTCTCCTTCAGATTCATCCAGCTCATCCATTTCATCATCGATGTCAACTTGCTTCTTCTCGCCCTTTCTGCTCTCCTTTTCCTCTGCTCGCCCGTCCTCACCCATCCTCGTCCCAACTTCTTCGGTGTCTTCCGAAAGGACAATGACGTTATCATTTAACGGTGGCACCCGCTTCATATGAGTCATTGTATGCTGACTATGTGCACCAATCGCACGATTCGTTGTCTGCAGTTCAGTTGACACATTAGCAATAGCAAGAACTGGTACAGGGTGTGCACTAGAAACTTCATGATGACCAAGAACTGTTAATGATGATTGACCGAAGGGGGTGAGAAAGTCGGGTAGTGCTGTCCAATTTACGATATTGTCTATTACGCACAAGTTACCAATAGACAAGAGCAGTATAATTGTTTACTCACCACATGTAGGCTGTTCAGTAATTTGAGCTATGGAAGACGCGACGTTCGACTCTTCTGCAGTTGGTTCGGTGACAGATGTCTCGTTCTGGGTTGAATCAAGGAAGAAAAGAGGGTCCACTACTCGGTAAGTTTGTTCATCTTCTGCCGAGGGTGTGGGCCGATCCGCTCTTCCATTGTTATGTTCTCTGGCCGATCCGAATTTGTGTGTCTGTATATCTGCTACTCTTTCATCACTCGGTTTGGATTTTCCAGAAACCTCTTGAATTCCATCCTCAACGTCAAGCTTTTGCGCGCCATTGTTGCCTTGATCATCCATTACCTTAACGTCGATCGGTTCCTGTCCTTGCCTGTCTGCATACACTCCATCAATCGAATCGTCTGAGATATACTCTTCTTCCTCTTGTCCTTCGTACAATCCAGGCTCTTCTTTCCCTGTAGATCCTTCTCTGTTTGCGCTATATGCGTGTTCCAACTCACTTTGAGGTACAGGAGCAATAGATCGAAGTCGAGGTGCCACAATCTCCTCGTCATCATCAGAGTCAATCATGATAGGCTCTTCGTTTGTTCCTGGACCTGACTTCATATCAGATCCGAGGAATTGAGACCCCCTTGAATAGGACATTTCCTAAAAATAAGATGAGGATAAGAGTCAGTCAGTAGGAGGCAAGTTGAGGACATACGAAAGGTCCACAAGCATGGGATAGTCGAAGTCTATCCGATAAATAAACTTCATCAATTTCTTCAACTTCCCGTTCCCTTGAATTCTCCTCGACTATATCATTCGAGCCTTTTGCCCCTGCACCTTCGTCAGATTCCTCATCCTCGTCTGATTCGTTACTTTCCCACTCTTCCGACTCTCCCTCCTCTTTATCAGGGTTTACATATTCATCGTCGCTAACGACATCAGGCAACAATAATTCAGTAGCAGATTCGTCGCCCTTGACACCAAGATCATGCGCAGAAGGTAGATCTTGCTTGTCTGCACGGGGAAGGATGACATTCTCTTCGGTATGAAAACCTCCTGAGTAATTTTCAACTTGAGACCATGGGCTTTGAACATTGGGAAGAACATCGGGGGTAGAAAGTTGGCGCTCGCAACGACGAGAAAACGCTGGGTGACAATATAGTTGAGTGGATACAAGGCGATGGTACTTTGAGAAAACTCACAAGTGACTTGGTCAGAAATATCATTTTCATCGAACTGAGGAGGCGAAGAGTGCATGCCGCCAACATAATCATCAGACTGAGGAGAGGAAGAGTGCGTGTCAGCGGACTCTTCATCTGATAGAAATCGCCCCTCTTCTTGTTGTCGAATAGTGGGTTTCGTGTCTGACAAGGTTTTTGTATTCTGTTCTGAGTCTTCTCGTCTCACACTGGCGGCCTGATTACTTTCTTCATCATACTCTTCGTAGTATTCCTCGCCTTCATCTGTTTCTACGTGCTTTCTACGATTCCAATGCTTCTCAGCCCAGGCTGAAGTACCTACTTGTTCGTCATCGTCATCTTCATCTTCATATTCATCCTCGTCATATGCCCGCTCTTCTTCTCCTTCTTCTTCTTCTTCTTCACCTTCAGATCTTTCAGAATCAAGAACTTGGCCACTGTCTTGCTCCTCATCTGAAAGAATTTCGATCGGCTTATTCTGTCCGCCAGAATCTGGACGGAGACCTGGCCCCTCCCTGGGGTCGCGTCCCTTTCCTTTGTTGACACGACGTGCCTTGACTTGGGCAAATGAATCCTCAATATTATTATCCAAGTCATCCTCAGACTCTTGAGCAGGTTTCGGCATAAATGAGCCAGCATATGAAGCTTCAGCAGTCACGAATGGAATAGATTTCTCTGGAAAAGGAATGTCGTCATAGGCCAAAGCCTTGTCGATATGACCAATGAGCTTTGCAATCCACGCGTCATATTCACTTTGAGTGAACTTGTCGAAGGGGTTTTGGATAGGGGCACGAGAGATTTTCGGCTTTGAAAGAGCCGGAGATTTGATTGAATGTGGAGAGGAAGGAGTAAGCGAGTTGACCATAGAGACAAAGACAAAGTAAAGAAGAGATTTGTGGTGTAAATTAGACACGTGCTGTACTGTGACTGTATGACTGTATGACATTGTATTATAGTCCAAATAATAAACATGTCATTCCAAAACACACTCCCAAGCCCTTTTGCAGCACCCAAATCAATTGCCACTTCGACGGAGATTCGTGACCGGGGCTCAACATTCATTGCCCATATCTTCACTGCAGCGTCTGTTGAGGAGGCCAAGTCTCACGCAAAACACGTCAAGCATGTATTACACGTAGACAGGAAGGCTACGCATGAGATTGCAGCATGGAGATGCATGGTCGTGAAACCTGGATGCACGGGATTGGGAGGCCCAGATGAATTTCAGCTCGTCTCTGGAAGTATGGACGATGGAGAGAAATGGGCTGGAGACAGGACATTGAAAGTCATGCAGAATCTAGCGGTTATTGACGCTGTGGTGGTTGTGAGCCGATGGTAAGTTGCCCTTCTTGAAGTACCATCTATTCCAAGACGCTCTCCAAAATACTCATGTGCGCTCGGGGTTGACATTCGGCTCATTATATTGTTAATGTAGGTATGGTGGGGTCTTATTGGGCCCCTCAAGATTCGATCATATAGAAACATGCACTATGGAAGTATGTAGAGCTTTTAAACGTTCCGAGGAATTACGAGAGTCCATCACCACCTTGGAGACGCTGGATGTTATTTTGGAAGGACTTCGAAAAGAACTTGGAATGCTCCAACAACAGGCTGCTTCGAAGCCTTCGATTACAATTGGTAGCAGCCTCGAGTCACAGTCAGTCCTGCTCATTTCGAGGGAAGGATGCAGTACTGGCCAGGACTCTAGACCACAGACGGAGAAGAAGAAACTAGATTATTCTTCGCTCGACTTGGCAAGGGCTCGGCGATTGATCAAATCCCGCGAAAACGCTCTCAGCTGGGTGAGGGATTCACTCGATGACTTGCATAAAAACAAGGAGTGACCAGAAACTACTCCCTGATTACTAACCAGCCCATGAGGTGTGAACGATATGGTGATACTCTCGGCATTATTTCATCATCCCAGCCCCGATAAAGACCTCGTGGTAGAATGTACGGCTCCCATCGAGGCACGTCTGTGAATCAGTGCGGGTGACCATCCCACACAGAGTTCTTAGAAGGAGATTTACATTGATGTCCTTATTCCCGCCGATTTGACAACCCTATTCCTTATGCATCGAGTAAACGGTAGTCTCATTGCACGAGAATTATTACGAGAGTAAATACAGTTTAGCCTTACCTCGCTCGTGCGATCTTGTTCTCATCCCCGCCACTTCCGCTACTCTTGCTTCCTTGCGATCGTAGAGTTTAAAACGGGACTTCCTAATTACCTTGAAACTAGCCCTTTGACTCGGGAACTGATAGGTTTCAGGAAAGGAGAAGCTTTTATTCATGTACGTGTTCCCATGATAGGAAAGCAGGCCCAGAGAACATTTCACGTTCCAAGGGCTGTTGCACTGTGCTGGACAGTGCTACTCAGTCCTTCTAGCCCTTGCGTTATTTACAGAGACAAGAGCTTTCCCAAATGGGCTGGCTACACCTCGGCCCGCAAAGCCAGGCGGTATCATCATCACCATCAGCAACAGTAACAGCATGGTCTTGGACAGAATCTGATGTATTTCACAGATATTGGGATTCTGCGCTCAGGAGAACAGGACATGTCAAAAAGAACCATAAACTATGGTCTATTATATTAAATCAATCAGAAACATCATAGTTCAGACCAAAGCACTGCTAGTAGCTGAGGGCGGACGGCCGGTTCCCGAGTCAGCAAAACCTCTGGGATGTGGGCTCCCTACTAAATGGGCATTCTAGATGGGATACTCCATCAATGACGAATTTCTATGTTAAGGCTCTCTGTCCTATCTCAACAGACGTCGATGAGTTTGCTTTTAATTTCTATTTCAAGAGTTTTCCGTGTGGAGGGTCTCAGCTTGGCTATCGCAACATGGCAAGCATAATTATGTACTGATCACAAGGACTCCCAGACCTCGTGTTTTCGTCATTGGTGATACACCATGGGCTACTTATCTCGAGATAGATGTCTATTTTTCCATATCAGCTTACTCTGATGAGTAAGATCCTGGTACAGTGTAAAGAGGTGTTTATTCCATCCGTGTCTCCAAAGAACGAAAAAAGAAGCACCCAATATACAAATCAAGGTAGATTACAACACGAATTTGGTTCGGAACAACGACTGGATACTTGATAAGAGGGTATTCAAGGCAGTACAAAGACGCAAGCGCAAATTCATTCGAAGAAGGGTTATGGCCATTATGATATTATACCATATCTATAAACATAAAGCACACCAAGCTCATTTTGCGCCGTAACGAGCCTTCCGTCCGATATCGAAAGGGACATATTTGTATTTGATCATATGCCTATATCAGATGTCAGCTCATAAAGTCCAAGAAATCTGGGTAAATTATCATACTGTATTTGGCGGCGCATGGTTAAAGTGAAAAGAACAAAAAAATAGACAAGGAGGATAGGCCAGTAGACGGGGACGTCAAATACTTCGGACGTTGTACAAAACAGTGCAACTAGTGTGGCCCGCGTCGATGACAGCCTTGTAATGGTATATGAGGACAAGCAAAGACAGTGGTCAAAAGCCATCATACCAGAATTGCCACTCAGGCAGGCGTCGCACAAAAGGACGGAACTCATCATCTCTCTGGGACGGCAGAGGACTAACTTCAGCCTCGCCACCTCCCTCAATCTCGTCGGCCAAAAGGTCTTCCTGGAGGGAAGGGTCAAATTTTGGTTGGAGGAACGCAAGAAGGAGGTTCAGGAGATAGATTGCATGAGCATCTAAGAAAAGTAAGATACATAAAATCACACATTTTCCGATAAACTCACAGCAAACTATGTTTAACATATCAAAAGACGTAAGACAGGGTTCTCTGAAAAAACAAATTTCAGACATACCAATATACCACTAAAAGAGTAATCTGAGTTTTTGTCTCGAGAAAATCGTCCCTGGAATTTTACTCACCCCTTGTGCAATCAAAATCCTGAGCATGAAGACTGCAAGAAGCCCAACAGTTGCGAGCCAGCGTTGCATGATGTGAGGTGTCCAGCGGTCCAAAGTTTGTTGGTATTGACGTTTAATTTTCGTGTATTGAGCAGATATATTTTGCACAGGGGAAGCATCGACATTTGAACTAGAGTCTGACATCATTACTTCGTGAGGGACCGTAGCAGCGCAGGACAAATACAAGGTGACACGAACGGATGCCCATTGAGTGTGTTCATGACCACGTGTCAGTACAGCCCTGAATTCAGTCACATGACCCAAGATTGAATTTTCCGGACCGGCAGTAACGAGACGATTATCTTTGCCTCATATAATGCCGGCGACCACCACGTTCGAGGCCGTCACTGCGTACATCCTGAAACAGCTTGACTATCAGAAACCACTGTTTGTTGCGATACAAGGACCTCAGGGCTCTGGAAAAACTTATCTTTCCGCGCGACTTCGCGAGTACTTGACATCAGAACCACATAATCTCAGGGCAGCTCTACTGTCTATAGACGATCTCTATCTTTCTCGTGCTAAACTCCTTGATCTTGCTGCATCTAAACCTCACAATCCTTTGTGGCAGGGGCGAGGACAACCCGGGACCCACGATGTTGTGCTTGGCATCAGCATCCTGGAAGCATTAAAGGATGGTAGCCAGTCTGTGGAGCTACCCCGATTTGACAAGAGCCTCTTCAATGGGCAGGGTGATCGATTGCCAATGGATGGCTCCGGGATTCAAATTAAACAGCCTCCAGCTGTGGACATTGTCATTTTAGAAGGCTGGTGTGTAGGCTTCTACCCAATCACACAGCAAGAATTAGACAAGCGTTGGGACGGTATCTGGAGAGAGGAACGAGGCAAGTTGGGCTTACCGGGTGATACCCTGTGTAGTAAACGAGATGTGGAAAGAGCAAACGAAGCGCTTCTTCAATACAGTCGTCTCTGGAACTTCTTTGATATCTTTATCCGAGTAGGTGTAACAATTAGCTCAATGAAAATGTGTTGATTGAAGTTCATTCATCTTGAATTATTAAAGATAAAACCTCTTTCTTTTGACTCTGGTACCGGCTCTTTGTCAACTTACTCAATTATTTATCGGTGGCGCCTAGAGCAAGAACGCAATATGAGGGCTGAGAATGGTGGAAGGGGTATGTCGGACGAAGCTGTTCAAAGGTAAGCTCCCATCTCCTCGTGATGATGTTAAAGCGAGAATAGCTTGAAACGTTGCCAGATTTGTGGATCGATACATTCCAGGCTATGTGTTCTTCGGAGACGCTTCGACTGAACACACACCAATAGATCCATCGAGGGGTAAATGTCTTACCGTAGTCATCGACGACCAGAGGACCTTTATCAAGATTGCTGAATTCTGATCAGTTGGTCTATTTCCATAGACCTACCATATCTGACCAATCGATTGGCAAACTTTGTCATTCTTTACTACTACTCGATAGGAGAACAATCTGATTTCTCGCCTCTGAGGTTTAACCTGTCTCATAGACGGTGATAGACTCATATTATGGCCTCCTTTCAGTATTTTGATTGTCTCGAGCTATGGACAAATTGGGTGGGGAACAGCGGTTAATTAGACTAGGGGATGTGTAATAATGTTCGATGAGGCTATGGGGTTATAATCCTTTCATCTTGGATTAACTACATTCCGCAGCGATGGCTCACTAGTCTCCTAGCCATCGATGGATCCACCTTTGGCGCAAGAATACCATGCTTCTCTCTTGGCGAAAAGTTCAGGCAGTGTTATCTTGAGGTGCACAGCCCATGATACTGAGAATTTGTTGTACAAGACTCAAGATAGACAGTCTACGCAACTCCCTGGTCACAAGTACGCTAAACGTATAAATTAGCTAATGTGTGTTTATCGCTTGCTAGATTTTTGATCGAAACGAGACTCGAAAAGCATGCACATTTTCGATTCTTCCATTCTCCGAATTTCCGATACTCATGGATAAATCACGCATTAATTTTGGTCAGAGGCTGCGATGATGTGACTCAGAGTGTGTAAGATCCGACCAGAAATTGTACCGAAGGGTAAGTTTACAAGTATGTGTCGTATCCTGTCAGACCAAAGTAACATGGCAGGACACTACCCCCACAGCTGACTTTATCAGCTTGCAAAGATCCCGGTAGTATTGAAAGTGGATAGGCATCGGCTTAGCCGCTTGGACAGTCTCTACAAAGAATTGATAGCCCCTGGGGTATAAAGCGCGTCATGATGGCTCGGGAACGTCAGCTGCGATATCGTACGACTTTAGACTCGCAAAGTGTCATCTTTAGTCACGTATAAAGGAGTACTGTTCAAGTCGACATCCCTTGCAGTCGCTGAGCTAATTTTATCATGATCCGAACACAATCAGGCCGAGCGATGAAACGTCTATCCTAGTTTAGGCGATGACCGGGGACATCGCAGCCGGCATTGCCAAAGACTGCGAGATGCAGTCGGCGGGTTGCTGAATTTACAAACGAGCATCGCATGTTGGAGCCACCCAGCGGGACCCTGGAGGCTATGCTGGGGATGCAGGGCGATGAAACAGACAGGGCTAATATTAGTGATGTGGTAGATGAGCCTTGTGTCAAAAGGCCTGATGAACAGATAGTAGAATGAATTGTGGAATGGGTTATGAGCCGGTGACGGGGCACGTGATGGAGAAACGAGACTTATAAGACGGAGGCAAGGCCAACAGTTTGGAGCGACATTCTGCGGACATTCTGCGACGGAGCTTTGGTGCGTAAACCATGAACTTCCCACGGCCACGTTGCTACTTTTTGATCTTACTTGACAAAAAATTTTTTGTTCCAGCTTATATCTTGTCCGCCATAATTTTGTCCACAGTCGTTTTCCTTTTTCGTACATGGCCACCAGTGTTGCCCCTCCCCAGGAAATGTCCAGGCGACAAGTCTCCTCGATTTCGGTCGCTGCGCCCATCGGAGCCCCCAGGGCACGGCCGCACAGTAATCTGCATACCCCTCCCGTACGTCTCTCTGTCTTCTTCCAAAATAATCATTCACTCTCTCCAGACCCCTCAGAATTCCCAGCCTAGAGATCCTTTCTATGGTCACGAGAAAATTGCTCGCATTTGTGCTCGCTTCATCACCCATTTATTTGCATGTCCAGAAAATCCTCCCTCATCAGGTACATCTTCCAGCCCTATCCACGGGAAACTTCCCTTCTTCATCGCCTATGCTCTCCACCGCACAAAACTCCACTCTGCTGTCACTTATGCTGCCCTTGTCCTCCTCCAGCGGCTCAAAGCTCGCTTTCCCACAGCACGTGGGTCGTCGGGACACAGATTATTTATATCCGCATTCATGATTGCCTCCAAGGTGATCTGCGATGACACCTATTCCAACAAATCTTGGACAGTTGTTGCTCAGGCAACGTTCACCCTACGGGAGATAAATCAGATGGAGAGGGAAATGTGTGGTTATCTCGACTGGGAGATCAACGTTGACAATGAGATCTTGTCCAAATTCCAGTCTGCCTTATCACAGGACTTTGGTGTAGATCGCGAAGAATATCCAAATTATCCCAATGAGATGGTCTCTCGGAGAGCAGCAAGAGCAGCGGCCTCCACTTCCAATACTCCTGTGCCCGAACCAAATTCAACGACATCTCCTGTCCCCGGATTTGCGCAACGCAAGTCACCCTCGAAACCTCAATCTCCTCAGTGTGAGTCCCCATCCCCATCTACATCAACAACACCATCTCCATCGTCAGCCTCACGGGCTGCTTCAAGTACGCCTGACACCCCTCCTTCGTCATTGTCAAGTTCGTCTTCGCCTATGTCCATTGGGTCCCCACGGACTCCGAATAACGATGAAGTATCGGATCCCCACATAAGGGGTGTTGATCATTTATCTCAGTTCAAAATTGACCAAGTTCCTGTTGTGCATCCGCTCAAAGGAAATATGTTTGCTTTTGCAATACCTTCTTCATGGTAATATTAATTATGCACATAGATACCCTTGCACTGTATAGTATAACAGCAATTAAATATGATGTATGATGATTTCGAAGATGTGGGACTACGGACTGTTCCTGAGTCACTGTTGTGCACTTTCTACGTACAAACAAGCGACACATGCTCAGAACTATAATGTTCTGAATGCATTGTTGTGCAGCGGGCGGCATGGGGAATGAACACGTGCCACTGACGTAAATTGCCACACGAGGACCTCAAATAACCTATCTAGTTCCTTGTGTCGATTTCCTTCTATGAACATTCCCTACAGAGAATCGGATGTGACGCCTGATCAGCTTGCTCGCCTTCTGTGATTGACTCGGGTCTCACTAGCACCGCGCTGGCATGTGTCTGTCCTATTCGGAGTCTCACCTGGATCGCACTGTACCCGAATTTACGACTAGACAATTGATCATGTTTTCCCAATTCGATTTCTCGCCGGGCCACCTTGTCCGAAGACACTCGATGTCTATCCTGGGCGCAAGAGCCAATGTGATGTTCATAATTGAGCTGGACAAAGCCATTCAATGTCCCTCAAAGTAGTCTTGTGTCCTCTCAGGTTCAAGAAGATGTCCATTTCAGAGCTATCTAGGAATCCTCTTGGTCAAGAGGCCTCGCGTCCTCGGTTGATCCCCGAACAAGGAAGATACTTTGTGAATAATTTCACCCGAAATGAGCCTTGGGGTTGATGAGTTTCATATCCTGTGGAACATCTCCCGCATTGAAGGGCATTCCTTCTAGATGCCAACAAACATTGTGCAGCATAAAACGAGCATGAAACCCTGTTAACTCCGAATTCGTTCCGATGCCGGAGAAGGTTGTCATTCGTAAGCATTTTGATTGGACCTCTGGTACCAGAGGTACTATGCCGCGGTTTCGACTTCCGCTAGTCACGGGATTGATATGACAACTCTCATGATCAACAGCTTATTGATCATGATCATGAACCTTTCATCAGGTCATTCTGATGCATCACTTTGCACTAGCGAGTCGTTTATGAGCCTTTGACCTCACATTGAGCTTTGATGCTTCTCAAGTCTATTCTCAAAAACAACAATCATTCTAACAAGATCAGATTGTCACATTCAGACGCCCCACCTTAAGAGAGCAGCGCTGTCGTGCTTCTGGGAACTTCGGTCAGATGGTTGTCTGGCCGATGTACCAGCATAGGTATCCTACATACCAGATAGACTCTTCCAATTCTAAATTAGCGCTCGGTAACGCACTCAACGTTTCCGAAATTGCTGCATCCACGACCCATATAAGAATCATCAGATCCACAGCATAGATCACGGCTGTTTGACTCTCGCACGGAAGGCCATTTTGTCGAATGACACTATTTTGTGCACACATCAAGCAAGCCATGTGCGTTGAAGCATGTGGAAGCATGTGTATGACCCTTAGATATACGCTTTTTTCTTCTTTCATACACCTGTCTTGGTAATACAAGAGAGTTATGACTGCTCGATTCACCTGGGTATCCATTGTTCAGGGACTTGACTCGGGAACCTAACAATGGGATATACGTAACAAACAAAGTGTTGTCCCGTTGAGAAGTCGTCTCGGAAAGCATGTATTTATGTCGTATCCAAGTCTCTAGTATTCTTGCGACGTGTGGAGAAACTGGGTTCCTAATCCAGTAAGGTTGGCTTTTGTATGGAACGACTCGGAGCTTTCGCTTGAGATGTCTTTTGAAAACGTTGATACTATCAGAAAACATTTAGCCTGGTGGGAGGGCCCGATGAATTGTATCTGGTATAATACATTGTCAGAACAATTGGATCCACTGTGAACACGGGTCCTATGACTTTTGAGGAAACAAAAATATCAACGACCCAGGGAAAAACGTCCATCTACAGATCGATATCAACAGGCGAAGCAACAAGTAAGTCCGAGAGGTATCTGTAACCTATATTTAACACTGTCCTTTTTTTCCTTTTTAAAAAATCATGATGAAGAGTCAGTGAAAGTTCAAGGCAATTAGAAACCTCCCTCTTTCGAAGATGGTTATTAGGTAGTTTGATAATAAGAATGAAGATCTATCTATATCATGAAAAAAGAAAGCTAATGAGCAATGTTTACTTTTCAATCTTTTGTTGAAATGATGAACAATGGATAGCAAGAAATTTATCCTGCACTATTGTCAATCATCATTGAGTTGGCCATGTCATATTTCAACTCAACAACAACCACCAATTGCAAAAATCAGTGTCTGGATGTTGGTACCACATTATTAGTATTAGTATCAATAATTATAATAATCAAGTATGTATGCATAGGACCCACCAGGGGTAGACATACCCTTAGAGTAAGAGTAAGGGTGAGGTAAGAAAAAAGTTTACCTTTGACTCTACCCTTGTCTTTTGTCATATACACATCCAGACACCAGAATTAGTAATTGTTTATTTCTTTTATTATTTAATTATTAATTCTCCTTTCCTAATCTACATTACATTGTAGTCTGAACCCCCCTTTTTGTCCTTTAACCACCACCATCTCCCTTTGGGGGGTTCATATTCTACCTAACATCTCTCACTAATATTGTTGTTATTCACCATCCTCCTTTATCTCTTGCCTGTTCTCAGAGGCAGCAAATTTCTCTTTTATCTTATGTTTAATGTGTGTTCATTGTGACATGTGTTGAACACCTTCAACCTGGTGGAGGTTGCATGTCATGAATCTCTGGGATCATGAGTTGGGTAGGCAGGTTTGGAGTTGCAGAAAGGTCCACTGGGCTCATACTTGCAGGTTCACCATAAGTTGGGTGTGGGTCCAATGGGGGGTGTAATGCTGCCGCTGGAGGCTATTAATGAACTATACCTATATAGAAGAGTCCCAGTACTTGAAATATAGACAAGAGGTCTCACTCTTTGCCTTTACCATGTAGGGAGTCAATACTGGGGATGACAAAACATGGTTTGTTGGTAGATCAAATGAACTTGCCTAGGATCTACACAAAGAGTTTGCTTACTGTGCAGTCACTGGTACCTTTGAAAAGAGGTCTGACTAGAGTATCCAGGTTAGTGTCCATTATCAAGCAGGGTACGCAATGAAGAACACTGGCTGTGGGGCACAATTTGTTGTCATGAACTACCATTTTCTCTAAGTCATTATTTATTTTTCTTTTCATTTTTCATTTCCTTTTTATTTAATTATGTAATGATATTGGATCAGTAAACATGTACAAATAGTTGGACCTGTATAAGTAGCGATCATAATCCAATGAGGACTCTAACAAGTTCTCTTTGTCAACTCTGACTTAGAGTGCAGTTCAGGTTAAGGTTACACAGCCTAAACTAAGAATTGTTACATTTGTGGTCTTAGAGTGGAGTCAGCTGGTATACATATGTTGGAAGCTAGGTCCCTTCTTTTTCTATAATTAGTTCTTCTTTTCTTTGATACCTGTACTTCTTTTGCCTTGTGCTTGAGTAGTGTAGGAGGTGCATTTACAACATGCATTGCAAGGTAGTAGTCCCTTGGCCCTCTTTTTAGCTACCATGGCCTGCCTACATGCTCCATGTAATAAATTGATGATTTAAAAAAAAAAAGCAACAAGTTTCCCTCATATTCATATTGCTTGTCCTTAACCCAACACAAACATGGTAATTAGTGCCATTCAACTTGGAGAAGTGAAGTATTTCAGAGGAAGAATCCCAAGAATAGACACTGGCAGGGCCCATAACCTCTCTGAGAGAGGTTAGCACAGGGATCTGGGATGAGTAAAACAATATATTAAGTCACTAGGACCAGAGACAAATAAACTGATCTGAAAAGGTGTGTGACTACATAATAAATACCCAGAGCATTATTACAGAGTAGGTGTAGTTATTGGATGTAATGATCTCCATGATGACAAGATGAAGAATTTATGATAGAATGTTCCCAAATTTCAACACCTCTGCATCTTTGCTTGTTGTGGAACATAAATGCTGAATCCAAAAAAAAGTGACATGTGACCAGTTGAAGGCTGACACCATACTTGCTGTAGTGGACTAGGACTTCACTGCAAACGATAGAAGAACTGAACTTAACTGACCATCTCACTCTTGCTTTTACCCTTGCTTTTCAATGGCAACTTTGAACTACTGAATAGTCTTCTCATGAAACATCAAGTATGATGGAATCTGGGATCGGTAATGAACGATTTGACGCCGCAGTGTATGTTACCCCAGAAGTATTGAATTTGTTGCACATACTTACATGTGCATCAATCAATATCCCTCAATTGATCGCGCTCAAGCTTGTCTCATTGGCGGATAAAATCAGTTACGAGTCTCAAAACCTCGAGACACATGAATTGGCAGTTGGGGATGAGAAATGTAGATCATTTACAGAAGAAGGGAGGAACTGTAAGGTGTACTGCGTACTCAGATACATATAAGGACAGAAAGAGCAACCTACAGCTGAGACAGTAGTACCCGAGTCTGAGGCATTGATATTGTATCAGGCAGCCGTTGCAACTGGCTGTGGCTCTTCCGTTCCACTGGCATTCTTGCCTGCACTAGCAGCAGCCCGTGCCTCTTGGATGGCTTTCTCGGCCTCGACCTTCTTCTCTTCCAATTCTTTCACCTGCTTATCCAACTTTACTTTGGGATTATTAAAGGTTACACTTTTATGTGGACTTGGACCCATGGAGCCGGTATCAGGTGTCGATACAGTGACCATAGGGCCGTTCGCAGAAAGTCCTCGATGAAAAGAAGTGGGCAAAACACGGCCTTCTGGGTGTTTATAAGGACAAGTCGTACGAGTGCAAGCCGTCCCAAAATGACAGGGTGTTACGTGCTGTGGGTTAGAAATTGGGCGGGGATGACTAAACATGCAACCCAGACGATTGCAGGAGAGACCGAAGCGACAAGGTGTGGGGCTTGAAGAGGCATGCTGAGTGACGGGAGCAGATATTGACGATGGTGTAGCTGATGGACAATAATCAGTAAGCTACATTCCGACAAGAGGAGGAAACTTACTGTTAAGGATTGCAGGACTCACATGAGCTCTAATGCAATCCTTGTCTTTACAGTTTCTGCCGTTTTCACAGGCTTCCTTACTGAGCACGACACCACTTTCTGGTGTTGCTACAGGCGAGGGATGAGACCATCGACAGTGGGCATTCGTACATTTGAGGCCAAATTTACAAAGACTCGGTGACTGAGGCCTTTCGGGTATGACATACGGGATTGGTGGAGTAGCTTGCATTGGTGTTGGAGCAACAATGAGAGGGGCGGCAGTCGTGCTGAAAGACGCAGGACTAGAAGATGGAACGACAATTGTTGGAACAACTGCAGGTGTTTTCGAAGTTTGGTCCGGAAGCACTGTCAAATCTAATACCGGTGCAGTGGTAGTTTCAGATAAATTAGGAGGCGCTGCATGAGATCCACCACGTCCTCTCCCAGAACCCCGCCCGCCTCTTCCATTCCCTCGTCCTCTGTTCACTTGATTGGTGTGGTTGTTGGGTCCAGCAGGGAACACTCGCATGTCACCAGGAACGCCACCACCTGGTATGTTCAGCCCTTGAGGTGTGAACCCTTGTAACATCCCAATCTGTGACGAGAGCTGTTGCATAAGCGCCATATTATTCATGAATATTTCTTGCAACATGATGGGATTGGCCATCGCCATGGCATTGATGTCCATCCCTCCAAGAGGCATTCCTGAATATCCGCTGGCCATCATCATATTAGGCTCTGACGAATTATTAGTGATGTTGTCGATTCTAGCCTGAATCTCGTCGCGTTGATGCCTGTTAGGCCCTGTATGCCCTCCCATCCGATCCAGTAAGCTACGAGGATTTCCACCTGTGCCACCTTCACGTTGCATTGCACGAGGGCCGGTTGGTAGATCCGTTCTCCGCGACTTATTGGGATGGCTTGGGGAGGGAGAGCGTGCCGACGTAGAACGTTTCTGAGAAGAACCAGAGGACGTTGCTTGGGAAACCGCTTGTTGATATATCCCATTGCGTAGGTGTGAAGAACGGTTAGGGGCATCACGAGGGGGAGGTTCACGGGTAGCTGATTGTTCATTGGATTGGACAGAAGGTGCCTGTGGCTGGGAGAGGACTTCAGAACCTGTGACACCCTTTTCTGCCTCATTGAACAACCAATCTGTGAATGCAGGATCTAAATCCCGAATTAGTTATGTAGAATCAAACAAATCCAACCAAACTTACCATACTCTGAACCGATCACTACACAGAATAGTTGAGTCAGTGGACTGTGGGCAGAAGAGTGGAGTGAAAGAAGCATACAGTCTTCCAATTCAGTCGTGATTTGAGCTGCCATGAGCGTGAATAGAGGTACAACGTGGAATACTTCAGACTCACCTGGAGCCTTATTGTTTATGACCATTATCGTGATATACTCTGCCATCACTGGGTCTGCATTGCCATTTATTATAATCGTACGCTCAATATATCGTGCCTTGACCAACCTGCATCTGGACTATACCCTCGCTTCGTTAGTTCGTCTTGGATGGATTGCTGTATAGAAAGAGCACTTTAAGCATTTATGACAGAAGAGCAACCTATAAGTAGACCTACCTGCAGGGCATTTGCCCGTTCCGTACCCATTGTGAGACCGAACGGCATTTTGGATAATGAATGAACTCTTGGGGACCTTGAACGAGATTGATTTGTAACTCCGCGCAATTTTAGCCTTCAACACAACCATACAAGGATAAGCAGGGTTATATTGATGGGCTACCTAGCATAAGTCTGTGACTGGACATCCTTCAAAAAAACCATGACACACGTCCCATTCCTTTTACCACCACCATCCCCTGGGGTGAAATAACCCTAGGGTCATACTCTACCTAACACCTCTCACTAATATTGTCATAAAGTCACCCATTCATCTTTGTTTCTCATTGCCCTTAGGGGCAATACATCTGTACATTCATTTATGCACTGGGAGCATGACCACAGCATGTTTCCTTTGCACCTGCTTTTTACTGAGGCTGGAAGAGGGCACCATCTAGTGGTTGAACTAATAGCTGGAGGAAATCCACTCTTAAAAAGAATCTTATAAACACTCTATCATTAAACAATACCCATATGGAAGAGCTTTCTATAGCTCACCACAAATACACATGTTCCTCTACATCTGGATATCACCTTTGGAAAGTATATTAAAGCATGGCAGGTACAAAAACAAACTATTTTAAGTTCTCTTTCAGAGTAGAATAATTCTAGGAGAATTACTGGTATCTTTGGTTTGACCAAAACACCTGTCTTGGTGTCTATCACCTGATCCCAATAAGATTGTTCTATAATGATCAAGTTCTATAACAGAGGCTAAAGACTAGGGTAAAGCAGTAGATATTGCAAATAGAAGAAGTAAGAAGGTCTTTAAGTAAATAAATATTTTTGGAAAACAAATATTTAGAGGTATGTTATAAGGTCTGTTATTATATTCCTAATTATCTCTTGCTCATTTATATTTAGAGTAATTAGCTTTATAATTGATGATAAAAAAATCATTCAAAAAAATAATGACTTTTATTGTAGAGAATAGGATACCTTAGTAAACATTTAATTCAATTATCTTTACACTAAAAAAAGAACTAGAAACAGCTTTCAAGCTTCAACAAACTATAAGCTATACTAGATCAAGGTTTACAGTATCTAACTTATTATTTTTATACCCAAAATCTATAATAATATTTCAACTTCTTGCTCTCACTAATGTTTTTTGTTGTCATAGAAATTGTAGAGTAATATGTAACTAAAGAAAAAAAAACTAAATTAAGTCTAGAAGGTCTATAATAAAATAAAAGACTTAAAAACATACTTTAAAAAGTGTGTGTGTTAATAAGATTAATATCATGAATTATTACTTTTTCTAAGTAATACTGAGATATGCTGTTAAGCTAAACTAAGAATTTATAGTAAAATAATAATATTTTAGAACTCTAACAAGATTAATCTATCTTTAGAATGAGAATGACAGCTCCTACATATTTCTATAATATACTTAAATTATGCCTTTTAGTTGAAAAACAAAGTAATAACTTTTATAACAAATAACAAAGATCTAGAGTGATAATAAATACTCAGAGTTGCAAAAAACCCAATGATAATATTCATATTATGTAATATAAGAGCTGAAAATAAAGTACACACAAAATTATAATTGCAACAGTAACCATGATTATTATTATTAAATATTTTGAACCTGTAAAATTACTATTTAACTTTTCTAAATAGTCAGTATTTTAGTTTTTAAACTAAAGAACTACTTAGAAGGGCCAAAAAGACTCTTTTCTATTATTTTCTACTCTAAATGATATATTAAAGTTACAAAATAAAGAAAACTTAATTAGAAAATAATAAAAAAGAAAATCTTTATTTTTTTAGACCTATAAGAGTTTAGTCTTTGGTAAGCAACCTTAGACTTAACTTCACTCTAAGTTAGAGTTGATAAAGAAAACTTGTTAGAGTCTTTACTAATTCATATACACTATTTATATAAGTCTGATTATTTGTCCTAATTTACTGATCCAATGATATTATATAATCAAAGAAAAGAAAAATAAATAAATATTGACTTAAAGAGAAAAGGTGATTTATAATATTATTTCTTTTTTAAAGGTCCTCATTCTGAGAACTTTTCTTTATAGTTCACTATATAGGTCTCTTAGGTCACTCATCTTATATTCTTTATCTTCTAGCTCTTTCAAATACTTTTTATTTTCTTCAATTTTTTATTGACCTTTTTCATTTTTTATTTTATTTTATTCTTCTATTATTTTTCCCTTATACTTATTCTTTTCTTTGTCTATTCTTTTTAGAAATGAATTTCTGTTATATTTTAAAAACAGATTTTTCTTCTATCATTTCCAGTTCTCCTCTATCCATTTTCAGTACTCTATCATATTTTTTGTTTCTCCAATCATAGAGCAACTTTACTGTATATCCTTCAGGTAATTCTTTGCTAAATACTTTTCTTTTTTCTTCAGTCTCTTGTTGTCTTACTTCTTCTTTCTCTTCTCTACTGTATTCTTTTTCAAATTTTTTTACTAACTCCATTGCATTCTTTAAATTCTCTTTACTTTTTTAAATGTTTTTTTTTGCTGTATAACCTTTTTATTGTACCAAATACTTGTTTCTTCTCTGCACTTTCCTTTTATTCATAATTTTTTCTATCTTTTACTCTTTTTTTCCTTCAATTACTACTGGTTATGGTGTTTCTTTCCTTTGTCTCTGTTCATTATTTAATTATTTGATACTTTAGATCTTTAGTGCTGAATAGTACTAAGTTGTTTATTTTATACTTTTCTACCTTTTCTCTTTCTCTATTTACATACTACTTCATATCATCTTGTGCTTTCTATAGTACTACCTTAATTTCTTCTTATATGTTCTTTAGCCTTTCTGTAAACCTTTTTGTTCCCTCATATTTTTTTTTCTTTCTTAACTCAAATCCTATTCTGGAGTTCTATTCATAGTTTGCTTGAAAAGATAATACTTTAGTTCCTGTATATACCTTATTGTTGTAAGTAAATTTAGCTGTTCCTAGCCATTCTGGTCACTGTTTCTATTTGTAGTCAATAAACATTTGGAGATATTGTTTTAACTCCTGGTTTATCCTTTTAGTTTGACTATTTGTTTATGGATGTAAGACTTCAAGTTGCAGTTGAGTAATCTTAATCCTCAGTTCACTCTAAGTCAGAGTTTGATAAAGAAAACTTGTTAGAGTCCTTGTTAGATTTCATATACTACTTATACATGTTTGTTTGTTTGTTTGTATTTACTGATTCATTGGTATTACATAATTAAAAGAAAAAGAAAATAAATATTGACTTGGGAAAAATAGTATAACACCACCTCTCTCTTAAAGGTCCTCATTTCAAGGACTTCTTTTATAATTCATCGTATGGGTCCCTTAGGTCACCTATATCTTGATTGTCATTTCCCAATTCCTCCAAGTATTTCCTATCTTTCTTAAGTCTTTGTCAGTCTTCTTCGTCCTCTTCTATCTTTCCTCTTTTATATTCATTCTTTTCTTCTTCCATTTTTTTCAAGAACAAATTCCTACTATATCTTGAAAATGGATTTCTTTTCTATTTTCTCCAATTCTCCCCCATTTCTTCTAATACTCCTATTTGTATCTCTTATTGTTTCATCTGTAGAGCAGCTTGGTGGTATACTTCTCTGGTAATTCTCTACTGAATGTCTTCTCATCTTCATTGGTCTCTTGTTACCTTACTTCTTCTTTCTCTTCCCTGCGATATTTCCTTTCAAATTCTTTGACTAATTCCATCATATTCTTTAAATTTTCTCTGTTCTTCTAAATGTCTTTTTCTGCCGTACATTCTTTCCATCATACTAAGTACTTGTTTTTTCCTCTCACTTTTTTTTTATTCATAATCTTTTCCACCTCCTATTCTTCTTCCCCCTTAATTACCACTGGTTGTGGTGCCTCTTTCTTTTGCTCTTCTACTTGTGACTTTGTAGTGAACGTTGGTAGAGATAACCTCAGCTCATACTCTAAGTCAGAGTTGACAAAGAGAACTCATTAGAGTCCTCACTAATTGGTCTAGCTACTTATACACGAATTGGTATTTACTAGTATTTGTTTACTTGAATTATCCCATAAACTCCTTTTGAGTCATGATGTCCTGCACACTTCAAACTATTACATAATAAAAGAAAATGATAAAGAAATAAAATATTCTGCTGTCACGAATGTCCTAGCTCGCCTGCTGTTTTATTACAGACTTATACCTTCATACTCTACTGATATTAACTACCAGGTGTATTCTAACTATATTCAGCAATTCCAATTATATTATGTTACTAGAAATAATTGCTTTCACTCTGTAAGGTCCTACAAAGTATTCAGTAAATTTTTCTGTACATCTTCCGGTTACTTGGTACTTCAGGTCCTTAGTACTGAGTAGCACTAAGTTGTCTACTCTATACTCCTCTACTTCCCCTCTCTCTCTGTCTGCATATCTCTTCATTTCTTTCTATGCTTTCTGTAGTACCGCCTTAGCCTCTTTCTGCATATTCTTCATTCTTTCCACAAATTTCTCTATCCCTTCATACCTTCCTTTCTTTCTCAACTCAAATCCCATTTTGGGGTTTTGTCTATGATTTGCTTGAAAAGGTAACACCTTGGTTTCTGTGTGCGCCTTATTATTATATGTGAATTCTGCCATTCCCAACCATTCTGGCCACTATTCTTGTCTATGGTCGATAAACATTTGGAGGTACTGTTCCAATTCCTGATTCATTCTCTCTGTTTGTCCATCTATTTGTGGGTGGAATGCAGTTGACAGATCTGATTCAACTTCTTCATGATTCCTGCTGCAAACTGTGGTTCTCTATCCAAGATTATACTATCTAGTAATTCATGTAATTTCCAAATATTATCTCTGAATAATTATGCAAGTCCTTCTGTGCTTGTTCTTTCTATAGTAGGTATAAAGTGTGTCATCTTCATGAGTCTATCTACTACTACTAAGATTACATGATATCCTTGAGCCAAAGGTAACTTTATAATGAAGTCCACACTAATATGAGTCCATGCTTTCTCTAGAATTGTCATGAATCGCCTTCTATCTCTAAGTCAATATTTATTTTCTTTTTCTTTTTCTTTTCTTTTAATTATGTAATATAGTTGGATCAGTAAACAAGGACAAATAATCGGACATGTATAAGTAGTGTACACAATCCAGCGAGGACTCTAATGAGTTCTCTTTGTCAATCTCCGATAAAGAAAGGGTTAAGGGTTAGAGTTACTCAACCTCAATTCCGGAAGCCTTATACTAGAACTTGTTAACACATCCAGACACCAATCACCTTGATCCTTGTCTAACTTACTCTCATCACTCTCTCAGTGTGTGATCAACTCAGATCACTCCTAACTTCCTCATAGCCGGGCCACAGGCTTAAGTGGACTGACTGGGAAGTTTAGACCCCAGAGGTGGATGGTTAGGACCAAACTCAGGTACTAGCCCAGACCAGACCTTACAATTGAGTGGGCTT